>Ga0157378_10000011_pt1 | contig 158889 bp, 152 predicted proteins | sample M65metaG_FD_115309 | JGI IMG/M metagenome (GOLD analysis project Ga0157378, IMG submission 115309) | Miscanthus rhizosphere microbial communities from Kellogg Biological Station, Michigan, USA - M6-5 metaG | ecosystem: Host-associated > Plants > Roots > Rhizosphere > Soil | place: USA...
GCGAAAAATGTCCATTGAAACGGCAAGTTGATATCCGCCTAATTTTGGATCGGGCGCCGTTTCATCCGGATAGACATCGATCACCTTCACTACCCAATCCGAATCAGTGCCGCTGGTTGAAGCGATCAAATTCACGATCGGCTGGCCGCTAACCTTCAGAGGCTCTTTCAAAACATCAGTAGTGTAAGCAAGCACATCCTGGCGACCTGAAAAATCTCTCTGATCATCAACCAGCCAACACGGCCACTGCGCGCAGGAGTCGTATCCACTCCGCGGCACCGGACGAATACGATTCGTTACCGGCTTTGCAGGATCTGAGATGTATTCATCGTAAGGCTTCGGGTCCGATGGCAGCGTATCTATGGGAGTCGATCGGGGTCGAAAGTCAAGATGTGATCCTCCATAAAGCCAAAGGGCTGTTGGTTGGACAGTTCTTCCCTCACTCCCACTCGGCCACGAATCATACCGGCGCCACTCATTGGTCCCAGTCTCAAACGCCGTCACCGGTGCCACATCCATCTGAGGCTGTTCGTCCTTCAAATAATGATCGAGAAACGGTCGCAGAATCTTCTGCCGAAAATAAAGCGCTGTATCACTTCCCCACTTGATCGCCCCGAGCGATGAGCCGTCGGCAATCTCCTGCCCGTGATGCCACGGTCCCATCACTAAGTAAACCTTGTCATTATTCGCATCCTTGGGCTCAATCGCCTTGTAAACCGCCAACGCACCATAGATGTCTTCCTGATCCCAAAGACTATGCACCAGCATCACCGGCACCTTCAGAGGCTCTTTCGCGAGCAGCTTATCCACCGCCTGCTGTTGCCAAAATGAATCGTACGCCGGATGCTCGATCAGCTTTCGCCAGAATCCGACTTGTTCTAATCCACGCTGCCGTCCCAGCTCGCCCGCCGAGCCCGCCTGCATGTACATGTCGTAATCGTCAAAGTGCGTCGTCCACCATTTGTAATCGTTCGAGCGCGACGCGTCCTGCTCATAGATGTAAGGCAGGTTTTGCTCGCGAAACGCGCCGTTATGAAACCAGTCGTCGCCCATCCACCCATCGACCATCGGATTCATGGGCACCGAAACCTTGAGCGCCGGATGCGGATTCACCAGAGCCATCAGCGGCAGAAACCCGTCATAAGAAATCCCTAGGATCCCAACTTTCCCGTTACTCTCCTTAACATTCTTCACCAGCCAATCGATCGTGTCGTAAGTATCCGTGGCATGATCAACCTTCGTCGGATTGAGCGGCCCACGCAACGGCCGGTTCATCACATAATCGCCCTCCGACCCATACTTCCCGCGCACGTCCTGCACCACGCGAATGTACCCACCCTCGATAATCACTTCGAGCGCATTATCATACCCATTAAGAATTGGCCCCAGGTGCGAACTCGCCGCATGGCTCGTGAGTTCCGTGGCGTTGTAAGGCGTGCGAGTTAAGAGAATCGGCGCATGCTTCTTCGATTCGATAACACTCTTCGGGACGATGATGACGGTATGAAGCTTCACGCCATCGCGCATCGCAATCATCACGTCGCGGCGTTCGTACTCAAGGCCATAGTTCGTGGGCTTGAATTCCTGCGGCGATTCGCTGGGAAGTGTTTGGGCCGACGTCCGAAGCACAATTAACGCAACCACCGCGACGAGGATCATTAGTCTTGAAATTTTGCTCATCATTGGGAATCCGGAAAAAGATTCGTCCTTACGGTCGATGTTTATAGATCAGATGATAACGGAAAGGAAACGGCACGGGCCTGACGGCACGCTGAAAGCGTGCGATTCAATAGCCGGTGGCAACGCCACCGGCTCACATCACCAATTCGTTCCGACCCTGTAAGGGTCGAACTCAATTTCACGCCTTCAGCGTGAAGACGATGAACGTCATTGCCTAATCCGTGGGCGATGCCCACGGCTATTGGATCGCAGCCTTTCAGGCTGCCTCAAGACTCTCAACCTTTTCTCAGAATCCAATTCGACATCGAGCGCTGGTGCTGCACCACCACAGTCTTAAACGGTTCGAGCCACTGACCGTCGATAGATTCGGTCGCACGCAGCAACATCTCTTCATCCACCAGAAAGCGTTCGCTTCCGTCCGGCAAGTGATAGCGCCGGCCTTCGATTAGTCTGATTCCGTCGATGCCGACGGTTGAAGCCAGGCGCGCGAAGAAAATTCCGCCGGGCTTCAATACTCTCCACATTTCGCGCACCATTTGGTCCCAGTGGTTTTCATCGCGGGCAAAGTGCAGGACAGCGCTGCTCAGCACCGCGTCAAAAGCTGAATCGGCGAAGGACATTTTCTCAACTGCTTCTATCCGAAAGTTTTCGGCGGGAAGGTTCGGGGCCAGCGCGGCAGCCAGAGAGCAAATTTCAGCAATCGCAGCCGGAGACTGATCGACGCCGGAAACATCAAAACCGGTTTTGAAAAAGTAAGTGAGGTTGCGGCCACCGCCACAGCCGGCGTCCAGCAATTTCATTTCAGACGTGATGCGGCCTTTCAAAAGGAGATCGAACAAATAGATGTCGATGCCGCCGAACCATTCGCCTAAATTCATCATTTGGTTTTAGAAACCTTACGTCAGTCGTGAAGAGGAAAGCCAGCGCGACAGCCTCATGCTTCCTGATTCTCTTGTCCGGCGCAATTTGCCGATCATCTGCCTAAAAGTCACTCTCTCGTCGCCCGACGGTGTGCGATCACTGAATGAGTGTTACGATGAAACATAAATCCTTCAACGAGGTGAAAACTTATGGCATGGGATGGCGATGCCTTAGCAGGCCAAACGGAAGAGATATTTGAACGGCAACAGGCAATAGCTGACGCGCGCGCGTTCAACAACACCTCAACTCTCGAGGAGCGTGTGCGCAGCGCGAAATTTGACTCGCTGCGAGTATCGCGCTCGCGCATAATGACTCAACTGAAAGCGTGTACCAACCCGTCATACCGCACGGTGCTCGAGCGCGCACTAAAATCCCTCAACGATGAGATGGCCGAAGACGAAGCGCGAGGCTAGCGTGAGATTCGTCAGTGCATGAAATCTCGACGTGTCAGGACTGAATGTCGCGCATCACCGCAGATGAATTAAGACTGAGCCCTTCCTCATCGTCGGGCTACTACCCGCCTGCACGCTGAAAGCGTGCAGTTCAATAGCCGGTGGCAACGCCACCGCATCACTCGTCAACCAATCCATCTGACCCTGTAAGGGTTGAATTAATTTGCAGGTGTAATGCGACCTTTTCAGGGTCGATAAATCATGGCGTTGTCTGATCCGTGGCCGGTGCCCACGGCAATTCAATGGCAGCGCCTCAGGCTGCACGTCACGTCAACTCATGTTCCAGTTGTCCAGAGCGCGCTACAATCGCCAAAACATCGCCTAACGAGGAGGCATCAAATGAAATCGAAAATTGAAAAGGAAGTTCGGTTTCTCAAAGTGTACGCCGTCGTCGCGACGATCGGTTTTGCAACGCTCATAGTCTCAGGCTTCACCATGCAAGGTGCGCGGACGAAGTTCGATGAGATTGATGTGGGTCGCATCAACATCGTCGAAAAGTCGGGTAAGCTTGATATGGTGATCTCCAACCAGGAGCGACAACACCCAGGCATATCAAACGGGAAGATCATCAAACGGACGGGACCGCGCCCGCCGGGAATGATCTTCTTCGACCAGACAGGCGACGAGATGGGCGGTCTGATTTTCGGCGACAACGGTGGCCGAGGTCATTTCGGATCGTTTACCTTTGACAAGGTGCTGAACGATCAGGCGATGGGTTTTCGCTATCTGGAAAGTGACGACGGCACTTACGTATCTGGTTTGCAACTCTGGCAGCCGCCGAACATTTCGAGTGATGAGGAGTCGGCGAAAGTCGGAGAGGCTCGTAAGATTACCGATCCGGCGCAAAGAAAAGCCGCGTTCCAGGCGCTGATTGACAAGGGCCAAATCACGGTCAATCGAATGTTTCTCGGGAAACAGAGAGATAACTCCATCTTGTTGGAAATGGACGACGTCAAAAATAGGCCGCGACTTCGGATGCTGGTCGCGCCTAATGGCACACCGAAGCTCGAATTTCTCGATGACGGCGGAAATGTTATTTACAGTTTGCCGAAGTAAGACTGAATCAGAGCAACTCAAGGAGTAAGGAATGAGGAAACGAAGACTCGGAAATGATCTCGAAGTGTCGGCGCTGGGACTTGGTTGCATGGGAATGACTTTCGCTTACGGCGCGCCACCGGACAAGCAGGAAATGATTTCGCTGTTGCGCGCGGCGGTCGATCACGGCGTCACCTTTTTCGATACGGCAGAGGTCTACGGCCCGTTCACGAATGAAGAATTGTTGGGAGAAGCGCTCGGCCCTGTGCGTGACCAGGTCATCATCGCCACGAAGTTCGGTTTCAGACTCGATCCCAGCGGAACCAAGTCATGGATTGGCACGGACAGTCGCCCCGCGCATATCAAGGAAGTTGCCGAGGCGTCGCTGAAGCGGCTCAAGACTGATCGCATCGATCTGCTCTATCAGCATCGCGTGGACCCCGACGTGCCGATTGAAGATGTTGCCGGTGCGGTGAAGGACCTGATCCAGGAAGGCAAGGTCAGGCACTTCGGGCTTTCTGAGCCGGGCATGGAAACGTTGCGGCAGGCGCACGCGGTTCAGCCTGTAACTGCGGTGCAGAATGAATATTCGTTGTGGACGCGGTCGCCGGAAAAGGAAGTCATCCCAACACTGGAAGAACTCGGTATCGGCCTCGTGCCTTACAGTCCGCTCGGACGAGGTTTTCTAACAGGAAAAATCGATGAGACGACGACCTTTGCCAGCACAGACTTTCGCGCAAACCTCCCACGCTTCACAGCCGAGGCGCGCAAGGCGAATCAGGTGCTCGTGGATCTGTTGAAGAAGATCGCAAAGCGAAAGGGCGCGACGCCAGCACAGATTGCCCTCGCGTGGATACTAGCGCAGAAGCCGTGGATTGTTCCGATTCCCGGCACAACAAAGCTGCATCGTTTGGAAGATAATATCGGAGCGGCGGAGATTGAATTGACAACTGACGATCTGCGCGAGATCGACGAAGCGTCCGCTAAGATCAAAGTTGAAGGCGCGCGTTATCCGGAAAACCTCGAGAAGATGACGGGAATCTGAGCGACGGAGAAATTATCCGCAGATTACACAGATTACGCAGAAACAATTCGCCCGAGAAAGGGATAAGCGGCATAAAGCTAAAGCGGCAAAAGCACTTAAGGTCAAAGCGCAGGCTCGTTCCCTTTCTAATCTGGGAAATCTGCGGAATCTGCGGATTGACGTTAATTAATTGCCGCTGCTGCCATTGCGCTGGTATCGAAATCGGCGAGCAGTTGATTCAGCAAAGGTGTGACGTTTTCGAGGTTGTCGTAGTTGCGATTAAGTAAATTCAGCAGGCGCCGCTCTTTCTTTCCTTCAATCTCTTTCAAGAACGCGCGACAAAAAGCACAGACCACGGCGGGATCGAATTGCGTGCCGGTATTCGCCTTAAAATCGATCAGCACATCTTCGAGCGGAAGCTTCTTTCGATAAGGACGGTCGGTTGTCATCGCGTCGAACGAATCGGCGAGGGTGACAATCCGGGCGCCGGGCGGAATCTGATCGCCTTTCAGTCCGTCTGGGTAACCCATGCCATCCATCCGCTCGTGATGATAACGAGCCATCAAAGGAATGTCCGCGTACGGATGAGATATCGGAGCGAGAATTTCGTAGCCGGCGGCCGGGTGCTTGCTCATCTCGGCCGAGTCTTTCGCGCTGAAACGTTCGGGAGAATTAATCACGCTGAGGTCCACGATCAATTTGCCGATGTCGTGCAGGTAACCGGCAATCGTGATTCCCTCTACTTCATCCTCGGTCCAACCCAACTCTCGCGCGATCACCTCGCTGTACTTACCGACCCGCACGGAATGGCCCTGCGTATAGCGGTCCTTCATGTCGATGGCCGCGGCAAACGCCCGCACGGTTTCTCTGTAGATGGCGCGCAAACCGACATACAGATGTTGGTTCTCTTCGGCCTTGCGCTTTACTTCGGCGAGAAGATGATGACTGTTGATCCCGACCGCGATGTGTCGCGCCAGCGCGTTAAGCGTATCAAGATCCTCTTCAGTGAATTTCTCGCCGCTCGCCTTTTCGCCGAGGAGCACTACGCCGATCAAACGGTCATGTACCACCAGCGGGAGCAGCAGTTGTATTTCAGCCCCCACAAACAGTTGTTGATTCTCTTCCATGAAGCGCGAGGCTTCGGATGTTGCGCCCGCCAGCGTCAAGGACGCGCCGAGGCTGGCCAGGTGGCTTGAATGAGCGCGCCCGATTGCGATATCCGAACTGGGTGTCGGTTCTAAACCGCGGGCCGCGATGATCCGCAGGACGTCGCGCTGCCGGTCATGCTGCGCAATCGCGCCGCGCCGGATTGCGACCGAGCCGAGCAGCAAGTGAAAAGATGACCGCAGCATCTCTTCAAAGTCTGAAGTGGTGGCAATTTCCTGGCCGAGGTCCGCGAGGGCCGCGAAGGTGTGAAGCAGCCGTTGATTATTGGTTTCCATTCCCAGCCGTTGCGCTGAAAGCGCAAAATAAAATAGCCCAGGGCAACGCCCTGGGAAAAAGATCAAAGATACGCGTTGCGCCCTGAAGGGGCGCAATAGAATCTATCTCGCCCCTTCAGGGCGAGGAGACAACAAAGGCGGACTGAACCCAGGGCGTTGCCCTGGGCTATTTTATTTCGCCCCTTCGGGGCTGTGTTAGCCTTTGCGTTCATGCGTGACAATCTGCGGGATTAGGATTGGGTTCAATCAACAGCAACGCTTCGCTCTCATCTCTTGCAAGCTGCACGAGCCGCGTGAGCCCAAGCATCTCGAACAAACTGGCCGTTTGACTGTTCACATCGGAAAAAATCAATCGCGCTTGAGTCTGCTCGACGACGTCGATCACCCCCATCAGAATCGAGACGCCGATGCTGTTCACTATTTCTGTGTCGCGGAAGTTGATTACAACGGCGTGACGACCTGCCTCGAGCTGGCGTTTGCACTCACGCTCGATACGTTCGCCGGTCAGCTTATTGAGGTAGTCGCTGGCGTAGATGATCGCTGTGTCGCCTACACACCGCGCCTGCACTGACGTTGCCCCCGTTGCGTCCATTGCTCGCTGCGCCCCGCTTTGCGCCGCAGAGCATAACACAAACCGCAAATTTCGAGATCGTGATCTTGCGAAAGCAAGGGTCTGATGCAGGGGTTACCTCTTGAAGAGACCCAGCACCGATCACGACGACGAACGCAAGTACTTGGTCATGCGTAATTGCGTTCCGTCGTCCACGCGTTCGAATTCGACTTCGTCCATCAATGCCCTGATGAGCTTCAATCCCCAACCGCGGCGACTCTTGCCGTTGTCGTTCGCTCCGTTTTGATCCGGAATATTTGCCGGAACTACCCCGCGGCTCGCAACAGTCACCGTCAACTTGTCGCCTTCGACGCGAAAGCGTTGATAAATTTTTCGATCGGGACTGAGGCTGTGTTCGGTGGCGTTAATGCACGCCTCGACCAGAGCGAGTTTGATCTGGTTAATGGCCTCTGGGCCGAACTTGATGCGCCGCGCAATCTGTTCGACTGTGTGCGCGGCAATCAATTCGGTATCGGTGCCCATGGGAATAACCATTTCGTATTCATCAGCCAGGGCCGGCAACTCAGACAAGGATTGTAACCGCCCACTCAACAAATCAATCTGTCGGCGGCTCGAGCTATACGCATGGTGTTGATGCAATACTTTTGCGGCCTCGCTCGAAAAACCTTCGGGACTTACCAACCAGAGTCTGAAACGGTGGAGCTTTGCTTCGCGCGCAATCTTCTCCAGTCGTTCGCACCACTCAGCCGTTAATTCAGCACTTGCTTCCAACTTCGAATCAATCTCGGCGGCGAGCCAGACGATCTCGTTTTCCTCAACATACTCAGCAGCGTCAAAGCCATGGCCGATCGCGCATCTTCCTTCCTCCGTCGGCACAGTTGTTACGACCGCCGAACAATCAACTGCCGAGACAATCTGCGGCAAGCGAACGATGTCGGCCTCAGTGTCAAGCGCGGCGTTTACTGTGTCTGTATCAACGCCCATGTGTGCTTCTGCGAAGCGTTTGTAATCAAGCAAGCTTGCGGGAATCTCCTGACAGTTGAAACGCGCCAGGATGTCATTTACGCCGATCGCCGCATCGCGACGGTATTTGCGACGCATCGTCTGCGGCGCCCGCTTTAAGCTGTTGAGCAAAGTGTTGGCAACCGTCAAGGCGCGTGTCTCGCCCGCTACCTCAAGCTGATAATGGGCTTGCAGGTAATCCAGCCAGACCGACGGTTGGGCGTTCAGTTCAACGGTGGCCCCGCTGGAGTTCGCGAGTTCGTGGACATGCAATGAGTCAATCATGCGGTCGAATTCCGCACCTTCGACGCCCAGACGTTTTTTCCAGGTCCACACCGAAGCTTTGCGAGTTTCACTCAAACCAGACTCGTAAAGAACGCGCAGGAGAGTCCGGCGCGTCTGCGCCATCGGCGCGATTTGATTGAGGAGATTCGAAAAGTGACGATCAATGCGGCCCCCGAGAAGCTCATCGACGTAGAGTTTTTGGCAATCCAGGAACGTGGTTACCGCGACGCGTTTTTCTCGCGCACCGTAGGTCAAGGCCGCAAGAAAGAACGGGCTCCCCCGAAGTTGTTGAACGATTAAGTCGCGTGTCTGTTCATTGCTTTCAACGCGAGCCGATCGGGTCAGCGAATCGAGCAACAGGTTTGCGTCGGCCTCCGCCAAATAATCCAGATGCACAGCTTCGACTTCATCCAGATCTGCGCCGGCTACGTGACTTAGCAATGGCATCTGCCGGCGCAACGCCGCGAATACTCCCGGTTCACCCCTTCGCAGAAACGTTTTTGTGATGTTTGCGACATAAGCGCTGTCGCTCGTCTCGCTGGCGAGCTTGAGGCAGTCGATAAGCGGCAGTACAGGTCGTTTTGTCGCGGCAGCCAGCTTCTGGGGCGCGCTCAGACACAGTTTGAATAAAGCGGAATCATCACTGAGCGACTGCTCGCGCTCAAAAATCTCAAGTAACGAGGTTACGGCGTCGTAATCAGTTGGCAGCGTCAACTCGGAAATTTCCTGCAAGGTGAGTTGTATGCGACACAACGATGGATCCACGCGCCGATATGCCACATATTGCTGGAGGAACGCCCGAAAGAATTCGACTGCGACGTCCGTCAGTCGTCCTGTTCGCGAAGGGAACGCAAAATAAAACGGCACCGACTGTGTGCGACGAAAGAAGAGTTCATCGTAGGCCTGCCTAAGAAACTCCGAACCGCCCGAATTCGGCGCGGCCGCAACCAGAAGTCTGCCATGAGGAGACTCCGTAGCGTAACTGATCACTTGACGCAACTCTGCTTCGCGCCCAACAAACTCAGCGCGTGAAATGTGGCCAAAGATGCGCTCGTGATGCATTACGTGTTTCGGCGCTACTCGTCGAGACTATGACATTGAACCCTGGTACGCGTAAGCGCGATTCCTGCCGTGACTCTTTGCGTGATACAACGCGCGATCGGCCGCGCGAATGATTGCTTCGACTGAATCAAGGGAGGGTGACAATGACGAGAGGCCAATACTGACGGTGACGGAACCAAGCGGCTGCGTTTCGCCGTGCGGAAAACGTGCGTTCATGATGGTGCGCCGCAAACGATCGGCAATCATGCCCGCCTCATTCAAACTGGTCTGCGGCAGCAAAATCGAAAATTCTTCGCCCCCGTACCGCGAAGCCACATCGGCCTTTCGCAGCGTTGACCGCAAGCATTGCGCGGTGATTTCAAGCGCGCGATCGCCTGCCTGGTGACCATTGCGATCGTTATACAACTTGAAATCATCGATATCTATCATCATAAAGCTCAACGGCACATCGTAGCGTTTCGAACGATTCAGCTCCTCAGACAGACGTGCTTCCAGGTAGCGTCGATTATGGAGACCGGTTAGCGGATCCGTGATCGACATCAATTGAAATTGGTTGGCGCGATGTTGCCAAACTGCGCGCTCAAGCGCGAGCGCGATTTGCGGCGCAACCAAATCGATTAAAACAAGATCGTCCTGGTCATAAAGATCGCCACCGCGCTTATCTGCCACGTTCAGCACGCCGATTTTGCGCGCGCCAATCGCAATCGGGTAGCTAATAAAAGATGTGGTCTTGTACTGGCGCTCGGGTAAAGACTCTCGGCCGAGTGCGTCGATCGTACTCAACAAAGGCTGTCCTCGACTTAATACCGAGCCGGCAATTCCCTCACCTGCAGGGATGTTTGCAATTTCATGCGCGCCTGCGGGAATGCCGCGCGCGGCCTTCATGATCAATTCGTTTGATGTTTCGTCAAAAAGCCAAAGTGATCCGCGTTCAGCATTCAAGAGGTCTGCCGATTGAGCGAGGATCGATTCGTAAAGCTGGGAGGGTTCAGCCGCATCAATCAGCTCCGCGAACCGGCGGATCGAATCTGTAAACGAGCCGTGCGGCTCCAGCGCGATTTTCCGAGTTGAAGTGGCATGAGGTTCCGCAATCGATTCCGATGGCTCGGCTGAAGATACGGTTGTCGCTACTTTTTCGACTGGCTGTGACGTCACATCCGAAACATCATCTTCGCGAAACCCTTCGACTGCCCGCCTCAATTTTAACGCCGCATGATCAAGATCGGCTTCGTCGGCGAAGATGACGTTCCGGAACAATTCGTCCGTTTCCAAGTCTCTCAGGTCGCCTTCACGAACCCGCTCCACGAATGCGCGATAATCAACGCCGGTCGAGAACGCACGGCCGCCAATCACGGCGAGACTGCGACCGCTAATCTTTAACGGCTGGGCGAAGCATTGGAGACCAGCGTGGCAACGATAGTGAACGACTTCTCCTTCGCTCGTGGCGCGGCTATGAGCGGCACCGCAATACGGATCGCACAAGCGTACGTATTCGGGGGAAGACTGAAGCGCCTCACAAATTGAATTGTTGTTTGTGATAGCCAGCGCCGGTGGCTGATTACCCTCGACCAGCAACAGCGCAATGCCCGCCGAACCGCCGACAGAATCTTGCAGTTCGCGCCACCCGCTGGGGGCACGCTCTGGCGTTTCCTGTTCAATTTGCGCCAGGCGCGCGGGTTTCTTTTTTGTCATTCGACTCTTAAGGCCGGCCTTCTTGCCGCCAATATACAGTTCGGGCGACGCTTGTCTCAAAGAGGGGCATTCTTGCACGCCCGCACGGCCAGCGGTTCACCTAATTTCAACTCACAGTAAGTTAAACGACGAATTGACTGAGGTTTTCACGCGTTTGCGGGTGACGGCTGCTAATTCAAACCGGGCGCGGCTCCGGGAGCAACGCGTTCGATGTCGGGTTGTTCGGGACTGATGCGAATACAGGCGGCGAAGTGGTTCGGGAGGATTTCGACGAGCCGCGGCTCAACTCCTGCGCAAGCGTCAATCGCATACGGACAACGAGTGCGAAAGCGACAACCGCTCGGCGGGTTGATCGGCGAAGGCACATCCCCTTCGAGCATAATTCTCTTGCGGGTCGCTTCGACTTTCGGGTCAGGGACTGGCACCGCGGAAATCAGCGCCTTTGTGTACGGCATCAGTGGCCGTGAGTAAACCGCTTTCGCCGGAGCCAGTTCTACAATCTTTCCGAGGTACATCACGGCGACACGATCCGACACATGCTGAACCGCACGCAGATCGTGTGAGATGAAAAGATAGGTGAGGTTCTTTTCACGCTTGAGCCGATCCAGCAAGTTCATGATTTGCGACTGAATCGAAACGTCGAGTGCAGAGATTGGTTCGTCGGCGACGATGAACGACGGATCGACCGACAAAGCGCGCGCGATGCCAATACGCTGTCGTTGCCCTCCGGAAAATTCATGCGGGTAGCGCTTTAAGAAGCGCGAACTAAGTCCCACGTGCTGCATCAACTCCTGCACCCGTAGCCTGCGCTCTTCACCGCGCGCCAGCCGAAAAGTCTCAATCGGCTCGCTGATTATTTCATTCACCGTCATGCGGGGATTCAGCGACGCGTAAGGATCCTGGAAGATAATCTGCAGATGTCGCCGTTGCGCACGCATCGCAGAGGAAGAAAGATGCGCCAGATCTTGTCCCCGAAACACCACTTGGCCACCCGTCGGCTCAACGAGACGAAGGATCGCGCGACCGAGAGTTGTTTTTCCACAACCTGACTCGCCAACTAATCCGAGCGTCTCGCCTTCAAGGATTTCCAGCGATACGCCATCGACGGCTTTCACAACCTGACGCGCTCGACGCAGGAGCGACTGCCGCACCGGAAAGTGCACGGTTAAGTCTTTGATCGAAATCAGTGGCTGCGTGTTCGATTCCATCTTCAGGTCGCGGATTCCGCGTAAACCTCATTGGCGAAATGGCACAACGAATAATGATTGCTCGTGATTTGAACAAAGGGCGGAAATTCTCGCGTGCAAATCTCTGCTGCGCGCTGACACCGGGGCGCAAACGGACAGCCGCTCGGCAAATTAGCCAGGTCAGGTGGTTGTCCCGGTATTTGAAAGAGCTTTCCTTGTTCGGACGTGGGATCGGGCACTGACTGCAACAGTGCTTTCGTGTACGGATTGCCGGGGCGTTCAAACAGTTCGACCGTCGCGGCCTGCTCAAACACTTTGCCGGCATACATCACAGTCACGTGATCCGTCATGCCGGCAATCACGCCCAGATCGTGCGTAATCAGAATTACGCTCGTTCCCGTTTCGCTTTTCAGTTTCCTGATCAGCTCGAGAATCTGCGCCTGAATCGTCACGTCAAGCGCCGTGGTCGGCTCATCGGCAATCAAAAGCTGCGGCTTGCAGGAAAGGGCCATCGCGATCATGACGCGCTGGCGCATGCCCCCGGAGAACTCGTGCGGGTAACTATCGATGCGCTCGGCCGCATCCGGAATGCCGACCTGCGTCAGCATTGCGACCGCATGACGCCGCGCCTGCTCTTTCGTATGCCCGAGATGCAGTTGCGTCACCTCCATCAGTTGCTTCGAAACGCGCATAAAAGGATTCAACGACGTCATTGGATCCTGAAACACCATCGCGATGTGACAGCCGCGCAGGTCACGCATCTCGCGCGCCGACAACTTCAAGACGTCGCGCCCGTTGAATTCAATCGAGCCGCCTGCGATTTGGCCCGGCGGCTCAGGAATCAAGCGCATGATCGAAAGGTTGGCCACGGTCTTACCTGAACCGGACTCGCCGACAATGCCAAGCGTTTCGCCGCGCTTCAGTTCAAAATTCACTCCATCAACGGCTTTGACCGTGCCGTCGTCAGTCTCAAAGTAGACGCGAAGCTCTCGCACGCGCAAAAGATTTCCGTTATCGCTCACTCCAGCCATCGTCGAAAGATTAGTGACCTACCTGTGTGCTAACTGCTAACTGCTAACTGCTAACTGCTAACTGCTTACTGCTTACTGCTTACTGCTTACTGCGTTCTGCCTACTGCCTTTTCGTCTGTGGATCAAGCGCGTCGCGCAAGCCATCGCCAACAAAGTTCAGACTGAACAACATCAGCGCCATGGTGACCCCAGGAAAGAGCAACTGCCATGGATAAATTGCGAGGTTCTGCGCGCCTTCAGCCGCGAGACTACCCCATGAGACGCGCGGCGGCCGCACGCCAAGACCGAGAAACGAGAGAAACGCCTCGCTTAACATTACGGTCGGAATAGTCAGCGTGGCGTAAACAATGACTGGCCCGAGAGCATTCGGCACCAAATGACGAAAAATAATTCTTGGCGTAGAAACTCCAGTGGCGCGTGCCGCCAGAACAAAATCCTGGTTCTTCAGAGAGATGATTTGGCCGCGCACGATGCGCGCCATCGTCAACCAGGAAACCGCTCCTAGCGCGAAGAACAGTTCCGCGAGTTGGCCGGTCGGCGTTTTCGCGGGCAGCAAGGCAAGCAAAACGATGACGAGGATCACGTACGGGAGCGAGTACAAAACATCGACTATGCGCATCATTAGATCGTCGACGCGACCGCCAACGTAACCGGCAATTGCTCCATACGAAATACCGATCACGAGCGACACCAGCGTCGCAATTAAGGCCACCATTAGAGAAATCTGGCCGCCCGAAAGCACACGCGCCAGAATGTCGCGACCCGCGTTGTCGGTTCCCATCGGATGCGCCCAGGAAAACTTGCCGTTGGGCCCGCGAAAAGGCGCAAACGATTTTAAGAGACTCGCGTCCTTCGGAATTGAATCGTAGGTATAACCGTTAGCTCGCTTGATAATCGTCGGACCAATCACCGATGAAATCGTGAGCAAAATAACGACGATCATGCCGCACACCGCGATCTTATTTCGGAACAAGCGTCGCCACGCATCGCGCCAAAGCGAACTGCCGGCAACGATCTCACCGCTGATGACTTCGCCCGCGTCTCGTTCCGCGACGGCGTATTCCGGACCGAAGTGAAGTTCGGCGTCGCCAACCGGTTGGTCTTTTTTCTCGAAGTCGGCCATTGATTAATAGCGAATTCGCGGGTCTATGAACGCGTAAGAAATATCGACGAGCAGGTTGAAAACCAAAACAGTGATCGCGATGAATGCAACGATGCCCAGGATAAGCGGCTCGTCACGGTTGAAGCATGCATTAATGAAATAGTTGCCGAGACCCGGTAGCGCAAACACACGCTCGACAACGACCGTACCGGTGACGAGAAACGCGAGTGCCGGTCCTGAAAACGAAACGACCGGCAACAAGCCGCCACGCAACGCGTGACGCATCACGACCTGACGCTCAGTCAAACCCTTGGCGCGTGCCGTGCGAATGTAGTCGGAACGCAAAACCTCAAGCATGCCCGACCGCGTCAGACGCGCGATGTAAGCGATGTAAATCGCCGACAGCGTGAGCGCTGGCAGGACAATGCTCTTACTGGGAAATCCATTCCAAAGCGCGGGTGGGAACCAGTAGAGCGTCAGCGAAAACCCGAGCACCAGCAAAGGCCCGAGCACAAAATTGGGAATCGAAATTCCCAGCATTGCGACGGTCATGCTCCCATAGTCGAGCCAGGAGTTTTGCTTCAAAGCCGCCAACGTCCCCAGCGTGATGCCAATGATCAAGGCAATCAGGTACGCGGTCACACCGAGCGCGGCCGACACTGGCAAAGTGCGCCACAGAATCTGATTGACGGATTGCCCTTCGTATTTCAGGGAATTACCAAAATCGAATTTCGCGACGTTCCAAAGAACTTTGCGATATTGCACATGCCACGGCCGGTTCAGGCCATACTTCTCGCGCAGGTTGTTTTCGATCGCAGGCGCCAGCTTCTTCTCGCCGGTGTAAAAGTTCCCCGGCGCAAGCCGCACCAGCACCCACGTCAACGACACAATGATGAATAGCATCGGAACGATGACGATGACGCGGCGGAGGATGAAACGAAGCATGGATATCTATGAGTGATGAGTTATGCGTGATGAGTCATGAGTCATGAGTGATTGCGCTAATTCGTGGGTTTCCATTCTTGCTCATCACTCATTACTCATTACTCATAACTAGTTCATACTCGGGACTCCGTAGTCCCACTTCGACGAGTCGCGCTCAATGTAGACATACTTCCACGCGTGCAGGGTCGCGGCGTTCGGGTACAAACCTTTGACGTACGGTTTCTTCATCCAGCGTGTGGTGCCGACGGTCAATGGAATCACAATCTGCTCGTCAAGCAGCATCTTCTCTGCCTGGGCCATCAGTTCGTAACGCTTTTTTGGATCGATAGTTCGGTTCGCTTCGTCGAGCAGGGTGACATATTTAGGATCGGCCCACCCGGTTGAGTTTGCTCCGCCCGTCGCAGCAAAAATGCCGAGGAACGTGTACGGATCCATATAGTCCGCGGAGAATCCGGTGCGGGAAACTCCTTTATAATCCAGCGCGTTTTGTGCTTTGAAAAACGTTTTCGACTCCATTACGCGAATCTGGATCGTCGCGCCCAGGTTCTGTTTCCATTGCGCCTGTACGAATTCTGAAAACGTAACATTGTTGCTGTCGTTATTGACCACGAGTTCAATTTCGCTCGCTTCGAACTTCTTCGGATCGAAGTTGCCGGATGCATCTTTGTAGCCCGCATCCGCCAGCAGCTTCTTCGCCTGCTGCGGATCAAATGGATCGCCCTCGGGCTGAGGATACCCAGGAAAGATCCCGGTGGGCGTCATGGCGGTCAACGGTTGCACATGTCTCCAGTCCGCCAGCGCTTTTTTGTCAATCGACATGTTCAGCGCTTTACGAACGCGCCGGTCTTTCGTCGGGCCTTTCAGAGTATTGAAGTTGTAATAATCGATCGCGGCTTCAGGGGCATCCATGAAATCCTTCTTCGGACCGATCACATCAAGCCATGCCGCCGGCACTGTGTGGTTATAAGTCGCATCCAGCTCGCCCGCCTTGTACAGCGTCATCATGGTGGCGTTGTCGTTAAGCAGAAAGAAAATGATCTTGTCGAGCTTCACTGAGCGCGCGTCCCAATTCATCGGATCGCGCACCACCACAATACGATCGTAATGTCTCCAGCTCTCCAGTTTGAATGGCCCACTGGTCACGATGTGAGCCGGATCAGTCCATGCATCACCGAACTGTTCGATCGTTTTTCGATGCAGCGCGCGGAAGAACTGGTGCGGCATCATGCTGATGAAGTAGGGTGCCGGGGTCATCAGCATGATTCGCAAGGTGTAATCGTCCACCGCTTCTACACCAACGTTTTCGGCTTTCACGGGAACGAACTGTTTGCCCGCGATCGACGCCTTCAGTTTTGGGTCTCCCTCGATCGCCGCATTCCGCTTTTTTTCAGATCCCGGCAAAACCAGACGCACCGGGCTGTGCATCTCCCGGTGAAAAGCCGTGTCGGCATCGGGTGTCTTGTCCTCGGGGATCGGCGGGTATTCCGAGGCGACCGATGCAACAGCTTGCTCGCTCAGAAACGTCTGTTTCGGGGCTTCGGCGGCGAAATCCTTCTCGAGCAGAAACGATTTTGTGTCCGGATCGTAGACAAAAACGCCGCCTTCATTGAAAGCCTGCGCGTACTTGATCGGATAAGCCAAAAACGCGACGCGCGATGCGGTTTCTGGCTTCAAGCCGCGACGAATCGTGTAAACGAAGTCTTGGGCGGTGATTGGATCGCCATTTGAAAACCGGCCGTCGTGGCGCAAATGGAAAGTGACTTCCGACCAGTCTTTGTTCACTTCCCAACGCTCCGCCAAAGCCGGAATTGGAGCAGTGGTCTTGGGATCGTATTCTGCCAAGCCCTCAAACAACGCCATCGAAATGCGCGCTTCGTTCTGCAGCGCCGGAATTTGCGGATCGAGCGTCTCGGGCTCGGAACCCGACACGTACCGCAGCACGTTTTCGCGCGGTGGATCAGTTTTGCCAAAGAATGCTGAGTTGCTCGCCGATACAGAACATCCGGCGACGACGGCGGTTAGCGTGAGGAGCAGAATTCCGATGCCATTACGCGATGAGAGAGTGACCATCGTCGCGGTCAAAGTACCATGGTGAGTGTTGGCGAGCAATAGTTTTTCGAAACCGCATTCGCCTCAGAGTCATCAACCTATAGAAGCCTATTGACGACTACAATTCAGACTGAAGCGCTTGCCAAAGCGCCTCGACTTGTCTGCGCGTCTCAGCAAATTCTCCGGAAGTGTCAATCAAGTAATCGGCGTATCTCTTCTTCTCTTCCTGCGGCATTTGCGACTTGACGCGCTGTTCTGCTTCCTGCCGAGAGAGGTTGTTGCGCTTCATCAGACGCTCGATCTGAATTTCGGGTTGGCAATGTACAACAATCAGCTTGTCGAAACGTTTATAACCGCCCGATTCGATCATCAATGCGGCGTCGATGACGGCAATTGCGCCGGGAGTTTCCTTCTCCCAGTGCTGCATGATTGAGTCCTGCCGGGCAATGATGAAGGGATGAAGAATTGAATTCAGTTTCTGGCGCTTCGCCTCATTGCCGAAAACGATCGCGCCTAGTTTCGAGCGGTCAAGCGAGCCATCCGCGTTCAGCACGTCGTTGCCGAACTCCGTGACAACGGCCGCCAGGCCAGGTGTTCCAGGCTCGACGCATTCGCGTGCGATTTGATCAGCGTCAATCGTGCGCGCCCCGAGTTCGCGCAGCACATCGAGAACGAATGACTTGCCCACGGCAATTGAGCCGGTGAGTCCTACCTTGAGCATCTTTGTAGGGGCAAGGCTCGTCCTTGCCCGCGTCACCTGGGCAGCGACGAGCCCTGCCCCTATAGACCTCTTCTCCCCTGCGCCGCCTGCAAAGTGTTCTTCATTAACATCGCGACCGTGAGTAAACCAACCCCACCGGGAACCGGCGTGCGCTTTCCGGCAACGAGATCCACTTCCGCGGGATGCACATCGCCAACAAGCGTGTAGCCTTTCTCAGCAATCGCAGAGATTCGCTTGTCGGCATCGGGGCCAAAATAGTCGCGGGCTTGATTTGGATCAGACAACCGGTTCACACCAACATCGACCACGGTCGCTCCGGGTTTGATGAAATCGCCCCGAATGAAGGCCGGCCGGCCAATCGCCGCGACCAGAATGTCCGCCTGGCGGGTTACTGAAGGTAAATCGCGCGTCTTTGAATGGCAGATCGTCACGGTTGCATGTCGCTGCAAAAGCAAACTCGCGACAGGCCGGCCAACGATCTGGCTGCGTCCAACGACGCACGCATTCGCGCCCGCTATGGGAATGTTGTTTCGCTCCAACAGCTCGATGATCCCGGCGGGGGTGCATGGAACAAACCTTGGCTTCCCCATCGCCAGCAGTCCAACATTGGTAGGATGAAAAGCGTCTACATCCTTTGCGGGATCGATTGTCTCGATGATCAGCCGGTCATCAATCTGTTTGGGCAGAGGCAACTGGACGAGTATCCCATCCAGGTTTTTATCGTCGTTTAGTTCCTTCACCACATCGAGGAGTTCTTCGCGTGAAATTGAATCGCGCAAGACTAGCTGCTGCGAAGTAATGCCCACTTCCTTACATGCCCGCACCTTGTTTCGCACGTAAACCGCCGACGCTGGATCGTCACCCACCAGCACCGCGGCTAAACAAGGGGTTACGCCGTGTTGCTCTTTAAAACGACGCACTTCCTCGGCAACTTCTTTCTTGATCGCATCGGCGACGACTTTGCCGTCGAGCATTTCTGCGCGTTTGTGTTCCCTCGCCATCATCGCGGCCATGCTAACACAACCGCGTGTTCTGGCGTTGCACGCGCATTTTGCTCGTGAGTTCACGGGCGGGACGTCCCTGCCACTTCGATTACTGCGCGGAGGCTTGAGGTAAACACTGGGCGGCATTAACCTACGAATCATCATCATGAATCGAAGAACAATTCTTTTTTCATTCTTAGTCACGCTCACGTACATCGCCGGGGCGTGCAGTTGGAGCGACCAGCCGCCGAAAAATGAAAAGCGCTATCCAATCAAGGGTGTGGTGATTGCCGTCAATCAACAGGAACGGACCGCGATGATTAAGCACGAAGATATACCCGGCTACATGCAAGGCATGACAATGGAGTTCAAAATCAAGAATGCCGCAGACCTGCAAACAATGAAGCCCGGCGATCAAATCACCGGCACGCTCGTGGTCGACGAGCTTTCTTCATGGATCGAAGTAACTGCGGTTACCGAAGGCGGCGCTGCACTCACGCCCACAACGGTGGTACCGGGCGAGCCGAAGCCTGGTGACGAAATTCCCGATTTCACTCTGGTGAATCAGGACGGGAAACCCATTCATCTTTCGCAATACAAAGGCCGTAGCGTAGCGCTCACGTTCGTTTACACGCGCTGTCCGCAACCTGATCAATGCACCCTGATGAGCAACAACTTCGCGACGGTCGATCAGGAATTGCAAAAGCAACCAGACGTGTACGCCAAGACGCACCTGTTGACAGTCAGCTTCGACCCCGAGTACGACACAGCTAAAGTCATGCGCAGCTATGGCGCTTCACACACGGGCCGCTATTCAGACGAAAAGTTCGATCATTGGGAATTCACTACTGGGAGCGCCGATGAAGTAAAACGCATCGCCGAATTCTTCGGCTTGCGTTACTTCAAAGATTCTTCCACGGGCGAAGAGCAGGTCATGCACTCACTTCGCACCGCGGTCATCGATCCTAATGGAAGACTCGTGAAGCTTTATCGCGGGAACGAGTGGAAGCCTTCCGAACTCGCTGAAGATCTGAGGTCTCTCGCGACAACCACAAGGTGAGGCTCGCGCATTGCATCACTTTCGCGGGCAGAGTGCTCATGTACAGTTTTGTTGCACGTGAGCGAATTCCGCGAAGGAGAATCGTAACAGATGGCGACAAAGAAGAGATCGAACAAGTCAGCAAAGGGTCAAGCGAAGAGGTCCAGCAAAGGATCGGCAAAGAAACGAAGTGCCAGTAAGGTAAGCTCGGGCCGCACCAAATCGGCGGTAAAAAAGACTGTGACGAAAGCAGTGAAGCAACCGCGGACTGCACTCAAAAAAGTGGGGAAGGTGGCCACGCGCGTGGCACAAGGCGCGGCACTGGGCGCGGTGGCCGGCGCGTTGGAAGGCGCCGTCGAAGAAGTTCAGAAGGCTTCGGGCACGCAACGAACTGGCAGCCAGTAGATCATCCGCCGAGCCACCTTCGCTAGTCGCGCGGCTGATCAGCGCCGGCGTTCGGTTACTTCCTGGATTTGCGTGGTAGCGATTTGCGGCGCCGCGTGGCGGTAACTTTCTTTGTTCGTTTGCGGCTCTTGCCTGGTTTGTTCGCGCCTTCGATTGAGTGCAGAACTTCCGAGAAATCTAAGCCGAATAACTCTTTGATGTGCACGTTGAGGGCTGGCATGACCAGGCTGTTTCCGACAACGGAAAGTTCGTCAACAAGGCTGTTCGCAAAGGCGGCCACTTCGGATTTCTTACGCGAGCCCTTCGTTTCCTTGTGCGCATATCCCATCGTATAGCCGAGCGCAAACCCCGCAGACAACGCACCCAAACTCCACACGAGCGGTTCTTTTTGAAATTCTTCGCGATAATCCAGCACGCCAGTGACAGCTTGCTTCGCCGTCGCGAGCTGCTCGCCAACTGTCTCTTTGATTTCTCCGACGGTTTCCGAAACCGACTCGCGCGTTCGCTCCATTTGTCTCTGGAGTTGTCGCTTACTCGGCTGATCCTCAGTTCGTTCGATGGTTGCTTCGGCCAAAGTTCATTCCCCTGTTCTCAGATCGCTTTTTGAATCCACTCTTTGTCTTTTTCAAGTTCATTGAGGCTTCGCCTCGGCACAAGCCCCTGTCGCGCGAGACGATTCTTTGCCATCACGATGAGAATTCCCCCGAGCGCCAGATAAATAACGCCCGTAATCACAAAGCCAAGTGCATATTTCGCGGGTTGGCTAATGTTCAGTTCCGTCAGCACGGCGGTAATGCCGAACGCCAGGGCCACATTCAGCAAGGCGAATCCGACCGTGGCGACCACGGCGCCGGCGAGTATCGCGATGCCGCCGCGAATGTAGGCGTCAACCTCTTCTTTTACCTCGATTTTGAGTAGGGTGACTTTCTGATCGAACAACTTCGCGAGGTCGGCGGCCAAACGCTCAAAGAGCGACGGCAGATCGTGAGTATGGCGTTCTTCAAGTGTCGCGGTTCGTTCGGATTGGGCCATGGAATTAACTCGCGCGTGATACACGCGCTCAGCACCGTTGCGCAAACAAATGGAGGGCCACGCGAAAGCACGCCGTGAATTGCGCGTGACCGTCTCGGGTCCTCACACCTTAACGACCGATTTTGAGAAGTATTGATGGAAGGACGTACCAGAAAACTACACTTCACAAGTTGGATCGCCCCGGCAGATCATCAGATCTCCTTTTCGAAATAGACTGTGTTCGGATCGTTCTTGTATTCCCCAAACGGACCACGACGTTGGAATCCCCAGCCGTCGTACAATCCGATCGCTTCGACCTGATAGATTCCAGTCTCGAGCCGCAGCGTGTTGATGCCATTCGCCCGAGCGTGTTCGGCGAGATGATTCAGAATTGCCTTGCCCAGGCCTTTTGCGCGAAACGCAGGCCGGACGTACATGCGTTTTACTTCCGCGTAGTCTGCGAACAACTTCACGCCGCCGCACGCCGCAAGCCGTCCGTCGATTGAAGCCACAAAGAAAGCCACGCTTTCGCGTATGAGCTTATCAATGCTGAAAGCGTGGCGACTTTCGGATGGGTATGGATATTCGTGTAGCGCCGCGTCCAACTCAGCGAGCAACTCCATCGCTTCGCGCGAGTCAGGTCGCGCCGCGACAATCGTCACCGTCGCCGCCATCACCAAATCTGGCAGCGCTGGTCAGGCGGACGCATCATCGGATCGCCGGCTTTGCAGCCGTACGCGGCGGCGAACTGCGGCATGTTCGAGAGCGGCCCGTTGACGCGAAAACGCCCGAGCGGGTGAGGGTCCGTCGCGTTGCGCAGTCGCGCTGCTTCGGGCCGAATGTTTTGTGACCAAATTTGCGCCCAGCCGAGGAAGAACCTCTGCTCGGGCGTGAACCCGTTAATGTCCTTCGGCCGTGGTTTGCCTTGCAATGACTTCTGGTACGCCGCGTAGGCGACGGTTAGTCCACCTAAGTCAGCAACCGATTCGCCGACGACGAGTTGCCCTTTCTGATGCAGCCCCGGCTCGACTTCAAAAGAATCAAACTGCTTGACGACACAGTTCGTTCTCTCCGTGAATTTCTTGTAGTCGTCGGCCGTCCACCACATGACGAGGTTTCCATTCGCATCGAACCTCGCGCCTTGGTCGTCGAAGCCGTGCGTCATTTCATGGCCAATGACAGCACCGATGCCTCCATAATTAAATGCATCGTCAGCTTTTGGATCATAGAACGGCGGCTGCAGAATGCCGGCGGGAAAAACAATCTCGTTGTATTGCGGGTTGTAATAGGCATTGACCGTTGGCGGCGTCATTCCCCATTCGGTTTTATCAACCGGCTTGCCGATTTTTTCGGCATTCCGCCGGAAATCGAACTCGCCCGCGGAAACGAAGTTGTTGTAGTAGGGTCCGCGCGCAATCTTCAGCGCTTCGTAATCGCGCCATTTGTCCGGGTATCCGATCTTGCGGTTGTATGCCTCCAGTTTGGCAATCGCTTTCTGGCGCGTCTCGTTGCTCATCCAGCTCAGCGTAGTCAGGTCTTCCTTGAGGGCCGCGATCAAGTTCGCAACCATGGTACGCGCACGTTCCTTTGCCTGCGGGGTGAACGTTTTAGCGACGTAGAGCTCCCCCACTGCTTCGCCTAGAGCGCGGTCAGTACTCGCGACGCAACGCTTCCAGCGCGGCAACATCTCGGTTGTGCCGTTGAGGTACTTGCCGTTGAAGTTGAAGTTCTCCTGCACGAACTTCGCAGATAAAGTGTTCGACGCGCCATTTACCAGATGCCAACGCAGATAGACTTTCCAATCGTCGAGGGGCGTGGCTTTTAATATTTTGTCGGCCGCCTTAAAGAAATCCGGCTGACCGACGTTCGCTTTGGCGATTTCCGGCAAATTGATGTTGCGGAAATAGCGGCCCCAATCAAAGTCGGGAGTCATCTCAGTCAGCATCGCCTTGGTCATCGGGTGATAATTCGCTTCGGGATTGCGACGTTGAACTCGCGTCGAGGAGTTTTCGGCAAGCTGCGTTTCAATCTTCATCACGGTGGCTGCTTCGCGGCCAGCAACATCTGACGCGTCGCCCATCAATTCAAAGGTGCGAGCGACGTGTTTCTCGTATTCCGCGCGCGTCGCCTTCATCTTTGCGTCATCGCTGGTGTAGTAATCCCGATCCGGCAAACCAAGGCCACCCTGGACCAGCTGGGCGATCATGGCGGTTGAATCTTTGAAATCCTGGCTGGCGCCAAAGCCAAAGACTGCCGGAATACGGTGCGCATGGAACATCGCGATTTCGTCTTCGAGACTCAACAGGTCAGATAGCTTCGCAATGCGATCCAGCTCGGGTTGTAATGGATTTATGCCAGCGGCTTCGATTGCCGGCTCGTCCATGCACGAGCGATAGAAGTCCGCAATCTTTTGCTCATTCCCGGACGCGGGAGTCTTCTTCTTCAACAGCGCCTCGAGAATCTCGTGCAACTCGTCATTATTGTGTTCTGCCAGCTTCGTGAAGTTGCCCCAAACCGAATATTCCGGAGGGATGGGGTTCTTTGCGATCCATCCCCCATTCGCGAACTGATTGAAATCCTGGCATGCGTTCGCCGACCGATCGAGATTCGCAAAATCGAAGCCCGCGACGATGGAATTTTGCGGATTGTCTTTGGCGACCTCGGTGGCCGCTTCAGTGGACAGAGTTGAATGCGCGCTTCCATTTCGGTGCGGCGAAAACGCTACGACGACAAAGGCCATCAATAAGGCAAACAAGAATGCGTGGCGACTCAGCGGATTCATTGCAGAAACCTCCCGAAGCAAGTATGAAAAGATTTTTCGAGGGAACGACGAGATCTTAGAACTTACGCGTAAGAAATTTCAAATCGTGAGGGCTCTGGTCCGACAAGCTGCCAGCTTGTCGACGGTGGCCAGGCAGCAGCCTGTCGTCGTCCGGGCTCAGCCTTTAAGCTTCTTAATCTCCTCAATAAGCACGGGCACGGCTTCGAACAGATCCCCGACGATGCCGTAGTCAGCGATGTCGAAGATGGGCGCCTCCGGATCTTTGTTGATGGCGACGATGGTCTGCGAGTTCTTCATGCCCACGAGATGCTGAATTGCGCCGGAGATGCCAATCGCCACATAGAGCTTGGGCGCAACTGTCTGACCGGATGAGCCGATTTGCCGATCGATGGGCAGCCATTCCGCGTCACAGATGGGTCGTGAAGCAGCGAGATCGCCGCCTAAGGCTTCGGCCAATTTTTCTGCAAGCGCGAGGTTGTCCTTGCTCTTGATGCCGCGGCCAACTGCGACAATCACATCCGCTTTGCTCAGATCGACCGCCTGCTTCGCTTCCTGAAACGGTGCTTCGGGCTTCATGCGGACGTCACCCACTTCGACTTGCATTGATGTGACTGCCGCGCCGCTTCCCTTCTGGGCTTGGTCACCACGAAATGCGCCAGATTGAAACGTCACGAATGTCGGTGCCTCACCTTCCGACACGACATCAGCATCTAGTTTCCCGAGGAAGATGCGACGCGTAAAGACGCGCTTGCCGCCTTCGACATTCATGCGAATGCAGTCACCAATCAAACCTTTTTGAAATCGCGCAGCAACCTTCGGAGCGAAGTCGCGCGCCTGGTAGGTATGCGACATGATCAGGTAGTCGGGATTTTCCGCGCGTACGACTTTTTCGAGCGCGTCCGCATAAGCATCGGGCGTGTACTCACTGAGCTTGACGTTCTCCGCGGAGACAACCTTCTCAAGGTCATAGGAGGCGATTTCATTTGCAACCGATGGCGCACCCAGCACGACAGCTGATACCTTTTGACCAATGTCGCTGCCGAGTTTTTGCGCCGCGGCGATCGCCTCGAGCGACGTCTTATTCAGCGTGCCCGCCTTGTGCTCGATAAAAACCAGAATGCTCATGATGACTGTCCGACAAACTTCAGTTTGTCGATTTCGATCAAAACGACAAGCTGAAGCTTGTCGGACGCCTAAATTACGCGTGCCTCACTGCGCAGCTTCTCGGCCAACTCAACCGCACCCTTCTTCGCATCGCCTCCGCCCAGGAACTGCGTCTGTTTTGATTTCTGCGGCAGATAAATCTTTTCGATGCGCTGATGCGAAGGCTTGCCGACGATCTCGGCGTTCGGAGTCACTTCTCTAATTTCTTTCTTCTTCGCCGCCATGATGCCTTTCAGCGTCGCATAGCGAATCTGACTGATGCCCGATTGAATCGTCAGCAACGCCGGCGTCGGCATTGCGTACCACTGATACCAGCCGCTCTCGAGTTCGCGCTTCACTCTCAACTCCTCGCCCGTAGCGTCCAGCTCGATCACAATTGTCGCGTGCGGCAGGCCCAGAATCTCCGCCAGAATCACGCCCGTTTGGGCATAGCCGTAATCGTCAGATTGCAGACCAGTCATGATGAGATCGGCGTTTTCGTCCCGAATCGCCTCAGCCAAAACCGAAGCCGCGGCAAATGGCGAAAGATGTACGACGTTGTCGCCGACGACGTGAATCGCTCGATCCGCGCCGCGCGCCAGCGCATCTTTGATCACGCTCTTGGCGCGTTGCGGCCCCATCGAAATGACGACCACTTCGCCGCCGACTTTCTCTTTGATTCGCAAAGCTTCTTCGAGCGCGTAGCCGTCAGACTCGTTGACCTCAAACGACAGGTCGGCCTCTTCGATCCAAGTCGAGTCTTTGTTAATGCGCAGGATCGCGTCTTTATTCGCAACCTGCTTCATTAAAACCAATATCTTCATTGATCCAATGTCGAGCTTTTTTTGGTCTTTGTGCTTTGATCTTTGTTCTTTGACGCTAGCGCTGCTTTGAGCTTCACATCAAAGACCAAGATCAAAGCACAAAGACCAGGTTTTTCTATTCCTCGTATTGCTTGAACAGCAATGCTGCGTTCGTGCCGCCGAAACCGAAACTGTTCGAGAGCGCGTAGCGAATCTTAGCGTCGTGCGCCTGGTTGGGTGTGTAATCCAGATCACAATCCGGATCGGGTGTTTCGTAATTGATCGTCGGCAGCACCTTTCCGTGGTAAATCGAGAGCACGGAAAAGACACCCTCAACACCGCCCGCTGCGCCCAACAGGTGGCCGGTCATCGACTTCGTCGAACTAATCGCCAGCTTGTTTGCATGTTCGCCAAACGTCTTCTTAATCGCCATCGTTTCGAACTTGTCGTTGTATGGCGTCGACGTGCCGTGGGCGTTGATGTAGTCGACCTCCTCCGGTTTCACTCCCGCGTCTTTTATCGTTTTTTGCATTACCCGCACTGCGCCTGAGCCGGTCTGGTCGGGCATAGTGATGTGAAACGCGTCGCCCGTCATGCCGTAGCCTACCAGCTCACTGTAAATCCTGGCGCCGCGACGCTTCGCAAACTCCAGCTCTTCGAGAATCATGATTCCCGCACCTTCGCCGATCACGAATCCATCGCGATTCAAATCGAATGGTCGTGACGCGTGCTCGGGGTCGTCATTGCGCGTTGATAACGCGCGCAGCGCCGCAAAGCCGGCGACGCTCATCGGCGTGATTGCCGACTCCGCACCGCCGCAGATCATCGCCTCCGCGTCCCCACGCTGAATGATTTTGAAGCTGTCGCCAATGGCGTGCGCACCCGCGGAACAAGCCGTAGCGGTCGCTGAATTTGGCCCCTTGGCATTTTGTCGAATCGAGACCTGACCAGATGCGAGGTTGACGATGGCCGACGGAATAAAGAACGGTGAGACGCGCCCTGGACCGCCGGTGAGAAGCTTTTCGTGCTCTCGCTCGATCGCCCAGAAATCGCCGATGCCGCTGCTGATGTATGTGCCGACGCCTTCAGCAATGTCGTCGGTAATCTTCAGCCCACTGTCGTTGACGGCTTCCTCCGAAGCCGCTACCGCGTATTGAATGAAGGCGCCCATTTTGCGCGCCTCCTTCTTTTCGATGTAATTCAGCGGATCGAAGTCTTTGACTTCGCAAGCAAAGCGGACGGGAAACTTCTCAGTGTCAAATTTTTTGATGTAGTCCGCGCCACTCTTTCCTTCGACTAACGCGGCCCAGGTGATCTCGACGGAATTACCAACAGGCGTAACCAGACCGAGACCGGTAACGACGACGCGACGATTCAAATCAAAGCTCCTTTAGTAACTCGTTAAGAACGCACGTAACTCATCAACGGCGCACGTTACTTCTTTTCTTTTTCTTTGTGCTGGTCGATGTAGTTGTACGCGTCGCGGACGCTCTGAATCTTCTCGGCGTCTTCGTCGGGAATCTCGATGCCGAACTCCTCTTCGAATCGCATCACCAACTCAACCGTGTCGAGTGAGTCTGCGCCAAGATCATCGATGAATCGCGCGTTTGGCGTGACCTCATTCTCGTCCACGCCGAGTTCGTCAACAATTATCTGTTTAACTTTTTGCTCTATCTCTTGATCGGGCATTCTTTTGCTCCTGTGATTTGAGGTGGCACAGATTTCAATCTGCGCCTGTAATAGCTACAAAACTCTTCAACACAGATCCGAGTCTGTGCCAGTTAGATCGCGAACGCCTCACGAGTTGCGCGCAAACTGCTCTCGTCCTCCACGTTGAGGCAGCGGAGTTCGCGGTTAATTTGCCGCACCAGTCCGCTCAAAACTTTTCCGGGTCCGATTTCAATGAAAGTTTGTACACCGTGATTGCTCAAAAATTCAACTGATTCAAGCCAGCGAACCGTCCGCGATACCTGACGAATCAGGGAATCACGCGCTTCATTGCCTGTTTTTATCGACTTCGCATCGACATTTGTTACCAGTGGCGTCGCGAGGTCGTCGAACTGCATTTCATTGAGATCAGCCGCCAGCCGATCCTGCGCCGGCATCATCAGCGCACAATGAAAAGGCGCGCTGACGTTTAGCTTTACCGCGCGTTTTGCGCCACTCGCTTTAAGTACTTCAATCGCGCGATCAATTGCCGCAACGTCACCGGCAATTACGATCTGGCCAGGCGAATTGATGTTCGCTGCGCTGCAAACCTGGCCTTGAGCAGCTTCCGCACAGGCAGCGTTCACTGTTTCAAGATCGGAACCCAGAATCGCCGCCATGGCGCCGGTGCCGACGGGCACGGCCTCCTGCATGTACCGGCCACGCGCGCGCACGGTCTTGACGGCGTCGCTCAGTGGCAACGAACCCGCCGCGACCAGTGCCGAATACTCGCCGAGACTGTGTCCCGCAACAAAGTCCGCTTTCGGAAACCCGGCTGACTCAATCGCGCGCAACGCGGCGACTGAAGTCGTCAGAATCGCAGGCTGAGTATTCTCAGTTAGCTGCAACTGTTCAGCCGGTCCATTGAAACACAAATCAGATAGCGCAAATCCCAGTGCATCGTCTGCTTCTTCAAAGACCTGTCGTGCGGCGGAAAATTCGTCCGCCAGGGCTTTCCCCATACCGGGACTCTGCGAACCCTGACCAGGGAAAAGATATGCGATATTCATCGTGAATCGTAAATGGTAAATCGTGAATAGAGCACTTCTATTTACGATTGAATTTACTATTTACGGCTGTTCACCAGCGCATGGCGACGGCGCCCCACGTAAATCCGCCGCCGAAAGATGCCATAAGCAAGTTGTCGCCTGGTTTGACTCGTCCGGCTTCGACGCATTCATCGAGGCAAATTGGAATCGATGCCGACGATGTATTTCCGGTTCGCGCAATGTTCGAATAGACGCGCGACATATCAAGCTTCAACTGGTTCGCAACCGCCTCAGTGATTCGCTGGTTAGCCTGATGCGGGATGAATAAATCGATATCGTCCGTTTTCAAGTCAGCCTCACAGAGCACTTGCCGCGAAATGTCATTCATCGATCGCACGGCGACTTTAAACACCTCGTTGCCCTTCATCTTGAAGAAGTGATCTCCGCGCGCAATTGTCTCGGCTGTAAAGCCGCCTTTTGTTCCGCCGCCTGGCGCGTAAAGTTGCTCTTCATAGCGTCCGTCCGAACGAATCCTGGACGCCAGAATCCCGCGGTCACCTGCGACCGGGCCCAGGATTGCCGCTCCTGCGCCATCTCCGAAAAGCACGCACGTTGAACGATCGCTGTAGTCCACGTAACGCGTCAGCAGTTCAGCGCCGATTACCAACGCATACTTGATCTGACCGCTCCGAATCATCGGCTCGGCGATCGTTATTCCGTATACAAATCCCGAACACGCGGCGACGATGTCCATCGCAGCCGCTCTGTTTGCGCCCAGCTGCGCCTGGATCAGACAGGCCGTCGACGGCAAAATCTGATCCGGCGTTACGGTCGCACACAGAATCAGGTCTACGTCACTGGCATCGATGCCGGCGCGTTCAATCGCTTGCCGGGATGCGCGCGTCGCAAATTGCGAAGTGTACTCGCCGGGAGCAGCCTTACGCCGCTGCTTGATGCCCGTGCGCGTCGTAATCCACTCGTCGGAAGTCTCGACGATTTTTTCGAGATCAGCATTGGTGAGAACGCCTTCGGGATATGAGCGACCGGTACCGAGAATGCCTGCGCGAATATTCGACATTGATAACGTTCCGACTGTTTACATTCAAAACCGTTTAGAGGCAAAGCTCCGCGAACGTTACGGCCTCTAAACGGCTTTAGGATTCTCTAAGCGGTCTGATCAACTTGAACGACTTCGCGCCCTTTGTAGTAGCCGCACTTTGGACACACGCGATGCTGCATACGCGGCTCCTGACAATTCGGGCAGACGACAGTTTGTGGGACGCGCAGCGCGTCATGCGCCCGGCGTTTGCCGCGGCGTGCTTTCGAGTGACGACGTTTTGGGTTAGGCATAATTACTCCAACTCTTAAATCTTGAATCTGGAATCTCGAATCTTGAATATTAAATCTTGAGATACTGATTTCGTGCTTTGCGCTTTGTACCTTGAAGTCTAGCGATATGTGACCGAGACATCAAAGACCAAAGTACGAAGTACAAAGCTCAAAATCGCAAATTCTTCAGTTTCTCCCAGCGCGAATCAACGTGCTGCGCCTCGCATTTACAAGCGGTCGTATTCTTATCCGCACCACATACCGGGCAAAGCCCCTGGCAATCTTCGCGGCAAAGAACCTGTGCCGGCTTTGCCAGCAGAAGCTGTTCGCGCACCAGTTGATCCAAATCAATGCCGGCGCCGTCGAACACTGCCAGGTTCAAATCCTGGCTCGACAGTTCGTGCTGCTCTTCCGCTCCCCAACTGACCGAAGGGACAAACCGCTCGTCAAAATCTGCAGCAAACGGAATCGAAACTGGCTTCAAACATCGCGCGCATACCGTCTCGACTGTCGTCTTGAGACTTCCGAGCAACTCGACTTCGCTTGCGTTGAGGCGAATCCGACCGCGCAACTCCACCGGATCGATCAGCCGCAAGTCCACATCTTCCAGGGAAAGATCGTCTGGCTGATAAGTATGCGCGAATTGCCGATCCTTCTCGAGATTTTCAAGCTCCAGCCGCATGATTCACATCCTGCACGTCACAGACGGCGTCAGGGGGCCAGGCACAAAGTTGTCAATTATAGCGATGCAATTCTGGGTGTCAAAGCGGGGTTAACGCCCACCGGCGGCTTTGCGGCTCACTTTCCGCGTCTTTTTCGGGGCGCGCTTGGCGCGCGCGGACTCTGATTCGGCATCATTGAGCTTGTCGCACTCGGTACGCCACTTCGATTCCAGATCATTGTTATCGACCACGCCGCATTCGTTCAGGATTTCAATCAAGCTTTTGACGAGCGCATGATTCGCATAAGCCGTTTCAGACTGGCGCAGCAGCAACTTAAGGCCTTGCTCCAACCTGTCGGCCAAACGAGCGAGGGTGTTCTCGAGAGTCGTTAGCCGTTCAAGCAGATGCTCTTCATTTGGCGTGGTGTCGGAATATTCAACCCGCATTCCCGGCGGTCGCACCACCAGCATCAGGCGCGTGCCGCAACGTTGGCAGAACTCCTGACCTAGCGGGTTCGCGGCGCGGCAGTTCTGGCAAAAATGTGAGATAGCGCGTTGCATTCTGGAATTTGTAATCTTAAATCTGAAATGGCCTATTTGGTCTTCGGCCTTTGGTCTTTGGTCTTTGTTGTCTGACCTTCTCTGACAAATTTCACCAAGAGCAAAGGACTAAGTCCCAAATACAAAGCACGAAATACTAATATTCGTAAAACCCTCTTCCGGTCTTCCTGCCCAGCCAGCCGGCGTCAACGTATCGCTTCAAAAGCGGACACGGCCGGTACTTTGAATCGCCAAAGCCTTCGTAAAGAATGTTCATGATCGCGAGACAAACATCCAACCCGATAAAGTCTGCCAGCGTCAGCGGCCCCATCGGATGATTCATCCCCATCTTCATGATGCCGTCGATGCTCTCGCGCGAACCGACGCCTTCGTGCAGCGCGAAGATCGCCTCATTTATCATCGGCATCAATACACGGTTGGAAATGAAACCGGGGTAATCCTGACACTCGAGCGGCGTCTTGCCAAGCTTTGCGCTGAGTTCCCGCACTTTCTCATAAGTCGCATCTGATGTCGCCGCGCCGCGAATCACTTCGACGAGCTTCATCACCGGCACGGGATTCATAAAGTGCATGCCGATTACTTTGTCCGGCCGCCTGGTCACCGCGCCCAGTTTTGTAATCGAAATCGACGAAGTGTTCGAGGCAAGAATCGCGCCGGCTTGCGTAATTTGATCGAGCGCGCGAAACACTTCTGTCTTCACCGACAGTGCTTCAGTCGCCGCTTCGACAACGACAATAGCGTCGCTCAGTGAAGCGAGATCGGTAGTCGGTTTGATGCGGCCGATAATCGCCTGCTTCTCTTCTCCGCTCAAGCGCTCTTTATCGACGTCGCGCTGGAGATTCTTGTCGATTGATGTCATGCCGCGCGCGAGGAAATCTTCCGCGACGTCCCGCATGACAACGTCGAATCCCGCGCGCGCCGCAACTTGGGCGATGCCGTTCCCCATCGTGCCCGCGCCGATTACGCCGAACAGTTCCGCCATCTATTGTTCACCTCGCTTCACGCGATCCGCCCAATTCATCAGCGGCTGCGCACCGCGCATAGCATCTTTCAATTCATCGTCCGAAGTTGTCATGCCTTTGCCACCATAAAGCGCGCGGCCAGCGTCACTGCGAAAGAACTTAATCGTGTAAACACCGAGAGCTGTGCCAATCGGAAGGTTCACGAGCGAAATAATCGCGACAATGGTTGCGAGCGGCTTGACCCAAGTCGCGCGCTTGCGAAAGCCGTAACCGGCCAGCAGCGGCAACAGACCGACGGCAAGAAAAAGAATCACGAATGCGACCCCGCCAAGCGCAAGCGCCGTTGTGGAAATGACCTCGGCCGCCGCCGTCGCGAACTTCACCACGAGCACCAGCAACAGCAAGCCGGCCAGAGTGAGCCCATGAATCCCGCTGTAAATAAAATACAACGTCGCAAGCGTTTTGTTGTGCTCTTCAGCAGTCATTACCGCTCAACAGCCAACGCCACGGCATTGCCGCCACCGAGACAGAGCGCGGCAATCCCGCGATGCGCGTTGCGCCGCTTCAACTCGTAGAGCATCGTCGTCAGGATTCGCGAACCTGATTGACCAATCGCGTGACCAAGCGCAACAGCGCCGCCATTGACGTTGATTTTGTCAGGATCAAGATTCAATTCACGGGTTATCGCCACGGCCTGAACTGCGAACGCTTCGTTGAGTTCGATTAAGTCTACGTCCTTCAAAGACCATCCGGTTTTCTTGATCAGCTTTTTGATCGCCTCGACCGGCGCCATCATTACGAGCTTCGGCTCAGTTCCGGACGTGGCCTGGGCAACGATGCGCGCGAGTGGCTCGACACCAAGTGACTTGGCGCGTTCTTCAGAAGTCACCACCACGGCCGACGCTCCGTCATTCACGCCCGGTGCGTTGCCAGCGGTTACTGTGCCGCCTTCTTTGAACGCGGGCTTCAGCTTGCCGAGGACTTCAAGCGACGTGTCTTCACGAACCGGTTCGTCCGTTTCGACAACAACCGGCGCACCTTTCTTCTGCGGAATCTCGACGGGAACGATTTCATCGTTGAATTTTCCAGCTTTGATCGCGGCGACGGCTTTGCGATGCGAGTTCAACGCGTACTCGTCCTGCTCAGCGCGCGAGACATGGAACCGTTCGCTTACGACCTCGCCCGTACAGCCCATGTGCTGATCGTCAAAAGCGCACCACAGCCCATCTTGAATAATTGAATCGAGAATCTTCCCATTGCCCAGTCGATAGCCTTCCCGTGCTTTCGGAAGCAGGTAAGGCGCATTCGACATCGATTCCATTCCACCTGCGACAACGATTTCGGTGTCGCCGAGCTGCACGCCTTGCGCCGCCATCATTACGGCTTTCAAGCCCGAGCCGCAGACTTTGTTTACGGTCACGGCTGAGACCGTGTCCGGCAAACCACCACGCAGCGCGGCCTGACGTGCGGGATTCTGTCCGAGGCCGGCCTGAAATACACAACCCATGATGACCTCGTCAACCTCTTCCGGCTTCACGCCGGCACGCTTAACCGCTTCGCGCACAACAATGGCGCCGAGTTCAGTGGCTTTGAAACTTTTCAATGCGCCGAGAAGTTTCCCGACGGGCGTGCGCACGGCGCTGACGATTACTGCTTGTTTGATTTCTGACACGTTTGTGACTATTACTGAAGATAATTCAGAATTGCGTTTAATCAAAAGGGTGTCAAGCGGACAAGCGATTGAAAACGTTCATCCCCGAATGTTATTCTCGCCGCTTGAAATTACACCTCCAAATCATTCACGCGCCGCACTAATTAACTCATGCAGGCTCTCATACTCGCTGGCGGAAAAGGGACACGGCTGCGTCCGTTGACGGTTTATACGCCGAAGCCAATCGTTCCCATCTGTAATCGCCCTTTTCTGCTTTACCAGATTGACACGCTGAAGCGCGCGGGCGTCACCGATATTACTCTTTCACTTTCATATCAGCCCGAGAAGATCGAACAACAACTAGGCGATGGCTCAACGTTTGGTGTGAATCTGAAGTACACGGTCGAGCCACAGCCGATGGGTACTGCCGGCGCATACAAGTTTGCCGAGGATTTGATTCGCGAGCCGACCGTCGTCTTCAACGGCGACGTGCTGACCGACCTCGATCTGAAAGCAATGATTCGACAGCACAAGGACCGAAACGCAACGGCGTCGATCTTCTTAATCCCCGTCGAAGATGCCAGCATGTATGGTGTTGTAGAAACTGACCGCGATGGCCGCGTCCAGCGGTTTGTCGAGAAGCCCAAGCCCGGCGAAACCGATTGCCGTAATATCAATGCCGGTGCATATGTGCTGGAGCCAAAGGTTCTCGACTTGATTCCCAAAGGCGAGAACTATTCGTTCGAGTACGACCTGTTTCCGAAACTGCTCGAAAAGGGCGAGGCGTTTTTCGCGCACATCCCCCCACGCACCTACTGGATGGATATCGGCACCCCCGCTCGCTATTTGCAAGCACACGAAGACATGCTTGCGAATCGAGTAACGCGTTTTCATCTCAAGGATCGACGCGGTAATTTTGATTCAGCTACGCATTCTGAGATCGACGAGTTGTCGATTGTCGCGGACGATTGCACAATTAAGCCCGGCGTCGAGATTGTCAATTCAGTTCTCGGCAAAGCCTGTTACATCGAAGAGGGTGCGCGCATTGAGAATTCCGTGATCTGGGGACATACACGCGTCGGCACGTCCGCGCAAATAAATCACGCAGTCGTCGGCCGTGGCTGTCACATCGGACGATCGGCAATTGTGGGCCCTGGTTGCGTGCTTGGTGATAAGACGGCGCTGTCAGATTACACGCGCACGTGTCCGTGAGATTTGCCACAGAGACACTGAGACACCGAGGGAACTTAGATATTTATTTCAGTCGTTACTCCATGTCTCGGTGACTCTGTGGCTTATCCGAAAAAACGAAGGACTACGCAATGAACTTCGACTGTTTTCGCGCATACGATATTCGCGGTGTTTACCCGACGGACCTCGATGAAGAGGCTTACTATCGCATCGCGAAAGCCTACACACTTCTCTTTCATCCGAAGACGATGGTCGTCGGACGAGACGCACGCGAGTCCGGTCCGGTTCTGCAGAAGGCTTTAACGGACGGATTCCTGGACGCAGGCGTGAATGTCGTCGATATCGGCGGCATCACTACCGACATGCTGTACTACGCAGTTGGTTCGTCCGATGAGTATTCGGGCGGAGTCGTCGTGTCAGCCTCGCATAATCCCAAGGAATACAACGGCGCGAAGATGGTGCGCCAGAAGGCTGCGGCCATTTCCTCAGATACCGGACTCTTCCAAATCCGCGACATCATCAAAGAAGGTAAAGACCAGAGCGTTAAGTCTGACACAAAGGGTGCAGTTACGCAGATCGACGTCTTCAAGGGTTACGTGGACCACGTGTTGAGCTTCATCGATTGCGACGCCATCAAGCCTTTTCAACTCGTGGCCAACGCGAACTTCGGTTACGTCGGGCGCGGCATCGATTTGATCGCCGAAGCCCTGGGCTTGAAGATGACGCGCCTCAACTGGCAACCCGACGGTAGCTTTCCAAAGGGCACTCCCGATCCAATGCAACCGGCAAATCGCGCTGAGAGTGAGCAATTGATGCGCGAAACCAAGCATGAGTTTGCGGCGATTTGGGATGCCGATGCAGATCGCTGCATGTTCCTCGACGAAAAAGGCGAGTTCATTTCCGGCGCATACGTGACTGCCCTTTTGGCGGATGTGCTGTTAACAAAGCATGGCGGTAACAACAAGATCATTTTCGACCCGCGCGTGATTTGGCCGACGATCAAAGTATGCAAGCAGCATGGCGCGGAGCCGATCATTTCAAAGAGCGGTCATGCCTTCATCAAAGATCGCATGCGCAAAGAGAACGCAATCTTTGCCGGTGAAATGAGCGCGCATTATTACTTCCGCGAAAACTTCTATGCCGACAACGGTGTGATTCCGTTCCTCCTCGTGCTCGAACAACTTTCGCGCACCGGCAAATCCTTTTCGGAAACGATGCGGCCTTACATGGAAGGACATTACATGTCCGGGGAGCTGAACTATCGAGTCAAAGACGCTCAGCAAACGATCGCGAAGGTCAAAGATCATTTCGCGGGGCGCGGAGAAGAAGATTTAACCGACGGATTCTCGCTGACCGGCGATGATTGGCGTTTCAATATCCGACCTTCCAATACTGAGCCACTGCTGCGTCTGAACATTGAAGCGCGCAAACCGGGACTAGTAGAAAAGACGCATGCCGAGATCGAACCTCTGATCGGCAGCAAACCGCACTGAATCGCTTTGCATTCCTTTGCGGCTCGGCGCCTTTGCGAGGAACCAAACTCACACCAAGACGCGTTGGCGCAAAGCGTCGCAAGTACTCCCGGCACACACCTTGCCCCAATTCTGGCCCTGAGGCGAGCTAGTCAGACGTTCTGAGTCGGAATCGAGGGATAGCGTATGGGGCTGATTCTTCTAATAATCCTGATCATCTTGCTGTTGGGAGCTGTTCCTGCTTGGCCTTACAGCCGAAATTGGGGGTACGGGCCAAGCGGGGGACTCGGCCTGCTGGTCGTGATCGTGGTCGTTCTGTTGCTGTTGCGGGTGTTCTAACTCAAGACGCATTTAACGAAAGCGAGGACTCAAACCGTCCACAGCGCGGCTGCATTAGTGTGTCTGTTTTTGTGATGGTTGACCGGAGGTCTCAATGACTATTCGCGAATTCTATGTCCAAAGGCGCAAGGCAGAAACGCCACTCTTTCTCGAGGCGCTGCGGGCGCTGCCTGAAGATAGGTTGGATTATAAGCCGGCGGACAAATCGCCGACTGCGCGCCAAATCGTCTGGGTGATGACGCGCCAACTCAAGAACTGCATCGAAATCGTCAAAGACGGCAAGACCGAATGGAAAGAGTCTGAGCCCCCACCATACGACCAGATGCTTAAGAATTTCGAAGACTGGTCGAAGGCGCTAATCGAAAGCGTCGAGAAGATGAATGACGAGGATTGGGATCGCAAAGCGGACTTTTACTACGAAGGAAAGCTCATGAAGAACGATCCGATCGGGCCGTTCATTTGGGCGATGCTCTTCGATGAAATTCATCATCGGGGGCAACTTACCGCTTATCTGCGGCCGATGGGCGGCAAAGTTCCCGCCATTTATGGCCCATCAGCAGACGCGCAGCCGAAGACAATGGCAATTGGCGGATAGAAACGCTACTAAATTTTAAGTTGTTCTCGGCGTCTCGGTGAGATCTCCGTGTCTCTGTGGTGGAAATATCGCACGAAAACACTCACCACAGAGACGCGGAGAATTCACAGAGGCACTGAGAACTGAAATTAGAGCACTAGTCCTCCCACGAGCGGACTTGACTGCGACCCGCCCCGCAGATCAAATTCGCATCGATGCCGGAACTCCCCGAGGTCGAACATGTCGTACGCGCGCTGCGCCACGTGATCGTGCGCCGCAGAATTCTTGCGGCCGAAATCCTTTTGCCGAAGCTTGTCCCACCCGAAGGCAAGGCCGCTTTCAATCGCAAAATAAAGGGCTGTCGGATCATTGGCGTTCGTCGCCGCGGCAAATTCATTCTGATCGATCTTGATCGAGCGCGCGTGTTGTCGCATGGACGCGCCGCTCGCACACGGTCCGGTTCAGGCAGTGTTCTGATTGTTCACTTGCGAATGACCGGCAAGTTTCGTTATCTCACGGTCGATGAAGAACTGCCGCGTTACGCTCATGTCATCTTCTATCTCGACAACAATCGACGTCTTGTCTTTTGCGACCAGCGGCAGTTTGGTGTGATGAAGCTGGTGCCCTATGCACGTCTGGCGGGAACGAAAGGAATTCACGAACTCGCGCCGGAACCCTTCTCAGATGAATTCAGTCTGGTTTACCTGAAAGAGACGCTCGCGCGATCGCAAAGGAGTCTGAAGACGCTGCTGCTTGATCAGACGAAAGTGCTTGGCTTGGGAAACATTTACGCGTCAGAGGCGCTGTTCCGCGCTCAGATAAATCCCTTCAAGATTGCCGCAACTCTGGCGCCGAAACGAGTCGCTCAACTGCATCAGGCAATTCGCGAGGTACTGAGCGATGCGCTGACCGATGGATCGGCGCTGCGAGTGAACCTCGAACACCCGGACGGTTTTTCTTACGGCGAGGCGTTTGAAGACTTCTGGCAGGTCTACGATCGCGAAGCCGAACCATGCATACGGTGTGGAGCAAAGATTAAGCGCGAGACACACGGGGGGAGATCGACCTATTGGTGTCCGAAGTGTCAGAAAAGATAAATCCGCAGATTTCGCAGATTACACCGATAAGAAATTAGCCACGAAAAGGCACAAAAGACACAAAGAAAACAGAAACCGAAATTCATGGAACGGATTGCTTTTGTGCTTCTTGCCTTTTCGTGGCTTCTCTTTTGTCTGCGAAATCTGCGCAATCTGTGGATAAATCCTACAAATTCGCCAAAATAAAATCTGTCATCATCTGGCGCATGTGTTTCACGAGCACGGGATCGGTGACGCCGTGACGCGATTTCGGATAAACCATCAACTGCACTTGTTTGCCGGCCTTCTGCAATTCGTACAGAAACTGAATCGTGTTGGCCATGTGCACGTTGTCGTCGATTGCGCCGTGAATCAGCAGGAGCTTTCCGTGCAAGTCCTTCGCGAAGTGAACAGGCGAACTCTTCCAGTAGCCGTCGGGATTGTTTTGCGGCGTGCGCATATAGCGCTCGGTGTAAATGCTGTCGTAGTTGCGCCAGTCTGAAACTGTGCCGCCGGCGATTCCGATCTTAAACGTTTGGCTGTGGGTCAGAGCATAGCTCGTCATGAATCCGCCGTAGCTCCATCCCCACAAACCGATGCGCGAACCGTCAACGTACGGCTGTGACTTCAGCCAACTAAATCCATCTTCCAAATCGCGCAGCTCCAACTCGCCAAAATTCTGGTAAAGCGGCCAGGCAGAGTTCACACCTTTGTCGCTCGCCGTCCGGTTGTCGCAGATCCAGATGATGTAGCCCTTCTGCGCCAGCATCTGATGCCACATGAAGGTCGTGCTGCCCCATGCGTTTCGCACTTGTGGCGCCTGGGGTCCGCTGTACGTGTAAGACCAGACCGGATATTTCTTCGACGGATCGAAATCCGGGGGCTTGATCATCATCGCTTCCATCGTGCCGCCATCGCGCGTCTTCACGTTGAGCAACTCGACTTTGCCGAGCTTGTATTGCGACAGCGCTTCAACCTTATTTTCGTCGACAACCCGCACGAATTTTCCGTATGCGTCGTACAAACGCACCTGCGTCGGCGTATTCACGTCGCTCCACGAATCGATAAAGTGCGTCGCGCCGGAATTGAAGGACGCGCGATGTGCGCCTTCAGTAGACGTCACTCGTGTCATGCCGGTTCCGTCGAACCTGATCGCATATTCCTGGTTTGCGATATAGCTGTGTTCGGTGCTGCTGAAGTAAAGCGTTCCCTTCCCTTCATCGACTCCGTCCATCCCACGAACATCCCAATCCCCCTTTGTCACTTGCGCGATCAGCTTCCCGTCGGGTGCGTAGTGATAAACGTGCGTCCAGCCGCTGCGATCACTCATCCAAAGAAACGATCCATCTTTCAACCAAAGGATGCCATCGTCGTTCACACCAATCCACGCTTTCGTTGTTTCGCGAAAGAGATTTGTGGTTTTGCCGTCCTCGGGATCGGCGGCGTTGAAATCCAGGAGAGTTTGTTCGCGGTTCTGGGCCAGGTAGTAAACTTTCTTACCATCGGGAAACCATCCCACCCGCACAATCAACAGGTCTTCAGGCATGTACTTGCCTGTATCGACCCACGTAATGTTGCCCCCCGCGGAACCGACGACGCCAAGCTTCGCGATCGGATTTGGATCGCCGGCCTTCGGATACGGCGTCATCTCCAGGCGCTGGTCGGTCGGAATGTGATCGACGACCGGAAAATCCGGAACGGGACTTTCGTCGAGTCTGAGAAACGTAATCTTCGTCGAATCCGGACTCCACCAGTACGCGCCAAAGTTGCCCCGGCCGTAGAGCTCCTCCTGATAAACCCAATCCAGCCGGCCATTCAGAATCTTGTCGCTCCCATCGAGCGTGAGGGCGCGCTCACGCTGCGATCCAATCTCCACGACATACAAGTTACCGGCGCGCACAAAACTGACCATCTTCCCATCGGGACTGAATCCTTCCCCAACTTCCTCTGCAGCACCCTGAGTCAGACGCGCGGCGCGATCGCTTCCGAACTCGTAATAGAACAAGTCGTTCGCTTGATTAATCAGCACGCCAGTCTCGTCCGGGTTCATCTGGTAGGAGGTCTGGTTGGCGAGCCGGTGCGCTGTTTCGCGACTAATTCCGGGCAGCGTAGCGAGCGCGGATTCCATCTTCACTGCGTTGTAGAAGGGCTCAGACTTACCGGTGACCGCATTCACTTTCAGCAGGCGCGGGAACGCGTTGCGTTCTTTGCTGGCGACGATGTAATGCACACCGTCTTTCAGCCAACGCGGGCTCGAAGGCGTTCCGTTGAAGTTCACGCGCTTCTGCGGATCGAAAATGTCGTCGATAGTGAGGAGCTTGTCTTGAGCTAGCGCCGTGAAAGGAAAAGCGGCGAATACAAACAGACTAAGTACGAGAGAAAGTTTCGTTCGCAAATTAGACTCCTGATGATCTACCGAGCTTCTAGTGGTATTAGTTTCCGAATAAAAGGCGTTAAGGCGAACAGGATTGCTGCCGCAATCACTAGTGCGATCGTGGTTCCGATGAACACGAGCGGCGTCTGCGCGAGATTCTCTGGATTAACATGGCCACCAACGAGACCGGCGATTAGGTTTCCCAACGAACTCGCCAGAAACCAGACGCCCATCATCTGCCCGACGTACCTGCGTGGCGACAGCTTAGTCATCGATGACAAACCTACTGGACTAAGACAAAGCTCGCCAAAGGTTTGAAAGATGTAGCTGAAGACCAGCCACAAAGCCGAGACCTTTATCAGGCCATTTGTACTCACCAGAAAGTTAGCAGCAGGAATCATCAAACCGAACCCGATGGCCCCGAACAACAGACCGAGAGCAAACCTGAACGGGCTGGAAAGCGGGTGGCCGGCCTTTGCAAACTTTAGCCACAACGCTCCGAAGAGTGGCGCGAGTAGCACAATGAAAATGGAATTGATGTTTTGAAACCAGATGGCGGGAACTTCCCAACCGAATATGGTGCGACGCGTAAAATCGCTCGCAAACAAATTTAGAGAGGTAGGCGCTTGCTCAAACGCCGCCCAAAAGATCGAGGCGAATATGAAGAGAATGAAGATGACAATTACACGTTTCTTCTCATCTCCGACGAGTCCGCCCGCGATAAAGAGGTAGAGGAAGTAAACCACAGCTACCCCGACGAGGACGTAAAGAAAGTACCTGCCGACTACCAGCGGATTAATGTGGATGATTCTGAACGAAGCCAGGGCAATAACTACAATCAACAGACCCAAACCAATTGCCAGCGTAAGCTTCATCATAGCTTCCTGCTTGCGTTGTACCGCGGGATCTGCATGGCGCGTCGGCTCTGAACCTAAATTTCCAAGTGTCTTTTTTGATCGAAAAGCGAACCAGGCAAGTCCGATGAGCATACCCACGCCGGCAGCCCCGAACCCAAAATGCCAGCCGACTTTTTCTCCTAACAGACCGGTAAACAATTGTCCGAGTACGGCGCCGCTATTAATTCCCATGTAGAAGATCGAAAAACCAGCGTCGCGGCGCGCGCCGCCTTCAGGGTAGAGGTCCCCAACAATCGCCGAGATGTTCGGCTTTAACAGACCCGTACCGAGCACAATCAGCACGAGGCCAATGAAGAAAGTCGCCTTCGTGTGGGCCAGTGCCGAGAAGCCGATCGATATGTGGCCACATGAAATCAGCACCGCTCCGGTCATGATCGCGCGGCGAAGTCCCAATAGCCGATCGGCAATCCAACCACCAGGCAGGGAGGCCAGGTAAACACTGGCGGCATAAATGCCGACAATCGCCGACGCCTGTTCCACCGGAATGCCGAAGCCGCCACTGTCAATGGCCGCTTTCATAAACAGCACTAGCAACGGGCGCAGTCCATAGAAACTGAACCGCTCCCACATCTCAGTGAAGAAGAGAGTGGATAGTCCGCGGGGGTGCCCGAAGAAACTTGTGTCTTGACTCGGCAGTTGCCGATCAGTCTTCGGCATGTCCATCGGTTCGCTCATCTAGTTTGTCTCCGAATCAGTCGCCGTTCGGGCGTTCTGCTGAAATTGATAAATCGCTGGGAGGTTGCGAGCAATTCAGCCAGATGCGAGCCGACGTGTCAAGATCATTGACTTGTCGATTGACGCAGAACATACTTCGCCGCAATCGCCTTCAAGCCTCGCTGCCGTCCTTCGGGCGGCGAATCTCGCCAAATGGAGGAAGATCAATGAAACGCACGACTCTGTTCTTTTCGTTTCTCGTAGTTGTGTCCTGCGCAGCGTGTAAACCAAGCCCGCAGCCTAGCCCGCACGCAAACACGGCTAGGTTAACAATCACGCTGAGTCCACTCGGCAATGGCGGCAATGGGCCGTTCGGTTTCGGTATGGTTGGACTTGCACCGAATCCACAGTCAGGAGCCGCCGACTGTATCCTCGCGGAAGGCCACGAGGGACCAGTCGTTTGTGTTGAGGAGTACCCCGTGGGAACAATGGTAGCACTGGTGGTTACACCGACCAGATCAATAATCGAAACACTAAATGGGTGTAACAAGACAGCTTGCGAAGGCTGTGGACCGGGTGTCTCAACGTGTCAAGTTGTTATGAACCGGGACCAGGCAGTAAGCGTGGTATTTTATCGGATGCGGTGAGTAATTCCGCAACAAGAGCTGCATTTTGACCTAACGTAGTAATCCTGGGGGTATGGCTCTTGACAGGCTCGCGACGCCAAGCGTATAAGCGTAATTGAAAAACGTGGTGAGTTAAGGCGACTTGCGGCCACGTAAAACAAACGGCTAAACAGCTCGGGTAGTTCGAGACGACGAACCCGAAACACTTCAGACGGCTTTTGAAGTCCCGCGTTGTTTAGCGCGGGATTTTTATTTTAGGACGGTACTTGGTGCTTTGAGCTTTGTACTTCGTCCACTAGCGAGCGTCAAGTCCTTTTCTGAAATTACGAAGCGCGAATTAGACGACCAAGTACGTAGCACAAAGTACAAAGCACAAGAGCGGAATATGGAAAGCTTCAGATCACTTTTGGATGGCGACGGCATTCACGTCTTTGATGGCGCGATGGGGACGATGCTCTATTCGAAGGGCATCTATATCAACCGTTCGTACGACGAACTGAACCTCGTGGCCGCCGACCTCGTGCGCGATGTCCACGCCGAATACATTCGTGCCGGCGCCGAAATCATCGAGACAAATACCTTCGGCGCGAACGTCAACAAGCTGCAGCCTTACGGACTGGAAGCAAACGCGCGCGAAATCAATATCAAGGCCGCGCAAATCGCGCGTGAAGCAGCGGGCAATCGCGTCTATGTTGCCGGGGCGGTCGGCCCGCTCGGACTACGCATCGAGCCGTACGGGCCAACTTCGTTCGATGAGGCAAAGTCGATGTTTGCCGATCAAGTCTCAGCGTTGCTCGAAGGCGGCGTCGATCTATTCGTCCTGGAAACTTTCTCGGACGTTTCGGAATTGCAGCAGGCGATTAAAGCAGTTCGCGAGCTATGCGATCTGCCGATCGTTGCGCAAGTGACGATTCAACTCGACGGCAATACTTCGTTCGGAACAACTGCGGATGTTTTCACCACGCAGCTCGACGAGTGGGGCGCTGATGTAATCGGATTGAACTGCGGTGTTGGTCCGGCAATCGTTCTCAACGCAATCGAAAAGATGCGCGCTTTCACGACGCGCAAACTTTCCGCTCAACCAAATGCCGGATTGCCGCGCGAGGTCGGTGGTCGCCAATTCTATATGTGCTCGCCCGAGTACATGGCCGAATACTCACGTCGCATCGCCCAATCCGGCGCCAGGTTCGTCGGCGGCTGCTGCGGCACCACGCCGGCTCACATCAAGCTGATGGCTGACGCGCTGCGCATGCTCAATCCGCGCGTGCAGAAAGTTACCGTGCCTGACGCAGCGAAGATAAGCATCACCGACCTGAAGCCGGCTGATGTGAAAGTCGTCCCCGCGGAAGAGCGTTCGAACTGGGGACGGAAGATCGCCAAGGGTGAATTCGTCACAACTGTCGAGGTGCTGCCGCCGAAAGGCTGCAATCCGTGGAAGACGCTGGATTCAATTCGGCTCTTAAAAGAAGCGGGTGTCGACGGGGTGAACATTCCCGACGGCCCGCGCGCGCAGACGCGCATGGGGGCGATGGCAACCGCGTTGATGGTGCAGAAAGAAGTCGGCATGGAAGCCGTGCTGCACTACTGTTGTCGCGATCGAAACCTGCTCGGAATGATGTCCGACTTGTTAGGCGCGGCAGCGATGGGCTTGCACAACTTACTCTTGATCACAGGCGATCCGCCGAAGATGGGTCCGTACCCGGACGCGACTGCAGTCTTCGACATTGACGCGATCGGTCTGACGAACATGGTCAATAAGTTGAACCACGGTTTGGACATCGGCAACAACCCAATCGGCGAACCGACCGCCTTCTCGATCGGAGTTGGGGTCAATCCGGGCGCGGTGAACATGGACGAAGAGCTGCGCCGCTTTGATTGGAAGATTGAAGCGGGTGCAGAGTACGCGATCACGCAACCGGTGTTTGATACCCAACAACTCCGCGAGTTCCTGAAACGAATCGAAGGTCATCGGATTCCAATTGTCGCCGGCATCTGGCCGCTCGTCTCGTACCGCAACGCCGAGTTCCTGCATAACGAAGTGCCAGGGGTGCACGTCACTCCGGAAATCATGGAACGGATGCGCGCAGCGTCCGCGATCAGCAAGGAAGCCGGGCGTGATGAAGGGTTGAAGATAGCACGCGAGTCACTGCTGGAAGCGCGCGAATTCATCCAGGGCGCGCAGGTGTCCGCCCCGTTTGGAAATGTGAAGTACGCGCTGGAAGTTTTTGAGGTTCTGCCGGAGTTCAAGGACGAACGCGCGACAGCTCGGGCCACCGTGGAAATTGCATGATGACTTAGCTTGAAGAATTACGGCTCGTGTTGGTTCAGTTGGTTTTGGTTGGCGTCGTTCGGATTAGGCTGATTCTGGTTTGCTTGTGCTTCGGTCCTTACCGATGCCTTGCCCAGAATATATCCTGACAGACCACCGAGGAGCGCGGCCAGTTCTCGGCCTTCGAGTGTCCCCATTATTCCAAAGAGAATTATGGCGATCACAATCAGGAACAAAGTCACAAACTGCATTCCCATTTCCCCGCCAAAAATCTTCGCCGCGATCCCGTCCTTCTTCCAGGCTATGAGGTAAAAACCGCCCACCACGACAGCGATCAAGAAACCGACGATTACCGTCGAGATCGCTCTGAAATAGCTGACGTCGCGCTTGTCGTCAAACAGCGAAGCTATTTTTTGTTCCACCAGCGTGAGTCGCCGTCGCTTTCCATCACGCTCGTCTTTTTTAGCTTGCAACTGCGGCGCGTTCTTAGCAGTTTCCAGCTTTTGCGTTGTGTCGTCGATAAAGCGTCGCAGGGAGTCGAGCTGCGGGTCATCTGGTTTTTGGAGCTTTTGCTCTTTGTCCAGTTGATCGTTAAGGCGAGCGAGGTCGCTCTCGAGTTGAGCACGCGGCGGTAGGTCGCGCAGTTGTTGCGTCAAGTCTTCGATCGCCGTTTCCAACTTCTTAATATCATCGATTAATCTCTCGCGCTCTTCGAATAACGGACGAAAATCTTTCACGTCGTCCAGAGTTAACTGAGGTGTTGGAGTCGCTTGCGGCGGCTGGCCCGAGGCCGCGGACGTACAGAAAACTACCAGCACGATCACCGCCAGGACTGCGGGTGCGCAGGCAGTGCTATGAAGAAGTCTACGCGTAATGCTGTTTCGCATCATTTTTTCCTTTTCGTCACACGGGCCGCCGGTTTCAACCCGTAAGAGTTTTTCCGCGAATAATTTGGTCGCCTCCCAGCTACGGAAAGTGATCGACCTGAGCATGGCTACCGGCGTCGCTAACTCACCAGGCCGTCGTCTGAAATCAGCCCTCACCTCTTATGAAGGTTTTCGTGATTTTGTTTCAGCTGCCGCGGAGGGACTGTGTGGAAAAGCTATGCAGGAGTTGAACTGCGGCTTGGATATTGGCAACGATCTAATCGGCGAACCCGCCGCGTTCTCAATTGGCGTCGGCGTCCTGCCGGAGTTCAATCAGCAGAAAGAACCCGCCACGCGTGGGTAGTGTCTCTACTTTGTGGTTTTTCTTTGCGGCTTGGCGCCTTGGCGAGAACTAACGTCACCCGGAAACTGGTAGGCGTCTATTTTTCCGACTCAAGCAGCATCCAGAAATACGGCAGCACTTCGTCGGCAAGGCGGCCAGTCCTGCCCATCATGCGATTCCGATGGTCGCCGTTATATTCCTCAAACACATGATTGACGCCGCTCTTGGTTAACGCAGCGGATAGTGCGCGCGAGGTTGGCGGAATATGCAGGAATTCATCGTCATAGCCAGAATCGAACTTCAGGCCGCGAAGCTTTTTGAGATTGGCTGCGTACTTTTCGACCATGTACAGCGGCATGTTCTCAGTCCAGAGCGTGTACGCCGGCTCGGACTTTTGTAGCTTTCCGTTCACGCGTTCGAAAGGCAGATCGGAAAAGGTACCGGGCCGGCTGGGATTTGGTGAGAAAGCCTGGGCCACGACGATGATTCCGAGGGCGTAGAACCCACCCTGTACTGCTTCATCGATCGTTTTCGGCTGCTTTCTCAAAATATATTCGAACGCGGGATTGTCACTCGACAAGTCCTGGCCCCACCCTAACACCGCGGCGTTCATCCCATAGACAACCGAGTAGACCTCCGGATGTTTCATGCCTAGTTTGATCGCGCCATAGCCGCCCATCGAATGACCCGCGATGCCACGACCTTCCGGTCGCGCCAAGGTACGGTACTTAGAGTCGATGTAACTGACGAGATCTTTGGCGATGAAGTCTTCCCAATTACCCGTTGCAGTTGAGTTGGTGTAAAAACTGCCGCCCCAATTTGTCCGCGCGTCGGGCATCACCACGATCATTTCGCCGAAACGCTTTTCCGCAATGCCACGATTCAAAACGTCGGGCACGCTCTGCCATGGCGCACCTTTCACCCAGGGACTAGTCCACGTCTCGTCGGTGTCGCCGATACCGTGCAGCAAGTAGATCACGGGATAACGTTTGGTCGACGACTCGTAACTCGGCGGCAAATAAACGCTGACTCTGCGATCGGCTGATTCGCCCGTTACATTTCTTTCAAGCGCGACGGAATGCACGGTCGCGCGAACGACCTTGCCTTCCTGCGCCCAGCCCACAGAAGCCGACACAAGCGCCAGAGTCGCCGCGAAGATCAGCAGATAAGATCGGTTTCTAAGCAAACGCATCGACGGATGGTTCTTAAATTTGATCATTGGTTCCCCTTCGAATGGCCAGGCTGCTGATTCTTTAACGGCGCTGTGCCCGTTATGGTTCCTTTCGTCCAGGCGGGGTTTCACCTCATGTTACACTCGGTCATGCAGTGTCCCGGGGCCCAATCGCACAGCGAACTCATGCGCGCGAGCGCGTCCGCAAGATCAAGACTCGCGCAAGATATCAGCAGCGCCGGCTGAAGCAAATCTCGCGCACCGCCACCCTCGGCGGGCTCTTTCTGTCATTCCTAAAAATTGGAGTTAGTGGATTCGGTGGCGGCTTTGCCGTACTCAGTCAGATTCGCCACCTCGTCGTGCTCGAACGTCGCTGGTTGACTGAACACGACTTCGTCGAAGCGCTCGCCCTGGGTCAAAGCCTGCCCGGGACCGCGGCTGGGAATGCGGTGACTTACATCGGCTTTCGTTTGCGCGGATGGCGTGGCGCCAGCGTGTCGCTGAGCGGTTTTATTCTGCCGTCGATGCTGATGATGATCGTGCTCGCGATCTTTTATGATCGCTTTCGCGCGCTGCCGAATACCGAACAACTCTTCCACGGCTTCAACGCCGCCGTAGTCGCGCTCATCGCCGTCACCGCGTGGCGCATGGGTAAGCACACTTCAAGCAAAAACTGGCAGCGAATTCTCATAGTTCTTTCATTCGCCGCGGTCATCTTCTTGAAAGCGACGGTTGTAGAAGTGATTCTGATCGCGGGTCTGATTGGCATCGGCATCGAGTCGTTTGCCGAAAGGCAGAAGCCGCGTATTGAGCGCATTCGCGGACTTGCAACGCGACGCCAGCAGCGAATTCGCCAACGCATCACAGCGCGCCGCCCGAAAAAGCCGCATCGTTTTGTCGGTGGGTATCTGACGGAAGCAATGGCCGAAGAACGCCTCCGTCAACTTGACGAGCTGCGTGTTACTCAGTCTGACAACGACGAGAGCGAGGACGACGAATCGCCAAACGGCATAACCGCGCGCAGTCTCTTTCTTCCAGCAATTCCCTTCTTTGCGAAGGTCGGGCTGGCGCTCTCAATCTCGTTCATCTTTCTACGCATTGGCGCGGCCACATTCGGTGGCGGCTTCGTAATGATTCCGGAAATTGAAAATGAGGTGGTGCGCTCGCATCACTGGCTCAATCATCAAGAGTTCGCCGACGCCACCGCGCTCGGACAAATCACGCCCGGTCCGGTTTTAATCATGGCGACATTTGTCGGTTATCGCGTTGCTGGGATCTTTGCAGCGATTCTTTGCACGGTCTGTGTTTTCCTGCCGTCTTTTCTGATGACGATTGCCGCAGGCTCTTCGTTACGACGCTTTCGCACTAACAGACAGATTCAAGCGTTCCTGCGCGGTGTCGCGCCCGCGGTGACGGGATTGCTGGGCGCCGCGGCCTGGAGCGTCGCCCGCTCAGGCATTCACACAATCATTGGCGCTTCAATGGCAATCGTCATTCTCGGAATTCTTTTGCGTTATCGGCCGAATGCGTTTTGGGTTTTGATGGGCGCGGGAGTTTTTCGTTTTCTGCTGGCGTTGGTGCTCTGGTGACTCAGTTTAGGTAATGCTGGAGCGCCGCCTCCAAATCCGAATATTCGAATTGAAATCCCGCCGCCTGAAGTTTCTTCGGCATAACTTTCTGACTGACGAGCAACATCTCGTCAGCCATTTCCCCAAACGCCAGCCGCGCCGCGAATGCCGGCATGGCCATGACCGTCGGTCGCGAAAGGACTTCGCCGAGCGCGCGTGTGAAACGCTCGTTCGTCACGGGCTTCGGCGACACGACGTTGAGTGGTCCGCGAATCGCCTCATCCTTTAGCGCCCGCTTCATTGCGGCGACTGCATCTTCAATTCCGATCCAGCTTATGTATTGCTTGCCGGAACCAATCTTGCCGCCGAGGCCCATTTTGAAAGGCGTCAGCATCTTTTCCAGCATCCCTCCTGCGCGCGCGAGAATCGGTCCGAAGCGCAGGTTGACTACGCGCACGCTCGCCCGGTGCGCCGGCTCGGTCGCCATTTCCCACTCGCGACAGACGCCGGCGAGAAACCCACCGCCAGATTCGCTTTGCTCATCCAGAGTTTCATCACCGCGATCGCCATAGATACCCGTAGCTGATGCGCACAAGAAAACTCGCGGTTTCGTTGTCAGCTTCGCAATTGCCTCGCTCAACAGATGCGTACCGTGCACACGGCTGTCATGGATCTTCTTTTTCTTCTCTTCCGTCCAACGACCTTCGGCAACGTTCTCGCCGGCAAGATTAATGAGCGCATCAAAGCCTTCCAGTTTGGCGGGTTCGATTGTGTCCTGGTTCGGATGCCACTCCAGCTCACCAGGCCTTGGCGAACTGCGCACGAGACGAACCACGTCGTGGCCCTCGGCTTCAAGTTGTGGACTGATCGCGGCGCCCACCAAGCCGCTCGCGCCGGCGATTGCGATTCTCATTCAGGGTCCTCGCGGGTTTTGAGATGGGAACGTCGACGCCATCGTAACTCAGCACCGGCCAGCCTTGCCACCAGGCCGTTCACATTTAGTCCTGCAACCCGGCATATTTTTCATTGTGTTTCCGCGGAAAATGTATAGAATGCCTCGGCTCTACATTTAGATCTCCCATGCTTCGACATCGAACTCTCCCAGTCGTTGTCTCCTGTTTCGCTTTCGTCTGGCTCGCGTCGCTGGTTAGCCATAGCCAGTCAACGTTGCGGCGTCTCATCAGCACGCCTGATGAAGGAGTCAACATCAACCCGTCTGTCAGCGGTGACGGACGCATCGTCGCGTTTGAAAGCACCGAAGACGTCGCCGGTGCGGGCGGCGCTGATGGCTTCCGCGCAATTCGCGCGAATATCTCCGTTGACCCAGGATCACTTTTTCAGATGGGTCGCACACGCGCGGTCTCGCCGGCAATTTCTCAAGACGGGTCACGCATCGCATTCGCATCGAAAGACGATCCACTCAAGACGAATAGCGACGGCAACTCCGAGATTTTTCTGTTCAACGGATCGAGTCTGCTTCAAATCACGAATACCACACCAGGAGATCCAGCTAATCGAGTCGTGAACGGCAACTTCCAGCCGTCGATTTCCGATGACGGGCGTTTCGTCGCGTTCTCATCGAATCGGAACATCACTTCGCAAAACGACGACGGCAATTTGGAGATCTTTATTTACGACAGCATCGCAGCGACGTTTGCGCAACTGACGAACTCCATCGGCGATGTCGGCTGCAGCGACGCGAGGATCAGCGGCAACGGTGCGAAGGTCGCGTTCATTCGTGATACTGGCTCGATGCCAAGTAGCAAGCGTGACTTGATGATTCAGGATCGCACTTCATCGACGGCAACGGTGCTGGCCACTCAGATTCAAGCGCTGGCGATGACATACGGTCGCGCGATTAGTGATGACGGAACGCGCGTCGCTTATTCAGGTGAAACAGCCACGAACGCAAGCCAGGTGTTTTTCTATGATGGCCGGAGTGGTAACGTGAATCGGCAAGTCACCTCCCTCGGCACACGCACAACTGAAGTTCCCTTGCACGCGACGATTAGCGGGGATGGGAAACGGATCGGCTTTGCCACGCGTCGTGCGGTTACCGGTTTTAGCAACTCAGACGCGAGCGTCGAGCTTTACATTTACGACATCCCTACGACTTCATTCGCACGCGTCACGAGCGCACCGGGCGAAGCCGATTGCTTCGATGGAAGCACTCAGTCTTGCGAAGTCATCTCGGCTTTGGACGACGACGGATCGATTATCGTATTCAATTTCCCGCGCGTCCTGTCTGGCCCGGTCGCGGCCGGCCTCGAAAACAAGTCTGAGATTTACGCAACGGCAACCGTGGCGCGACCGCCATTTGGAACGTTAACTTCAATTTTGAATCAGGCTTCGCTCGGTCACGAACCATCCTCTACAAAAGCTGTGGCTCCGGAGAGTATTGTCGCCGCGTTTGGGGCCGCGCTTGCGAGCACCACGCAGCAATCACAAAAACAACCGAACGGCACCTTTCCCACGAACGTCGCCGGCACCACCGTCACGGTAAATGGACGCGCCGCCCAAATCCTTTTCGTATCGCCCGATCGCGTCCACTTTCTCGTTCCGCCGCAAACGGAAATTGGCAACGCCGACGTCGCAGTTGCCAACGCCGACGGGTTTGCTTCACGCGGCACTGTTGCCGTTCTGCGTGCTGCGCCCGGGATCTTCACCAAAACTGGTGACGGCATCGGCGAAGGAATGATTCTCAACGAGGACGCGCTGGCTGAAGGCCCTTTCGATCCAACCGGCGGCAATCTGCGTCTGCTCATCTTCGCGACCGGGGCACGCAATTCGATCCAAACGACCGTCAACCTCGGCGGTCGGATAGTCAACGCCGAATCAGTTGTGCCTTCACCGGATATGCCGGGTCTTGATGAGGTGCGAGTGCGCGTACCGTCAGATTTGCGCGGGGCCGGACCCGTCAATGTTTTTATCACCTCAGATGGAAGGGACAGCAATCCGGTAACTGTAACTTTCACTGGCGACCCGGGCCGCAACGTCTTAGTCAACGAAGTTCTCGCCGACCCGCCTTCGGGAATTGCCGGGGATGCTAATCACGATGGTGTTCGCGATGGCGCACAGGATGAATTCGTCGAGCTCGTCAATGGGACTTCCAACGAATTAATCAGTCTCAGCAACTGGACAATTCGCACGCGCCCCACGGGTAGCACGACAGAAACGACCCGATTCACTTTCGCATCAGGCACCTCGCTGCCTGCTGGCGAAGCCATCGTTGTGTTCGGCGGTGGAAACGTAAATCCTGCGGATCCAATCTTCGGCTGCGCGCAGATCGTGAAGGCCACAACTTCCGCAGGTCTTTCGCTTACGAACAGCGGCTTGACGATTCTCCTGCGCGATGGCGTCGGCAATCTCATCACTCAATTCAGTTATGGCGGGAGCACCGGCCTCGATGGTGGGAACTCGCAATCACTGACGCGTTCACCCGACATCGTCGGCGCGTTTGTGCAGCACACACAGGCGGCGGGCCGGAATGGCCGAGCTTATTCTCCTGGTTTGCGGTTAAACGGCACGCCATTCGGAAATTGTCCGGGACACCTCACGACCGTGACGATCGCGCCAGGGTCCAGCAGCGTGACAGTCGGGCAAACAACGCAGTTCACTTCGCAGGCATTCGACGAGTACGGCCGCGTCTTGACGAATGCCTCGATCAGTTTCACTTCCGACAACACGACTATCGCTGCCGTCGAGTCAGTGACTACTAATTCGAGCACAGGCGTGGCCACCGCAAACGTCAGAGCGCGCACTCCCGGGATCGCTCACATCATCGCATCTGCGACAGACGGCGCGACCGCCGTGAACAGCAGCCAGGCGTCCCTGGCTGTGACTGGGCCATCTTTGAGCATCAACGACGTCACCCAGAACGAAGGCGACTCCGGAACCACGACGTTCACTTTCACAATCAGCTTGTCCACACCTGCGCCCGTGCCGGTCACCTTCGACATCGCGACAGAGGACAACACGGCAACGACCGCGAACAATGATTACTTGGCGCGCTCGTTAACCGGGCAGACAATTCCTGCCGGCTCGCAGACCTACATCTTCGAGGTGACGGTTACTGGCGATCTGAATCTCGAGCCGACCGAGACGTTCTTTGTCAACGTCACCAATGTTCTGGGCGCAAGCGTCAATCATGCACAGGGAGTCGGCACAATTGTCACCGACGACGTACCGAAGTTGTCCGTGAATGACGTTTCGTTATCGGAAGGAAACACTGGAACAAACAAGTTCACGTTCACCGTTAGTTCAAGCTTGCCCGCGCCACCAGGCGGAATAACTTTCGACATTGCAACTGAGAATGGGACTGCCGTGTCTACCAGCGATTACGTCGCGCGCAGTCTTACCTCGCAAAGTATTCCCGCGGGTCAGAGCAGTTACATATTTGAGGTTACGGTGAACGGCGACACGCTGGTCGAGCCAAACGAGACCTTCTTCGTCAAAATTTCGAACGTGTCAGGCAATGCGTCGATCAACGACGGCCAGGGACTCGGCACGATCACAAACGACGACATTCCGCTGCTCGTAATCAGTCAGGTTTACGGCGGCGGCAATAATTCAGGCGCGACCTTTCGGAACGATTTCGTCGAAATCTTTAATCCTGGCACGACGACCGTTGACTTCGCGGTGACGCCTTATTCAGTTCAGTACGCAGGCGTTGGATCGAACTTCGGCAGCTCCAAGACCAATCTCACCACGGGCAGCCTTGCGCCCGGCAAATACTTCCTGGTGCAGGAAAGCGGCGGAAGTTCGAGCGGCGCGGAGTTGCCTACGCCCGATGCAATCGGAACGATCTCGATGGGAAGCGCGTCCGGCAAAGTCGGGCTCGTGGTTGGCACGAATGCGTTGACAGGCGCTACTTGTCCGGGCGCCGACGGCGCAACGCCGTTTAATCCGAGCGTTGGAACAATTGCCGACCTTGTCGGCTATGGAGATACGTCAGGCACCTCCGGACATTGCTATGAAGGTGCAGCACCGGCTGGAGCGCCGTCAAACACAACGGCCGACTTCAGAAAGTTCGGCGGTTGCCAGGACACGAACAACAGCGCCGTTGACTTTGCAACGGCCACACCCAATCCACGGAATAGCAGTTCAGCGATTAACGATTGCACTTCGGCGGATCTTCAAATCGTCAAGACGAATTCGCCCGATCCGGTGACGATAGGTTCGAACATTACCTACACAATTACGGTCGTGAATAATGGCCCGGCGACCGCCCAAAGCGTTTTGGTTAGCGACAACCTGCCGGCCGAAGTGACATTCGTGTCGTGTAATGCGCCGGGCGGCGGAGTGTGCGGCGGCAACGGCAATAATCGAACTATATCGTACGCATCGCTTGCCGGTGCCGCTTCGTTTACGACCACGATTGTCGCGAGGGCAAATGGACCGCACGGCGCCACTGCAATCAACACTGCCTCGGTCAGCTCGGCGACGACCGATGCGAATTCAGCAAACGACAGTTCAACGTCTACGACGCTGATCGTAGAACTGACGCCTAATCTATCTATCAATGACGTGAGCTTGAATGAAGGCAACAGTGGCTCAACCACCTTCACTTTCACGGTCACCTTGTCGCCCGCCAGCAGTCAGACGGTTACCGTCAACTATGCGACAGCAAACGGCACCGCGACCGCGGGCAGCGACTATGCGGCGATTCCTTCGACCCAACTGACCTTCTTGCCGGGCGAGACCACGAAGCCGGTAAACGTCACGGTCAACGGCGACACTGTTATCGAGCCCGACGACACTTTCACGGTCGATCTCAACGGCGCAACTAACGCGAACCTCCCGAATTCGCCAGGCGTCGGGACAATCGTCAATGACGATGGCGCCGTGGTAGTGGTAAGTCAGATTTACGGCGGCGGTGGAAACGCAAGCGCAACTTACAACGCAGACTTTGTTGAGTTATTCAATCGCAGCAACTCCGCGCTGGACGTCACGAATTGGAGCATCCAGTACCAATCGGCGGCCACAACCAGCGGCGCTCTCTGGGCAGTGAATCGAGTTTGCCCAACTGGCACCTGCTCAATCGCGGCGGGCCATTACTACCTGGTTAAGTTCGGCTCAGGAGGGACGACTGGCGCAGCGTTCATCTCGGATGCCACTCCGTCCTCGGCCACAAACATCGCGGCCGGCGCCGGAAAGATTGCCTTAGTCAACAACCTGACTGCCCTTACGGGCGGGTCGGGCAGCGGTTGTCCTTCGCCCTTTCCGGCAATTTCAATCATAGATTTTGTGTGATATGGAACGGGCGCGGGCATCTGCTTTGAAGGCGCCAGCGCGGCGAGTGGCCCGGCAAATAACACGACGTCGATCAGCCGCAAGTCGAACGGATGTCAGGACACAAATTCGAATTCAGCAGACTTCAATAGTCCCGCAGCGGTAACACCGAGAAACTCAAGCTCACCGGCAAACATTTGTCCCTGAACTGAGACCGATCTCATTGTCGAACCAAGATCATCCTCTTAATGCCATCGCAGCGCGCACTTGTTCTTCGCGCGCGTCGAAATGTTCCACTGCCTGGTCAGTTGTTTGAATTACTGGAAGCTCTTCAAGCGTTAAGCTCTCGCCAGTGTGCGCCTGCACAAAACCATTCGCGGCTTTCACCAAAGCCTGGTGGAGCGGCGAGAGCGGATGCGCACCACACCCGTTGAATGGCGGTGGCGGATTCGGCGTGATCACCGGATCAGGCCGTGGTGTGTCCCGCGTGAGCACTCCACCAAAGTCATTGGCGTTTCTGTCGCGCTCAGTCAAATACTCCGAGCCGAGCCAGCGCCTGGACGCGGTCCTGATGATCGAAGTGTGATCGAATTGAGTGTTGCAAACCGTGCCTTCTTCGATGAGCGGTGAAACCAGAATCGCCGGCACTCGCACACCAAAGCGCTGAAAGTCAAAGCCGCTGCCCCCCGGTTGATGCGGCGGAATAATAATGCCGTCCGGTGATTTGGCCGGCGGCGGTGGCGTCGGCACGTGATCGTAACAGCCGCCGTGTTCGTCGAAGGTGATAACAAATAAGGTCTTCCCCCAAACCGGACTCTTGCGCAGCACGTCGAAGATTTTAAAGATCAGTTCGTCACCATACAGCGCGTTGGTCGCCGCGCCGGTCTCAGTAATCGCGAATGCCGGATGCATGTCATTCTCCGGGCCATACTTCCGACTGCACAACATATTCGGCTCGATGAAGGTATAAGCCGGCAAATTACCGGTGGCCGCATCACGCGCAAATTGCGCGAAGGGAAAGAAGTGCCCGTCAACCATCGCGTATTCCCAGAGCTGCTGCTGGGTAATCAATGCGTTGCAGAGCAGGAGCGCGCTGCCGTAATAGATTCGCCAATCAATTCCCTTTTCTGAAAGCCGGTTATAAACCGTCGGAGTCTTATTCAGCAGATAGCCGATGTCCCATTCGTCTGAGCCCGTCTTCCAAAAATTCGTCACGTAACCCGATGACGTCGCTGCGTGCACGAACGAGCGATTCGGAAAAGTTTGCGTGGGAACCGAACTAAACCAGCGGTCGCAAACTGCATAGTGTTTAGCCAGACCATTAATCACCGGCAAAGACTCCGGCGTAAAGCAGTTCATGATCACTCCCGGATCAAAGTCCATCGGTGTGTTCCCGCGAAACAACCACGCCAGTAGCTTGTTACACCCTGTCTTGGTTTGGCCGGCCGCCTGAATCGCATTCGCATAATCGACTACGAATCCATTCATCGGCGGGGTGGCGGTTGTGTTTGGGATCGGGGACGGCGGCGGCTCGACACCATACATTTGCGAATAAATATGATCGTAAGGTTCGTTCGGGTCAGGGTATGGATCGGTCATCACGGTTCCTTTGCCGACCAGAACGTTATTTCCGTCCGCCGGAATGGATCGAGGATTCATCAGCGTCTTGCCGGCCACCCCGTCGAAGGTTTGCTGGCGCGGCGGGCGATCGTGTTCGTCATAGAGCCAACCCAAAACGTTATCAAATGAACGGTTCTCCATCATCAAAACGACGATGTGATCGATCCGTGCGAGCTTGTTTCCGTCATTCGTCATTGTGAAGACCTTCCTGATTGAGAGTTGAGAAAGTGGTAAACGCTAATCAGACATCCGCTGTGCACTCACCACCGTCACTGCACAGTTTTGGCGGCGAACATTTACTACCTTCGATTGATTACTGCAAGGCGAATTACCGCCTTTTGGAATTACTACTTACGGGTGCTCACGTAACGCAAGATCGAACCACGACTGATTGTCAATTTCAACACCGCTCCCGTAAGGATTCTCGGCATTGAAATATTTGTTGCTAAACCTTACAGACGCTATTAAAGTAGCCGCCTAGAAATCTGAAGCTGTTAGTAACTCACCCGTCTTCAAACCATTTACGAGTGGTCGTTTTGGTGCAGTGCGATGACAGATTTCTCCCACGATTCCGACACGAAAGCATTCGAGCTCAACCGGGTTGGGTTGATCGGTGACGCGCATATTTATCCGCCGACCGTCGAACTATTCAGCCAAGGGGCGCACCCCGCTGACGTCTACTTTATTCAGAGCGGCATCATGAAGCTCACCCGGTCAGAAGATAATGGTCAAGAGATCCTGCTGGACTTGCGGTTTGCCGGGTCACTGGTTGGCTCGGCTGCCGCAATCAGGCAGAAGCCTCATCCGTTCACGGCCATCACAATTACACGTTGCACATTGACGAGATGGAGTTCCGGAAAGTTTCTTTCCCTCCTGGCCTCTGATGTTGCCCTCGCTGCTCGCGTCAGGGAAATTCTCAGTGATGAAGTGCTGGACCACGTATCGCGAATTTCACAACTAAGTTGTCTGCCGGCACGCCAGCGACTCGAACAACTGTTGTGGCAGTTTTGTGTACGATTCCCGCCGAACCACGACTCGACGCGACTTGAAACGAGATCGAGACTCCAACTTCCGCTGAAGCATTATGAGATCGCACATCTGTTATCAATTACGCCGACGTATCTTTGCCGACTACTTAACGCGTTGGAAAAGGAAAACGTAATTAGTCGAAGCAAAGGCTGGATCATTATCAGCAAACCATCCCAACTTTGGCACGCACCATAGCGCATAGGGCACGCTCTGATTGGAATAGTTTGAGATTGAAGTTAGCGAAGTTCAATGACACTCACGCTTGCACTCTTGTAAAAGGGGTCGCCGCTGGAATTGACATTGCGACTGAAAAAGCATCTGAGCACGGATGATGATTTATCGATCCTCGCGTGCCATTCGCAGAGAATCCAGCGGTCAACTTACAAAACACAAATGAAAGGATGGAGACCCCTATGAAAACGTATCGGTTTGCGATCAGTATCACAGTTCTTTTGCTTTCGACGTTTGTTACAGCTCAGGCTGCAGTGAACGAGTCGGAGACTCGAGGTGTTCAAACTAGCCCACTTACCGTTGCGCGTAGTCTGAGTCCCAACTTGGTTACAGGCAAGTCGTCGCGCCTCAATCCTCGGATGCCGAGGCTCTCGCGACGAGCGCGAGCAAAGTTTGCAAGTTTGGTTTCGCGCGGATGCGGTTGTCCGGCTACAGCGGACGATCCTGATGCTCTCGGAGCCTCTTGCTGGAAGAGCTGTGTAACCAGTTGGGGTGTTACTTACTCCACCCTCGTCGCATGTGGTGGTGTTTGCGCCGGGGCAGCAACAGGAAACCCCGTAGCCATCGCTGTATGTGCGGGCTGTCTCGGAACAGGAGAATGGGTCCTGGCAGGTTGTGCAATGTACTGTGCTTGGGGCGGTGGCGGTGGCCACGGCATTCTTCAACAAGAGCCACAAGCGAAGTTACACAAACGATCGGGAAGCTCAACCAGAACTTAATAAGTGACGACTTCGCAAGCCTATGAGGTCAGCCAATACGCTAGAGCAAATGTACTTGAGACGAAAACACCTTCTTCGTCGGAAAGGACTTGTCATGTTTCTCAAAGCGACCTTTTTTCTGGTATTGCTGCTAACCTCGATTCCGGCGCGGTCGCAGAATCGAACCGCAGTCCGAGATAAAACCGCGCCTGCGATAGCAGAACTCCAGGACGTCATTGCCGAGACCGCGAAACTCAATGACCAACTCTCAATCGTAAGCGTGCGAGCGCGCGCGGCGGCCGTGCTCTCCTATTACGACGCTGTGGGGTCCGAAACATTGTTTCGGACCTTATGGCGTTTCGCTAATCAGCAGCTCGAACAGGATGCCGACAAGGAACAGGCTAAATTGCTGATCCTCAAATATGCATCTTCCCGAAATCCCAAGCTGGCGCGTGAGTTTCTCGCCACGCAGTCTGGGAATTCATCAAAAGCTGACGCGACCGCTCCGGACAATTCGCGTTTGAGCACCAAACTGGCTGCGAATCTGATCGATGTAGATCCTTCGATGGCGGCCGGACTTCTCGAGCGCTCACTAATCAAGAGTCCCAGCCCGATGGATATCGGCGCCTTGGCTCGCCTTAGAGACAAGGACTCTCTTCTTTCGGATTATGTCGCAGCCCAGGTGCTCGAAAGCCTCCCGTCAAAACCTACGCTCGTGTCTTTGGCGGCCCTGCAATCGTTTGCCGCATATATGTTCCCGGGACCCAACGTGTCCCTTGTGTCCGGCGAGGCCCAATCCTCACTGGAGTCGCTGCAGTTTAGATACTTTCTGACGGGATACGATGTTTTGAGAGCCTCCCTAGCGGAATCTGATGAAGCGTTGAAGCGTCAACATTACACTGAGACAGACCTCGCATTCCGCGGCGCCAATCAAGGGCAGATTGCCGCGATTCTCGCAGCTTTGGCTCCCCGTTTACAGCCTACTCTGGCTGCGGAATTGAACTCGATCGCCGACACGCTGACGGCCCAAGTGCCCCCGAACATATCGCAGCTCACCAAAATTGCTCTTGCAAGACTCAGCGGTAACCAGTTTTCTTCGGAGGACCCAGAAGAACGTTTTGCGTTCGCGCTTTCAAATGGCGATTTCGATGAGGCGCGTCAACAACTTGAGCGAGTGAGTGATGAAACAAAGAAGAAGCTTTATTCCCAATTGCTGACCAGGAATGAAGCAAGGGCTCTGCTGGCCCGATCCGAGCTAATGCCGGCGCTAATTAATATCCGTAAACTTGAAGATCAGACAGTGCGTCTAGTGATGTATCTTGATGCGCTTAAAGTAATCAAGAAGAAGCACGATCCAGAGTTGACGAAGATCGTAATCAATGAAGCAATGCTGCTAATCCCGCAAACCGAAAGAAACGGCCTGCACGTCCGCGCGCTCTTATCTTTTGCAGCACAGTTGGCTACAACCGACACCCCGGATGACGCTACGGAATTCCTCCGCGGTGCGGTCACGAGTTTGAATCATTTGGAGACGGCGGACAAACAGGATAACGAGAAGCGAACACCGGCCGAGTCACCAATGGCCGAGTTAAACAATCCTAGCAGTCTGCTCGACGCCCCAGAGATGGAACAGGCGTTCACCTCTGTCGGCTTATTTGATCTAGATCGCGGATTGGCGGAGGCAAAGCGAATTGATAATCGTTCTGTCCAACTCGTCGCCAGATTGGAAGTGTTGCAAGGTTTTTCCAAGCGCAATTCGCTGGGATTGAAAGGCCAGCGCCAGGCGCCAAAAACTTCCTCACCGCCCAAATGAGGCCCGGCACATAGTACGCGATCAGGGTGGCTCGCCCCCATTCTTGAGTTATGGAGTGCTTTGCGATGCAACAGTGGGAATACATGTGGATATATGTCGACGACGACATGGGCAAGCAGGTTTATGTCGCGAACGGAGAGCGACTGCAGGCCCAGACGTATCAGGAAGCCTTGAATGAGGTCGGTAAGGACGGGTGGGAACTGGTTGCGATCGTGCCGCCAAAAACACTCGCACCTAAAATGGAGAATCGGCCGCAGTTCTGCTTAAAGCGTCCGCTTGGGAAGCAGTAGCCGCTTACCTCATCTTCAGCGCTGAATTGTGCCGGACGACGGGCTTGAAGCGCTCGCGTAAAGTCGCTTTGTCATCCGACCCGAGAGATAAGCAAGCCTTCCTGCTTCGATCGCAAGCTTCATCGCTTCAGCCATTTTTGCCGCATCCTGAGCTTCCGCGATTGCGGTATTCATCAGCACTGCATCTGCGCCGAGTTCCATCGCAATCGTCGCGTCGCTCGCCGTGCCGACGCCTGCGTCAACAATGATCGTCGCGTCAGGAAGTTGTTCGCGCATGATGCGCAGGTTAGTCGGATTCTGCACACCCAGTCCCGATCCAATCGGAGCCGCCAGCGGCATCACCGCCGCACAACCCGCCTCGAGCAGCTTCTTGGCCACAATCAAATCGTCTGTGAAGTACGGCAGCACGACGAAACCTTCTTTGACCAGAGTTCGCGCGGCGTCGAGTGTTTGTGCGTTGTCGGGAAACAAAGTCGCCTGATCGCCGATAACTTCAAGCTTGATCCATTCCGTGCCGAGTGCTTCACGCGCCAGACGGGCGGTACGCACTGCATCCTCTGCGTTGTAACAACCCGCGGTGTTCGGGAGAATTCGAAGTGCGGGATCGAGATGATCCAGAAACGATTCGCTGCTGTGATCGAGCGGCACACGCCGCACTGCAACGGTAACCATCTCAGCACCCGAGGCACGATGGGCTGCTTTCATTTCGTCGTAGCTTCGATACTTTCCGGTGCCGATGATCAGCCGCGAATTGAAAGCTTTGCCGGCGACTTTGAATTGATCAGTTAGTGCAATTGCTGGTGCGGACATGAATGCTGACTTCCTTGTTATGAATTCTTCTACGACTGTACACCTGATGTTGGAGCAACGAAAAGGTCTCCTGCGGTCTGCCTCCGGCCACCTCCCTACTGGTTTTCGCCGCCGCCGACGAAGTGAACAATCTCCACGTGATCGCCGTCGCGCACTTGCTTCTCCTCCCACTCAGCGCGCCGTACAATTTGCCGATTCACCTCGACAGCAATCCGTTGTGGCGCGAGCGCTAACTGCTCAACTAATTCGCTCAACCGCAGAGAAGCGTGGCTAAACTCGCGCGGTTCGCCATTGATTTGAATTTGCACGCTCGGGTTAGGCTGGATGAATGATGCGGCGCACTTCGGCGACGTCCCCATCGCTTTCCGCGCGGATCAGAAGCGCGCCGCGGCCGGTCTTGAAGTTAGGCAACGTCACGGAAATCGAGGAGTGTCCATAGCTGTCAGCGGTCGAATATGTTGACGAAGGCTGAAAACTGCTGCCGAGGATTTTCACGGTGATGTTCGCCTTAGCGGCCGGCCGAATCTCGCCCTCACCATGTTTTGTCACTTCCAGCCTCAGTGTGATTGATTCACCCGCACGCATTTGCGTCTCATCAATGATCACAACGCTGAGCGGCTCTTCAGAGTCCTCAACTGTTGAAAAACGCTCGCCGGCCGATTGTAAAGGCACGGTCGGCGCAACTCTTGCCCGATCAACTTCGCCGGCCTCGCTATCAGCTACGGGCGCGCTGACTGCTGGAGGAGTCAATTCCCCAGTCGCGCCCCGGTCACTCATGCGCTTCAGGTCGCCGATTCGTCCGGCATTGATGGCCGCGCAAATCAGTTTATGCTGCCGTTGAAGTCTCTCAATCAGGGCATTCTGATCGAACCCAGCCGCGATCAAGTCATCGTACGGCGAGCGTTTACTCGCGAGAATCGCCCCGCCTGAGTAAACAAGCGAAAGGATGATCGGTGTATTCAGTCCCTTATCTTCCGTCTGCACGTGATAAGTGACGCCACCGTGTTGGACATCTGTGTTGTATCCGGTAATCACCGATTGGTTCCAATCTCGGGGGCGCGCGGGTTCGAGACACGCACTCGCCACCAATTCGCGACGTTAGCACAGCGATTTTTGCGCGGTCAATCTGTTAGATTTACACCTCCACTATCACAGATCGTTCGCTTGACACCCCCTACTCACAGCATTACGATTGGAGCTTGTACAATCATTCTCAAGCACGCGAGCGGCAACGTGCAAAGAGCGAAGCGCAAAGTGTGGGCCCTTTGATGTAGTTCTTTGCTCTTAGCCCTTTGCTCTTTGCGGTTGCTACGGAAGATGAGCTTTAACCTAAGCGATTACTTACCCATCCTCCTCATGTTCATTGTGGCCGCCGGTTTCGCGGTGACCATGGTCGGATTGTCGCAATTCGTTGGACAGCGAAAGCACACACGCACGAAGTTGATGCCGTATGAGTGCGGTAAGGATCCTGTCGGCTCAGCCCGCGAACGGTTTTCAGTCAAGTTCTACCTCATCGCAATGCTCTTCATCCTATTCGACATTGAAGTCATTTTCTTGATTCCGTGGGCGGTGGTCTTCAAGACGCTCTCTTCGCCGCAATACGGCATGAAGAATCTGATCTTCTTCGAGATGATTGTCTTTATCGCGTTGCTCGCGGCAGGATTAATTTACGTGATCAAGAAGGGTGCGCTCGACTGGAGCGAACGCGCGCGTCGCGAGGCGGAAGCGGAAGCACGACTCCTCGAAGCTCGGCTCTTAGGAGTCAAGTCTCAGGTTTCAAGGTCTTCCAGGGCCGCCTGAGACCTGAGATTGAGACTCGTAAAGTTATGGGACTCGAAAACGTCATAGCTGAAGCGTTACCAGAGGTGCTGACGGCACGCCTTGATTCGCTCATCAATTGGGCGCGCAAGTCTTCGCTGTGGCCGGCGACATTCGGTCTCGCTTGTTGCGCAATCGAGATGATGAACGTCACCAGTTCTCGAAACGATCTTGCGCGGTTTGGCGCCGAAGTGTTTCGTGCTTCACCACGTCAAGCTGATGTGATGATCGTCTCGGGTCGCGTTTCGCGAAAGATGGCGCCGGTGCTGAGACGAATCTACGATCAAATGCCGGAACCCAAATGGGTGATCTCAATGGGTGCGTGTGCGACGTCCGGCGGCGTTTTCGATAACTACGCGATCGTTCAGGGCGTCGACAAAGTTGTGCCGGTGGATGTCTACATCCCGGGCTGTCCGCCACGGCCGGAGATGCTGATTCACGCCGTGATGATGTTGCAGGAAAAAGTGATGAAGGAATCGATTCGCGATCGCAAAGATGCCCCCGACGCGGAAGCGCGTGAAGCAATCACCCCGGGCACGCTTCCCGTGACGGACGGCTCGACGTTGCGCGAACCGCGGAACGATCAGCCCCTGCCCTACACGATCGCGTCTACGCATGAGAAGCGCCGTTCTTTCTAATTGAGCAAAGGTTCATTTCTTAATGCCTGAACTTCAGCAGCCCGAAAGCAATACCGAAGTCTCACAAACAGTCGCAACGCAGACGCCGTCGCAGATCGCGGCGGCGTTGCAACGTGAACATGCTGAATGGGTCAGTAAAATCACCACGGCGCTCGGGGAAACGACGGTCGTCGTTCCGCGTGAGCAGATCGTTGCTGCTTGTCAGTTCCTCAAAACGACTCCCGGTTACGAATTCAATTTTCTGGCTGACTTGTGTGGGTTCGATCGCGGCCCCGAAGAAGAGCCGCGCCTTGAAGTGAACTACCACCTGTTTTCCACGACAAAGTATCACCGCCTGCGTCTAAAGGTTTTGTTGAATGAAGAAGACGCTCATGTGCCGACTGTCACGACTATCTGGCGGACGGCGAATTGGCACGAACGCGAAACCTACGATCTGTTTGGAGTCATTTTTGACGAACATCCCGATTTGCGCCGCATTCTCTTGCCCGATGATTGGCAGGGATACGCGTTGCGAAAGGATTTTCCGTTGCGAGGATATGAACCGTACAGTCTGACCTAGTTTAAGGTTCCAAGTTTCAGGTTTGTCCACGCGAACTTGAAACCTGAAACTCGAAACCTTAAACCGCGATGAGCACATCAGTCGCTAACATTCCGCCGCAATTCGAAATCGTCGATCAGCCGCTCGACTCGCAGATGACGATCTCTATGGGCCCACAGCATCCGTCAACGCATGGTGTGCTGCGCCTTGAGCTGGTGCTCGACGGAGAAATGGTGGTGAAAGCGACACCGGACATTGGCTATCTCCACACCGGCATGGAGAAGCTCTTCGAATATCGCAAATATCAGCAGGGCATCGTCATCACCGACCGGATGGATTATCTGAATCCGCTCGGCAATAACCTCGCGTACGTGATGGCGGTGGAAAAGCTTCTGCAAATCGAGATCCCCGAACGCGGGCAAGTCATTCGCGTGATGATGTGCGAGCTGCAGCGCATCGCGTCGCACCTGGTTTGGCTGGGCACTCACGCGCTCGACCTCGGCGCGATGACGGTTTTCTTTTACTGCTTCCGCGAGCGCGAAAAGATTATGAACTTGATCGAGGCCGCTTCCGGCGGCCGTCTCACGCCGTCTTACTTTCGCGTCGGTGGTTTGATGATGGATTTGCCGGCCGGCTTCGAGCGGCGCGTGCAGCAGTTCCAAACCGAGTTTCCGAAAGCGCTCGATGAATTCAACAAACTGGTGACGGGCAACCGAATCTTTCAGAAGCGTACCCAGGGCATCGGCTACGTTTCCGCGGAAGATGCAATCGATCTTGGCCTGTCGGGGCCCTCGCTGCGCGGCAGTGGTATCGCGTTGGATATTCGCCGCGCGAACCCTTACACGGGCTACGAGACCTACGATTTCGAAATTCCAGTTGAGCACGACGGCGATGTGTGGGCGCGCTACCTGGTGCGTATGCGCGAAATGCGCGAGTCGCACAAGATTGTTCAGCAGGCAGTCTCGCGTTTGAAACCGGGACCGGTGAAAGCTGATGCGCCAAAAGTCGTACTGCCCGATCGCGAAGCGATGAAAACGCACATGGACGCGTTGATTCATCACTTCCTGCTCGTCGCGGAAGGCGTCGATGTGCCCCCGGGCGAAGTTTATCTCCCAATTGAAGCCTCGAAGGGCGAACTCGGCGTTTACATAAAATCGACCGGTGGGCCGAAGCCTGCGCGCGTTCATTTCCGCGGACCTAGTTTTGTGAACCTGTCGGCGCTGCCGCATCTGTCGCGCGGCTGCATGGTTGCGGACATCGTCGCGATAATTGGCTCGCTCGACATTGTTCTGGGAGAGATCGACAGATGATCTGCCACCGAGACACAGAGACACAGAGGAGAACCAGCAAATCATTTGGTTTGTACTCTCCGTGTCTCCATGCCTCTGGGGCAAATTTGTTCGCATGACGACGGAATTAGTCAACATTCAGCCGCTTTATCAACCGGTGAACATGCCGGGTGAGATGGCGATTTTTTCGCCTGAAGTCGAAGCTGAAATCGATCGACATCTGGCGAAGTATCCGTCGACGCGTTCGGCGATTCTCCCTCTGATGTTCATCGTGCAACGCGAGCGTGGCTATCTCGATCCGCCCGGCGTGTCGTACCTGGCCAATCGTTTGAGTCTGCGTATCACAGACATTTGGGAAGTCGCAACGTTCTATTCGATGCTTCAGACGAAGCCGATCGGCAAGTACCACATTCAGATTTGCAAGACGCTTTCTTGCAAAATCATGGGCGAGGGAAAAATCACCGAGCATGTCAGCAAGAAGCTGGGAATCAAGCCGGGCGAGACTACGCCTGACGGGAAGTTTTCGTTGTCATTGGTGGAATGCCTCGGGTCCTGCGGCACCGCACCGATGTTTCAGGTTAATTTTGACTACCACGAGAACCTGACGCCTGAGAAGGTCGATCAGATTCTCGAAGCATTGGAATAAATCGCGAATCGTAAATCGTAAATAGAAAACAACAACTTCTATTCGCCATTTACGATTTACCATTCACTAGATAATGTTCATCGGCGCCATCGGATGTGAACCTCTTCAACTGCAGCGAGTGCATCTCGAGAACTCGCGTTCGCTCGACGTGTATCGCGCGAACGGCGGCTACGAAGCGATCAAGAAAGTGCTCGATTCTATGTCGCCTGACGACGTCATCAACGAAGTGAAGAAGTCTTCACTTCGCGGCCGAGGCGGCGCAGGTTTTCCCACCGGCATGAAGTGGAGCTTCGTGCCAAAAGACTCGCCGAAAGCGAAGTACGTCGTCTGTAACGCCGACGAATCTGAACCGGGAACTTTTAAAGACCGCTACCTGATGGAGCGCGATCCACACATGCTGATCGAAGGCATGCTGATCGCCGCCTACGCGCTGGGCGCTCGGACGAACTACATCTACACGCGTGGCGAGTACAAGTATCTGATCGACATTATGGACGTCGCGCTCGACGAAGCGCGTGCCGCGGGACTGCTTGGTGAGAAGATTCTCGGGACAAATTTTGCGTGCGACATCTACACGCATTCGGGCGCGGGCGCTTACATCTGCGGCGAAGAGACAGCGCTGCTCAGTTCGCTCGAAGGGTTCCGCGGTCATCCACGCATGAAGCCTCCCTTCCCGGCCATCTCCGGGCTCTACGCATGCCCCACCGTCGTCAATAACGTCGAGACGCTCACTGCCGTGCCCGACATCATCAAAATGGGCGGCGAGGCGTATCAGAAACTCGGAACCGAAAAGAGCGGCGGCACGAAGCTTTGGTCAGTCTCCGGCCATGTCAATCGCCCGGGTGTGTACGAACTGCCGATGGGCTATGACGACATGGAAAAATTCATCATGGAAGACTGCGGCGGAATGCTGAACGGGAAGCAGTTGAAGGCAGTCATTCCGGGCGGTTCGTCGGTTTACATCATGCGCGCCGATCAAATCATCGGCAAAGACGTCCGGATGGATTACGAAGGTCTGGTGGCTGGGGGCTCGATGGTTGGTTCTGGCGGTTTTATCGTGATGGATGAGACTGTCGACGTCTTCGAATCGACCAAGAACCTGACTGAGTTCTACAAGCACGAGTCTTGCGGCTGGTGTACGCCTTGCCGCGAAGGCACCGACTGGCTGGTGAAGATTTTCAAGCGTATCGAAGCCGGTGGTGGCCGGGAAGGCGACATGCAACTGTTTCTGGATCTTTGTGACAACATCGAAGGCAAGTCATTTTGTCCGCTCGGAGATGCCGCAGCGTGGCCGATTCAATCGGCGATTAAGAGGTTTCCGGAAGATTTTCAGAAGAAAATGAATCATTGATTCATTTGCTCATTGATTCAATGGATCAATGAGTCAATGGATCAATCAGAACTGATAAGAGTCACTATTAACGGCGCCGACTTTCAGGTCGCGAAGGGTGCGCGTTTGATCGATGTGTGTCGCGAAAAAGATTTCGACATCCCATCGTTCTGTTACTACGCCGACCTTGCTTTGCAAGCCTCGTGTCGCATGTGCCTGGTGCGCATCGAGAAAATGCCGAAGCTGCAAACCTCCTGCACCATCACCTGCACTGACGGCATGATCGTCACGACTCAAAGCGAAGAGATTCAGAAAGCGCAGCGATCAATGCTCGAGTTTCTCCTGGCGAATCATCCGCTCGATTGTCCCGTCTGCGATCGGGGCGGCGAGTGCGAGTTGCAGGAGCAGACTTTTGACTGGGGCAACCTCGAAGAGCGTTTCACTGAAAAGAAAAACTATCATCCCGAAAAATATCTTTCGCCCATGGTCGCGAATGATCCCCAGCGCTGCATTCTGTGCAAGCGTTGCACCCGCGTCTGTGACGAATGGATGGGCGAGCAGGCGATCGAAGCCGGCAATCGCGGCGCGAACACGGTGATCGGCACTTACGGCGATTGGCTGAACTGTTCGCAGTGCGGCAACTGCATCGAAGTTTGTCCAACTGGAACGCTGCTGGACGGAACATATCGGCACCAGCATCGGCCGTGGGAACTCAATCAAACGGTCTCCACGTGCACGTATTGCTCGGATGGCTGCCAGTTGTCTTTGGGGTCACGCGGCGGTGACGTCGTCCGCATTGTGGCACGGGATCGCTATGTCAACGGATTGAATGGCGAGTTCCTTTGCGTCAAAGGCCGCTTTGGTCATCCATTCATCAATCATCCCGACCGCATTCGCACGCCGCTGATTCGCTACCAGAAAGACGGCAGGCTGGTTCCCGCAACCTGGGATGAAGCGCTTCGTTTCACCGCGCAGCGTTTGCGCGAAATCAAAGAAGCCCATGGGCCGAATTCGATTGGCGTGTTGGGCAGTCCGCGTCTGACGAATGAAGCCCTGTATTCGCTCCGCAAGCTGGCGACCGACGCTATTGGAACTGAGAACTACGCTGCGTCCGATCGATTTTCGCTGAAGCAATTCTTCGACAATCTTGGCGGACCGCTCGCCACGCATCGCGAGATTCGTTATGCGAAAACAATTGTCTTGATTGGTGGCGAGCCGGAAGAGCTCCAGCCGCTCACCGGCAAACAAATCCGTCAGGCAGTTCGCAACGGCAACGCGCAATTTATTCTTATCAACAGCGTGCGAATCCGCCTCCGTGAACAGGCCTCGCAGTTCATCCACATCAGACCCGGAACCGAAGACGCCGCCGTGCTGGCGCTGGCGAATGCGGGTGACACGCAGCTCGCCGCGCGCAAGATGGGTGTCGACGTGGCTGAGTTTGACGCAGCGCGCAAAGCAATCACAGAAACTCAGGGCGATGTCGTTATCATGTTCGGCAGCGAGTTGAGGGCGGCGGCGCGAGCGTGTGTGGCGCAGATGTCTCACAGTTTCGCCGGCGAAGGTCGACGTGTACTTTTGCATCCCCTGCCGCTCTATAACAACAGTGTGGGTGCGCATGACATGCTGCCCGGCGCCAAAGACGCCGGCATCTTGCTACAAGACGAATCAATTCGCGCGCTAATTCTCGCGGGCAAACCGTTGCCGCCAAACGTCGGCGGCGACGCGAACGAACCTGTGCCGAATGCCGAGTTCGTCGTCCTTTGGGAACTATTTCTTTCGGCTGTGAGTGAGTTCAATCGGCAGGTGGACGTGGTGCTGCCGGCCGCATCCTTCGCAGAAGTCGATGGCACGTTCACAAACAACGACGGCTTTGTCCAACGTGTGCGCAAAGCAATTCAACCGGTGCATCAATCGAAACCGGATTGGTTGATTGCAGCGCAACTAGCGGTCGCAATCGGTACCGACACTTCATTCGAGACATCACCCAGCGCCATCTTTCGCGAAATTGGCGAGCGCGTGCCGGCTTACTCAGGATTACGCTACCCGCTTTTGAAAGATGAAAGCACTCCGGTGCAGGTGAAGCATGCGGTAGTTGCGCAGCGCGATTTATCGAACGAGTTCGCGACGTTGCGCCAGGCAGTCGAGGCGATGGACGAGACGGCGCCCAAAGAACAGTTGACGCCCGGGATGGGCCACGAATTGTTCAAGCCCGGAACATTGATCGAAAAGACGCCGCAGATTCATTTACTCGTGGCCGGAAATCCGAAGCCCGACAACATTCTGGTGTCGCCGTTGTATCAGATTTCGATCGACGAGAATTTACGGCGTGAAGCTGTAGCGTAAAACCGTCCTTTATACTTAGTGCTTTGTACTTGATGTGTAATCAGGCGCCGCTTTCAATCGAGTGTGGTCTCTCTCTGAATCGAACCCAAAGACCAGAGTCCAAAGCACAAAGTCTAAAAGAATGGAAGATCTGAAACATCTAGTTCTGCTGATCATCGGCATACTGGTCGCTTTCTTCGTCGTGATGACGATGGTCGCGTACACGGTTTTGGCCGAGCGTCGCGTCCTGGGATTTATCCAGGGGCGGCTGGGACCGAATCGCGTGGGGCCGGGAGGGTTTCTGCAGCCGCTCGCCGATCTTCTGAAATTCATCTTCAAAGAAGACATCGTTCCGGACAAGTCAACGCGCTTCGTTTATTTTCTTGCGCCCATGATAGCGACAATCGCGGCGCTGATGACGATGGTGGTCTACCCTTTCGGTCCGAAGATTACTCTGCCGTTGATCGGGTCAATTGACGGCTTAGTCATCGCGCGCTTCGACGTGGCGCTACTGTATGTGCTCGGCGTTACTTCGGTCGGCGTTTACGGTATCGCGCTCGCCGGATGGTCCTCCAACAACAAGTACAGTTTGATGGGCGGCCTGCGCGCGGCGTCGCAGATGATTTCATACGAGCTCGCGCTTGGCCTGGGTTTAATTGGCGTTGTGCTGCAATCGGGTACTCTCGATCTCTACAGCATCGTCGAACAGCAAGCAGGCCATCTGGGAATATCGGGCTGGAATTTGATTTGGGTGCAGCCGCTCGGCTTCATCATCTATTTGATCGCCGCCATCGCCGAAACAAACCGGGTCCCGTTCGACCTTCCGGAAGCCGAGACGGAACTGGTCGCGGGATTTCACACGGAATACAGCGCGATGAAGTTCGCGCTTTTCTTTCTCGCCGAGTACGTCAACATGTTTACCGTTTCGATGCTCGCCACGACGCTATTCCTCGGCGGTTGGAACGGCCCGTTCGTGCATCAGCTTCCGTGGCTGGGTATGTTCTATTTTCTGGGCAAGGTTGTCTTCTTTTTATTTTTCTATATTTGGCTGCGCGGCACGTTGCCGCGCTTTCGTTTCGATCAGTTGATGATCTTCGGGTGGAAATTCCTGGTGCCGGCGGCAATCATCAACATCGTGCTGACGGCGACGCTCCAGTGGCTGGGCGTGTTTGATTACTTCAGCCAGTTTCTGAAAACACAGACAGGTTTTTGGGGTTAAGGATTCGATGATGGCAGTGCTGTTCATCTTGTTTGCGGGTTTGGCGATTGGCTGCGCCATCTCAATGGTTGTGCAGCGCAATCCGCTCTACAGCGCCATCTCGCTCATAGGCGTGTTCATTTCACTCGCCTGCTTGTACGTGACCCTGGCGGCGCCGTTTATCGCGGCCGTGCAAGTGATCGTTTACGCCGGCGCGATCATGGTGCTGGTTGTCTTTGTGATCATGCTGCTAAACGTCGAGGAAGAAGAACGGGGGCCACTGCGACTCCGTTCGTTGATTCCGATTGCGGTGATGCTGGCGGCCGTTCTTTTCGCTGAAGCCGTATTCATCATCTTTTTCGTGCAGGCCAATCCCAGGACTCCGGCGCTCACCGTTTCCGATATCGGCATGACGTCTTCGATTGGTGGCGGCTTGTTCACGACTTATCTGTTGCCGTTCGAAATCACTTCAATTCTTTTGTTGATGGCGATTGTCGGCGCGATCACGCTCGCCCGCACCGGCGGTCTGTTGTCGCCTCGGGCCGCCGTTGTGCCCGGCGCGCAGGTGTTCTCGAAGGAAATGCTTGATCGCGAGAAGTACATCGACGATCTGACGCCCGTGACCACGCAATCAACCCGAGAAGCGGAGCACCTGCTGGGAATAGAGAACAAAGACCAAAGCTCAAAGACCTAAGTACGTTTTTATGGTTCCACAACTTTCATGGTATCTCGCGCTCTCGGCCGTTTTGTTCACGATTGGGGTCGTGGGCGTGATGCTGAAGCGCAACGTCATCTCGATGTTTATGTGCATTGAGCTGATGCTCAACGCCGTGAACCTGACGTTCGTCGCGTTTTCCAGTTTCTTCCGCGACCTGTCAGGACAGTTATTTGTCTTCATCGTGATGACCGTAGCGGCTGCCGAAGCGGCTGTGGGATTGGGCATCATTATCACCGTCTTTCGCAATCGCGAATCGCTGGATGTCGATGATGCCAGCAGCCTAAGACTTTGAACTTTGTGCTTCTTACTTTGTACTTTGACGTGACTCCGCAACTTCCGCTTCACGTCAAAGTACAAAGCACCAAGTATAAAGCACAAAAACGATCAAGTTTGTGATCGAGCACAACCTTCTAAGCGTCATCATCTTCGCTCCGCTTGCGGGCGCAGTCATTAACTGGCTCGTCGGTCGCCGCCTGCGCAATGAACGCTTCATCGGAATCGTTGCCTGCGCTTCGGTCGGAGTTTCCACGCTCATCGCGTTTTACCTGGCTTTCAATTCCGTTGGCGCGCTGCGTTCGACACAGCCGATCATGGATCATCTGTGGACCTGGATTCAGGTTGGCAAGTTTCGCGCGGACTTCGCGCTCGCGATGGATCGACTGAGTGGCGTTTACGCGCTCTTCATCACGTTCGTCGGCCTTCTGATTCATGTCTTCGCGACCGGCTACATGCACGGCGATCGCGGTTACTATCGCTTCTTCGCGTACCTGAACCTGTTCATGTTCTCGATGCTGACGCTGGTGCTGGCGGACAACTTCCTTTTGATGTTTGTCGGCTGGGAAGGCGTCGGTCTCTGCTCTTACCTGCTGATTGGCTTCTATCTCGACAAAGATGAAGCGGCGCCCGCCGCGAAAAAAGCTTTCATCGCCAACCGCGTCGGTGACTGGGGATTTGTGCTCGGCTTGATGCTGATCTTTTTCAAGACGGGCTCGATCAGTTTCTTTGATAAGCAGAACTACGGAGTTTCAAGCGCGTTGACGGCCATTAGTGGTCTGCCAATCGACGGCTTCACGTGGCATGCAATCTTTGCTGGCGGGGTTACTTCGATCGCTGTGCTTCTTTTCATCGGCGCGACTGGAAAGAGTGCGCAGATTCCTCTGTTCGTGTGGCTGCCCGATGCGATGGCTGGTCCGACGCCGGTTTCCGCTCTGATTCATGCGGCGACGATGGTGACCGCCGGCGTTTACATGGTCGTACGCTGTAACACAATCTTCACGCACGCGCCTACGGCGATGTTCATTGTCGCCATCATCGGCGCCGCGACGGCTCTGTTTGCCGCCACGATTGGCATTGCCCAAAACGACATCAAGAAGGTTCTGGCGTACTCGACGATTTCGCAGCTCGGCTACATGTTTCTCGCGTGCGGCGTCGGCGCATTCATCGCGGCCATTTTTCACGTGATGACGCACGCCTTCTTCAAGGCGCAACTGTTCCTCGGCTCAGGTTCGGTGATTCACGGCATGCATCACGAGCAGGACATGCGGCGCATGGGCGGACTGCGCAAATACATGCCGATAACGTGGATCACAATGTGCGCGGGCTGGTTGGCCATTTGCGGCGTGCCCATCTTCGCTGGCTTCTTTTCAAAAGATGAGATTCTTTGGAAGACCTGGAGCGCGAGTTCTTTTGTCCCGCAGGGATTCAACAAAGCCTTGTGGTTTGTCGGCGCGGTCACCGCTCTGCTGACAGCTGTGTACATGACGCGCTTGATGGTGATGACGTTCTGGAGCAACGAACGCTTTCATGCCTCATCAAGAGAACTCGATCACGAGGCGCACAGTGAGCACCATCACGAGCAGGTCGCTTCGCATCATCCGCACGAATCACCTTTGTCGATGACGATTCCATTGATCGTTCTGGCGATATTGTCGACGATCGGGGGATTAGTCGGCGTGCCTTACGCCCTGAGTTCGCTCGCGGGCGGCCATCCCGACAATTACTTCGAGCGGACGCTTGCGCCCGTTGTCAGCCACCCGAACGAGAATATGACGACGGGAGAAGCAACGTCCGAAGTTCATTGGGAGACTCCTCCGCCCCAGGAGATCGACGGCAAGCCAGCATTTGGCCCGGCGCATGAAGCGGCCGGTGCTGAACACGCCGCGAGCGCTACTGAATTGACTGAAGAACGCTTATTCACGTTAATTTCAGTGGCGATTGCTCTGGTCGGAATCGTCATTGGCTGGATCATGTTTCAACGCCAGCCGCTTCGGCAGATGCCGCGTTTGCTCGAAAACAAGTACTACGTTGACGAAGCTTATGACGCAGCGATCATCAATCCGATTGAGGTGACGTCGCGTGAAGGGCTGTGGAAGGTTTTCGACCTGGGTGTGATCGACGGATTTCTGCACACGCTGGGACGCACGATTGTCGATTTGGGGAAGACGTTCCGTTACATGCAGCTCGGATTTGTGCGAGCTTATGCCGCGATTATCTTGGCGGGCGCGCTAATCATAATCGGTTATTTCGCATATCAAGGCGCGCAGTTGTTGATGAAGTGAGTAGTGTCCGACAAACTTCAGTTTGTCGCCGTCACATGAATGATGCTCAGCTAAACGACAAACTAAAGTTTGTCGGACAGATATGCAGAACCTTCTACTGACAATTCTGATTCTCTTGCCGGTAGTCGGCGCGGGGACCGCGCTCGTCTACAGCTTCACGCCGGGCGCGCGTGAATCGCACCACCGCTGGATTGCGCTTGGGTTTACCACCGTTGCGTTCATCGTTTCGTTGTTCCTGCTCAAAGGCGCCGGCGGAAGCCTCTCCGGATTTAACTTTGAAGAGAACTATTCGTGGGTCGGCTCAATTGGCGCGCGATATCACGTAGGCGTCGACGGCATCAGCCTTTGGCTGGTGATTCTCACCACGCTGTTGATGCCAATCGCCATTCTTTCAAGCTGGACCGCGATCACAAAGCGTCAATCAACTTACTACGTGCTGATGTTGCTGCTCGAGTCGGCGATGATTGGCGTCTTCGTCTCGCTCGACCTGCTCTTGTTCTACCTCTTCTTTGAGGCATCGCTCGTTCCGATGTTCTTCCTGATCGGCGTTTGGGGCGGCGAGCGGCGCATCTACGCAGCTATCAAGTTCTTTATTTACACGGCAGTGGGATCGCTTTTGATGCTGGTCGGCATCATCACGCTCTATTTCATCCATCAACGCGCCACAGGGATCGGCACATTCGACTACACCGTGCTACTCGAAACTTTGCGTAACAGCGGCAGTTTGATTTCGCCGCGTACAGAGTTCTGGCTCTTCCTCGCCTTTGCGCTGGCATTCTGTATCAAGGTCCCACTGTGGCCGCTACACACCTGGCTGCCAGACGCACACACCGAAGCGCCAACGGCGGGTTCAGTCATTCTTGCCGGCGTGCTCTTAAAGATGGGGACCTACGGACTTTTGCGTTTTAACTTTGGTCTGTTCCCGAACGCGTCGCGACAGTTCGCGCCGGTAATGATCACACTCGCCGTGATTGGAATCATCTACGGAGCGCTTGTCGCGATGGTCCAGCCCGACGTGAAACGGCTGGTCGCTTATTCCTCCGTCAGTCACATGGGGTTTGTGGTGCTCGGTCTGTTTTCGTTCACCGAACAGGGCATGCAAGGCGCGCTGTATCAAATGTTGAATCACGGCGTTTCAACCGGCGCGCTGTTTCTGTTTGTGGGCATGATTTACGAACGCCGCCATACGCGTATGATTTCGGATTTCGGCGGTCTCGCGCGGCCGATGCCCTGGTTCTCGACATTGTTCGTGATCGCGTCGCTCTCATCGATCGGCCTGCCGTTCCTGAATGGATTCGTCGGCGAGTTTCTGATCATGCTGGGCGCGTGGACTTCATCGGCGGTGCAGCACGCGTGGATTGTCACCATGCTCGCGGGGACCGGAGTGATTTGGGCAGCGGTTTACATGCTTTGGATGCTCCAACGCGTTGTGTTCGGAACCACGACCAGCGAAGTCAACGCGAGACTTTCGGACTTGAATTGGCGTGAAGCCGCGCTGGTTTTGCCGCTTCTCTTTTTGATGTTTTTCATGGGCGTCTATCCGTCGCCATTTTTGAATCGCTCACGCGACGCCATCGAAGCCGCGCGTGAAAGGATTGCCGGCCCGCAGACGGCGCCGTCAGAAATGGCGCGCAAATAAATTCGCATGTCGATGTTGCTTAACCGCTCCAGGCTCTGGTTGATGATAGTTGGCGCTTTCGCGGCGTTTGTGTTCTGCACCGCGGTTCAAGCTCAGGACACCGCCCCTCGGAAGCTGACCTTCAAACTTCAAGCGCTCGACGGCCGCGTTACTGACCTGGCGAATGAAAAAGGAAACGTTGTGCTGTTGAGCTTTGGCGCGACGTGGTGCTCGCCGTGCAGCACTGAGCTGCGAATCCTTAACGAAGTCCTGGTTGAATACAAAGACAAACCGGTGAAGTTTTTCTGGATCAACGTCGAAACACCCGAGCAAATCACGAATGCTGCATTGAAGCGATATGTAAAACAAAGGAACTTGAGTTTTCTGGTGCTGCGCGATTCGAGTCAAGCGGTGTTCTCGCAGTTTTCGCCACGTGTGCGCCTGCCGATGATCGTGATCCTTAACAAGCATGGCGACGTCGACGGCGCGGCTCAGTTCGGCATGCGGTCGCCGGCTGACGCGTACAAGACAGACATTCGCGCGCGGATCGATAAGTTGCTGGCACCTCCCTCTTCCGCTGGGAGAGGGACCGAGGGTGGGGGCGCGAAACGTAGCGCGCCGTAATTCCTTCACCCCAACCCTCTCCGAAGGGAGAGGTAGTGAGAATATGTTTCTGTTTCAAGTCGCAAATCCCGACGTCAATCTGCTGCTCATCGCGCCTGAACTAATCGTCAGTGTCGCCGGCGTAATTGTCATGCTCGTCGACGCTTTTACGCATCGGCGGCAGCGCAACGTCACCGCAGCGCTTTCGATTTTCGCGATTCTCGGCGCCGGCGCCGCGTCAATCTGGCTCTGGATGAAGTGGCCAGCGGCCAGCGCCTTCAACGGCATGATTGTGCTGGACGAGCTGCGTTTGAGTTTTACGGTTGTTTTTTTGATTGTCGCGATTCTGACGATTCTCATCGCCACGATTTGGATCGAGGTCGAAGACTTGCCCGCCGGCGAGTTTCATTCGCTGCTGCTCTTTGCCACCAGCGGCATGATGTTCATGGCATCAGCCGGCGATCTTGTGATTGTTTTTCTTGGCTTGGAAATTCTTTCGATCGCAACGTACGTGCTGGCTGGCTTTCGTCGCACTGATATGCGTTCGAACGAATCCTCTTTGAAGTACTTCATTCTCGGCTCGTTCGCGTCGGCGTTTCTGCTTTACGGCATTGCTTTGATCTACGGCGCGACCGCGACAGGTCCTGATCAACCCGGCACGACCAACATTGCTTTGATCGCCGCGCGCGCGAACCAGTCGCTTTATCCGCCACTTCTGTTCGCGGGCATGGCGATGCTTTTGGTCGGATTTGGTTTCAAGATTGCCACGGCGCCATTTCATGTCTGGACGCCTGACGTTTACGAGGGCGCACCGACACCGGTCACGGCATTCATGGCCGCCGGTCCAAAGGCCGCAGGCTTTGCCGCTTTCATGCGAGTCTTCTTGTTCGGATTTCCGATTGTCACTGCGACCGCCACCACTGCCGGCTATGCACACGCGACATGGGTCGGGGCCCTCGCCATCATGGCCGCGCTCACGATGTCCATCGGGAACGTGGTGGCTATCGTGCAGAACAACGTGAAGCGGATGCTGGCGTACTCATCCATTGCGCATGCTGGTTACGCTTTGGTTGGTTTTGTGGCCGCGGGCGCGGCGAACGATGAAGCGCAGAGAGGCGCAGCGCTGACAGCGGTGGCGTTCTACCTGCTGACCTATGCAGTCATGAACATGGGCGCGTTCGCAATCGTTACCGTTATCGCCCGCAAAGGCGATCTGCGAAACAACGTCGACGATTACAACGGCATCGGTTTCAGTTCACCGGTGCTGGCGTTTTCGCTTTCACTTTTTCTGTTGAGTCTGCTCGGTATGCCGCTGACCGCGGGTTTCATGGGCAAGATTATGGTCTTTAGCGCCGCGGTGAATCAGGGTTACGTCTGGCTGGTTGTAATCGGCGTATTGAACACTGCGATTTCGGCCTACTACTACCTGCGTTTGATTGTTGTGATGTTCTTCCGCGAACCGACCGGCGCGTGGGAAGCTCCGCGTATTCCGGCCGCCGTCGCCGTTGCTTTGATTCTCACAATCCTCGGTGTCTTTTATCTGGGACTCTTTCCCGGCCGTGTCATCAGCATTTTCAGTCCCAGGCCATCCATCGCTGTTTCAGTTCGGTAACATGGCGCAGTCAGCGAACGATCTCGCCTCCGCAATCGAAACCAAAATGGGAGAGGCATGGCTCCCGCGAATCTATCGCGATCGCATTCTCAAGATGCGCACGCGCGCATACCACTTCCCTGCCCAGCCCAAGCGCGCAGAGCCGAAAATCCATCACACGTTGCTTGGCATCGAATTGAAGGTCGGCCGGCGGCGAATGCTTTGCCCTGACCTGGCGACCGCTCGCTACCTCGCGGTGTTCGCGAGGGCGGGTTGTAAAGCAGTGGCGATTCCCTACGACATCACGAAGATCTCGCAAATCGCCGATGAGCTGGAAAGCTCCTGGCATCGGATGTTTCTGCTGCTTGAGGAAGTCGCACGAGACGAAGGCCTTCGCGCGCGGTCCCGGCGCTTGCTTGTAACTCGCGTCCGGGACGAGATCGAATCAGCGGGAGCCGGCGCGCCTGCCCCCGAGTTCGCGCGAAATACAAAACAGCGGCGCTGATGTTATAATTTCGCTTCGCACAAATTCATGGAGCCAAACGCACAGGAAACCCACACCGAACAGCCAACGCCAGACGCGGTCGAAGCGCTGCCTTTCCCTTTCAATCAACAAACGTTCTGTCGTTACGAATCGATTGAAAAGACGATCGATGCCGCGCGCGTGCTGATCGTAGACAATCTGCTGCGCGACGCTGCCGATCTCTCCGACGTCGCCCGCCGTGACTGGGGCAAGGAGGTCAACACCGAGCTAAAGCGCGAGCGTGAAATCGCGTCGCTGGCGTTGCGGAACATCGTTACAAACATCGAGCGTTTGGTGAAAGAGCCAACGACGAAGGTGTGCCATCTCAGCGAAATTGCCGCGACCGCAGAAGAGTTCAAGCCCGACGCAATTGTCTTGAGCGGAACGCTCAGAGACTTTGATTACTATCGCAGCGACATCCTCGACAGCTTTGCCTCGTTTATCAAAGCGACGCGCATTCCCGTGCTCGGCATTTGCGGCGGCCACCAACTAATCGGTCTGAGTTTCGGCGCGCACGTACTGACACTCGATCAGCAAGCACAGGAAGAGCGCCGCAGTGATCGCGTCGTCGAGTATCAGTACCGTTTTGTGCGTATCCTTGAGCCGGACGATCCAATCTTCCGAGGCATCGACAACCCCGAATCACGCCGCTGGCACGATTACACCCGCGACGGACGCGTGCTGCGCGTTTGGCAGAATCACGGGTTGCAATTGGATCGCGTTCCCGAAGGCTTTACCCTGCTCGCAACTTCATACCTGTGTCGCAACCAAATGATGGCTAAGCGCTCGGGGGATCAGATGATTTACTCCGTCCAGTTTCACCTGGAAAAATCGTTTGAAGACTGGCGCAAGAACCCGACGCGATGGGAGCATCCAAACGAATCGCGCGACGGTCGCATCCTGTTTGAGAATTTCCTGCGACTCGCCCGGAACTCTTCAGCGACTTAGCACGCTGCTATCGCACCAGCGTAGCCTGTTCGGATTTCACTAGCCACCGTCCATCTCTCTTAACAAACGTGTCTGTAACTCGCGCGTGGAAGGTGCGACCGTCTTTCAGTGTCTGCTGCTGAATGTAAGTCAGGACGGCGGAATCTCCATCGGCACTCACGATTTCGCCGTCAGTGATTTTCCATGACTTGGTTATTGTGTCCGGCTTAGTCGACGACAGTAACTGGTTCTTGTTTTGGGTTTTTCCATCGATCGTTGTGCCGCTGTAATCGTCGGCAACATAAGATGCCAGTGTCGAAATGTCGCCGGCATAGCTCGCCGTCGTGATGACGGATTCAATCTTCATCAGTTCCACCGTCAACTCCACGCGGTCCTTTTGTGGTTCGCTCTTCTGCTCGTTCTGCGCCTGAGTCGTTGTCGGGACAGCGGCGTTGGAATTGTTGCCTTGTTTCGACTTGTCTGTAAGATTGCACAGCGACAGCGTAGCGAGTAATGCCGTTAAGGCGAGAACTGATTTCATCCAGGGACTCCTTAAGAACACAGTTTTGAGTTGGTTAGCTTGTACGTCGTAGCTTGAGATGTCAATCGGCAAGTCTGCTGTTGATTCAATGATGCGTGAAGCTTTCCCAAACCCGGTCCGGAAGTTGACGTCTGAGTCGCTCGCATCGGCCGCCGCCGAACTCGCCGCGCGCGATCGACATCTCGGTTCAATCTATGAGCTGCACGGCGTTCCGCCAATGTGGGGACGCCGGCCGGGCTTCGAGACTCTGCTCCGGATCGTTCTGGAGCAGCAGGTCTCGCTCATTTCGGCGCGCGCAATGTTTGCGCGCTTGAAAGCAAACATTCAGCCGTTTACTCACGAAGGGTTCATTGCAGCCGGCGAACCGCATCTGCGCTCGCTCGGTGTGACGCGGCAGAAATCTCACTACTGCCTTCAAGTGGCACATGCATTCACCAACGGCGACTTGCGGAAGATCTCCGGAATGAGCGACGACGAAGCGCACGCGACACTTCTGCGAATCAAGGGCGTCGGCCCGTGGACCGCGAATATTTACCTCCTGATGGCTTTGAAACGGCCGGACATTTGGCCCGATGGCGATATCGCCTTGGCAACAGCAGTTGGCAGAGTTAGCCGGATGAAGGCGCGCCCGTCGTTTGTGGAACTCGCAAAGATCGCTGACGCTTGGCGACCGTATCGCTCAGTGGCGGCAAGGATGCTCTGGCAGTTTTATCTTGCAGAACGTGCGTCGAAGCGCTGAGGGCGTAAGACTATTTTGCAATCGCACTCGGCGCGACGGCCGCATGACCGACGGTGAGATCCGCGTTCTGCGGAACATTCTCCCCCGTCAACTCAATTAATCGATCGACCACGGCTTTCAAGTCATTCGTCTCTTTGTAGACGCGCAGTTGTTCGTCGGCTGAGGTGCCGCGCTGCAGGATGGTGTGAATGTGTTCGACCTCTTTGCGTGAGCCGAGCGGATCAAGAACATCGTCGACGAAGTCCAAAAGCTCCAGGATTAGGTCCCGAACCGGTACTTCTTTCTGTTTACCGAAATCGATCATTTTGCCTTCCAAGCCATACCGTACCGCGCGCCACTTGTTTTCCTGAATTAACATGCGGCGATACAGACGGAATCCGAGATTCTTGTCGATCAGTTTGTAAAGCTTGGCGACAATTGCCTGAAACAATGCCGCAATCGCAATCGTGTCGTCGACGCGCGTCGGAATGTCGCAGATGCGAAACTCCAGCGTCGGAAAGTACGGATGCGGGCGGCAATCCCACCAAATCTTCTTGCCGTCATTAATGCAGCCGGTTTTCACCAGCAGATCGACATAACGTTCGAAGCCGGGATACGAATCGAAGTGATCGGGAATGTCTGTGCGCGGAAATTGCTTGAAGATTTCCGAACGATAACTCTTCAGGCCGGTGTTGTGGCCCATCCAAAACGGCGAAGAAGTCGAAAGCGCGAGCACGTGCGGGAGGAAATAACGCGACGCGTTCATGATGTGAATCTGCCGCTCGCGATCGGCAACGCCGACGTGCACGTGCACACCGAAAATCAGAAGCGAGCGCGCAACTGTTTGCAGCTCCTGCACCAGCAACTCGTATCGATCGTCATCGAATATCTTCTGGTCCTGCCAGCGGGAAATTGGGTGCGTCGAGGCCGCCACGATCTTCAGATTATTCTTCGCAGCCAGTGATGAAATGATGCTGCGCAGGTTCGTAATATCGGCGCGCGCTTCTTGAATGTTCTTGCAGACGCCGGTGCCGACTTCGATCTGTGACTGGATCATCTCGGGCTTGATCTGTTCGCCGAGCAGCATCCGGCCTTCGTCGAGAATCTCGGAAACGTGCGAGCGCAACTCGCGTGTGACCGGATCCACGATTTGAAACTCTTCTTCAATGCCGAGTGTGAATTGATCGAACATGATTTTGCGCCCTGACTCACGGTCGGGCTACCGTTTGCGAACATAGTCCACGCAGGAAACACCCGCGTCTAAATGATCTGACTAGTCTGCCCACTGTTTCATTATGCGCCAATCCGGCCGGTACTTCTTCCAACGCTCCCAGTACAAATGCTGCATCCCAGTGATTACCGAACCCCAGCCGCCGTACAAATCCAGGTGCACATGCCACTTGCGCTCACCCTCTGGCGGATCGATGTAGAGAAAATGAAGTGACGCATGCTTGCGTCCTTTCTCCAGAAACCCACCGCTGTTGTCGTGATGGCGCGCGAACCAGCGCGTAAAATCTCTCCGCCGGTCAAGCTCGGTTGCCAAATCGCCCACCGGGCTGAAGTACATGCCCACACCGCCGACGCCGTAGACGTTTACGATCCTGCCAACAAATTGCCAAAGACCCGCGTGGATCAATCTGTCGCAAATAAGTCTCAGCGCTTCGTGCTTGTCGAGCGTGAGCGTATTGTACGCTGGTTCATCGCCCTCATGCCCGTAGATCCCACTGAGCTTACCGCCATATCGATCTCGCTCTTGCTTGCTCAGTTCAGCCCATGTCGATGCCGCACGCTCCGCCATCACGCACGCGGGATTTCCTGCTCCAAAGTTCTGCGCGCAGCGTCTGACAAGTCTCGAAACTTCACCCCGACGCCTTTCCCCGGATTCGCATAGACAACCTCGCCTTTAACAACGACATGGTCACCAGCAACAGGAATCCGCAGAGCCAGGGTCGAACCGACCGGAATCTCAGTCCGGGTTGAGATGTAAAGACCGCCAAGACTGATGTCTTTGCTGCTCGCTACGCCCGTCGATTCGCCGCCGTCAAAATGAACATCGACAATCAAGCGCGAGCGATCGTGTTCGCGACGCTCTTCATTAGAAAACGGTTCCGCCTGTTCGTCGTCAATCATGGATGAATTGATTCTGAGATGGCTGGCGTCGCTAACTAAATGTTGAGCTTTCGGGAACGCCCCGATGATACTAGATCCTGGGGGATTAAAGAAGATTAATGATTGCAATTAGCATCCGTTGAGCGTGGTGGTTTGACACTAAAAACGCGCGCACGATACTATCCGATCTCGCAATCCAGCTCCCGAATTCTTGCGTCTTCGAACTTCGACTATGGGCTTCGCAACCACGGCTATTCATGCCGGACAAGAACCAGATTCGGCCACCGGCTCGGTCACCGTTCCGATCTATCAAACCTCAACTTACGCGCAGGAAGGTCTCGGCAAACATAAAGGCTTCGAGTACGCGCGAACTTCAAACCCGACGCGGCTGGCACTGGAGAGAAACATCGCAGCGCTGGAAGGTGCGCAGTTCGGCTATGCGTTCGCATCGGGAATGGCCGCGATTGATGCAACGCTGCGCCTGATCAAGGCTAACGAACACGTCATTGTGTCTGACAACACATACGGCGGGACATTCCGGCTCTTCAATCGCATCCTTTCGAACTATTGCATCGAGTTCGATTTTGTCGACACGTCAGACGTCAACAACGTCGAAGCTGCCATCAAGGACAACACGCGCATGGTTTTCGTCGAGACGCCGACGAACCCGGTAATGATGGTCACGGATCTGAAAGCCGTCTCAGACATTGCTCATGCGCATGGCGTGCGGGTCGTTTGCGACAACACGTTCATGTCGCCTTATCTGCAGAGGCCGATGGAATTTGGGGTCGACATCGTCGTGCATTCGACAACGAAGTTCTTGAATGGACATTCGGATGGGGTCGGCGGTTGTGTGGTGCTGAGCAATGAAGACGACGCAGCCTGGATTGCCTTCGTGCAAAACGGCGCGGGCGCGATTCTTTCGCCATTTGATTCGTGGTTAGTGCTGCGCGGGACGAAAACGCTCGCGCTCCGCATGGAGCAGCATGACAAGTCGGGTCGAGCAGTCGCGGCATTCCTGGAAGATCATCCGAAGGTGCAGAAGATTTATTACCCCGGGTCAAAGTCGCACAAACAGCATGAGCTGGCCGCGCGCCAACAGAAGGGTTTTGGCAGCATGGTCTCTTTCGATGTCGGCTCCCTGGCAGCTGCGCGAACGGTGCTTGAGTCGACCCGACTGTGCACCTTGGCGGAAAGCCTGGGAGGCGTAGAGACTTTGATTTGCCATCCGGCGACGATGACGCACGCATCGGTGACACCTGAAGCGCGCGCACGCCTTGGCATCACCGATGGATTGGTAAGAATCTCCGTCGGCATTGAAGACACTGACGACATTATTGCCGATCTGGATCAGGCACTCGCCGCAATTTGAAGCGCGCTTGCCATCTACTTCTCAAACATATCGTGGCGATTATGAGTGACAAGACAGCGAGACCAATATAAAATCCTGACGAACTAACGGCTTCATAATTCGTCTTACGCTCCTCAAATGCTCGTCGAGCTACACGCAAAATCCGATGTCGGCCGCGTCCGTCGTGGCAACGAAGACAACTTTCTCCTCCTCGACCTGGCCACGCAGAAAGCCTGGACCGGTTCAGACGGCGCAGAGAATCCGGAAGAGATGAGGCGGCTGGAAATCGGTGATGAAGGCCTCGTACTCGTCGTTTCGGACGGCATGGGTGGCGCGCTGGCGGGTGATGTGGCTAGCCGCATGGCCATCGACTCCGTGCGTGAAGTCATGGTTGGCGACAATGGCGAAGGCTGCGATCCAGACGCTTCCCTTGTAGATTGCCTGAAGCATGCGACGCTGCAAGCCAACCGGGCGATTCATTTCAAGAGTCTGGAAGATAGCCGCTGCAGCGGCATGGGCGCGACGCTGACGGGCGCGGCAATTAAACACGACAAGCTCGATCTGGTGCAGGTTGGCGACAGCCGCGCGTATGTAATGCGGGGCGAACAGATTCGCCTCGCAACCAAGGATCAGTCGCTCGTTCAGCAGCTGGTTGACGTCGGCCAAATTAGCGAAGAAGAAGCTGAGACGCACATGTTTCGGAATGTGATCCTGCAGGCGCTGGGCGCCCAGACTGAGTTGACGCCGGCAACGGCGCGGATCCAACTGCGAAAAGGTGACGTTCTCTTGCTTTGCAGTGACGGATTGTCTGGCAAGCTGCGCAATGAAGAGATTCGCCATATCGTCGCCGAATCGGGTGAAGATCTTGGCGCTGCCTGCGCGGCACTGGTGGCGGCGGCAAACGATCGCGGCGGCGAAGACAACATCACGGTTGTGCTCGCGAGATTTTCGGGTGAAGAATTAGACGATGGCGCGGCGGATCGAATTACCGTTGAGTTGCCGATGGCAGAAGATGATCGAACCCTCGACGAAACCGAAGTTGACCCCCAGCACCAAACACCAAGCCTTTAACGTTCCCTAGGAATCCAATTCTTTAGAGCGCCAATCCGGCACTTGGCCCACGCGCCGAACGTAAATCGATGCGCCCTGCACTCGCTCGACTTGCACGCGGTCACCGGCTTCGAGTGGTTCTTCGCCATCAGCCGGGTAAGCAGTCCACGTCGAGCCGAAAAGCTTCACTGCACCTTCGTGCAGGGCGCCCGCACTTGAAGTAACGACCGTTCCCACTTTCCCGGGCAAAGCATCTGCGCCGGTTTTCAAATCGCCACCCGATTTTTCGCGCGAGAAGTAGTTGACGAAGATTGTTCGCGACGCGGCTGTTAATCCAACCGAGACGACCGCAAAAATTAGAAATTGGAGAGGAATGCTCGTAACCCCGGCGAGATTCGCTAACGCCGCTGCCAGCGCGCCGATGCCGAACCAAAGCAGCACGAAGCCGGTTGTGAATATCTCGGCGACAATTAGAATCGCGCCGAGAATCGTCCAGAAAATCCAGAGGTAACTTTCCATAGCCTTTGTTCCCTCTCCCGCTGGGAGAGGGTTAGGGTGAGGGCCTACACCGCCTGACACAAAAACCGTTTTTCCTTGACGTGAAGCATCGCCTCACGTCAAAGAAGGAACACGGCGGTCTTATTGGCGCTAAGCTTCGCACCCTCACCCCAGCCCTCTCCCAAAAGGAAGAGGGAGTTTTCACTTCCAAAGATTCTTCATCACAAACCAGACATTCGCGGGCCGCTCGGCCAGGCGGCGCATGAAGTACGGATACCAGTGTTTCCCGTACGGCACATAGACGCGCATATTATATCCATCGCGCGCCAGTTGCTCCTGTAAATCTCGTCTGATGCCGTAGAGCATCTGAAATTCAAACGCTTCTTTCCTGATGCTTTCCTTTTGCGCGAAGTCGATCGTCGCATCAATCATTTTCGGATCATGCGTGGCGATACCGTGATACGTGCCGCTCGCCAGCAAGAGCTTCATGACGCGCACGTAGTTGTCGTCAACGTCTTTTTTCTCCGGATACGCCACGGACGCAGGTTCGTCATAAGCGCCTTTGCACAACCGGATGCGCGCCGGGATCTTGAGCAGGCCGCGCGCGTCTTCTTCTGTTCGATAGAGATAAGACTGCACCACGATCCCCACATCATTCAACCCGAATTCACTGCGTAGCCGTTTGAAGATATCGATTGTCACTTGCGTAACCGGCGACCCTTCCATATCAACCCGCACGAAGTTCCCGCGACGCGCCGCATCCGCGACGACCTTGCGCGCATTCTGGTACGTCAGTTCCGGATCGATCTCGAGTCCGAACTGGGTCAGCTTGATCGAGACATTCGAGTTGATCCCAGCTTCGTCAATCTTCGCGAGCACATTTAGATACTCGCGTACTTCGCCTTCGGTCTCGGCAACGCTGCCTACCGATTCATTCAGATGGTCGAAAGACGCCGAACATCCGCGGGCATTCAGATCCTTGATCGCGGCGACCGCTTCATCGATTGTTTCGCCGGCGATGAAACGTGCCGTGATCTTTCTGAAAGTGCGGAACCGCGCGGCGATATCTTTGAGTTTTTCCTGACGTGCGAGGTAGAGGAGCGCGCTTCGCGTTAGCATGATGTCTCGTGAGCCGACCGCTATGTTATCCTGCAAGTGCCAAACAAATCATCGACATGCGTTGGAAATTGTTTTTGGTGGTTTCGGTCGTTGCGGCTGTTATAGCGATTACTATTTGGTCCGCGCTCACAATTGCAATATTTGGATCTGCTCGCGTGATGGCCCAAAGTGATTGGCGGCTACTCGGGAGCTTAACGATTCCGGTGGTTGTTGCCATTTTCGCAGGATTCTTTGTTTATCGTCATACCGCTCGAAAACGAAAGACGCAGGCGGTCATGACATTATTGCTTTCACTCCTGCTCATGCCGTTAGCGTATTTGGCTGGATGGATTGTGCTGCCAGATCGCCTATATATCCCAACCACGTATGAAGTTCGGCACGCGCGATGAATTCAAGCGGCGCTCTCTTCCGCGCGCGGCCCTAAGCCAATTTCCTTCTGCACCGGTTTCAAAGAATCGATTACAAACTGAACGTGTTCGTCGAGCGTCACGCCCAATTCCTCGACGCCCTGATGAATGTCATCGCGATTGACTGAGCGCGCGAACGCTTTGTCCTTCAATTTCTTCTTCACCGACTTCACTTCGAGATCATCGAGACTCCGCGAAGGACGAACGAGCGCGCACGCGACCAGGAATCCGCAGAGCTCATCTGTGGCGAATAGGGCCTTCGCCATCTGCGTATCACGGGGCACGCCGGTGTACGTTGCGTGGCCAAGAATCGCTCTGATGATTCGATCCGGGTAGCCTCGACCGCACAGGATGTTTGAGCCCGTGAAGGGATGCTGATCGGCGGAGGGAAACATCTCGTAGTCAAAGTCGTGGAGCAATCCAACCAGACCCCATTCATCTACGTCGGCGTCGGCGCCGCCATAACGTGGCGCGCACGCGCGCATCGCGGTTTCGACGGCAAGCGCATGCTTCCGCAGGCTGTCACCCTTGGTGTACTCGCAGAGCAACTCCCAGGCTTCTTCTCGATTTGGCATGCGTCAGTTTTGAAAAGCGAAACGCAAAACTATCATGCGGGCAGGATTGCGAACAAGTGAGGCTATGACGCTGTCGAGAGCAAAGCTCCGACGCCGGTCTTCACTGTGTGGTGATGAATCTGCTCAAGCGCGCGCAAGGCCAACGCCAACGCTCGCTTGCCATCTTCACCTGACACAATCGGGCGGGAACGATTTGCGGCAGCAGTCAAATACGATTCAATCTCGGCGCGCAACGGCTCGACATTTTGTGCTTCCAGGACTTGTGTACGCACACCGGGCCATGGACCACCGGACGAAGGTGCTAAGCTGCTGATCGACGCGTGGTTCGTAACATAATCGACGGCAACATAGTCGCGCGGCTGAAAGAAACGCATCTTGCGAATCTTTTCTGTGCCGACGCGCGACGCGGTGATGTTGGCGACCGCGCCACTCGCAAACTCAAGGCGTGCGTTCGCCGCGTCTACTTTGTCGGTGAGAATCGGAATGCCGACGGCGTGCAACTCAGTCACCTCAACCTCTTCGCCAACCAGCCACTGCACAATATCAAGATCGTGGATCATCAGGTCGAGCACAACGTCAATGTCGAGCGAGCGAGCAGTGAATTGCCCCACGCGGTGAATTTCAAAATAGATAGGGTTGTGGACGTGAGGTCGCAAGGCCACCAGCGCCGGATTGAATCGTTCGGCATGGCCAACCTGCAAAGTCGCATTGCCCTTCTTCGCTGCAGCGATCATTTGGTCAGCTTCGTCGAGAGTGCGCGAAATTGGCTTTTCAACCAGCACGTGCACACCCGCCGCAAGCAATTCGCAAGCGATTTCACAGTGCGATTCGGTCGGCACAGCGAGGCTGACTGCATCAACTTTACCGAGCAACGTGCGCCAATCCGAGGTAGCTTGGGTCTTTCTATCCGCGGCAACACTGCCCGCGCGCGCCTCGTCGAGATCGCACACGCCGACAAATTCGCTCAGACCCTCGGTCGCCAGCGCCGCGTGTAAACGCGCGTGCTCCTTCCCAAGGTGTCCCACTCCGATGACTGCTGTTCTTAGCATTCGAATTTGTAGTGTAGTCAGTTGTCAGTTGTCAGTAGTGAATCGTCAGCCGTAAGTTTGAATCGGTGTGTGGTTTCAACGATACTTTCGAGCCTGTCGCAAGTTTTGGTTCAGAAGCGCACCAACGACCGCTGACAACCGACGACTGACCACTGACCACCACTGACCGGAGCGAATATACTTGCCGCGAGCAACACTTGCCAAACGCGTCTGGAAACTGACGTTTCTCGCAATCGCATTTTTTTATTTGTTTGGTCTGGGCATCCTGCCCCTGATTGGCCCAGACGAACCGCGCTATGCCGAAGTCGCGCGCGAGATGTTTGCGCGTCATGATTGGATCACGCCAACCCTCGGCGGTCACCCGTGGTTTGAGAAGCCGGCGCTGCTTTATTGGCTGATGATCGCGAGCTACCAGGCGCTGGGCGTTAATGAATACGCGGCGCGGCTTGGACCGGCCGTCTGCGGATTGATCACTGCCATTTTTGTTTTTGAGCTCGGCAGGACCATCGAAAGGACCAATGTCAAGAGCGCAGGACAAAACGCTGCGCATCTTGGCGAATGGAGCGCACTTGTCTTTCTTTCAAGCTTCGGCGCGATCGCGTTTTCGCGTGGTGCCAGTTTCGACATTGTGCTGACGATGACCTTAACGGGCGCGCTTTGCTGTTTCTTTGTCTGGCAAATCACCACCACAAATAGTCGGCCCCGCTCGTGGCTGTTAGTTGCCTTCTATTCCCTCGTTGGCCTGTCGCTGCTAGCCAAGGGTCTGGTAGGAATCGTCCTGCCCGCCGGAATCATTGCGGTGTACTTCGCGATCCGTCGCGAATGGCCGAAGAAGAGTCTTCTCCTGAGCCTCCTCTGGGGTCTGCCAATTACGCTGATCGTGGCTGCGGCGTGGTACGGCCCAATGCTCCACCGACATGGCTGGACCTTCATCGATCAATTTATTGTCCAGCACCACTTCAAGCGGTTCCTTTCCAACAAGTATCATCACCCGCAGCCCATCTATTTCTACGTGCCCGTGGTTTTACTCATCGCGTTGCCATGGACCATCGCTTTGATCGCTGGTTTCATCTCATCGCAACGTTGGAGCTGGCGGGGAAAAAGCAACATCGATCTCATGCGGGTGTTTGCTTTGGCTTGGGTGGTCGTTCCGCTGGTTTTCTTTTCGCTATCGAAATCAAAAATTCCGGGTTACGTTCTGCCGATGCTGCCAGCCGCTGCGCTACTGATTGGCGAACGCATCAGTTGCTTCCTCCGAACCGGCCAGGGACAGCGAGTGATTCGACTCACCGGTGTTTTGATCATAATCGGCGCTGCCGCAGGAGCATGGTACTCAGTCCGCGAAGTCGGCGCGCCGATCTGGTTAATAAGTATTGCCGCCGGGGTCGTGTCGATCCTCGCGTTGTTCGCGATGATCGCAGCGCCGCCGCGCATCGCCTTTCCGCTGTTTGCCGCGGTTCCGTTTGTGATTGGTCTTTGTGCCTTGAACCCTGCTGCTTCGGTTGCGAATCGCGATTCAGTCCGCGATTTAATCCTGGCAGCAAACTCTCGTGGTTACTCTTCCGCGCCGGTTTTCTATCTGCTTTGTGATGACCGCAGCGCGGAGTTTTACGCGAGCGGACGGCTTGCTTATGACGCAACCGGAGAGCCGATTCGATTTGAGGGCGCGCAGGACGTGGGCGCCGCAATTCGCGCGCAAGGTGGCACAGGCATCGTCCTGATTGAGAGTCGTTGGGAGAAGCAGCTCACCGATTATCGGGCAGTGGCGACGGAGAAGATTGCTGACAACGGGTGGATCAGTGTCTTCTCGGTTCGCGTGCGGTAAGTTGGCCGACAAAGTCACCCCGGTTTCAACTGATAAAACATAATGCGAAATTTGCTGTTTACGAGTTCACAATCAGGACGTCTCGCCGCATGTGTTGTTAGCCAGGATCTTCCGTCCGGGGTGGCTTCAAGTTGATCGACCAGCGTTGTTTCCAGCCAGGCACCGCGCGTCGTTAGCGGCATTTCTTCGAGTTGCCGAGTAAGTTCGCCCGCTGTGATCTGCACCCACACACTTCCGGGGTTGAAATAATGCACGAGCGAAGCGTCTGTGTTGGGCGAGGCGAAATAGACCACGGTTCCGGTCGGCCAAACTTGATTGAGCCGCAGCGCCAGTTCCAATGGGGGGTTCGCTCGTGCCTGCGTGTAAGGATATTGAGAAAACGTCAGGTTCGCGAGAAACAGAAAGATCGCGAATAATGCGGCGCGATAACGGCGGATGTGATTTGGCGAAGACTGAATCGCGCTCAAGCCAAACCCCAACATTAGGATAATTGCCGGCAGGTAGAACAATCGATAGAAAACATTCTGAGGAATAAAAAAGAAAAGAAAGACGACGTAAGGAACAGTCCACAGCGCGCAAAGAATCCCCAGCGGCGCAAATTGTCCTGGAAACTTGAAAGCCGCAACAAAGATGGTTCGCAATTCTTTCCATCGGCGCAGCAAAACGAAAAGAAAGGTTAGCCAAGCAAGCGCCGTCAGCGTCGCTAATATTGCCATCGCAGGACCACCAAGCTCTCGAACGAAGGCGGCGCGCCCTCCGAAAGTTGTGCGGACTTGCGACCGAAACGTGTAAATCAGGTTATTCCAAACGTTGAAAGAGAAGCCGTTTTCTGTCGAATAGTAGGTAATCCAGGAAACAAACCGGGTGATTGACCAAGCGCCCGTTGAGAGATGAAACACTAAGTAATAAACGACGGCGGTAATTACGGCTACAGTCACAACATACGAGAGAACACTTTTCGCGTTTTTCCGGCTGCGACGCGCTTGAAGCACTATTCCCGCGATGACCACTGGAAAAAAGAAGACCGCCAACTGATGCAGCAACATCGCTAGTGCATGCGTGACCCCGACAAGAACCGGTCTTGCTTTATGCTCCGGCAGAATCAGATAAAACGTCACGAGAAGCATCAGGACGGTCGGGACGTAAGTGTTTGAGTCTGTCGCAAACCTCCACCACACTGCGGAAAAAGCGAAGAGAGCTGCCAAAACCAAAGATACATATCGAGATTTGAAGCATTTAAAGCAAATCCGAAAAAACACCGCTGCCGCAGCGGCTCCGAAAATGCAATTACTAACTTGGAGCACGGTCACCGCGCGAAGGTTAAGTCCGCACAAACGCGTCGCCCGATAGAGAAGGAAGCCGAGGATTTGATCGATGAGATGACTCGGATGAATCAACGTCGCATTGATTCGCGGCGCATCTTCGATGACTTGAGCAAAGAAGATCCCGTCCCAGTAATAGTTCTTGGTGAGCAGACCAATGTACGCAAGAAAGGTAGTAACGAATACGAGCAGCGTGAGCGTTCGTAGTGTGTGGTTACTGTTGCGAGTTAAGACCAATTGCGCAAAAGATGCGGAAAACGAGCGGTAGCGATATCGCCAATCGAGATTTAGGTTACTTCAGGGCCATTTTAAAAAATTCAATAATGGGACGATCGTAAGCTTCTTCCTGTTCGCCAGTGGCTGCGTCGAGGCTACCGCCAGTAATCGGAAGATCTCTCTTCGTCTCAACATTGCCGCCAATAAAGCAATTCGCCAATTCCAAGGTAGAAGTTCGCCACGGATCGCTTGCAACACCGGTGAGCAGCAGCACCTTCTCGTTGCGCGTGGCACGCGCTAACTCGCACGCTGTCGTGTTCTGGAATTTGCCCACGCCATACACCTTCATCCCCCACCGCGCGAGAAAATGAAAGAGCGGGTTGTTCATTCGAATCTGCCGGTCGGTAGCCGCCTGCATTATCTGATCAGGACAAGCGGGCGCTGAATCCAGCGCCAGGGCGCGCACTTCCGGGTAACGTTTGGCTGCATCAACGGCCGCGTAGGCGCCAAGTTCCACGCCGTAAACTCCTACGAATCCAGTCTGGGGCTTTCCGGCGCCGGTCTTCAATGTATGCAGGTAATCGATTGCCGCCGTAACATCGTCGCCTTCGATCGCGCCGAAGAGCGTCCACTTCACTGGCGGTTGCTCTCCGTGCCCGCGCAAGTCGGGCCAGAGCACGTTGAAGCCGGTGCTCTCGTTGAGTTTCACCGCCATATTCAGCAACCACGAACGGTCCGCGCCGTAACGATGCAAAAGAATCACCGCGGGCGCGCCTTCGTCGCCTTTGATCAACCAGCCACGAGCCTGCGTGCCATCGTGATTTGACCACGTAACGTCTGAGGCTTTGGCGATCGGTCCGCTCGGAAAGCTTTGCGGCGTGATTAGATATTTTGCATGAGGAGGACGAGTGGTGCTGTAAACGATCCACGCACTCACCGACGCTGTGGCAATCAGGATAACAAGGAGAATCGGCAGGAACGTTCGCAGTATGCGCTTAATCACTCGGCGTTGCGATCCCATCTCTGGAATTATGCGGCATGGAGCGGGAATTGCAACCAAAAAGTTTTTGCGCAGTGTCTGTGCGGGTTTGCGCGCGTGCGAACCTACTGTCGAGACAATATAGCCTGAGCCTTTTGCAAATCCTCTTGCGTATTTACGTTGAAAAAGAAATTCTCCGCGCCGGGCAAATCGCGAAGCTGTGCGAAGTCGACATAACGTGCGTGGACAGTCGCCAGCAGCGCCCGTGGAGTATGTTCGCCGACGGCAACCAGTCTTTCAATTTCAGGCAGGCAGGTGACCGCGCGATATAACGCACAGACGGGCTGAGGCCGGCCATCAGCTTGGATTGGAACAACTGCGTCAGTCCTGTTATTCGCGAAGGTTGCAAGCCGTTCGAACAATTCACTGGTTACAAAAGGCAAGTCGCAAGCTACTACTGCAGCCCAATCTGTTCTGGCTGCCGCGAGGGCGGCATGTATCCCTCCCAGCGCTCCCCACTGCTGATGAACGTCCGGGACATTTTCAAACGACGGATTAAGCTGGCGCGCACCGACGAGCGACACCGCTGAAGCAACGGCTGACAATTCTCCCGCAATTCTTTCGAGCATCGGCTGGCCTCCAAAATCCAAGAGTGCCTTATCGCGACCCATCCGCTGCGAGGCCCCGCCAACCAGAATGAAGCCTTGGACATCGAACATACTCAAAAGCTGTGAGGCAAACCCTCACGAAATGAATTTGAGGTTACATCATCGTGGTGCCCTCACCCAGCTCGATCCGAGCAGCGCAGGGATAAAACGGCTGGCAGCCGGTTGTCGACTGGGTTAATATGGGACGCACACCCGACACAAGAGTTATGAAGATGAGACAACTGTTTACAATCGCTTCCCTCACCTGCTTGGTTCTTTTCGGACCGCTGCGCGGTCAAGCTCAACAGAGCGCCAGCTCGACATCTGGGCGATCTGCCGGCAACGCGCAGATATTCCCGGTAGTCGACCTGCGTCCGGGCATGAAAGGAATCGCGCGCAGCGTTTTCTCGGGAAGTGCTCCCGAAGAGTTCAGCGTGGAAATCATCGGCGTTCTGCCAGGCTTCACGGGTCCGCGGCAGTCCACGATCATCGCGAAGCTCAGTGGCAAGAACGTCGATCGTACTGGCGTGTTCGCGGGCATGTCAGGCTCACCGGTTTTCATCGACGGCCGTTTGGTGGGCGCCGTCGCATACAGCTTTCCGTTTGCCAAAGAACCGATCTGCGGTATCACGCCGATCGAGCAAATGATCGACATCTTCGAATCGAGCACGCCGAAAATTGCCCGGCAACCGAGAGCTATATCCGTGGCTCAATTAGCGCGCACGGACTGGAAAACGGTTTTGCCGAAACAGACAGTTTCGGGCGGGCCGCTTATTGCCTCGGTGGCCGCAGGCTCTCCGCTCGCGCCTTACATCGGTCAGACGATTCAGCCAATCGCGACGCCCGTAGTCTTTACCGGCATAAGTCAGGAAACACTTTCGCTGTTCTCGGATGAACTTTCAAAGGCAGGCCTATTGCCAGTTTCGGGCGTTGGCGGCGCATCTCCGATTACGCCACTCGCTTCGTTCGACGACAATACTCTGACACCTGGAACGTCTGTCAGCGTGCAGCTTGTGCGCGGCGATTACTCGATTGCCGCCTCGGGCACAGTGACTCTCCGAAATGGCGAGCGCATTTACGCGTTTGGGCATCCGTTCCTCGGCCTGGGCGGCGCAGACATTCCGATGACCGAAAGCTCAGTCATCACGGTAATTCCAAACGCCTTCAACTCGTTTAAGCTTGCGGTCCCCGGCAACATGGTCGGAAATATGTCGCAGGATCGCGCGACGGGAATCTTCGGGCAATTAGGTCACGCGGCGAAGATGATTCCGGTGACGCTGAATTTGCACACAAGCCGCAATCGGGATGAGAAGTTCACTTTTGAAATGGTCAGCGATGAGTATCTGACGCCGCTGCTCCTGACCATTAGCGTTTTTAACAGCATCAATGCGCGTGAACGTTCGTTGGGCGAGTCGACCGTATCTGTGCGCGGCTCAATCAACGTTGATGGCCAACCCCCAATTCAATTGGAGCGCCGCTTTACGGCAGCCAGTGCCCCGTTGCTTGCCGCAGGCGCTATCGCAAATCCGATTTCTGACCTTCTAAACAGTGGCTTTGACGACGTAACCATTCGGGGAATCACGCTTGACGTTGCCGCCAGCGAGGACGCCCAAGGAGCAACGCTCGAGCGTATCTCACTCGATCGCAACGAAGTAAGTAGTGGCGATACGGTTGAATTGCAAGCTTACATCCGCACCGATGCGGGCAAGTTATTCGTGCAGCGCATTCCAGTGCAGATTCCTACCGAGGCGGCCACCGGTCAGCTTATGATTACGGTCGGTGACGGCACCACGTTGCAGGAGTCTTCGGCAGCGAAGTCGTTCGTACCGGTAGATCTCGGTCAGTTAGTGGGCGCAATAAATAAGATCAAGAAGAATGACCGGCTGTACCTGCGTTTGCAGCGGCCGACACCAGGCGTCGTAATCGGCACGAGCGAGCTTCCGAACTTGCCGCCTTCAACGGTCGCTACGCTGAACAGCGATCGCTCTTCCGGCGGCTACTCTCCGCTGACGATGTCGCTAGTTTATGAACGCGAGTTGGCGCCGGCTGAGTACGTCATTACGGGCCAGCAAACAATCACCGTCACAATTAAGTAGGCAACGCGGCCGGGTGTCCGGGACAGGAAACTCGACGCCTATTGCCGGCCAATCACCAGAAATCGCTTCTCGGATCGTGGCACTCTCTCGACTTGCGTGTGGGTGAGTACCGTTTTGATTTTCTCTTTCAGCGCTTCTCCGACAAAGAACATAAAGGTCACCCCGGCCGGCGCCCATTCGATCATCAACGGCAACAGTTCCTCAAATTTATCCAACGCGCGAGAGGTGACAAACTGCACCTCTGGCGCAGCCTCAGTTTCAAACCGAGCGTTGAGCACGGTCGCGGCATGTTTCCGATGAACCGCCCGAAGAGCTTCTTTTAAGAACACGCTTTTCCTTTGCGAACTTTCGAACAGGTCGGCTCGAAGATCATCGCGCGCAATCAGACATGGAATGATCGGCAGTCCGGCTCCAGAGCCGATGTCCGCAACGGACGCGTTTGGCGGCAAGTGTTTCAGCAGCAAGAGAGCCTCAAGCAGGTGCCGCGTCGCGAACTCCTCTGGCGTGCACGGCGCGACCAGATGCAAACGAGGATTCCATTTGAGCAGCAGCGCATAGTAATCCTGAAGCTTCGCAATATGCTCCGGGGCTAGCTCAACTCCAAAATCGGGCGCATGAAGTTCCAGCGCAGCAGCAAACCGTTCGGCGGGCGTTGGCATTTCCGTTATGAGTCTGTTTAGATCAGTCCGCCCCGGAAGATAACATGACCACCGACGAACTGAGAGAACTACACGCCGAGATTGGCAGTGCAGTCACAAAGCTGATTAGCGAACGTGCAGCCGCGCTGGAGTCGTTGCCGGTTGCTCCGCCGGCGACGCCAGACGACTTAAAGAAGCTGTTCGAGGACGGCTTGCCGCAGGATGGCCTGCCCGCAAAAGCGATTCTGGAACAATATGCGCGTGATGTGGCCCCGCACGCGATGCAGGTGCCGAGCCCGCGCTACTTCGGGCAGTTCAATCCGGCGCCTTTAGCCATCGGCGTTTGGGCTGACGCTTTGTGCTCGTCGCTCAATCAGAACGCCGGCGCCTGGCGCAACGGCCCCACGTCGGCAATGATTGAGTCACAAGTCATTGGCTGGCTGTGCGAGTTGATCGGATATCGCAAGGAAGCATTCGGCGTTCTGGCGAGCGGCGGCTCTGAAGCCAATTTGATCGCTCTGAAATGCGCCCGCGATCGCGTATCGCCACAAATACCACAAACCGGCGCCCGCGACGGCAGCAATCTCACTGTTTACACCTCCGAGCAGTGTCATTATTCGGTGGAGAAGAGTTTGGACATAATTGGTCTGGGCCGCGATTCATTGCGCAAGATCGAAACGGACGAGCGGTTTCACATTCGGCTCGACAAGCTCAGCGATACGATTGCTTCGGATATCTATGATGGCCGTCGCCCATTTTGCATTGTTGGCGTAGCTGGTACGACGTCAACCGGTGTGATTGATGATTTGCCGGCGCTGGCAGATATTGCCCGCGCACACGACTGCTGGTTCCATGTCGATGCCGCGTACGGCGGCGCACTCGCGTTTTCAGACAAACACAAATCAAAGCTGCACGGCATTGAGCGAGCAGATTCGGTAACCTTCGATCCACACAAATGGATGTTCGTGCCGTTTTCATGCGGCGCGACGCTCGTCCGTGACGGCGGGCAAGTCCTCCGGAACTCCTTCGATATGTCGCCTGAATATTTGGCGGAAACCCGTGGCTTTGACGATGCCCAATACGATTTTTTCCGTTACGGCCAGATGGGCACACGCCGCTTCAATTCGCTGAAACTCTGGATGTGTTTCAAATTCATGGGAAAGCGGGGGTACAGCGAAACTGTACAGCGCCACATCGAACTCACCGAATATCTGGCCGGACGGTTGGATGCGTTGCGGGATTTCGAGCGCGTCGGAGAGGTTGAGACCGCCGTCTGCTGCTTTCGTTATTTGCCTGAAGCCGTCCACGCGATGTCAGCAAGAGAGCAGGACGACCTGCAACAACGACTGCAGCAGCGTATTGAAAGAAGCGGCAAAGCTTTTTTCCCTTCGACGGTTTTGCACGGCCGGCGCGCGTTACGCGTGAACATTAATAGCTATCTGACTCAGCAGCGACACGTTGATGATTTGGTAGAATTGCTCGTCACAGAAGGAGCTGCGCTTACATCCCCGAAACGAAATAACGGATGATGAACGTTATGTGTGCTCGCCGCGTCGCTGCTTCTTGTCTTCTCGTTACAATTCTTCTTACCGCCGCTCTCTCGTCGGCAGGCAAGGCCCAGAAGACAAATGCTGACGCGTCGCGCTCTCTGCCATCAATTCACTCGCAAGCCGAATTCGACTCCCTGGCCGTGGTTTACGATTCGAACACGCCCTACGCTTTGCCGCACGCGCTTTTCGTCATCGACCGGCAAAACAAAAATCGGATTTATTACGTCAACACGAAGCTCTATAAGTTTCACAAGGACTTCGTAAACGGGACCTATCTTTCGCTCGAGCGCGGCCAGGTATTCTTCGAAAACAATTATTTGAAGGCGAACCGCCGCTTCATCCTCGGTACGATTGCTTATCAGACTCCGGTGCGAAAGTGGACCTTCGAATTTTGGGAAGGCGACCTGATTCCGGCCGAGCAAATCAGGCTCGCGTCAGAGACAATCAATCAGACTTTTTTTACGCCGGTCGCTTTCAAACCTAATTCGTCACGCCAGGATGCGGTCTCTGTAAACCTTGGAATCGCGCGCGTCTTGCAGACTGAAATCTCCAGGGAACAGGATTATCAGGCGCTGAATATCGCACGCGGCTTAGGTCGCATTCATATCATCCCGAAACTAGACGACCACGTCGAAGTCGGTTCGAATGAAATTGTCGTGCTCGACGAAGTGCCGGTGCAGCTTCCACCCGTGGCGGGAATCGTTACCACGAAGCCTTCGACTCCACTGTCGCACATCAATCTGCTCGCAAAGGGCTGGGGCATTCCGAATGTGTACATCAAGAACGCACAGGAACTGTTGAAGCAGTACGACGGTTGGTGGGTACAGTTCGATGCGAAGCGTGACACTTACACCATCACACGCGCTGACAATTCGACCCTCGACGAATATCAAAGGCGTTTGAAGCAGCGGCTCGATATCATGACGCCGCGTTACGATTTGTCGATAAAGGCGATGGCTGCTTTGAACCAGCAGCGCGCGTCATCCGTCGTTGCCTACGGCGCCAAGTCTGCAAATCTGGGCGAGTTGATCCATGCGCGGCCTGCGGGCTTCGTTGTGCCGCCGGGCTTCACAATTCCCTTCTTCTATTACGATCAATTTCTTAGAGACAACAAGCTCGATGATGCGATTTACGCGATGCTGAACGATCAAAAGTTCGTTCACGATCCTGCCTACCGGCGCTCGTTTCTTACGCGACTACGCGAAGACTTCCAAAAAGCGTCGATGAACCCTCAGCTTCGCAGCGAGATTCTGCATCGTTGGCACGCGGAGTTCGGCCATGGCGGGGTGTTTGCGCGCAGCTCAACGAACAGCGAAGACCTTCCGAATTTTAACGGCGCCGGGATTTACACTTCGATGCCCAATCTAAAAACAGACGAACAGTTGATCGAAGGTATCAAGACCGTCTGGGCCTCAGTGTGGAATTTCGAAGCTTATGAAGCGCGTGAGCGCGCCGGTATCGACCACACGAAGGTTTTTATGGCAGTGCTGATTCAGGAAGGAATCAATTCGGAAAGCTCAGGTGTCATGATTACAACGGACCCATTTAATCGCGACACCAATCCCGTCAACAAGGGATCGATTTATATCAGCGCGAAACGCGGTCTCGGAATGAAAGTCGTCGAAGGGCAAAAAGTCGCGGAGCAGGTAATCTATCGGCCGGTGGCAAATGCAGTGCAGGTGCTGACGCGATCGGAGGAAGACAGTCTGCTGACGTTCGATGAAAGTGGCGGCATTAAGGAGATCCCTATCAGCGGCGAGCGCGCGGTGCTGACAGACGACGTCGTCCGTCGCCTTGCGGCCGCCGCGACGAAAACCAAAGATGTGTTTCGTGGCCGCGATCAGGACATCGAATGGGCTTACATGAAAAGCCAAATCTACATCGTTCAGGCGCGTCCCTTTATTTCTGGGAATTGATTACGTCACAGAAGAACGCGAGGTTTACAATGAAGAACAGAACACTTTGGCTTGTTGCCGCAGCCGCTCTGGTGTGTGGATTGGGTCTGGGAAGCAGCGCTCAAACCAAACCGCCGGAGCAGAAGGGTTGGGAATATCAGACTTACTATGGAGCCCCCACTCAGCTTCCGTCATTAAACCCATACGGAGCTGCGGGCTGGGAACTTGCAGGAGTCGCCTGCGAGGACAACCTTTAATCCGTGTGCTTACTTCTTCAAACGCAGAAAATAGAAATCGCACATGAGCAGAATATTCGCTGACGGAGTCCTTGCGGAACACGTCGCATTTGTTACTGGCGGCGGCACTGGAATCACGGGCGGCGTGGCGCGCGCGCTTGCGGAAGCCGGCGCGAACGTCGCGCTGGTGAGTCGCAGCCTTGATCACCTCGAACCCTCCGCAAAAGCGATTAACGAAGGGCGCGCTGGTGAAAGGAATCAAGGTGAAGCATTCGCAGTCGCCGCCGACGTTCGCAATCCTGAAGACATTCAGCGCGCAATTGCGGCAACGGTCGAGCGCTTCGGAAAGGTCGACATTGTCGTTAACGGCGCAGCGGGAAACTTTCTTTGCAAAGCGGAAGAGCTTTCACCCAACGGATTCGGGACCGTAGTGGATATCGATCTGAAGGGAACGTTCAACGTCTGTCGTGCGGCGTTCGAACAATTGAAAGAACATCGCGGGCAGATTCTCAACATCAGTGCGACGCTTCATTACCTCGGCACGCCGATGCAACTTCACGTATCAGCAGCCAAAGCCGGTATCGACGCGCTCACCAGAAATCTCGCGGTTGAATGGGGACGTTATGGAATTCGCGTGAACGCGATCGCGCCCGGTCCCATCGAAGACACTGAAGGCATGAAGCGGCTGGTCCCTGAGCCAATCAAAGAGAAACTTCGCCAGCGCGTCCCGCTCGGTCGCTTTGGCCTGATCAAGGACGTCGAAGCGGCCGCGATATTTCTCTGCTCGGACGCCGCCAGCTACATCAACGGGGCCGTGCTGGTGGTCGATGGTGGTCACTGGTTGGCGGCTAATCGCTTGCTTTGATCCTGCCTTCATTGCTGCTCACAACTCCAGCCATGTTATAAAACGTGATCGAGACTCATGCTGTCGCTGGCGCCTTCAACTTTCGAAGACTTTGAGCGCAACGCGACGCGCGGCAACGTTGTACCGGTGACCCGCGTTGTGCTTGCGGATTTGCAAACCCCACTCGGCGCGTTCATTCGCGTCGCCGGCGACGCTCCGTACGCTTTCTTGCTTGAATCGATTGAAGGCGGCGAGCGGCTGGCGCGCTATTCGTTCATCGGCGCCAATCCCTGGATGATTGTTCGCGCGCGCGGCAACTCAACCGCAATTCAAAAGGAAGGGCACGAAGAGATAATCGATCAACCTGCGATCGATTTTGTGCGTGGCTATTTCAGTCAGTTGAAACTCGCGCGGCGGCACGGTCTCGCGCCGTTTTGCGGGGGCGCCATGGGGTATCTCGGTTACGACGCTGCGCGTTGGTTCGAACCGCTGTTGGCGCGTAACGGACCAGAAACCTCGCAGTCTGAAGCTGCCTGGATGTTTTTTCGCAACGTGCTGGCGTTCGATCGCGTGCAGCAACAAATCGAAATCACGTCTGTCGTCTTCGTGGATAAGGCGGGCGGTGACCGTGAGCGGCTACGCGAGCTTTACGATCATGCAGTTCAAGAGACTGACGCGATCGCGGCGCGGCTCAGTGAATTGGCGCAAGCGCCTGCGAGCCCGGCAACGCTTGGTCAAACGACCGTTCACTTTCAATCGAGTTGGCCGCGCGCTCAGTTCGAAGCCGCAGTCGAGACGGTCAAAGAGCACATAACTGCCGGCGACTGTTACCAGGTCGTAATCGCACAGAAGTTCAGGAAGCCAACCGCCGCCGACCCGCTGGCGATTTATCGCGCACTGCGCGCGACGAATCCATCGCCTTACATGTTTTTCTTACGCATGGAAAACGAAGCGATCGTTGGCTCGTCGCCAGAAATGCTGGTGCGGTGTCACGGGCAGCGGCTGGATTACCGGCCTATCGCCGGCACGCGACCACGCGGCGCGACCGAAGCAGAAGACTGGATGCTCGGCGAAGAGATGCGTCACGATGAAAAAGAAGTCGCGGAGCACACGATGCTCGTCGATCTTGGTCGCAACGATCTCGGCCGCGTTTCGGATTATGGATCAGTCAAGGTTGACGAGCTGATGAAGGTCGAACGCTATTCTCATGTGCAGCATCTCGTGACCAGCCTGCGTTCTCGTCTGCGTGACGACCTCGATAGATTCGATGCGCTGGCCTCCTGTTTCCCGGCGGGAACTGTGACCGGCGCTCCAAAGATTCGCGCGATGCAAATCATCGATGAACTTGAACCGGCGAAACGCGGCATTTATGCCGGTGCGGTGCTCTACGTTGATTACGCCGGCAACCTGGATTCATGCATCGCGATCAGAACGATTCACTTGCGCGATGGAGTAGCGACCGTACAGGCGGGCGCGGGCATTGTTGCGGACTCGGTTCCCGAGCGCGAATACGAGGAGTGTGTGAACAAAGCGCGCGCGCTGTTTCGCGCGATTGAGCTGGCAGAGAAAGGTTTGTGATGCGGGTTGTTATGCGAAGCTCATTCGTGATCGTTTCTATCTTACTTGGGCTGCGTTTGGCCGCCGCCCAAAATCCGCAGCCAAATTCCGACATCCTAAAGAAAGCGAACCCGCGCCCGGCTGCCTCGCCTTCACCTTCAAGGAATGTTGACGCGTTCAATAACGCGACGCTGGCTCAAATGTCTGGCCAATGCGTCACGCTGGACACGGAACAAGGCGCGATCGTGATTGAAATGCTACCGGAAAAGGCGCCACAGACGGTGAGAAACTTTTTGAACCTTGCCGCCGCGGGCAGTCTCGACACTACAACTTTCGGTCGCGTGGTCAAAGGTTTCGTGATCCAGGGTGGCAATCTTTCCACCAGCGAACATTGGGGCGCTGAGCTCGCGACGCGAATGCAGCGAACGCTACCGGACGAGCCGAATGACGTGAAGCATGTGCGCGGGATTGTTTCGATGGCACGCGGAGATGAACCGAATACCGCGACCACTCACTTTTTTATTTTGGTCGGGGACGGGCCGCACCTCGACGGGAAGTTTGCGGCTTTTGGCCGTGTCGTTCGCGGGATGGAAGTCGCCGACGCCATTAACCGGGCTGAAAGCGAGGACGAGCGACCTGTCGTCCCAGTGCGGATCAAACACGCGAGCGTATCACCCTGTGAAAAGTAAACAGCCCTTCCGCAGCTGCAGATCCATTTGGCTGTTAATCGGTTTGGCGGCATCTCTCGTCGCGATTGCGTGCGACGATTCCGGCGTGCCTCCGACGCCGGATGCCGCGAAGCAATTCTTAAAACTCCGTGGTTATGACTTCAATGATGAATCCTTCTTCAAAGCCGCTGCCGACGGTGACGTAATGGCAGTCAGCGGTTTCATCAGCGCAGGCATCAACGTCAATGCCAGGAACAAGGACGACGACACAGCGCTGACGGCGATGGCCGCGCAGGGAAAAGCCAAGGTCATCGAAACTCTGTTGCGGGGAGGCGCGGACGTGAACGCAAAAGGACGAAACGGCTGGACAGCGTTGCTACTCGCGTTACAAGAAGAACACGCTGACGTTGTGGATCTTTTGCTCGCTCAACCGAACCTCGATCTGAAAGCGGAAACGCCTGACAAGATGACGGCGCTCATGATCGCTGTCTGGCACCAGCAAGACGGCGCCGTTCGCGCGCTGCTAAAACGTAACGCCGACGTCGATCATCAGGACAAAGATGGAGATACAGCCGTGCACGGCGCCGCGCTGAACCGAAATGCGAAGATTCTTGGCTTGTTACTCGACGGCGGGGCGAACCCGAACGTGAAGAATAAGCTGGGTGGGACGGCCTTAATGTGGGCGGCGGCATACGGGAATGACGATATCGTCCGTGACCTGCTGAACCGCGGCGCTGATCCAAAGATTCGAGACGTCGACGGTGTGACCGCCGCGGGCTGGGCGGCGAAGAACGGCCAGAGCAATATTCTGCTCATGTTACGGCAGGCGGAAAAAGGGCAAAGCGGGAAGAGCTAAGGGCCAACCGATTTCAGGCCCACGTTGTTGTTGTCATCATCTTGTTCTTTGCTCTTAGCTCTTAGCACTATGCTGTTAGTAATAGACAACTACGATTCGTTTACGTACAACCTCGTTCAGTATCTCGGCGAGTTAGGCGAACGAATCGAGGTGCGCCGCAACAATGAAGTCTCAGTCGATGAGATCGAAAACATGTCGCCCGATCGAATTGTAATTTCACCCGGGCCTGGCATACCTGACGACGCCGGCGTGTCCCTGCAGATAATCGAGGAGTTTGGCGGGAAGGTACCGATTCTCGGTGTTTGCCTTGGTCATCAGGCGATCGGTCAGGCTTTTGGCGGGCGAGTCGTACGAGCCGCACATCTGGTTCACGGCAAATCCTCGACTGTTCAGCACGATGGCAAGACAATATTCGAGGGCCTCGAGCAGAACTTCGGCGCCGGCCGCTATCATTCGCTCGTTGTCGAACGCGAGAGCGTTCCGGATTGTCTCGAAGTTTCCGCGACGACGCCGAACGGTACCATCATGGGTTTGCGACATCGAAAGATGAAAATCGAAGGCGTCCAGTTTCATCCCGAATCGATCATGACAACGGAAGGCAAGAAGCTGCTCGCGAATTTCTTGCGTCTCTGAGATCTCGAGTCTGGAGTGCCAAGTCTGGAGTAGAAAACATGTCGCTGTCGCATAAAACAGGATCAGGAAGCGGACTCCAGACTTCAGACTCCGCACTCAGAGACTTTCTGCCCCGACTGATGCGAAGGGAGGATCTCTCGCGTCGTGAAGCGGGCGCGTTGCTCGAAAGCCTTTTGAATGGCGACGCGACCGATGGCCAAATTGCCGCCGCGCTCATTGCGCTCAAGTTGAAGGGCGAAACCGTCGACGAACTCGCAGGCTTTGCTGAAGGTATGCGGTCACGCGCGGTCCGAATCAGTTCGCAGCACCAGCGGTTTATCGATACGGCTGGCACCGGCTCGAGTTGCGCCAAGACTTTCAACGTTTCGACGGCAGCAGCATTTGTCATCGCGGGCGCAGGGCTGCCCGTGGCGAAGCACGGCAATCGCGCCGCCAGCAGCAAGTGCGGTAGCGCCGACGTGCTGACAGCGTTGGGCGTGAATATCTCGGTGCCGCCCGAAGTCTCTGAAAGATGCCTGAACGAATTGGGGATCTGTTTCATGTACGCGCCGATGTATCACTCGGCCACGGCACGCGTTGCGGCAGTTCGGCGCGAACTCGGCGTGCAGACTACGTTCAACCTGCTCGGACCACTAACAAATCCTGCGGGCGCACCGCGACAAATCGTTGGTGTTTCCGATCACCAGAGAGTTGAGCCCATGGCGCGCGCACTGGCGTTACTGGGAACTGAGCGCGCGTGGGTGGTGCATGGCGCTGATGGTCTCGATGAGATCACCGTCGCAGAAAAGACTTTCGTCGCCGAGGCTTTTAACGGAAAAGTCCGCACTTTCGAAGTCTCGCCTCAAAATTTCGGCATCGAATGCACGCCGCTCGATAGCTTGAGCAGTGGGGATGCCTATGCTAATGCCAAGGTCATTCGCGAAGTCGTCGTCGGAAATCGTCGCAACGCGGCGAGATTGCTGGTCCTCGTAAACGCTGCCGCAGCATTGCACGTCGGCGGAGTCACTGCCGACGTTAAGGAAGGAATGCGGCTCGCGGAACAAAGTATCGATAGCGGCGCGGCGGGCGAGAAACTGAACGAGTTGATCCGATTCACGACGTTCGATGCGTCCTGAAAGGTTTCATCACTGATGGACTTTCTGTCGGACATTATGGAGGTCAAACGTCAACGCGTAGCGGCGGCGAAAGCGCGCCGGCCGCTCGAGCGTGTGCGCGAATTCGCTCACCAGTCTCTTCGCGGAAGAGGGCTGCATCGACTCGTTCATGCGCTGAATGATTCAAGCCGGCCGAACATCATCGCTGAATTCAAGCGACGCTCACCTTCTAAAGGGAAAATCAACGAGTCCGCGGAGCCCGAAATGGTCGCGCAAATGTACGAATCGGGGGGCGCCGCTGCGATTTCCGTATTGACCGAGGAGGATTACTTCGAAGGCTCATTGGACGACTTACGAAAAGTCCGAACAGCGACGTCCCTCCCGATCCTGCGGAAGGATTTCATTTTTGACGAGTATCAAGTGTACGAATCAGCTGCGGCAGGCGCGGACGCACTGCTGCTGATCGTCGCCGCGCTCGACAATGAGACACTTAAGCGACTGCGCAAACTGGCGGAAGACGACTTGGGTCTGGACGCTCTTGTCGAAGTGCATACGAAGCCGGAACTTGATTGCGCGATCAAATCTGGCGCGCGGGTGATTGGTGTAAACAATCGGAACCTACGAACTTTCGAGGTTTCAACCGAAACCTCGATGCTGCTCGCGCGCGCCGCGCCGCACGATGCAATTCTCATTAGCGAGAGTGGATTAACTCCTAACGAAGTGCCCCGCCTCCGCGCAGTTGGCTATAAGGGATTTCTCGTAGGCGAAGCGCTGATGCGAGCATCAGACCCAGTGCAGGCTGTGCGTGACTTCGTCGGCAAATCGGAGCCGTTGCCGGCTCGCACAGTGTTCACAAAGATCTGCGGTATCACCAATCTCGAGGACGCGTACGCAGCCATCGATGCCGGCGCAGACATGCTCGGATTCAATTTCTACCGTCGCAGCCCAAGATTCATCGAACCTCATGCGTCGCGAGCAATCATTGCCAGGATTCGAACGGCCGGCAGCTCTCAAGCCGTAAAAGTCGTCGGCGTGTTTGTCAACGAATCAGTCAAACAGCTCGTTCGCATCGCCACGGATACTGAGTTGGATGGGATTCAGCTTCACGGAGACGAAGGCCCGGAATTCTGTGCGGCAATGAAGAACGGAGCTTTCAAGCCCTTTGTGATAAAGGCGATCGCCCCACAGGTGGATCTTGCGAAATTTGAACAATACCCAGTCGATGCTTTTATGGTTGATGCGCACGATCCTAAGTTGCGCGGCGGCACCGGTCGAACCGCCGATTGGTCGATGGCGCGTGAGGCAGCAAAGAAATTACCGCGCGTCTTTCTCGCAGGCGGACTCTCACCGGAAAACGTCGGCGACGCAATTACCACGGTGCGCCCGTACGCCGTTGACGCGTGCAGCCGCCTCGAGATTTCGCCGGGGAAAAAAGACCATGCGCGCATGAAACAGTTTGTGGCGGCGGTGCGTGCGAGTAAACTGCAACCGGAATCCAAGACGAGCGCAGAGCAAAAAGAATAACTTGTCACAGCTAATCGACGCACCGTTCACTAAGGCCGCGACCTTCAAACCGCCGAATGAGGTTGCTGAAGCTCCGTCGGCACGCGCGCTCGCGGCCTTCGGCCTAAGAAAATCTTACGGCCGTCGTCGCGTCGTAGATGATGTCACCTTGCATGTCGAACCCGGAGAAGTGGTGGGACTGCTCGGCGCAAACGGCGCCGGTAAGACGACGACCTTTTACATGATCGTTGGACTCGAGGCTCCGGAAGCCGGACGCATTCGGCTCGCCGATCAAGACATCACCCGGTTGCCGATGTATCTGCGCGCGCGTCTCGGCGTTGGTTATCTGCCGCAAGAGCCGTCCGTGTTTCGCAAGCTAACTGTCGCCGACAATTTGCTCGCAGTTTTAGAAACGATGGGACTGCGTCGGCGTGAACAGTTGAAGCGAGTCGAAGAGTTGCTGCAGGAGTTCGGCATCGAGCAGGTGCGCAACACGCGGGGAGAATCACTGTCGGGTGGCGAGCGGCGACGCACCGAAATCGCGCGCGCCTTGGCGACTGAGCCGCAGTTCATTCTGCTTGACGAACCATTTGCCGGAATTGATCCGAAAGCAATCGATGATATTCAAAATGTCATCCTTTACCTGCGCAATCGTGGTATTGGGATTCTCGTGACGGATCATAATGTGCGCGAGACACTTGGCGTGACGAATCGGGCGTACATAATGGCGGACGGAAAAATATTTCGCTCCGGCGCGCCGCGCGACTTGACAGAAGACGCTGAGGTTCGAAGACTTTATCTGGGCGAAAAATTTCGCATGTGATCGCATGCACCTTTGTTGCTTGATTGAGTTATAATCTCTCCACGCGGGATTCCCGCAACGCAACCCCCGGCAGTTAGAGAGTAAGAATTCACCGGCTATGTCAGTTAGGTTAACCACCAGTCTTTCGCAGCGGCTCGTGCTGACGCCCCAACTGCGCCAACGCATCGAGATGTTGCAGATGACTACGCTGGAGCTGACGGATTTGATTCAGCAACAACTCAACGAGAACCCGGTTCTTGAAGAAGTCGCGACACAGGAAGAAGCTCGCGAACTCGCTGAGAAGATTCTGGATCACATGGCCAGCGGCGGTGACTTGGAGAACTTGCCGGCGGAACGCGTCGAAGGTGCTGCGCCTGAGATTGGATCGCCTGGGTCGAATGGCGCTGGTGAAGGTGAAGGTGAAGCAACCTACACCGAAGGCGAACCTGAAACTGAATTCACCGCGGGCAACGAAGCTGATGGGGACGTTCAAGTGGCCGCGCCTGAGGGTGGCGAAGAAGCAACTGCCGACACGACTCGCGATGCCTTCGAAGAGGTCGATTTCGGTCGCGAGTTTCAGGACTATCTCGACCCCGGCTACAAGACGCAGGAATTTGAATACAAAGAAGACGCGCCCACGTTCGAACAATTTCTCACCAAGCCACCATCACTTGCTGACCATCTTGAGTGGCAGCTCCATATGGACTGCGCGGAAGGTGAAGTGTGTGACGCGGCCGAAGCGGTCATTGGGAATCTGGACGAAGATGGCCGGCTGAACGCGACGAAGGAGGAAATCGCGGCGCAGGGCGGATGGTCTGAAGACCTGGTCGAGCGAGCCCGACAACTGGTAATGAGGCTCGAGCCGGTTGGGTGTGGCGCGCGCGATGTGCGTGAATGCCTGCTGGTGCAGCTCGAGGTTCGAGGCGATAGTGAACGCTTAGCGAGTCGCCTAATCAGTGAGCATCTCGAGAGCTTGCAGCAGCACAAGCTGCCGCATCTGGCGAAACAAACTGGAGTCGATATCGAGTCGTTGGCGGCTGAGCTTCAATTTATTCGCACGCTCGATCCGTATCCTGGCCGTCGTTACTCTGCAGATGAGCCAATTCTCATATCGCCTGAAATTTATATCGAAAAGCTTGATGAGAACGGCGATTACATAATCTATTTCGCCGATGACGGTAGTCCGCGTCTGCGCATTAACCCGAGCTATCAGCAGATGCTGTCGCAGGGCGTCACGAAAGAGACGCGCGACTTCATCAAAGACAAAATGCGCTCGGCGGTCGACTTGTTACGCAACATCGAACATCGCCGTCAGACGATCTATCGCGTGGTGGAATCGATCGTTAATCGTCAGCGCGATTTCCTCGACAAGGGCGTGCAGCACATCAAGCCAATGATGCTGAAGGACATCGCGGAAGACATCGGCATGCACCTGTCAACCGTATCGCGTGTGGTCAATCGCAAGTACGCGCATACGCCGCAGGGCGTGATTGAACTACGCCGCTTCTTCACCGAGGGCATGTTGAACGAAGAGGGCGAAGAAGTTTCAACGAGAATAATCAAGCTTAAGATCAAAAAATTTATAGAAGAAGAAGACTCTCACAACCCAATTACCGACGATCAAGTGGTAAAAATCCTTGTGAAAGATGGAATCAAACTTTCACGCAGAACGGTTGCGAAGTATCGCGATCAGATGAACATTCCGGGTTCGCGGGAACGCCGGGCGGTTGTTTGACAGAGTCCATCGCGGCTCTCATGACTGGAAGCATTTCATTCGTTCTTGCGTGCGTTGCAGGAAGGGCAAAGCATAATGAAGTTTGAATACACCGGACGCCACGTTGAGGTAACCCCAGCAATTCGTCGCCATGTTGAGGAGCAATTCAAAAGACTAGACAACATTTTCAATGGCACTGAGCCACGCGTGCACGTGATTCTTGAGGTTGAGAAGAACCGTCAAATCGGGGAAGTCATAGTGCACTGGCGTGACCACACCTTGACCGCTACTGACACGAATGCCGATATGTACATGGCATTGACGCGTGCGGTCGACAGAATCCACAAACAGGCCGTCAAGCTGAAAAAGCGAATCATAGATCGCAAGCAACACGCGCGTAAGACTTCAGTTGTAGCGCCGAATCCGGACGGTCACCTGGAAGCAACTCCGCCGCCGGTACGAATTATTCCGGCGCGTCGCTACTCAGTTAAGCCGATGACGGCCGAAGAAGCCGCGCTCGATTTGACGGATAAGTCCGATCAATTTGTGGTGTTTCGCGACTCGGACACCAATCGCCTGGGCGTGCTGTACAAGCGGCGAGACGGAAACTTTGGTCTGATCGAGCCGTAGTCCTGAGAATGAGTTAAGAATTTGAAGGAGCGCATCAACTGACGCGCTCCTCTTTTTTTGGGCTTGAGTTGGATCGGTGTTCGAACTACATTGTTCGCGCACCGTCGCAAGATGAACCGTAAAACGAACATCCCAGCCGGAACGTCGCCTGACGTGGTAATCATCACGGGTCTGAGCGGTTCGGGCATGACGTCGGCCACCAACGCTTTCGAAGACCTCGGGTACTTCTGTGTTGACAACATTCCGCTAACATTGCTGCCGACCTTTGCGCGACTCGTGCAAGCGCGCGACGGCGACAGTAGCCGAATCGATCGCGCCGCGTTGGTGATCAGTTTTCGCGAGGGCCGCTTTCTTGACGATTTCGCGAAGCAACTTCGCAGTCTCCGCAAGCGTGGACTGACGGTCTCAGTTCTCTTCTTCGAGGCTTCCGATGAGATTCTCGCGCGGCGATTCCGAGAAACCAGGCGACCGCATCCCGCTGAACGTGGCAAAGGCCTGGCCGATGCGATCCGCGCGGAACGGACAACCATGAAGAGAGTGCGCGCGCTCGCTGATGAGGTGATCGACACTTCGGATCATAACGTCCATTCGCTGCGCAAAGTTTTATTGGACCGATTCCGTGCCTCAGACGGCGACGTGCCGATGCGCGTGCAGGTGCTGAGCTTCGGGCATAAATTCGGACCACCACGAGAAATGGAGCTTCTATTCGACGTTCGACACTTGCCGAACCCGTATTTCATCGCAGAGTTGAAAGACCTGCCGGGAAACGATCGTCGCGTTGTAACTTACCTGAAATCGCAACCGGAGGTTGAGGAAACTGTCAACCGCTTCACTGACCTGCTCAGCTATCTTCTACCGCAATACAGGCGTGAAGGAAAATCGTACCTCACCGTGGGAATCGGGTGCACCGGCGGCCGTCATCGTTCAGTGATGATTGCCAATGAACTCGCCGCGCGTTTACGCCGCGCCGGGTTCGAAGCGCACGCACTTCATCGCGATGTTAGCCAATCGAAACCCTAACTCGTGCTGCCCCAGTTATGAAAGTAATCAATTCGAAGAATCAAGCACCTCCGCCACCTTTGGTTGGTGGTGTAATCGTTTCGCACGCGCATCTTGGAAGTGAGTTTCTCGCCGCCGCAGAAATGATTCTGGGAAAGCACCTCCCGCACATCACGTCTGCCTCCATCGACTGGCATGATGATGTCGATGTTGCTCGCCATGAATTGGAGCGAGCCATCGCGCGAGTTTCAAGGGGTCGCGGCGTTCTGCTGATTACCGACATGTTCGGCGGCGCTCCAACCGATGTGGCGTCGATGTTTCTCGACGACGAGTCAGTGGAGGTTGTTTCCGGCGTCAATCTCCCCATGGTACTCAAACTGGCGCAGCAAGAGAGCGGCGCGTCACTGGCCACTGTTGCGAAGGCCGTACGCGACAGCGGCATTGAGGGAATTCAACTTGCCGGTGAGCTCTTGCCTCGGTCACAGCACGGCTAATTCACTTCCTTCAATAAAACTTTCCTATTTTTTATGAAACCCTTTGGTTTTGGTCATTTATTCACTTTGAGGAGCCCGTGAACCAGACGGGCCTGATTTGACATCGTTGCCCGACGCCGAATCCGGTTTCAAATGAGTGGCTTGAGTGTCTCCATGAAAAAGCTTTTTTTCGCTTTATCCCTCCTTTTTGCGGTTGTTCCTGTGGCCGCGCAAAACCAAGCGCGACCCCGAATTGCGAATTCAATTCCTCGTGCTGAGAAGAACATGCCGGCGTCGCGTGATCGCACCGTCAGCACGAATCAGCCAACTAATGGCGAGTCCGCTAACTTGCCGAAGCCGGTATGGGGAGATTCGGCGATTGTGCCGAAAGTATCTGCCCCCATCGTAAAGGAAGCGCCTGTACCAGCACCGACCAACGTTGAGCAGAACGGGCCGCCACCGCGTTTTGTGAAAACGACCAGCTTGAGCATCAACCCGGCTCCCTCGCCTGATTTGCGTTCGGCGCATGCCGTTGGACCGACCCAAGTCTATCGAGTTGGCGTTGGCGACGTCCTCGACATTCAATTGACCAACATGACGACACGCGAGTCGACTCTGTTCACCGTAATGAATAATGGACTACTCGAGTATCCGCTGTTGGAGGCGCCTACACCGGTCGTGGGATTGACCCCTGACGAAGTGGCGCGACGCTTGAGCACAGAAATTCGCGTTTTGCAGAATCCGCGCGTCAGCGTCAACGTGCGTGATTATGCAAGTCATACCGTATTCATCGGCGGTGCCGTTGATAATCCGGGCCGCAAAGTTCTGCGACGTGAAGCCATGCCTTTGTTCGCGCTGTTAGCCGATGCGTCACCACGCACGGATGCCACAACGGCTACGCTTAATCGTAACGGCAAAGAGACCACGTTATCGCTGGCCAATAACAATGACATGTCTACCCTGATCATGTCTGGCGATATCGTCAAGATTTCTGAGCCGGCAAAACAATTCATTTATGTTGGCGGAGAGGTGGCTTCGCCCGGCGAAAAAGATTTTCGTTCGGGAATGACGCTGACGCAGGCACTGTTGGCATCAGGCGGCGCCAGAACTTCGCGAGTTACGATCGCCAAACGCGGTTCTGACGGATTGCTCAACACGCGTGAGTACGACTTACAGCAAATTAGTCAGGGCAAAGCTCCGGATCCGAGCCTTGAAGCCGGCGACCGAATCGAGGTAAAACGTGCCTTGTGGTAGTCTTGCGCCGCATGCGAGCTGATTGAGGAGGTGGCACGCGCGCGTGCCACCTTTTTTGTGCGCACTCGCGGGCTTGGTTCAATGAGTCGTCTTTCGCGGGCAACATTCGTTCAACTCCTGATCGGAAAATCGATCTGCGAGGCTCTAGTCGTCACCGCAGTAGCCGCCGGACTGTTCCTCGCCACCACAAACCCCGCGCTGCACGGTTGGTTAGACCACGCTGACGCGCAGACTATTTCCGGATGGGCTGTCGACGACAACAATCCTGACAGGCGCGTTCAAGTCCAACTGTATATCGATGACAAATTCATCGAGCAAAGGATCGCCAACGAAGCGCGTCCTGATGTTCATCAGGCGAACCGAGCCGGGGATGATTGGCACGGATTTGTGTTCAGAGCCCCATTGCTCGCGGCCGGTGAACACGAAGCCAGAGTTTACGTCATTCACAGTGGCGCTACTGCGACGCGTCGAACTCTGCAGATCATCGGCAATCCGATTACATTCAGGAGTGCGCCGTTACCGTGACTTCAGACTCCAATGCACAGTCCGTCGAGACTCTCGACGGAAATCGATTCGCATTCACCGATCGATCGCTGGCAGGTTGGGAGATCGCGTCGGTTATGTCGTCGATTCTGATTGCTGAGTGGATGGCGGCCACTGCAGCCGGATTCGCCAAAGCGATTATCGCAATCCCCGTTGCGCTCGCAATTCTAATCGTTATCCTTTCGCACCGGCTCAGACGCGAATCACTTCGTGACATTGGTTTTCGATTCGATAATCTTCTTAAAGCGCTTTCTATATTGGCGGTACCGGTACTGGCGACTGCTTTGCTGTGTTTGCTCGTCGGTTGGAAGTTGGGTACCCCGGTCAATTTCCTGCGATGGCATCCGAATCGGCACGTCGTGCTGCAGTTCGCCGTCGGCTTTTGTTGGGCCCTGGCTCAACAATATGTGCTTCAGGGATTTGTAAATCGCCGAGCGATGATTTGGACCGGCCGAGGCTGGGGCAGCGTGCTGGTCGTGGCAGCGATCTTCGCCCTCCTTCATCTTCCCAACGTTTGGATTACGGCAATCACCTTTGTTGGCGGCTTCATCTGGGCCGCTATCTATCAACGCGTGCCAAACCTGTTTGCCCTGGCGATCACACATTCGTTAATGACTTGGTTCATTGTTTCAACGCTGCCGCCGACCGCGCTGCATCATTTACGGGTGGGGTTGGGCTATTTCTTTTGAAGAAATGCGTCGCAAGCGCGCTGTCGTGTTGAACAATGGTTTGCTATAATTTGCCCGGCCTTGCAAAGAGAGCAAGTCGGGCGGTCGCTGCTTCGCATCTTCTTTGAGGATCGAAGGAGAGGAAAGTCCGAACACCAAAGGGCGGCGAGCCCGCTAACGGCGGGGCGTCAGGTTTCAAATCTCAGATTTCAGCTTTGAAATTTCAGAGGAGAAACAGGGCGACGACAAGTGCAACAGAAAACAGACCAGCCCGTGAAGCCAGATTTTGAGATCTCAAATCTGAATCACAGGTGATGGGTGAAACGGTGCGGCCCGCAAGGGCTATTGAACTTTCAAATTCCAAATTTGAGATTTCATGAGTAAGAGCGCACCGGCGCGCGTGGCGACACGCGCGGCCAGGTAAACTCCTCGCGGTGCAAGACCAAATAGGAAGGCGTTTAGAGCTGCCCGCTCGAAGCCTTCGGGTAGGTCGCTTGATCCAATCGGTAACGGTTGGGCTAGAGGAATGATCGCCACTCCGATTCGATCGGGGTACAAAATTCGGCTTACAGACTTGCTCTCATTGCGTGGCTTATGAATTCTCATCAAATGCTGAGCGCGGTTTCCGACGTTCCATTAACCCCCTAAGGAGCCAAACCACATGGCGAATCGCAAAGGCGTTTTTATCGGAGCTTACGTACCCAACGACCTCAAAGAATCTCTTCGCCGCAAAGCAGCTGCCGAGCACCGAACGCTTTCGCAGGAGATAACGCGAATTCTCACCGAAGCCGTTCACGGTAAGACGCTTCCGCCTGGCAGCATCGATCGGCGGGCGCCAAATTCCCCCACGCGACGGCGTGCATCAGATCCCTACCCGCGCCGGCGAAAGGACGACTTGCCGTAAAGTTCGCTCAGGCGCTATCGCATTCCGATCTTGTTGAAAGCCGCATTAATCCTGGGAGTAATCATCGTTCTCGCGCTGCTTGTCTACCGAGCGTTGCGGCCCTACATCAAACTAATCCGGCAATTCATTCAAGCAGTTCGTTATTTTCAAGAGCCCAGGCCACGACCAACCTCGCCTCGTCAAGAGGGTGAAAAACTCGTTAAGTGCGCTGCCTGCGATACGTGGATTCCGGAGAGTCGCGCGCTGCACGGAAATATGAGCGACTATTGTTCGCGCGCGTGCCGGGAACGCGTCGGAACGCGGGAGCGAAAAGCGGGATGAGGACTGCTTTAGGTTTTGGTCGCGGCTTCCTCGGGCAGACGGTTTCCCGAATCGTGAATCGCGCGCCTGGTATCAGTGAGCATCAGAATAATCGTCCCAATGACAAAAAATACGATCAGAGAAAGTATGGCCTGTCGATATGAACCCGTATAGGCGACTACTTCCGCGAACACGATCGGACCAAGCCAGGATGTTCCACGTTCAGAAATCTCATACAGCCCAAAGAATGAGGACTCGCGTCCGTGTGGAACCATCTGGGAAAACAATGAACGGGACAAGGCCTGCGAGCCTCCAAGCACCAGAGCGATGAAAACCGCGAGCACCCACGCTTCCGAAACCTTGTGTAGAAACGCATAGGAATAGGTGACGACCCCGAGCCAGCCCACGAGCGAGACCATAATTGCACGCTTTGTTCCGATCACCCGTGCCAAACGCTCGAATCCCAAAGCGCCGAAAAACGCGATGAACTGAACCGTCAAGAGGATACCGAGCAGAAACGCCGGTGGCGTCTCCAACCCTCGCACCGCGAATAATTCCTGACCCAGGAAAACGCCGGAAACGGAAATCACGGTTTGAATCCCATCGTTATAAAACAAATATCCAATCAAATATTTGAACGTTTCACGCAGGCGCCGCAATTCTTTGAACGTGGATCCGAGCTCACTAAGCGCAGCGGTCAGGTAATTTTTGTCGGTCGGCAGCGAGCGCGAGGCGGGTCTGGTTCGCAAGCGTTGGAAGGTCATGATGGAAAAGCCACCCCACCAGATTCCTGCCGATAAAAGAGACAGTCGTACTGCCATTCCGGTCGAAATTCCAATTCGTTCTGCCAGGAAGACAAGCGCGAGGTTCAATACCAGTAACAGGCCACCGCCCATGTACCCCCACGCATAGCCACGGCTGGAAACTTTATCGCGTTGATCTTCACTGGCGATGTCAGGCAGAAATGAATTGTAGAAAACGATGCTCGCGCCGAAGCACACGTTAGCAACTACGAATATGGCAGCGCCGAAGATGTGCCGGCCAGACGTAAGAAAAAAGAGCAAACACGTTGCGGCGGCGCCTCCGTAACAGAAAAAGAGCATCAGTCTCTTCTTCAAATCAGAGTAATCACCGAGTGCACCGAGAGTTGGCAATAGAAAGACTTGAAGAAAAACAGACGTTCCGACGGTGAACGGCGCGAGCGATTTTGCGGTGAGGAGAAAAGGACCAACCGAGAGGATGGTGCCGTTCTCGCCAAGTTGGGCCTGCGCCAGACGTGTTAAGTAGTCACCGAAAAGCGCTGCGACGACGGTTGTGTAGAAGCCGGAGTTGGCCCAATCGTAAACGATCCACCCGAAGACTTCGCGTGGATCATTCTTGATGTCAGCCAATGTGCTACGTTCCGGCAATTAAGCGTCGTGCCTCAGCAACGATACAATCGCGGGAGTGATATCGGCGAGGGATGATATTCGATTCGCTATGTGCTGGCTACCCGCTCCCCAAAGTATCGTCGGCACTGGGTTTAGCGTATGGCTTTTTGTTGAAAGATCTTCGATGTTCCCGTGATCGCTGGTGAGAACCATCGTAGTTGAAGTGAGATTAATGTTTGCGAGCACGTGACGGATCATGCGCGCAAGTTTCTGCAAAACCGAACGAGCCGCTTCCCTGTCCTGCGCATGCCCTACTTTGTCGGTAATGAAGTACTCATACAGCGTGAACCGATGATTCGCGGCGATTGAAGCAAGCACGTCGCCCGCCTCTTCGGGCGTGCGTGGCTCCACGTTTTCGCCCCGGTCAATCAACATCTGGTTCGTGAAGTCCTGATACACCGCGTGGCCTGCGTTCAAATCTTCTACCCGGTTGAACTGAAGGCCGGCGGCTTCCACCGCCGCAGTTGTCGCTGAGATCCAGCGCGGCCGAGCTTCAAAAAACCTCTGCGTGTAAGTGTTGGCAAACGTAATTGGCGCAACCCCTGCCCGCTTGAGTTGCAGAAAGATCGAGTGTTTGTTGATGACGTCGAGTAGCGCGCGATTCGGAAAGCCTTGCTTGTGATAGCCAACCGTGGCCGGCGCGTTGATACCCGTCAGAATGGTCGTCTGGCCCGATGCGCTTTGCGGCCGTCCTTCGACGCCGAGCCGCGCATCGGTTTCGACCAGGACACCGCCAAAGGGAATCTCGGACTTCTCGTTTTGAAAATTCGCCAGCGGCGCCGCATCTTCCAGTCCGTCCAGCGGATTGTGTGGACCGCGCGTGCCGATGCCGAGACCGTCTATGAAAAAGAGCAGGACATTTGTCATTGCCTATTCGTGCAGCAGTCCCTTGGCACGGTAGGCGTTCAGCTTATTGTGCAGAGTTTTGAGACTAATGCCGAGCAGTTCTGCCGCACGTGTCTTATTATTGCCGGTCTTTTCGAGCGTGCGGAGAATCATCTGGCGTTCGATTTCCTCGAGCGGCGTCCCGACTGGAAAGGTTGCCGTGTCCTCAGCGCGCAGCCGCTGTCGCTGATCGAACGGATAAGGAGCGAAGTGATGCCGCTCGATTTGCTCGCCTGAACAAATCACGACGGCGCGCTCTATGACGTTTCGTAACTCGCGCACGTTACCTGGCCATGAATGGAATCGCAACGCGTCGAGCGCGGCAGAACTAATGAATCGCGCCGGTCGATCGTGTTTCGCGGCAAGCGTGGTCACGAGGTGTTGGGCGAGCAAAGGCAAGTCCTCGAGACGATCCGCCAGACGTGGCAAGTGGATGGTAATGACGTTCAATCGATACAGAAGATCCTCGCGCAAAGTCCGGTCGCGCACGGCCGTATGCGGATCGCGATTTGTCGCCGCGAGCAGGCGCACATCGACGGCAATCTCTTTGCGACTGCCGAGGCGATGCACCACTCGTTCTTCGATCACGCGCAGCAGTTTGGCCTGCAAGAGCGAAGGCATTTCGGCGACCTCGTCCAGCAAAAGCGTTCCCGTATTAGCTAGCTCGAAACATCCATGACGACGCGCGACCGCCCCCGTGAAGGCGCCTTTTTCGTGACCAAACAACTCAGATTCCATCAGTGTGTCGGGAATGGCCGAACAATTAATCGCGAGGAACGGCCCATCGCGTCGTGAACTCAGGCTGTGAATCGAGCGCGCCACCAATTCCTTTCCCGTGCCTGACTCACCGGTAATCAGCACCGACGCGGACGACGTCGCCACCTGCTCAATCAAGAGATAGACCTGCTGCATTGCATCAGAACTGCCGACCAGTTCACCGAAAGCGCCCCGGTCGCGCAACTGACGCCGCAGCAGGTCGTTTTCACGCCGCGCTTCGGCCAGTTCAACAGCGCGTTCGAGCACGACGTCCAGCTTTCCGATGTCGAGCGGCTTGTCGAAATAATGATATGCGCCTTCTTCCTGGATCGCGCGCAGAGCTGTTTCCACTGAGCTCTGCTCGCTCGCGAGAATAATTGGCGTGTGTGGCTGGCTGGTACGAATCTCTCGCAATGCCTGAAAGGTGTCGTGTCCGGTGGGCAACGTGTCGGTGATAATCACGGAGGGTGCAAACGTTTCCGCGACCTTTATGCCGGACGCACTATTTTCTTCGGCCACAACTTCATAACCCAAACCGCGCAATTGCTCGCGAAGTTGCTGCGAATAATCATTGTCGCCGTCGATGATCAGAACTCGCCCCTTCATCAATTTTCAGTGTAGCACAGCGAATAGAAGCGGGGCTGCCGCAACTTACTTCGGAGAGGATCGTTTCATTAACGCTGAAATCATTTCGTGTTCCGACGACGATTCTGAAATCAGGGTGGGCGCCACACCCATCCGGGCGACCAGCATTGCGGCTCGCCGATCACACGAAAAGACAGTGGCGTTTCTCAGCAATCGACCCAAATCATTCGTGTCGAATAGTCGCGCACAATCGGAAACGTCGCTTTCACTCGCAAAGACAACTGCGTCAACGCTGCCCGTCAACAGGAGGGTCTCCAGCACAGCCAGTCGGGTTCTGTCACTTGCCATCACAGTCTCGTAAGCGATGACTACATCCGCGCGCGCGTCGACTGCCTCTAGTTCTGGCTTCAGATACGCGCGGCCAATCGGCGCCTGCGGAATCAGAACATTTAGACGCTGAAGAGCTTCGCGTGCGCCGACGTAATTCGCGATCTGTTCAACCACAGAAGGCGCTGTGACGTTCGTCGTGATCACATCGACGTGCACCTGCGACCGTTCGAGCGGGCCCGCTGTCGCTTCGCCGATCGCGCATACGTGCAGCGAATCCAGCTCGCTTACATCGTGCCCTTGCTTCGTGAATCGTTCGAGAAAGAAGTGCGCCGCATGTTCCTTGACGAAGACTAACCAGTCGTAGCCAAACAAATTTTCGATTGCATCATCGAGCGCAACGTAGTTCGGCGGCGGCTGGATCGAGAGTTCCGGCCACGTCATCACGCTGAACTCGTCTCGTCGCAGGGCGAGTTCAATCCCGCTTTGACGCGGGCTGAGCACAATTGTGCGACCACTTCCCTTGCCGCTTGTAACGTTGCCGGGCATTGATTATTTATCACGGCGGTGTCGCCTGATCTTCCATAAGACCGCAGCGACCACGACTATCGCAATCAGCAGGATGGTTCCGGTCCGCCCAACCCATTTCACGAGCAATGGCAGACTCTGCCCAAACAAGTAGCCAAGCGAGGTTATTACGATTGCCCAAAGAAGCGCTCCGGCTACGTTGTAAGCAAAAAAGACCCGCCAGGGCATCTTGCGTGACGCGCCGGCTAGAAGCGCCGCGAAAACTCTTAGTCCCGTGATGAATCGCGCGACCAGTATCGTTTTGTTGCCATGACGCTCAAAGAAATTCTCCATCTGCTCGAACCGTTTCGGCGTCAGAAAGAAGAAACGGCCGATCTTCAGAAGAAAACCTCTGCCGTAATGATGACCAATCGCGAAACCGATGTTGTCACCGACGACCGCCCCAATTGCCGCGGTCGCCATCACACGAAATAGATTGAACTCGTTCGCATGACTTGAGGCAAAGTAGCCGCCAACAAGCAAAATCGTTTCACCGGGTACCGGCAATCCCGCATTTTCCAGCATTACACCGAAGAAAACCGCCCAGTAACCGTAAATCAGCATGTAATGTTCGATGAGGTCGAGCGAGTTGTGAAGGAAATCCATTATTGGCAGGCAGCGCGAAACGTTCTCGGCGATTCTAATTGGGCAGTGTGAGACGAGCAAGGTTGGATTGAGAAGCGAACGCGTCTAGAATGCGATCGTCTCTCCACATGTGATTCACGATACGTCGGATGATCGCCGACCAAATTCCGAGGCAGCGCTTGAAAAACATTCTCGTTCTACTTCTCGCCTTGGGCGTGTTTACGTCGACGTTCGCGCAATCAAGACGTCAGCCTCAGAAGGCCCCGCCCTTACAGCAACCAGGTCCGGTTCAGCAAAAGGACCCGAGCCCAGAGCCGACTCCTCCCGATCAGGATGTGGAGACGCTCAAGACTGACACCGACCTTGTAACGGTTCCGGTGATTGCCAGCTCGCGTAACGGGAAATACATCGCCGATCTAACTAAGGAAGAATTCAAACTCAACGAGGACGGCGTACCGCAGGAGATCGCGTTTCTCGCGACCGTGACCGCGCCATTTCATGTGGTGCTTCTGCTCGATACGAGCGCTAGCACAAAAGAGAAACTACCGATGCTTCAGCGCGCGGCGGTAACTTTCGTCGAACAGCTTAATACCACCGACAACGTGAAAGTGATTTCGTTCGATGATCAAGTGCGAGACTTGAACGAATTCACTTCCGATAAGGCTTTGCTGCGCGCGGTAATCTCAAAGACTACACCGGGCGAAGGGACGAAAGTGTACGACGCCTTTGAGCGTGGCCTGAACAGTTTGCGGCCGATCACCGGGCGGCGCGCAATTGTGATATTTACCGACGGTGTTGATTGGCACAGCGATTCGTCGACATTTGAGGGTACTCTCAAAAACCTCGATGAACTGGGCGTAATCGTTTATCCGATTCGTTTCGATACTCGCGCCGAGACCGAGCGACTTTTGCGTGACCAGGATGCGCAAACAAACGGTGTCGGTTTGCCGACCAGCGATATTATTCGCGGCACGGGTACACGTCCGACGACCACTCCACCGACATTTCCGGGTGGAGATCCGGACGCAGTTCCGAGCGGCGGACAGCGTCGTGGCACTTCTCTGCCCGATATTATCTTCAGCCGTCCGAACATTCGTCGTCCACCGTCCGACCCGCAAGGCTCGCCGACTGATCCGTTTCCCGATCCGTCAGGCGGTTCTCCGCCGCCCATCGATCGTACTGGCGGCACGGGCAGACGGGAAACGGCTAACGATCAAATCAAAGCGATCCTCGATCAGGCATATCTCACAGCCGATAGTTATTTGCGCGAGCTGGCCGATCGATCCGGTGGCCAGGTGCAACGGGCCGACACGCTCGCAATGCTGCCGCAAGCGTTCGCAGCGATCGCGGCTGAACTGCGCACGCAGTACCTGCTCGGCTATTACCCAACTAATCGCGCTAAAGATGGAAAGTATCGAAAGATACAGGTCAAGACGACGCGCAAAGATATTGCTGTGCGCTCACGGCCAGGTTACAGTGCAGTCGCCGATGGCAGCAGACGTTAGTTTGCGCGCGCAAGCTGTGTTATAGGATTGACCGTGCCCAGCGGTCTTCACCCGAATCCACATCCGAACTTAACCGCACTTCTGAACAGCCGAATCACGGCTGGCGAGTTCCCTTCTGCGGTCTACATTGTGGCCGAAAATGGGCAAGTGGTTTTCACTGATGCCATCGGCGATGCTTCGCGAGAACCCGAGTCTCATCCCGCAACCCTCGAAACAATTTATGACCTGGCATCGCTCACAAAGCCGTTAGTAACGGGATTGTTGTGCGCGCAGGCAATCGAAAACAGAGCGCTGCGTCTTGACGATCCTGTCGCGATGTACCTCGACGAATTCCGTCGCGAGGACAAACGAAGTATTACGATTCGCCAACTGGCGACACATACTTCCGGACTGCCGGCGTGGCGGCCGTTGTATTTATTGACAGACAATCGCGATCGAGCGCTGGCGGCGATCGCAGCGCAGAAGCCCGAATGCCGCCCGGGCGAGCGCGTGATTTACAGCGACCTCGGATTTATCGTGCTCGGCTTTTTGCTTCAGCAGGTTACTTTAGGCTCCTTAGCAGAATTGGCGATGAAAAAGATCTTTACGCCGCTAAATCTCACTCACACCTTTTTCAATCCGGCTGAGGCCATGCGAACCGGAATCGCTGCCTGCGAGACGGGGAATGGGTATGAGCGTGACATGTGCGAGCGTGATTTTCCTGGTCAGACATACGTCGGCTGGCGCAGCGAAATCATTTGGGGTGCAGTTCACGACGGAAACGCATATTTTCTTGGCGGCGCGGCAGGTCATGCCGGACTTTTTTCGACCGCGGATGAAACGCTCAAGTTAGCGAACCAGTTTGTAGCTGGCTTCTCAGAACTGCTCTCGCCTGCCACGTGCGAACTGTTCCGCCAGAACATGGCCAAAGGATTGAACGAGGCGCGGTCTTTTGCGTGGCAGCTTGCAGCCACGAAGGACTCAACGGCTGGACCAAGCTTGCCGCCTGATGCGTTTGGCCACACCGGATTTACTGGAACAAGTTGCTGGGTTGATCCCGAGCGTCAACGCGTTTTCATTCTGCTAACCAACCGCACGCATGCGCGATCACTGCCATTTGCCAACATCAACTCAGTGAGGCGCGAGTTTCACCGCCTTGCCGTAGCAGCGCTCGACAGTAACAAGTAACTGTCCTCACTACGCTTTCAGCGATGAGCATACGTAATGAGCCAGCCTCATGAATATTCAACCGTTGGAGCATCCCGTCTTGTAGTAAGATTGTCGTGCCTGCCCAATGCCCCGTTAGGGAATAGATCCAGATGATGTTTCGCAGGAATCAGACTACTTCGATGTTCGTCGCGGCCAGCATCGTCGTTGCCTCGCTGTCATTTGCTTCCCCGCTTATGCGGCATCGCGCGCAAGAGCGAAATCGAATAGTCACACCGCGAGCACCCAGTGAACCCACGCAAACAGCCGAGCCGGTTATGCGGATTGCCTTGTCTACCGATGTGCGCGCCGCAACAATTTCGACGACCGCGAAGCTGCTGAACGCGTCGGACTTGATCGCGGATCCACGGCCACTCGAAGTATCGCGCGTGCGTGTCGAGTCGCGGATGCTGTCGCCGACAGCCCCAGCGGATGAGAACATTTCGATTGTTGTCGCCAAATCTCTCACGCGCGAAGACGCCGATCGGCTCGTCGATTCAGTCAGTGATCTTGCTGAGGAACAGGCCAAGGTCGTTTCCGAGCCTGCCGGGACGTGGCGGGTAGTCCTAGTCAAACAAACAGTTGAAGACGCCGAAGAAGCCATCGGGAAGTTAGAAGCCGCCGGGTTTGACGCAACGACTTCATTTCAGACTCCGACAAATGATCCGAAACCGGCGTCAACAGCCCCATCTTCCGGGCGAAAGGCGGACCTGCAGCCCCCGGTGTCCACCGCGAGCAACGGTCCGGCAAAATCGACGAGTTCGGTGAACTTGAATCGAGTGCGATTGACGTCGCGCGCGAGTGCGCCGAATCGCGAAGTCGTTGCCTTTGCAGCAGGCGGGGCTCCGCTTCGTTCCAGTGCGCCCGTCAGATTTGCCTCGAGCGACGAAAGGAACGCGCCCGTGCGTTTCAACGACAAGCCGTATCGCGGCCAAATCGAAGTCTTCGCCAACCGTCGCGGGTCGCTCACCGTAGTCAACGTCATCGGCCTTGAGGATTATGTGCGCGGCGTAGTGCCGAACGAATTATCTTTTCCTGCGCTCGAAGCACTGAAAGCACAGGCCGTCGCGGCGCGCACGTACGCGCTGAAGAACCGCGGCCAGTTTGCCCCGGAAGGTTTCGATTTATTACCAACCACGCGCTCGCAGGTTTATCGCGGACTGTCGAGCGAGACGCCACTGACCACGCGCGCCGTCGATGAGACCAGAGGCATCGTCGCAACTTACAACGGCGAGCCAATCAACGCGCTGTACACTTCAACGTGTGGCGGCCGCACTGAGGATGCCGAGAATATTTTCAACGAAGCCGTGCCCTACTTGCGCGGACGCGAGTGCGCAGCGGAAGCGAAGGCGCCGTTTACTCCTTTCATGGTGAAAAGTTCGCGCGAACTGTTCGAAGTCAAGGACGAGAGGGATCTCGATTATGCGCGCGACGCGGCGTTGCTTTACGTCAATGGTTTTGACCTGCCAACTTCCAAAATCTCGAGTTCGTGGCTGGCCGACGATTTGGAAAATGACGAGGCGAGAGCATGGCTGGCGGCGACCGCTCGTGCTTCCCGCAACCAGAATTTCAAGCCGATCGAAAACGCGATTAAGCCCCCTTCCTTCAGCACGGCGCTGATCGCCGCGATTTATGGCGAAGCGAGAGCTGACACGCTGCTAAACTCCGCCGACATCGATTACCTGCTGAGCTTTCATGACGGTGAAGAAGTGCCACCTGCAAATCGCGCCGACGTGGCGATGTTAATTCGGGAAGGCGCGTTGACTTTGCTTCCCGACGCGACACTTCAACCCAAACGCACCATCTCACGCGGGCGCGCCCTACATGCGATGGCGCGGATGCTCGACGAGCGGGGCTCCCTCGCTCTGCAGAAAGGAAATACGCGACCCGCGACCAATGGCGCGCTGATTCTTCGCGTCAACAAAGGAAAGGAACAGCCTATCGTTGTCAGTCGCGATACTTTCCTCTTCCGTCAGTTTGGTGACAACGTGTATCAAATGAAATCGTTGGCATTGGTTGGCGGCGAACCAGTTGCGTTTCACGTGAGCACGCGCGGCGAAGTTGATTATCTCGAAGTGAAGCCGGCAAATGATGGCGCTTCCGCAGATCGTTTTTCTCCGTTTACAAACTGGACTACTGAGTTGTCACTCGGGCAAGTGCAAGCGCGCCTGTCGCGGTCGGTGCGAGGCATCGGCGCCGTCACTGATATCCGCGTCGCGCGGCGTGGAAGTTCGCGTCGGGTCATCGATCTCGAAGTCGTCGGCACAAACGGCATCGGCCATGTCCGGGGCGGCCGAATTCGATCAGTGCTCGGTTTGCGCGAACAACTTTTTGTGATCGATCGAGTTTACAGCGGCAACGATCGTGTCAGCGGCTTTGTATTCGTCGGTCGCGGCTGGGGACACGGAGTCGGCATGTGCCAATATGGTGCTTATGGCTTGGCAAAGCAGGGCTTGAACGTCGAACAGATTCTGAAAACCTACTACACCGGAATTGATTTGACCCGTCTTTACAACTAAATCGCGAAGGAGACTGCAATGTCGCCCCAATCCCCCGATCCGAACCAACCGTTCGTCCCTCCACCACCACCATCGCCTTACGGGAATTCAATGTACCCACCTGACGTTCTGGCCCGCAAAGCGGCCGTGGTTGCCAGCGACGTCAAGTCCGCCCTGATCCTCGCCATCATCGGTCTGTTTTGCGCGGGCTTCATTCTGGGCTATCTCGCTTTTCGAAAAGCCAACGAAGCGTTGGAAACGATTCAGATTTATGAAGTAGCGCAAGACAAGAAGAGTCTGGCAATGACCGCGAAGATCATCGCCATTGTCGACATCGTCGGTTGGATAGTTGGATTAGTGTTGCGCTTCACGCTGTTTAGCCGTTGATGCGCTTTTCTCGCAAGCAAATAATAGGGGCACTCTTTTTGCTGGCCGTCATCTGGCTCGTAATTGTGATTCGCATTATTATCGCGAGAGGGTGAACGAGTCCTCCGAAAAACAGATCATTGCCATCGTCGGCCCCACCGCCTCAGGCAAATCCGAACTCGGCATTCGAGTCGCGCTCGAAATCAGCGGCGAGATCATCAACTGCGATTCGGTCCAGGTTTACCAGGAGATTCAAATCGCGACTGCCAAAGTTCCGGTCGATGAACGTCGCGGTATTCCGCATCATTTGATCGACTTCGTGCCGCCCTCAATTAACTTCACCGCTGCGGATTGGGCGCGCGCAGCCGCGGACAAGATTCAGGAAATCGAGGCTCGTGGAAGTGTCGCCTTGCTCGTCGGCGGCACCGGTTTTTACCTCCGCGCGTTGCGCCAACCATTTTTCCCCAGTCCACCCACTGATGAAGATTTACGCGACCGCCTGACAAGAGTTCGCGAGCGACACGGCCCGGAGCATCTTCATAAGATTCTCGCGCGGTTCGACGCCGGCGAGGCGGCGAAGTTAAATGCGCGTGATTGGCCCCGCGTCCAACGAGCGATCGAGTTCTGTTTGCAAACAGGTGAACGGATTTCAGCGCAACGACTCTTGCGCGGGGAAGCGCCGGATTTTGCTGATCGGATCAGGGTTTTTGCGCTGAATCCGCCGCGCGAAGAGTTGTATGCACGGATCAATGCGCGCACTGAGCAACACTTTGCGAATGGTCTGGTAGATGAAGTGCGACGACTTCTCTCAGCAGGTGTGCCTGCCAATTCAAACGCGCTCGGTGCACATGGATATCGACGCGTGTTGGAATTTCTGCGGGGCGAACGCGCGCTCGAAAGCGCAATCGAGCAGACAAAGCGCGACGTCCGTCATTATGCCAAACGACAAGTCACCTGGTTCCGACGTGAGCCGGGCGTGGAATGGATCGATGGCTTCGGTGATGACACAGCCACAACCGATGCAGTCCTCTCGCGTCTGAGTTCGCGGCCCGTCATGACATAAAACAGCTTGCCGCCTCCGGCATCGTGCTATACTCTGAGACGCTTTTAGTGCAACGCGGTTCGCGGGAGTTAAATGGAATGGACCCGAAGGGCGCCCCGCAAAATATTCAGGATGGATTTCTTAATCTCGCGCGGCGCGAGAAGTTGACGGTAACAATCTATTTGGTGAACGGCGCGAAACTGCTAGGCCGCATCAAGAGCTTCGACAAGTTTTCGTTGATTCTCGAAACCAGCACACAAGAGCAACTGATTTTCAAGCACGCAATCTCGACTATTTCTCAGGCGCGACGCGCGACGGGTGAGCTTCGACATCAGCCCGTGGCCGCTGCCGAACACCCATCCGAATCGGCCGAAGAGACTTCCGCCTCTTGAGATGAGTTGACGAGTTCGCGTCAACCGAAACATGGCCGGCGCCTTTATCACCTTCGAAGGAATCGATGGCTGCGGAAAATCGACGCAGCTCAGACTATTAGCCAGCGAACTGCGCGTGCGCGGCATCCCCGTTGTTGCGACGCGAGAACCAGGCGGGACCACGCTTGGACAAAAGTTGCGAGCCGCGCTTTTGGACGTACAGGAGCAGGTCGATCCGCTCGCGGAGTTGTTGGTTTTCGCGGCGGACCGCGCGCAGCACGTGCGCAAACATCTGCTGCCGGCGCTGGAAGAAAACCAGGTCGTGCTCTCAGATCGTTACGCCGATGCAACCGTCGCTTACCAGGGCGGTGGGCGCGGCTTCGAACCAAAACTAATCGAGGAGATTGTTGAGCTGGCTACCGGCGGATTGAAACCTGACTTGACGCTATTGTTTGACTTGTCTGTAGCAGAGTCAGCCGTGCGCACCCGTAAGCGCGTGCAGAACAAACGCACAGATCGGCTGGACAAAGAAGACGCTGAGTTTCACACGCGCGTGCGCAACGCTTACTTAGAAATCGCGAACGCCGCACCCGAACGATTTCGGGTCATAAACGCGCGCGGGTCGGTTAACGAAACTCACCAAGTGGTGATGGATATCGTAGTTCCGTTTTTGGAAGAGCGGGGACTATTGCGCAAAGAGCAAAGCGCCAAGGGCAAAGAGTAACTGCGAGGCGGTTCGCCCTTGCGCTTAGGCTCTTTGCCCTTTGCAGCAAGCACCCATGTTTTCAAACCTCATCGGTAACGACGAAGCGAAAGAGACGCTGCGGCGACTCTTGTCGAGCGGTCGCTTACCCGGCTCGCTTCTCTTCACCGGCGAATCTGGGATCGGCAAGAAGATGTTCGCGCTTGAGCTCGCCAAGGCGCTCAACTGTCGCAATCGCCAGGGTGTGGAAGCTTGCGATCAGTGTTCCTCGTGCAAGCGGATTTCGCGATCTGCTTTTCCCCCGTTCGGTGATGATGACGAAGACAAGGCGCGGATGGTCTGGAGTGAGCACGCGGACGTCGCAATGGTGAGACCCTACAAACAGATCATTCGCGTGGGCCCAATTCGCGAACTTGAACGTGAAGCCAACTTTCGGCCGTTTGAAGGCACGACGCGAGTTTTCATCATCGAAGACGCAGACTACATGAACGAGCAGTCCGCGAACGCGCTGCTGAAGACTCTCGAAGAACCAGAACCGACCACTCATCTGATTTTGACAACGACAAATCCCACGGCGCTGCCGGCCACAATTCGTTCGCGCTGCCAAACAATTCAGTTCGCGCCAATCTCTGCCGCGCAGCTCGAAAGCTTTTTACTCAACGAAAAGGGCCTCGACAAAAAGGATGCACAACTCCTGGCGCGCACTTCGCGCGGCAGTCTCGGTCGCGCCTGTGAAGGCGACGTTGACACCTATCGTGATCGACGTGAGGCAATGCTGCATGTTCTGAAGACAATCACTGTCACCGGCGATCGAGCCGAACTGCTGCGCTCTGCGGAAGGATTGGCAGGCGCAAAAGACCGGAACGAGTACGAACAACTTCTTGACGTGCTCGAGGCGCTGGTTCGCGATGCCTGGGCCCTTTCGCTCGGCCGCCCGGCCGAAACAATCGTCAACGCAGACGTTTTGAGAGAGCTTCAGCAGGTTGCCGACGAAATGCGCAGCTCGCAGGCCGCTTCGTGGCTTAGTCAGATCGAAGAATTGCGCGGCACGCTGGAAGTAAACATCAATCGCAAGGTCGCCAGCGACGCCCTTTTGCTGTCGATGGCTACTGCCTAAAGTCTTCCTACCGTTTCAGCTAATTGAGACGAGGTCTGGAACGAACCGGGTGAGGTTTGCGTCGGGACTTGCCTTCGGCCCTTCTGCCAGGAGTTTCTCCGTTTCGGCGACGAATGCGTCGACAATGTTCTCGCCCGCGACTTTCCGCATCGGCACGCCATCCTTGAAGATCATTCCCACCCCGCGACCGAAGGTGATGCCAAGTTGAGAATCGTGCGCCTCACCCGGGCCGTTTACCGCGCAGCCCATGATTGAAAGGTGCAGAGGCTCTTCGACGTGCGCGAGCCGCCGCTCGATCTCGGTGACGATCTCAACAAAATTGTCGACATCAAGTCTGCCACACGTCGGACAAGCAACCACGGTCACACCCCGTGTTCGCAAGCCGAGCGACTTCACGATTTCCCACGCAACGCGAACTTCTTCCTGAGGTTCGGCGGCCAGCGAAACGCGAATCGTATCGCCAATGCCTTCGTGCAAAAGAATGCCGAGACCAATCGACGATTTCACGGTACCCGTAAACGAGGTTCCGGCTTCTGTCACACCGAGGTGAAAAGGGTAATCAACTTTTTCGGCAAGCAGGCGATAGGCGGCGACGGTGCGATGAACGTCCGATGCCTTTAGCGAAATGATGGTGTCAGTGAAGTCCAGGTCTTCGAGAATCCCAATGTGACGCATCGCCGATTCGACCATCGCTTCGGGAGTCGCAGTGCCGTACTTCTTTAGCAGATCCTTCTCCAATGAGCCGCCGTTAACGCCGATGCGAATCGGCACCTTCTGAGCTTGCGCCGCGCGCACGACTTCGACAATTCGTTCGTGCTTTCCGATATTTCCCGGATTCAAACGGAGCTTGTCGATGCCGGCTTCCAGCGCCATCAATGCAAGTTTGTAATGGAAGTGGATGTCGGCGACCAGCGGAACTTCGGGAACACGTTTGCGAATTTCTTTCAGCGCGAGCGCGGCGTCGTTGTCGGGGACGGCAAGCCGAACAATTTCGCACCCGGCGCTGACCATCTCTTCAATCTGCTTGACGGTCTCGTCAACATTCGCTGTGTCAGTCTTAGTCATCGACTGAATCGCAACGGGCGCGCCGCCACCGATTTGAACGTGTCTGACTTGAACTGCCCTGGTTTTTCGCATCGATTATTTGGCCGGTGTCGCATTCGCCGGCGGATTATTGTTACCGCCGCGCCACAACGAAATCTGTTTTAGTGCGTCGTTTGTGATAACGAATACCATTAGCAGGATGACAAAAACGAACCCAACCTGCTGAATTCGTTCGCGCACGCGAGTGGAAATTGACAAACCGACGACGGCCAGTGCGCCTTCGATAAGCAAGAGAAAGATAGCACCGCCATCGAGCACCGGTATCGGCAACAAGTTGAAGATGCCGAGGTTTAGGCTCAGAAAACCCAGCATGGTAAAGAGGCCTGCCCACCCGAAATCGGTCACGGCGCGCGATGATTCTCTCGCGATCCCGATCGGCCCGGAGATCGTGTTGCGCACTGAGCGTTCGCCACTGGCGACTTGCCCCAAAGCTTTACCCGTGAGCTTCAGGATTCGCAGGTTCTGATTTACTGCGTAACTCATCGCGGCAATCGGCCCGCCCGGCCCCGGAGGCAAGCGCTGGCCAACCTTGACGCCCAGCAGCTCCTGACCTTGCGCAACCCGCGCCGTCACATGAATTCGCTGACCACCGCGATCGACGTCCAGCTCGATAGGTTGATCTTTGTGCGAGCGAATGTATTGAATAATCTGTTCGGAACTCTTGACCTGGTCTCCACCAACCGCCACGATTTTGTCATCAGCTTTCAGCCCAGCCGCTTCGGCACCCGTACCCGAGACAACTTCGCTGATGAATACGGTCACGTTTCCGTAGTCAGGAATGAATCCGAGTTCTCCCGCCGTCTCACCGTCCCGCGTGAATGGCTTCGGCTTGATCGTTAATTCAAGTTTTTGATTATCTCGCTGAACCACGATCGGCAACGGTTTATTCGGCGACAGGAGAGCGTCGTCGCTCATGGTGTCCCAATCCGGATTAGCGCTGCCGTTAAATGAAATAATTCGATCGCCGGGCCGCAAGCCGGCTTCTTCCGCCGCACTGGACTGGAGGACGGAAGCGACGATTGGCGCCGGCGTTGCCGGAACTCCATAGATCAATCCGGCGGCGAACGGAATTGCCAGCGCCGTCAGAATGTTCATGATCGGCCCGGCTACCGCTACCGCAATCCGCTGCCATCGCGGCCTTAGATCAAAACGCTCGCACGCGGGAATATCGGGTGCGCCTTCTCCTTCGATTGGCGCGTTCGATTCGTCGCCGCCAAGCTTCACATAACCGCCGAGCGGAATGGCTGAGATGCGATAGTCGGTTTCTCCCCACTTCCTGCCAATTAATCGGGGGCCAAAGCCAAACGAGAAGGTCTCAACGCGAATCTTCAGAATTTTTGCGACCAGGAAATGGCCGAATTCGTGCAACGTCACAGCTGCTCCGAGCACGAAGATTAAGGGAAGAATTAAGGTTGTAAGAATGTTCAGCATTTGCGATGGATGTCGTCCGCATCGAGTTTAAGCGGATGGTAAGAGATGCGTCAAACAGGACAAAGGTTGGGTTTTATGCGCCTCACGCCGCGTTCGTCTCAACGGAACGGCTTGAAATCTCATTGATAATGGTTTCCGTGTTAAGCCGCGCATCGCGATCCGCGCCGAGCACACGCTCCAGCGAATCCGCCTCACGCGACGAGTGCTGGTTCATGACGGCTTCAATCACCCGCGGAATGTCGGTGAGCTGAATCCGCTCGGCAATGAAGGCGCGCACGGCCTCTTCGTTGGCGGCGTTCATTGTGGCCGGCATCGTCCCGCCGGTGCGAAGTGCGCGGTACGCAAGTGAGATACAGGGGAAGCGTTCGAGGTCAGGTGGTTCAAAGTGAAGTGACGCCAGCTTGGTCAAATTGAGCGACGCCAAATCAGACGGATGCCGTTCTGGATACGTCAACGCGTACTGAATTGCATGACGCATATCGGTGACACCCAGCTGCGCGATAATCGATCCGTCGACTAACTCAATCATCGAGTGCACAACTGATTCGGGATGAATCACTATGCTAATCTCATTAGCAACAAATCCAAAGAGCCAGTGCGCTTCAATTACTTCGAGACCCTTGTTCATCAGCGTCGCCGAATCGATAGTTATCTTCGCGCCCATGTTCCATGTGGGGTGCTGAAGTGCTTCGGCAACTGACGCGGATTGCATGGCTGACTTGTCACGCGTGCGAAACGGGCCGCCCGACGCAGTTAAAATCAACCGTCGCACTTCTGAACGCTTTTCGCCTCGGAGGCATTGGTGTAAGGCATTGTGTTCGGAATCGACGGGCAATAATTCGGCGCCGGATTTCTCGGCCGCGCGCGTCATTAACTCTCCGGCCATCACCAAAGTCTCTTTGTTCGCGAGCGCAACGCGCTTCCCTGCTTCCAATGCGCGCAACGTCGGCACAAAGCCAACCGCGCCGACCGTTCCCGACACCACACAATCAGCGCGTTCGTGCGTGGCAACTTCTACGAGTCCTTCTTCGCCTATGCGGAGTGCCGGTGCTGAAATTCCCCGAGTCCGCAATTCGCGCTGAAGTTTTTCTGCGGTGTCGTTGGAATTGACTGAGACGAGTTCCGGTTTGAATTGATCGATCTGCTCCGCCAATTTTTCGAAATTACCACCAGCGCCAAGCGCGACGACGTGAAAATACTCCACGCCCAACGACTCGATCACTCGAAGCGTGTTGCAGCCGATCGAGCCGGTTGAACCGAGGATGGAAACTCCGCGCGCCATGTTATTCAGGAGGTGGTGAACGCTCCGGTTCAGAGTCGTAGGCGGACATTAGATCGATAGTTCGCCCATCACTGACGTACTGGGCGCCGGTCACGCGCCACGCTCGATTGTCACGATACATCAAATCGATGGTGGCATTCACAGTTTTCCGCTCGCCGTAAACCTTCAGGCTCAACGTCGCATCACCGTTTTGATTTTTCACATTGATGTTGCCGGTCACGAAAGATCCGAACTCCTTTATTTCACCAATGTCGGCCTTCAGTTTTTGGTTGTTGCGAAGATAAGTCCGCGCAGTGTCCGCGGCCTGACTGTTTCCAATCGTGCGGAAAGTGAACCAGAGAATGCCGCCGACGAACAACGCAACGACAAGTCCGAACACGGCCACGATGCCCAGCACAATCGCAACAATCTTCGTGGTGCTCATGATTTAGCGAAATAAGCGAGAGCAAAATAGTAGATGAGCGGCGCATTGAACAGCAAGCTATCGATTCGATCCAGCATGCCGCCATGACCCGGGAGAATCTGCGCGGTATCCTTTTTCCCAACGCTGCGTTTCAACGCACTCTCGGTTAGGTCACCGAGCACACCGGCAACGTTCATCACCGCGGCAAGCGGTAAAGCGAGTTTCAAGGGCAATTCAAGAAAAAACCAGTAATGCGCCGCAGCGGCAAGCAACAGACTCGCCAGCATCCCGGCCACCGCTCCTTCCCAGGTCTTTCCCGGACTTATCGCCGGCGCGAGCTTGTGCCGCCCGAACGCACGCCCGCCATAATACGCCGCTGAATCCGAACCCATCAGGACGAGAAAAAAGAATGACAGCAGATGCTTCGATAATTGGTCGCTGAATCCGGTTCTGGTGGCGATAAGGTGCCCACCCAGCAAGAAGACATACAGAACACCGAGCACCGTCACCGCCGACGAAGTGATCATCCGTTCGAATGGGGCGCCCCGCAGCATTGCCGCCACCAATGAACAGATGGTAAGTGCGACCAGCACAATCACGATCGCGAGCAGATCGGGCGGCCTTCGCGGTTCAGTGAAATAGAAAACGACAAACAACGCAGAAGCGCCGAGAACACCGGCAACCGGATCGGCGCGGACCTGTTGCGCCCGCGCCAGCATCCAAAACTCCAGCAGTGAAAGCAGCAGTGCGATGGCCACCAACAGGACGAATACCGATTCAAGTTTTGGAACGACGATCGAAGCGATCAGGATCGGCAGGAGGACAACCGCCGTCACGATTCGGCCAACCGATGGTGGGATCTTCGCGAGTAGCCCGATTGGGTTCTTTTTAGATGGTTCAGTGGGCAATATAGAGCACCCGCCTGCTGCTGCAAGCGGTTCCGTGGTCATTTTGCATTTACGACGAGCTTTAGTCCGCCGAAGCGTCGGCTGCGTTGTTGATAATCAACGACCGCTTCCAGCAAATGCGTGCGCCGGAAATCCGGCCAAAGGGTCTCTGTCACGTGAATCTCCGCGTACGCGCTCTGCCAAAGAAGAAAATTGGAAATGCGCAACTCTCCGCTGGTGCGCACCAGCAGGTCCAATTCCGGCAGATCCCGCGTGTAGAGCTCAGAGGCGATATCCTGTTCAAATAGATCTTCAGGCGGCCTGCCTTCTGAAACAAGTTTCGCCATCGCCCCGCGCGCGGCATCCACGATTTCTGCGCGGCCACCGTAGTTGAGCGCGACGCTGAGAACCATTCCCGTATTTTTCGCAGTCTGGTCGGACGCGCGAGCAATTTCGTTCTGCACGTTCGCAGCCAACGCATGAGTCCGCCCGATCGTTTGAAACCGAATATTCTGTCGATCGATTTCCGCGAGTTCCAGCCGCAGGTACTTCCGCAACATGCGCATGAGCGCATCGACTTCGTATCGTGGCCGCTTCCAATTTTCAGTCGAAAACGCATACAGCGTCAGGGCGCCTAATCCCAGACGAGCGCCGGTGTCCACAGTAGCACGCACAGCTTCCACGCCGGCACGATGTCCGGCAATTCGGGACTGGCCTCGCTGCGCGGCCCAACGACCGTTGCCGTCCATGATGATCGCGACGTGCCGCGGGAGACGATCCCACGCAATCACGGAAAGCAGCCGCTCGTCGCGACTGCCCTTCTCGACAACATCTTTGAAATCAGAGAGCACTAAGAAGATAAAACGACGCGGATTTCTACAGCGGTTCAATCTTACCGCAAGCCAAGGGACTGTCAATCATACTGCACGCTGCGCAGCGTCAAGCCGCACGCCGGCGCGGTTGGACCAACCAGGTCGCGATTGCCTTCGTCAATTGCCCGTTTGACCGTCTGCTCATCAAGTTCGCCGTGACCCGCGGCAAGCAGCGTTCCCGCGATCGACCGCACCATGTATCGCAAAAATCCGTTTGCAGAAACACGGATTTCGATAAGATGACAACGGCCAACTGCACTCCAGTGATCTTCTATATCACAGTCGAGAACCTTCCGTATTCGCGACTCGGCATCCGATTGGGCTGCGGAAAAAGCCGTCCAGTCATGTTCGCCGACGAATAACCTTGCGCATTCTCTCATGCGCTCGAGATCCAAGGCTCGCGCTTCCGGCAACGCGTAGCGTGTCCAGAAAGGTGAGACGACTGAACCATGCAATATTCGGTAACAATAGCTCTTACTGCGTGCCGAATACCGGGCGTGAAAATCACCGGGCGCCTCGGCTGCAAAGAGCACGCGAACATCAGCCGGCAAATTTCCATTGATGGCGTTTCGTAACTTCTGCGGCCCGATGTCGCGTTTGAATTCAACACTGGCGACCTGGCCTTCAGCATGAACTCCAGCATCAGTTCGCCCCGAGCCATGCACTACCACTTCGCGATCTTCAAGCAACGACAACACTCTTGTTAGCTCGCCCTGCACAGTGCGCAATCCCTCCTGGATTTGCCAACCGTGAAAATCGGTGCCGTCGTATTGAAGGAGAAGTTTAAAGTTCATGAATCAGTGAGCAGTGAGCAGTTAACATCGAATCCTGAGTTGACGCTCCGAAAAGACGCATTCTTATCGGCACCAAGTCGGTGACTGCTTACTGCTCACTGCTCACCGCTCACTGCTTTCCGGCTGCCGGGTTTGACTGCAACGTCGCCGCGCGCGCAACCCTCGCACTCAGCTGGTTCATTTGCCGGAACATCTAAGGTTGCCAGCGAAAATCTCGGCACACCGACATCTACCCTTCCGCCGGAGCGATCGATAATCGAAGCCGCACCGATAACTTTCGCGTTCCGGTCTCCCAGCGCTGCAATCGTGTCGCGGGTTGACCCGCCCGTCGTGATTACGTCCTCAACCACCAATACTCGCTCGCCATCGCCGACAGTGAATCCGCGCCGCAGCGTCATGGTTCCCCGCTCGCGCTCAGTCCAAATAAAGCGCACGCTGAGCTGTCGGGCCACTTCATAACCGATGATCAAACCGCCGATTGCGGGGGAAACGACGGTCTGAATTCCCTGCTCGCGAAACTGATTGGCTATCGCCTCGCCAAACTCCGCCGCAACGGCCGGCGACTGCAGCGCAATCGCGCACTGCAAGTAGACCGAACTGTGCAAACCGCTCGACAGCACAAAGTGTCCCTCCAAAAGCGCGCCCGTGCGTTTAAAGACCTCGATCACTTTTTCCTGTTTCATGTTAGGGTCGTGTGCGTGATTCCGCTAAAATGCATTTCGTGAATATTCCAGGCAATCTTATTTCCGATTCTACTCTGGTAAACGAGACTTTCGAATTCGTAAATGACAATGGCGGTCGCGCCAGCTTCCTTAAAATTGCCGAGACGATCTTCAGTCTGGGAAACATTAGCGCAGACCTCGCAGGCTCGCTAGTGCGCGAGTTGATTCAGAATGATCACCGTTTTGTCATTGAGGCGGAGTTTCTCTCGACGCAATCTGAACCATCCTGTTCCGCCTTGTTGCGTGAGCTTGAGTTCGTCGTGTTGGATGTAGAAGCAGCGCACGAGCGTAAGAGGCCCGCGCGAATTATTGAAATCGGAGCATACCGCGTGCGTGGGGGCGAAGTGCTCGACGAATTTGAGACGCTGATTAATCCGGAAACCAGCGTCCCGAAGTTTCTGGCGAACCTGACGGGAATCTCGGACGAGATGCTGACCTCAGCGCCGCGGTTCGTGGAAATCGCACGCGCGTTCCTGGATTTCATCGGCGACTCAGTCCTTGTTGCGCACAATGCAAACTTCGATCTGCCCCTGCTCAACCGGGAAATCAATCGAGTTTTTGTCGGTCACCGCTTGCGAAATGCGCACCTTTGCACAGTAGATCTCGCGCGTCGACTAGTGCCGCAACTGGACAGTCATCGCCTCGATTCGGTAGCGGCTTATTTCCAGGTTGGTATTGCTCGCCGTCATCGCGCGGCGGATGACGCCCTCGCGACGGCCCGCGTTTTCCTGCTCCTGCTCGACTATCTTGCTGAAAACGGGATCAGCACGCTCGCGGAGGCGCGCCGGTTCCAGACAAAACTCCCTGAAGGTGAATTGCAGTTAGCTTTCGACGCCTGATGGCTCGCCCTTTGCGGATTGCCGCATCAGCGTCCGCGCAATAAAGAACACGATGACGAGAACCGCCAACGTGATTCCGATGGTCGGGTAATAACGCGCCAGTATCTCCTTTGCGTGTTCGCCGTAGTGTGCGGCAAGATAGCCCTCAAGCAGGTAACGAAAAGTTCGCCCGGCGGCGATTGCGATGGTGAATCGCACGATTTTCAGCCGGAAGACACCCGACGAAACCACGAATAGTTTGAATGGAAACGGTGGTGGCAGAAGTGATGCCACCAGCACCGACATGACGTCGTAACGATCGAGCAAGTCCTTCACGCGCTTCTGTTTCGATGCGGAGAATCTGGCCAACGCGCGCTTTCCTGCGCGCTGCGAAATTCGATACAAAATGACGCAGCCCAGCGTCGAACCCACGGTCGCGGCCGCGACATAGATCAGCATCCATGAGGGTCGCGAGGCAGCGAGCAACAACAGCACCGCATCGACGCCGCCAGGCATTGGGATCATTACCGAATCCAGAAAAGCGATTGTGAAAAGACCGAACGGCCCAAACGAAACAAGGTATTGCGATAACTTACTAAGTGCGTTTGTAAACTTATGCATCAGTGCTTTAGAGACTATTAGTGAGTTTCAATCTTTGGTCAGCAACTTCGAATCGTCAACCGCCTGGCGTCCTCTGCTGCTTAACAGGTAAATCGCGAGACCTACAACCACCACCGCCGCGACAATGCTAACAATTATCAGACCATTATCTTTCAAGAATCGCAGCACACGCTGGCCATAGTAAACTGCGAGGATGCCTTCCGTGTAGTAACGAAGCGACCTTGCGATCATAATGGTTATCAAGAACTTGCGCCGGGGAAACTGTAACGCGCCCGCGGTGGCGACAAAGATCTTGAACGGAAGTGGCGGCGGCAATAGCGCAGGAATCGCCAGAGCGAGCACGCCAAATCGCGCGTACGCGGCTTCAACGCGTTGCACCCGATCAGTGCGAAATCGTCGGTGAAGCACCGCCAAGCCACCGCGGCTAAAAATCGTGTACAGCAAAAGACAGCCGAGCACAGATCCAATCGCGGGAAAAATCGGAAAAAAGAAAGCGCTCTGCTTGTGCGCATAGCAACGCGCCACAACCAGGTAATCGTTGATCTCCGGCAGTGAGAGCAGCGACGAATCGAGCGCGCCGATCAATATCATCGCGGGTCCCGCTATGTACACGGGCACCACGACGATAAATCGTCCCACTCGTCGCGCGATTACATCGAGCCAATCAAACATAAGTGACAGGTCACAGCTAACAGGTGACAGGAATTGTTCTGATCGATCCTGTCACCCGTCACCTATTACCTGTCATCCGTTACTGTGCTGGTTTGAAAACGGAAGGAGTGTCGTAAGTGACGCCCACCGTGATGCCTGTGCGTGGGCTCAAACTTGTCAAGCCCTTGATGCCGGCAAAATCGAAGCGCAGACCTGAAGCGCGCACCTGCATCCCGAGCCGTGCCTCACCTTGCGATTCAGTGCCCAACGGACCACTACCTGGTCGGGTGTTCTGACGACCATTCACCTCGCCAGCGATACTGAACTGGCGATTCACGCGAATGATGCCGGCGAGTCCATAAGTGAAAACGTCGTTTTGGGAAAAGAATTGAGTCGGCGCGGTTAAGATGCCAATGCCGAGGTTGCCAAACGTATTAACACGCCCGTTCTGTCCAAACTTTTTGCCGATTAAGATCTGACCGTACGCATTTGTTTGATTAAGCCCGATACCTCGCCCCTGGCTTGAGTTTGGCAACTGCACTCCAAAGCGGAAGCCGAGTGACGGTCCCTTCGCCGTTTCTCTCCGCAGCTTAATCTTTGTCCAGAGAGTGAAATCGCCGAAGTCGTTGGTTGAGTTTGCACCCGGAGTGAGGTCGAGCGGAATCGCGCTAACCCCGCGAGAATTTATGCTGAGAAAATTTTGCGCGACGCCTTCGATCTGAAACTCCACATTCGGCGCCAAGCCGATGTTGATCCCAATCACGCCCGCGCGCGTCAAATCTCCCGTCAAACCCGACACGGGAAATTTCGCGTTCTGCATGAAATCGACGCCGACTTCAAATCGCATCGATCCCGGAGGAATGATGTCTACATCTTCCGTGATGAGCGGTCGCTGTTGTGCGCTCGTGCTGATGGCGAGCGAAAACAACACGCCGAACAGCAGTGACGAAAAAATGCGCAGTGTGATTCGATTAGTCACGCTGGATCGCCCGTAACAAGAGCTAACAATCGAGCGGATTGTAATGCGCCGCGAGACGCCGCGTCAACGCAAGAGTTCGCCGCAACACGGGCGCAGACCCTCAACTTCGACGCGTGAGTGCGCCTGCGACAAACCCCATCAATAGCCCCACGCCGAGTGCGACGCCGACTGATTGCCAGGGATTGCGTTTGATGTAGCGGCGGGATTCATCAATGTAGTCCTCGCCCATCTCATAGCCCTGACGAACCAGCCGCTGCGCCTTTCGCTTTCCAATATCGACGAGGTCTTCGGCAATCACTTTCCCCTCTGCCGCTTTGGCCGCCAAGTGCGCCAGTTTTATGCCAGTATTCTTCCCATCTTCCACGGTTGCAGTCCTCATAATCGATCCCTCCGTTTCAATCATAACGGAAAATGGCCCAGCACGGTTTCAAATCTATGGCGTTAGCATTGCCAAACGTTCGCCCACTCACAAAACCGTTCGATCAATCACATCCCATTCGGAATAGCCAGAGGTATCACAGCCAGGCGGATGGGTGGATCATTAACGGTGTGGTGGTTTTCGCGTCGATGGATTGTGACGGTCCAGACGCATGTTGAGCGTGCGGGAATTACCAAAGCCCAGCTCCGTAACCGCCAATGATTGCGCCTGGAGTTACCCAAACTGGGATATTGAGGTCGTTAGAAACTGAATGGCCGTTTGAGAACCCGCCAAGTTGTCTTCAGCATCCCCACAAGTTTGGGTTGTCTTTCTGCCGGAACCGATTCCGACCGATGAGCGACCTCCGTTCTGAGCGACGGATTCTCCTTGCGCTTCTCTCGGCGGGTTCTAACAAAGAATCGCACTGACGATGAACGCCGTGCGCGTATCGGCGCTTTTGGTGGCGTGTTGGATTGAGCAACGGACGGAGACGAACTGTCGGATTCGCGGCTGGTCGCGGGTGCTGTTTCCATACCACGCGTCCCCACACTTGTCGTGAGCAAAGTGCGGGTCGACCGGGAAGTTGTCTGCTGAAAAGCAATGAAAGCCGCAGTGAAAAACAGACCGAGAATCGCGAGCGCAGTCAGCGTTTTCGCCGATGTCAGCCATCGCCGGACGAATGATTGGCGAGGAGAAAACTTAATCAGTGCCAATCGCTGCCAGTCGGGAACTAGTTCCGTTCCATCGAAATCACACACCAAATGAAAGTCGGGGAAACTAAAATTGCATGCCGGACAATGTTTCATGGAAAACCTCGGAATAACCACAGGAGAGAGCCGGGAGCGCCACTAACAAGATACCCATATTCAGCAACCGCGACAAGCACCAAATTTGTTTCGTGGGCGCGCTCAAAGGTCCTTCCGCAAAAAGAACAACGTGTGCCCTCGGCTTATTTCCGGCAACTCGCCGAACAGTTCGTAACCAAGCTTGCGATAAAACGGCAGCGCCTGAAAACTTGTCGTTTCCAAATAAACAAGCGGGTGATCGTGCTCGGCTGCGTACTCTTCAATTGTTCTCATTAGTTTCGAGCCATAGCCTCCGTCTCGGTATTCCTCATCGACCCAAAGCGCATCGATGTGCATTGATCGCCCCCAGAGACTTCCCTGCACTCCTCCAACGATTCGACCATCGTCGCGCAAAAAACACGCGACCGGCCGCGGACGTTCATTGCCAGTTTGCTCTCGATTGAACTTACGAACGCCGTCGAGCACGACGCGAAAATCGGCGGCGCTGGGATTCTCGTCCAGTTCAATTTTCGGTTCAGTCATTTTTTGTTTCACTCTTCCGATTCAAAATGGTCGCTAGAGGGCTCGTATTAGCGAGCCGCTCCGTTAATTCGTCAACAAGGGCTCCTTGTCCTATAAGCATTTTCAGCTTCGCGACATCAGGCGAAAACCATTGCGCGCGATCGACCTCGGGAAAGCTTTGCATGCGGCCGGATTTCGGTGGCCACTCCATTTCGAATGTGTTGCTTTTGAGAGCCTTGGGATCGAAGTTGCCTTTGACGGCCCAGGCATGAACGACCTTTCCGTTCTTTTGTTTGATCGGCTTTAGCTGAATGTAGTCACCCACAGGCGGTGCGGCGCCCAACTCCTCTTCGAATTCGCGTTTCGCGGCCGCGAGTGGATCCTCATCATCAGCGAATTCGCCTTTCGGGATCGTCCACGCGCCCTCATTTTTATTTCGCCAGAACGGGCCGCCGGGATGAGCCAAAAGAACTTTAATTCCCAAGGTTTCGCTCGCTTCCCTGTACAACAGCAGACCTGCGCTCTTCTTCGCCATCGTTTGGTTTCAGATTCTGATTATTTGAACAGCTCTCGATGCATCTCGGCAATCGCTTCCGCCGGTACCTTCGGCTGTCGATCAAAAGTGAACAGACCGTTAATCTCTTGTTCGATGTCGGAGAGTTGCGGGTAACAGAAGCCGGCAAGGACTTCATTCGGATCATGCGTCAACGTGGAATTCTTGATCCCATCGCTACGTTCCGGGTTCCGGCACAATTTCTTCGCGGACGCCGTCGTCGGCGCAGACGATGTAGACATCGGGGTCAATCTGCATCGCGTCTCGATACTCTTTGGCAACCGATTGCGTGAAACTGTGAACGTTGTCGCCGCGGACGACATTAATGGTGCAACCGCCGAAGCCGCCACCGGTCATTCGCGCACCGAACACGCCGTCTTGACGTGACGCAATCTCAACCATCGTATCGAGTTCGCGACAGCTGACTTCGTAGTCGTCTCGCAGCGACTCGTGGGACGCTCGCATCAACTCGCCGAGCTGCTCTCGATCGCCACGTTCGAGCGCTGCCGCCGCGCGTAACGTTCGGTCATTCTCAGTCACCACGTGCCGGCATCGCCGCCGAATCGGTTGCGGCAATTCGTCGGCGTACTCTTCGAAACTCGCGACACTTACGTCGCGCAACGCGCGAATCTTCGTCAAACGCGTGCGCAACAACTCAACTCCCTGTTCACATTCGGCGCGTCTTTGATTATAGGCTGACGATGCGAGCTCATGCTTCACGTTTGTATTGCAAACTACTATCGCGGCATTCAAGTTTGCCAACGAAATCTGTTTCATCTCGAGTGAGCGACAATCGATCAGCAGCGCGTGGCCCTTCCGACCGAATGTCGCTGCAAGCTGATCCATAATTCCGACCTTTGCGCCGACGAAGTCGTGTTCCGCTTTTTGCGCCGCGCGCGCAAGTTCTTTCGCATCAATTTTCGCATTCGCAATTGTTGTCAGCGCTTTCCCTGTCGCTACTTCCAATGCGGCGGAGGATGAGAGGCCGCCGCCAATCGGCACATTCGAATCAATCAACAAGTCAGCGCCACGCAGAGCTATGCCGCGAGTTTGCAATGTCCACGCAACGCCAGCGACGTATTGTGCCCACTTGTGCGTGGATAAATCGGCAGTCTCATCAATCTTGAATTCAGTTGCGTCATTCACGACAACCGACGCGACACGGACGGTTCGGTCCTCTCGCGGCGCAATCGCCACAAACGTCCGGCGATCGATTGCCATAGGCAAAACGAAACCGTCGTTGTAGTCGGTATGCTCGCCGATGATGTTGACGCGGCCGGGGGCTGAAAACACTCGCGGCGTTGCGCCGTAACGCTCGGCGAATTGGACTACCAGTCGATGCAAATCGACCATTGCTAGCGCGTCAAGTGACGCAATCCGGGTAACTAATCTGAATAACCGCGGGGATGAGCCTGCAACCATTGCCAGGCCGACTCGACAATTGTGCGCATGTCCTGAAACCTCGTTGACCAGCCAAGTTCGCTCTTGATGCGAGACGAACTCGCGATCAGAACCGCTGGATCGCCTGTGCGCCGCGCCACGACTCGCGTCGGGATCTGCCGGCCCGTAACTTCGGTCGCGACATTGATAACATCGCGAACTGTGTAGCCGTCGCCACCGCAGCCCAGGTTGTAGATTGCGCTGCGTTCGTCAAGTATCCCCAGCGCGAGAATGTGCGCGCGTGCCAAATCAATCACGTGAATGTAATCCCGGACACATGTGCCATCGCGCGTGGGATAGTCGTCGCCGTAAATATCCACTTGTGGCCGTTGGCCCGACGCGGCTTGCAGCACCAGCGGAATCAAGTGCGTTTCCGGATCATGCCACTCGCCGCATCTCTTTGTGGCCCCCGCCGCGTTGAAATAGCGCAAAGATGCGTAGCGAATTCCATGCGCCTTTTCGTACCAACGCAGCGCGCGTTCGAAGGCAAGTTTCGTTTGGCCGTAAGGGTTCGTCGGATTCGCAGGATCGGTTTCTTCGATTGGCTGCTTTTCGGGCTCGCCGTAGACTGCCGCCGTTGATGAAAACACGAGCCGTCCGACGCCGGCCTCTTTCATCGCATCGAGCAAAGATAATCCACCTAGAACATTCGTGCGGTAGTACTTCTCAGGTTTCTGCACGGACTCTCCGACCAGAGAATCCGCGGCCAGGTGAATCACGGCTTCGATTTCGTTGGCGCGCAATGTTTCAGCAAGGCGATTAGTCGCTAACAGATCGTTCTCGACAAATGTGGCGTTTGCAGGAACGCTGTCGCGGTGTCCTTTTGCGAGATTGTCATAAACGACCACCTCATGGCCGTCGTTAAGAAGCTCTTCGACAACCACGCTGCCGATGTATCCGGCGCCGCCGGTAACAAGCACGCGCATCAGTTGTCCTCTGTCGCTGACAGCAGTGGCTGAAACATTTTGTGTTGGTTCTGTAACTCATCGGCGAGCGGCTGGTAGATTTCGCGCTCACCTCGCTCATCCGGATAATGCCATAGGCTATTGTGACAATGACAATCGTCGAGGCATCCCGGGTGATTCACGATGGGATACAGGCAAATGCCCTGAAGTTCCACGCCCGACTGTAATGCGGCGCGCGCTTCATCACACGCATAGCGGAACCACTTCGGACGTAACTTGTCTTCAATTCCGGTTTCGGCGATAAAGAATGGTCTTTAAGAACGAGCATACAGTTCTTTGATCGTTTTGCGAAAGGGTTTATATCGTGGGTTGTTCGATCGATGAAGCCGGCGCCCGTGAAATTTCAGTTTCTTTATCTTCGCGACTGGTTCAGCAAACGCGATACCAGATAAACTGATGCCAAGTTTTGTCTCGCGAGTTTAGCTCGCGTATTTCTGCCGGCGGAATCGAGATGAGAATGTGGACGCTAAGCGGTTTGTCGCTGAAACAGATGGCCACGCGCGTTTGGCGCGAAATGGGCCGCGACGATGTGTTCGGCGACGCGGCGCAGCTCGCTTACTACTTCCTGCTGGCGCTCTTTCCACTCCTTATTTTCGTTACTTCGGCAATTGGACTCATCGTTGGATCAGGCACCGGCATGCGTCACGCTTTGTTCAATTACCTGGCGCGCGTAATGCCATCCTCGGCCTTTCAGTTGCTCGATGTGACGATAACGGAAGTGACGAATGCGAGCAGCGCCAGCAAGCTTTCGTTCGGCTTACTCGCGGCGCTTTGGGCCGCTTCAAATGGCATGGGCGCAATCACCGGCGCGCTCAATCGCGCGTACGACCTGGAAGAGACGCGTCCATGGTGGAAGCAGCGGATCGTCGCTATCAGTCTGACGATTGGCTTGTCAGTTTTAATCATGACCGCGCTTGGGTTGGTAATAGCCGGCAGTCACGTCGCCGATTATCTTGCAAGTTATCACCGCCTCAGTTCCGCAACCGCACTCACGTGGAAGATTCTTCAGTGGCCAATCGCGCTCGCGTTCATGTTGCTGTCGTTCGCGCTGATCTATTTTTTCGCTCCCGATTTTCGCAAACAGGATTGGAAGTGGATCACGCCAGGGTCCGTGATTGGAGTTGCGCTCTGGCTGCTGGCGTCGTTTGCGCTCAAGGGCTACATACACTTCTTTGACTCTTACAGTAAGACCTATGGCTCGCTCGGCGCGGTGATCGTCTTGATGCTGTGGCTTTACCTCACCGGCTTAGCGGTGCTCATCGGGGGCGAGATAAATTCTGAGATTGAGAATGTCGCAGCTGAGAAAGGCGCCCGCGTCGCAAAGCATGCAAGCGCTAAATCGACCACAGCAAAGAAGCGGCGGTAAAAGAAATTGCTCAAGTCAAGCGTTTCTTGGAAACCGGGCTAGCACCCAGGCAGTTGTTAAGGCAACAACAAACGCCGGAAGCGCGGTAATTACCGGCCAAACTATCAGCGCGACCACAAACTGCCAGTAGGGCGCACGGGAGGAGACCATCACTGCGTGAACACTGGCCGCCAAAGCAAGCAAGAAAGCTCCGAGTGCGACTGCTGCCGCTGCATGCAACGCGGTGGCGAGAGGCGGTTTCTTAAACTTAAACTGCAGGTAGATGAGGTGTGCCGCATAAGCCACGCCGCAGGCTATCCACGCGCCGAGCCTCCACGCGAAACGCGTTCGCGCAGGGATAGATGGATCGAGCACGGCCGATCCGTAGCCGATGATGAAGTACCAAGCAGCAAGAACCAGCGCCAAGATGCGCGGATTTCGAGTATTTGCATGCATACTTATCTGCAATACGTTAGACGAGGCGCACACGAAGACTAAAGCGCGCTGATCATCATGTAGTATCCGTCGGGATCTCGCAGGGCGAACTCCATTGTGCCTGTGTTCGGACTGGGCTGTGGCCCCTCTTCAAGCTGCGCGCCGAGATTGCGCGCTCTTTGTAAACACGCCTCGAAGTCATCCACACGAAAAAACAGAAGTAGACCGTTGCCCGCCGGCGCATGATCTGGATTACTTAACGTCGGATGTTCGTGCGCGCCCCACTGATGGAGACACAGCAAGACCGTGCCATCTGTATCCAGTATCTGTCCAAAGTCGCTATGAGCCGGACTGGTCGCAGCTTGGCCAAAGAGCGACTGGTACCACTTGAAGCTGGCTGGCACATCCCTTACGCCGATGATCGTCCATGTACGTTTCATCGAATTCACTATTCCGACATATGTCTCTATTTACAGGTCACGAGGTACTAAACTGCACTGACCGCCGCCTGGCTCTCGCGATCGGGGGTTCCGTCAACTCTCGAGCTGATCCGGCCGCACGATCAATCCATTCCGGTGTCCATTTCGACTGATCCTCGTCAGCGGGGACGACCGAAAAACAAGAGATAGCCGTCGGCGTCCTTGATCTCAAAACCACGCAAACCGTCCTCAGTATCTGTCAGTGGCTCGAAGAACTCGACGTTGTGCGAAGCAAATTCGGCCGCGAGTGCGTCAGGATCCGGAACAGAAACGAATGCGTCCCAGCGGGCAATACCTTTTTTGATGTCTCGAGTGTAGTTTGGAACTGGATCTACGCCCACCTCTTTTATTAGGATCTGCGCACCGCCTCGGCGAACAATGCCGAAGAAAATGTCGTCAGGAGATGGACCCTCGAAGGTAATCTCAAAACCCAGTCGGTCTCGGTAAAACGAGAGCGATGTCGGCACGTGGCGCACGATAAAAAAGGGCGAGATGCCGCATATCTCAGCTTGTGTCATGTGGACTTCTCCGAGCCTAACCTCAACAGTTGAGTTGACGCAGAGGATAGCATCACCTCATTAACTCATTAAGTCATTGCTCATCACTCATTACTCATTACTCATCACTCATTACTCATTACTCATTACTCATCACTCATTACTCATCACTCATCACTCATCACTCATCACTCATTACTCATTACTCATTACTCATTACTCATTACTCATCACTCATCACTCATTACTCATCACTCATTACTCATTACTCATTACTCATTACTCATTACTCATTACTCATTACTCATCACTCATTACTCATTACTCATTACTCATTACTCATTACTCATCACTCATCACTCATCACTCATTACTCATCACTCATCACTCATCACTCATGACGCGGTAACTCTCGATCGGACTCAGTCCTCGATTGCCTCAACGCCACGTTGTTTTAGTTCCTCCAGGAAATCCCTCATGACTTTGAGCTCTTCGGGCGAGTGTCCCTTCCAATCCGTGACCTCACCTGTGACCCGAAGCGGGTCCCGGGTGCGGTATGACTTCGTTGGATTCCCCGGGTACTTCCGGTCCGTCAGATTGGGATCATCTTCAAATGGGCCGGTCGGTTTCACAATGTAGATTCGGCCGCGTCCTTCGCCTTGGGCCAATTCGGCTCCCCAAGTAGCCGCATTCAAGGTCGCAGTCAGATAGACCCAACCCGCCTTCTTCCGCTTACCGTAGTTAGAGCTATAGCCCGGCCCGATCAGATCCCCCGGCTTTAGGTCGCCCTTCGTGCCATGGTAAAACTCGTCGTCGATTGCTGAGATCGGTTCGTCGCTCATGCTTTTTTTCATTACCGGTGGGTGCACGCCTTCGTGAACATCGCGCCGCGCCTTACCTAACTTCTACTCTTCGTCGTCAATTCCAAAATCATGCGACCTCGCGACTGGATTGGTCAAGATTAAGGCTCTTAAAATTTCAGAGTGGCAATGTGGCGTTTCGATCATTAGTTCTTCGGTCGGCTTGTGGCTTTGAGTTTGACGTGACAGAATTCTGCGACCGCTGAAAAGAGTTTGATTTTGCTGCGATTGAAGAAACACAGTTTGGTTCTATCGGGCGCTGTCAGAGTCATTCCCGGAGTAGTAGTTCTGCTCGCGGTTCTCTGGGGAAGTGTTCCGTCCTCAACTCTTGCGACGGGTCCGATGTGCACACTGGCCTGCTGTGCCGGCAGAGCGCCCCATGCAGCCGGTTCGTGCATGAACGGGTCATGCCATGCGTATTTCGCGGCGCGCCGGAAGCGAAATCTTCATCATGACTTGGTTCAATCAACTGAGCAGATCTGTGGTCTTCCGCGACCGATCATGAAACTATCTCGGTCCGGGAAGAGTCCTCGATCGAGTGAAACCTCGAGCTCGCCTGATCGCCCGAGTATAGTTTCCTCAACGCTCAACAAACCCTGTGCATCTGACTGTGGTGCCGGAACCTTCAGCATCACCACTCAGAGAAGACCGCGCGAAACGGCGGCGCTCTCATCGGTCAAGAAGAGTGCACGGCAATCCAGTGCGTCTCTGTTTGCCGCTGCAAGCGATAATCAACGGGCGCACGATCGAAAGTACCGACGAAGTAACCCTCGAGCGCCACCAACTCTGGTCTCCTAACTTTCAATTTTCTTGCCGCGAGTGAGACGTGATCGCCGAAACGCGCGACGCGTGTGATCGGCTACGCCGACGGTTCTTGCGTCCTCATCAGTAAGTCTCAAGGGGGCAAGCGATTGGCTTGGGGTCAGCCCTAATATGCTGGGCCGAGAGTGCATTTCTTCATAAGCCCGCAGTCCATCATGAAGCGTCATCATATCCTTTTGTCTTTGGCGATCGCGTTGCTCCTCGCATCGAGAGCGTCAGCTTCGGTATTTGGTGAGGTGAGCGGAACCGTAGTCGATCCACAACAACAATCAATCACGAGCGCAACCGTTACGCTGGTTGCTCGCACATCAGCTTACTCGCAGACGACTCAAACTGACGGCGCAGGACATTTTCTTTTTCGGTCAGTGCCGGTGGGCGAGTACACCGTTTCAGTTGAGTCAGGTGGCTTTAGTAAATCTTCCTGGGTGCTCACGGTGCTCTCGGATCGCACTACCGTTTTGCGCCTGCAACTCAGGATTGCGCCCGTCTCACAACAAGTCGAAGTAAGGGCGGCGCCGGGAGGCGTTGACTCAGACTCTCCGACCCCGGTGACGCTCATAAGTCGCCAGCAGATTGCGCAAACCCCAGGCGCTGATCGCACCAACAGCCTCGCCATGATTACCAACTATGTGCCCGGCTCGTATGTCACTCACAATCAATTGCACATTCGCGGCGGGCATCAGGTGACCTGGCTCGTAGATGGCGTTCCGGTGGCAAACACGAACATCGCCGATACAGTCGGACCGCAATTTGATCCAAAAGACATCGACTATCTGGAGGTCCAGCGTGGCAGTTACACCGCGGAATACGGTGATCGCACTTACGGCGTTTTCAATGTCATTCCCCGCAGTGGCTTCGAGCGGCAGCGTGAGGCCGAGTTGCTCGTTTCTTACGGGAACTTTAATCAGACAAACGACCAGTTGAGTTTCGGCGATCACACAAAGCGCTTTGCTTACTACGCCAGCATCAATGGCAATCGCAGCGATTATGGCCTCGAGACTCCCGTTCCACAGGTGGTGCACGATCAGAGCAACGGCTTTGGGGGCTTTGCCTCTTTGATCTTCAACGCCAGTCCGAAAGATCAGTTTCGGTTGGTCACTGCCGTGCGCCGAGACTTCTACCAAGTGCCCAACGACCAGGACGGGCAAGACTCAGGTATTCGCGAGGTTGAGCGCGAACGCGATGCCTTCATCAATTTCTCGTGGGTGCGCACGCTTAACGACCAACTGCTTTTGACGGTGTCGCCGTTTTACCATTACAACCGAGCAGCTTTCATTGGCGGGGCGAATGACACGCCCGTGCTCGCGACCGACGAACGCACATCACAGTACGGCGGCGCACAGATCGTCTTCAGTGCACTCACGCGCAAGCACAACGCCAAGGCCGGCTTCTATGGCTTCTTCCAACGCGACTCCGCTTTCTTTAGCCTGGAGGGTGACGATGTCAACGGCAACCCTGTCAACTTGCAGCAAAAACAAAACCCGCGCGGCAATCTGACGGCGGTCTTTGTCGAAGATCAGTACAAGCCAACCTCATGGCTGACGCTTTCCGGAGGGGTCCGGTTCACTCACTTTCACGGTATTCTGACCGAGAATGCAACCAGTCCGCGCGTCGGCGTTGCGCTTCGCATTCCGCGTGTGCACATCGTGCTGCACGGGTTCTACGGACGCTTCTATCAGGCACCGCCCCTCTCAACTGTTTCCGGTCCACTGCTGATCTTTGCGTTGGCTCAGGGCTTCGACTTTATTCCCTTGCGGGGCGAACGGGACGAAGAGCACCAGTTCGGCATCACGATCCCGATCAAAGGATGGGCCATCGATGCCGACTATTTCCGCACGGGCGTGAGAAATCTTTTCGATCATGACGCCTTGGGAAACTCGAACATCTTCTTTCCGCTAACGATCGAGCGCGGCCGGATGCGCGGGTTCGAGATAACCGCGCGTTCGCCCCAACTCTTTCGGCGCGGCCAGTTCTATCTGGCCTATTCTAATCAACGCCTGCAGGGTCAAGGTGCAATAACTGGCGGTCTTACTGATTTTTCGCCGCCGGCAGACTTCTTCTTTCTCGATCACGATCAGCGCCATACATTGAGCACCGGCTTTACCGTGAATCTTCCGGCGCGCAGCTTCGTTTCCGCAAACCTAGGTTACGGATCGGGCTTTCTGAATGGTGATGGGCCAGATCATCTGCCCGGTCACACGACTCTTAGTCTTTCGTTTGGAAAAAGCTTTGCTGAGAACTGGCGGATAGGATTACAAACTGTGAATCTGACCAATGAGCGCTTCCTACTGGATAGCGCTAATACTTTTGGTGGCACGCACTATAACGAACCGCGACAGATCTATGTGGAGTTGCGCTACCGTTTTCATTACTGAAATTCGGACAGATCTTTCAGGACACTCTGCTTAATTTGCCGTAGCGCAGTTTCTCTTCCTTAGTGATGCGCTTGCTCCTCAAGGACTTTGACGCGTGCTTAAACCTGGCGAGCTGAAGATGTTTCGCTGAATCGCTCTTGGTTGTCCATTCAGTTTAATCTGAACCAATTGTGAAGTTACTTGTCGGAGCGAGCGAACCTGTTTGGCGAGGTCAGCGGTTTGGGATCGTAAAGCTCGCCATCTTTGCTCGGCGTTGGCGCGCTTTTTTGACTGCTTCTTCTCTTAATTCCGCCAGCGCCAAGTCTCACCGGCGATTGTTATGTCCCGTGCTGACGGAAACGTCGTGCCGCCTGCAACAGCAACTGGTGAACACGAACCCCATCTGGTTTCTTGCGCTCTGCCGACTTATCGAGTGCTGTTAACTGCATCCAACCAGGAATTGTTGGGTTAGCGCCGGCATCGATGAGAGTCTTCGCCACCTCGAAGGAGCAGTTGGAAGCAACGTCCCCTAATACCGTATTGCCGATGACGTGTTCGTCATGAGCGTTGACATTAGCGCCAGAAGCGAGCAACTGTCGCATCACGTCCAGGTGTCCACCCTCGGCCGCATAGTGAAGCGGAGTTTTCCCGAGCTCATCAAAGACGTCCGGTGAATGACCTTCGTTCAGAAGTCGCGCCACCTCTTCAAGATCGTCGTCCTGCGCGGCAAAGTGTAATTGTTCCCTCCAAAGAACGTCTTCAAATGAATCATCAACCGACATAATTATTGAGTTGACGCGGTCGCTAACTCCTCACTTATAGCTCATCAACGAGTGGCTTTCCTGTGCACCTTCGCAAGATCGCCTCGTGTTTGATAATCCCTTTCTCAAAACCTGTCAATTCTTACAGTAGGCTGTCTTGCATTCGGTCAATACCATTCCGAGCCAGCAAACTTTTCGCGACTGAGAAGGAGAATGTCGATGAAGAAGGTAATTTTTTCCGGTCTTGTGTTGGTGCTTGCCGTCACAGGAGCGGGCATTTCCGCTTTCGCGCAGCGAGAAACCGACAAAGGTATCGAAGTTGAAAAAGACCTCTTATTAATACGCCGGGACCTGCGCACTGAGAAAAAGAAGATCATCGCCATGAACGTGCCGTTGACGGAAACGGAAGCGACGCAATTCTGGCCGGTCTACGACCAGTACGCCGAAGATATGAGAAAACATAACGACGAGTTTTACACGCTGATCAAGGATTACGCGGCGAATCAAAAAGCGCTGACGGATGCGCAGGCCGTGACAATGCTTAAACGCTGGGGCGCTCTCCAGGTCGAGTTGGCGCAAACGCGACAGAAATATTTGCCGCTTTTTGAGAAAGTACTGCCAGGGAAAAAAGCAGCGCTCTTCTTTCAAGTCGATCGCCGTCTTTACGCTTTGATGGATCTACAAACCGCTTCTGAAGTTCCGTTGATACTGCAGTAAACGCGATTATTTCCACATCACTCAAAACTGATCACTCATGTGTCTTGTCACTCGCGTCGATGCCTATCGCGCAGTTGACGCGGCCGGGCGCAGCATCTAACTCATAACTGTCTTGGGCGCGTTACTTTCTAGGCTCATACCGCAGCGCCACCGCCCCCGAGCCGAACTCCAAGCGGCTCACGAGCTTCAAGTCGACATACTTCGATAGCCCCGCGAACAGCGTCGGCCCGTGGCCCGCTAGCCTCGGCTGCACAACGAACTCGTACTCATCGATCAATCCCAGCTCTGCCAAAGCCTGCGGGAGTTTCACGCCTCCCACGAACAGTCCCTTGCCCGGCTCCTGCTTGAGCTGCTCAACGGCCTTCCCCAGATCCCCGCGCACGAGCTCCGCGTTCCAATCGACCCGATCCAGGGTGCTCGAGACGACATACTTCTTTGCCGCATCGATTGTCCGGGCGAAGGGTTCGGTCCAATCAGCCATCCAATCGGGCCGCGCTCCCGCCGGCCATCGCCATCCTGCCTCCATCATTTCGTACGTGACGCGGCCTAAGAGGAGAGCATCGGACTGAAGGATGTTCTCCATCGCGTGACGATGTATCTCTTCGTCCGCGATCATTACACGATGATCGCAGCAGCCGTCCAATGTGACGTTGATGGAGTATCGAAGGGGTCTCATTACGTGTCTTGAAGCAGGCTAACGGTGGAGTTAACGGGGCCGCGCGGTAACGCCAACTCATCGCTCACAACTCATCACTCATAACTTTCTTCTCGCTGCTCGCGTCCAACGATTTGTTCGGCGGCGCTTGGTTAATCACTCCTGCGATTAATCAACTGAGAGCTGAAAGTGCCTGACAACCGCTTCTGCATTTTGTTCTATCGTTCGAGTTCCATCAACCCGCAATAATGAAAGATGAGTGGCGCTTACCTCCGCCTCGATCCATCGCGCAAAACGAATATCGCGTTCCATCCAGTTATGAAAGGCCACTTCAGGTTCACTACATTGGGCTAAAACGCCCCGAACCCAGTCACGTTTTGAGTAATGCGCAATCTGGAAATTGGCGGTCGGGATCAACCAAATCGCGTGGCTTGGGCACGATAGAACGCTGGCCACCTGCGCCGGCAATAAAGCAGTACCCTCGACCAGGAGAGTTTTGGGTTTCGGGAGAGAGAGTATGTCTTCAAGCACCAGTGTAAAGTGTTCTCGATAACAAGCGATTACCTCTTGCACCAGGGTTTCGACAGGTTGCATCCAACGCTGATTCCACGAAGACTCCAACCATTCTGTCAGCGCCGGCTGACAAAGTGGGTCGAAGTATCGCGCGTGAGATTCAAAAGCCTCGTCAACGCGGTAAACATCGAGACCCAAGCGACTCGCGATGATTTCGCTGATTGAACTCTTTCCTGAAGAGGGAGAACCTCCAAGCCAAAACACGCCTTCCAACTGACGCTCCAAGTCAGACATGACTCAAGGTAGTGCGTAACGCCGAACGGTTGAGTTGACGCAGCGGCGCGATTTCTTTTTCCTTTTGCCTTTACCTCGCGCTCCCGCGGCTCGGGTTGAACGATTTGTCATACGTCATCTAGTAATTAGGAGCGGCGAATTGACGTTGTAACCGTAGAGAAACGCCTTGTCTCCGCTCACGTGAAAGACAAACTGTTCTGTCCCTTTACCCTCGGTAAATTCAACGTCATAGGCAAGCGTTACCATCGTGCCACCAGGCGTTGCATTCACATGCCATCCAGTTTCATGTGCCGCTTTCACCGAGCCAAGTTTTCGCTGGAGCGCTTCGAAATATTCGACGAGGCTGGCTTCGTTGCCTGATTTCCTGAAGCCATCGTCAGCCTGATTGTAAATATCGTGAAACTGGCCGGAGTTGTATTGGTTATGAAACTGAGTTACGGCTGATTCGGCCAACCCTTTCCCTTTTGTGAACGAGCAAGAGGTGGCCGCGATTAACAACGAACTAAGAAGCAATGTTTTGAGTGTTTGATTCTTCATGCTCGACCTTTAGTGATGCGGCATAACGTCAGAGTTGACGTCGCCGCGCGAATGTTTTCGTTTGCCTTTTACCTTTTTCCTTCACTTCGCGCCCCCGCCGCTCTCGTCCAACGATTTGTTCGGCACCCGTTGCCCAAGTCCACAGCCAAGTTCAAAAGAGATATGGAATCATGCGATTGGTCATCTTCGCGTAGCTCGCGTACTCAGGGTAGCGTTGCACCAGAAGTTGTTCCTCGCACAGCATCCGCACGAGCGCTCCGACCGTGGCCATCGCCGCCATCGCTACTACAGCGAATGACCGATTTGCCACGGCGCCAGCCCACACGAACAACACGATTGACGTATAGATCGGGTGGCGAATATGGCGGTACGGCCCGGTTGTAACGAGGCCACCCTCGGTCGGGGTCGCGGCTCCGTGGAAGCTCCGTATTCCAAAGGTCAGACGCGCCCAGAGCATAAGCAAGCCCGCGCATACCTGGAGGCCAATTGTGATCGGCGACCAGGAAAAGAGTGCATGCGCGAAGACGAGTCCTACAAGGGATACAAGCATTACTAAGAGCGCGAGAATTGATAACGCTTTTTGCATCAAGGAACTCCGCTACCGCGGGCGCCGAACGTCAGAGTTGACGCGGCGGCGCGATTTCTTTTTCCTTTTACCTTTTTCCTTTTGCCTTACTTCGTGCTCCCGCCGCTCGCGTCCAACGATTTTGTTATGCCGCGTTCATTTCAGAGTGAACTTTCTTTCGAGTTGGAAAGAAATGTCAGCGTTTAAGTCAGACACCTTGGCCTTGATTTTATATTCGCCGGAAGGGTCAACGTCTCGCATCCGAAACATTAAGATCGCGCTACTCAGTTGAATAATAGGAGGTTGCGGCGCCCTGTCTTTCCAGAGCGGTTGATGTTCACGTTCGACGAATATGCTGCCGTCAGGTTTGTAGATTGTGTAATCGACCTCTGCGTTGCAGACACCCTGTTTGTCAGGTCGGCAACCAGCAAATAGAACAAATGCACCGAGAGACATTTCGCGCGTTACTTCGTTCGCGGGGTTAATACTTGGAGTCTCGGGTTTCATCCATTCCTGAATAAACGCGCGCGGATTTTCAACGAGAATCAAATTACCACCAAAGCCCTTCACCGCTTTTCGATCGGCGGTGTCAGGAGCACGCTGGTCATTTTCCTTAAACTGAGCGGAAACTGGAACGTAAACAAGCAATGTTAGAAGAAGACATTTGAGAATTCTCATTGGAGTTCTCCGCTTGTGTGCGAGTAGCGGCATAACGTCGGAGTTGACGCGGCGGCGCGATTTCTTTTTCCTTTTACCTTTTTCCTTTTGCCTTACTTCGTGCTCCCGCCGCTCGCGTCCAACGATTTGTTCAGTTGCGTCGACGGAAAATTGTAAACGCACGCAAGATAACCCGCAAAGCTTTCAGCCTGCTATATAGACCACAATTGCCGACAATAAAGTCATGGTTGCCGAACCCTGATCCTCATTGACGCTGCGCCGATTCCGCTGCATATTGCGCCTCGGCCAGGCGGGCGACCAGTTCGCGCGGCGTGGCGCATAGCGCGTCCGCCTTGGCGTCGATCAACTCTCGCTCAGATCCATACCCCCACAGCACTCCGATCGATCTCACGCCGCTCGCCTTCGCTGCCTGCACGTCGGCGGCACGATCGCCGATCATTACGGCCGCTTTAGGTTCCACGCTCTCACGCGTCAAGAGGTGCGCCAGGAGCTCGGCCTTATCCTCATACCGGCCATCAAGTTCAGGCCCGTACACTTTCCGGAAGTGGTGAGCGAGCCCGAAGTGTCGCACAATTCGCTCAGCATAGATGGCCGGCTTCGACGTGGCCACATACACAGCTTTCGCGGCCGAGCCGGCACGCTCAAGCATCTCCGGCACGCCGTCGTAGACCCGATTCTCATAGAGGCCTGTATCGGCGAAGCGCTGCCGATAGAGCCGCATCGCTTCCTCGATCCGGTCCGATTCGTTTGTACCTAAAAGCGTCGCGAACGTGCCTCGGAGCGGCGGCCCGATGTAGCTGGCCAAGACGTCGTCGGTTGGGCACGGTGCCGCGAGCTGACCGAGGGCGAAGCGAAGGGATCCGACGATGCCAGGCTTGGGATCGGTGAGGGTGCCGTCGAGATCGAAAAGAAGTACGTCAGGCGTCACAGGTCCTGCCTCCATGAGCAAGCAACCCAACGGCGGAGTTGACGCGCCGGCACGAATTCTTTTTCCTTTTACCTTTTTCCTTTTGCCTCTGGCTCACGCTCCCGCCGCTCGCGTCCAACGATTTGTTATGTGCGTCTTTAGTCTCGTGATGGCTGGCCAATCAGAGTCGAGTAGTGGTTTGCAACGAGTCGCCATCGGCCTTGCCGCCTTACCCAGACTCTGGTGAACCGATTGTCACGCGGAACGACTTTGCCTTTGTCTTGCCCAACCATAGTCGATCGGCCCGTCTCGACGACCGTGTTTCCGTAGAC
>Ga0157378_10000012_pt1 | contig 153363 bp, 134 predicted proteins | sample M65metaG_FD_115309 | JGI IMG/M metagenome (GOLD analysis project Ga0157378, IMG submission 115309) | Miscanthus rhizosphere microbial communities from Kellogg Biological Station, Michigan, USA - M6-5 metaG | ecosystem: Host-associated > Plants > Roots > Rhizosphere > Soil | place: USA...
GAACCCGGGTTCCCCTCTTCGGTCTGCAGGACGAACGCGGCCGGAGCGGTCACGCAGGACGTTGAGCCGGCGCGGAGAACGTGGTCGACCACATCGATCCGCGGCAAATCCCAGCCGGTGGACTCGCCGTCACCGACGCCGATCACGGCCAGCGCCGGCGCTGCCTTGTTGAAGTAGGTTGGATTGGTGCTGCTCTCGGAGCCGTGGTGGTTCACCTGGAGGACGTCGATCCCGCCCGTGGTGATCAGGGGATTCGCGCCGCCCGGGCTGATCGCGTTGATGACGCTCGTCTCGACGTCCGTCTGTGTGGTCGAGCGTCCGGTGCAGGCGTCACTGCCGCCGCCGAGATCGCCGGCCCAGAGGTAATCGAACCGTCCGTACTTCACGAGAACGGCGATGGAGCGGTCGTTCTCGTCCGAGACCGAGACGCTCCCGCCGCCGATGATCGAGCCGTTGCGCGCGATGCAGGTGAGCGTCGCGCCGTTGCCGAGGTTGATGACGGTGCCGACCGCCATCGCGGTGGGGCTCCCAGCGGTCGTACCCGCTGCCGCCGTGTTCCAGCCGGTGACGCAAGTGGAGGTGTTGGTCGACCCGTTGTAGTAGTTCGCGGTGTGCACGTCGTAGCCCGCGCTCGTCACCTCATCCATCCCGCCGACGTGATCGCAGTGCTGATGGCTGACGATGGTGTAGTCCAGCCCATTCGCCGGCTGGATGCCGATGGACTTGAGGTAGGGCACGACGTAGCTCGTCCCCTTGCCGGTATCGCCGGCGTCCATCAAGACAGTCGTGCCGTTTGGGCCTTTGACAAGCACGGAGAGTCCCCAACCGACATCGATAACGTGGATCTCGAGATTCTGGGCGGCGAGGGGAAGGGCGTTGAGGAAGACGACGACGAGGAGACATCCGCGGGAGAGGAACGATCGCATGGGAACCTCCTTCTGACGGCGGAGGAATATAGTCGGAAGGATGGCAGGGTGCCAGTAACGTGACGGAGGTCACGGGAAACACGTGCCTCGGTCCTTCCGTTCCGGCTCCATCGGGGTAGGGAAAACCCCTGTTCGCGTCACTCCTATTAGGAACACTCCCGCAAAACTTGAGCAGCAGACGGAGGATGTGATGCGTCGCTACGTCATCGGTATCTGGTTGTCCCTTCTTGCGGTAAGCGCGTTCGGTCAAGCGAATGGCAAGCTCCAGTTGCACTTCATCGACGTTGGCCAAGGCATGGGAGCAATTCTCATCAGCCCCCAAGGTCAGACGGTGCTCTTCGATGATGGGAACAGTAAGGACTGCGACAAGCCGCTGAGCTACCTACAGCAACTCGGGGTGACGAAGATCGACTACCACGTCACCAGCCATTACCACAGCGACCACATCGGGTGTGCGCGCCAAGTGTTCGCCGAGTTTCCTCTGCAGCAGACAGCGTACGATCGTGGCCAGTCGTACAACAGCAGCACGTTCCAGCAGTACGTTCAAGCCGTGGGCGCGCATCGTAAAACGGCGACGGTTGGCAGCACGGTCGTGCTGGATCAGGCGTCGGCAAGCCCTGTGACGATCACCTTTGTAGCGCTCAACGGCAACGGTGTGACGACGACGAACGAGAACGACTTGAGTCTCGTGAGCCTCGTCAGTTTCGAGGACTTTCGCGCAGAACTCGGCGGTGATCTGAGCGGCGAGAACACCGGGACGTATGCCGACATCGAGACGAGTGTCGCGCCCAAAGTCGGTCGCGTGGACGTCTACGATGTCCACCACCATGGCAGCAGATATTCGAGTAACCCGGCGTGGCTTGCCACGCTCCACCCGAGAATCGGGATTGTGAGCAGCGGGGATGGGAACGACTACAACCATCCCACCGCTGAGTGCTTGGAACGCTTGCACGATGCAGACGTGCACACGTACTGGACGGAGACGGGCAATGGCGTCAAGCCTGACCCTGAATATGACACGGTCGGCGGCAACATCATCATCACGGTCACACCGGGCAGCCACGCTTTCACGGTGACGCCAACGAAGCAAGGCGTTGCGGGCGCGACATTCCCGACGTGGCTCGCGAGCACAAGCACCGCGACGACGACTCCGCTCGTGCAATACGCGTGGAGTAAGAACTCCGCATTCTACCACTTTGCCAATTGTAAGTACGTCGCGAACATAACCCCCGCTAATCTTATGCAGGGCACAACGCCGCCCGCAGGCAAGACCTTGCACAACGGCTGTCCCAAGTAGCGTTCCACACAAACGAAGGAGTCTTGCGCTATGAACAGGGTTTTTCTCCGCTCTCTTCTTTGTTCCCTTTTGGTCATTCTCCCGCTGCTCGCGTGCGGCCATCACGAGAACACGGGCGGGTCCTCCAGTACGACGTCTGCGCCTTCCACGTCCGCTTCCCCTTCCGCGTCCGACACGGCTGCGGCAGCATCAGCGGACACCATGCCACCGACCGTCACGAGCACATCGGGCATGATGGATCAAACGGTGCCAGCCCCCACCACCGGCACCTTGCCGGCAACGACCTCAAGTCAACCCGCAACGACGTCTCCGGCACCTTCGAAGACGGCAACGTAAGTGGCAGACTCCGAAGGTGTCGGGAGCAAGAACGGTATGGGGAAAGAGGTGCGTGATTGGCTGGAGTTTTCCCTCAGCGTTGTCGCTGCGCTTGCGGCGGCCTATGTCTTCTTTCGCTACGACAGCAAACAGAAAGAGATCGACGAGAAGCTCGGCACGCTCAACACGAACATCGCTGCGGTCACACGGGAACGGGCCGAACTAGAACTTGCCGCCCTCAAGAGCGACAAACTCAAAGTGACAAAGATTGTTCGCAGCGTCCCGATAGGAAGGGGAAGCCTGCGTCAGCTCGACTTTCAGTTCACGCTGGAGAACGGCGCACCGATGCCTGTTGAGATCAGCACAGCCACGGTGGAAGCCTACACGGGAATGATCGTCGGGAGTACGGCGGCCGGCTTCGCGCTGAACGCGCCCACAGAAGCTGGACCGGTGCGGTGGACGAGCGTTCTGCGACGGGCGAACATCGCGGAGTTTCGCTGGCGGCCGCAAAGCTGTGTGAATGTCAGTGATCCCGCTGCGACCCCTCGTTGCCTCCGTGCAAGCTATGGTGGCGGCAGCACCGGTGTTCTCACGGCCGGTCAGATGTCACAGTCGGGGGTACTCGTCATTGTGCCGTCAAAGGTTGATCTCGTTGCCTGTTTCCTCACGCTCGGCATCGGGAATGGCAAACGGGGGCGCCAGGTGGGCATCATCGACCGGCCTGATGTTCCGGTCGGGAACCTTCGGAAAGAGTGAAGAGGCGAGGATCGCGACTTCCCCGAATAGCCTGGTAGTTCGTGGTTCGTTGCAAGGCGCGACGAAGAAACGAGCAGGAAAACGGCAACTCTGTCCATCTACAAAGTCGAGGTAGAACATGGCAAAAAAAGATAAGCCCAACCTGGAGTCGGCCAGCGCCTCAATCGCGCTCTGTGTCGGGGAGTATCACGCCGATCGCGCAAAGGGCATAGTCATCGTTACGGCTCGCGGCACTCACCGCACCTCCGGCTACATCGTCCGCTTTGAGCGCGTGCCGGCCAAAACGCTGACACTACGTTTGATTCATATCGCACCGACAGGACCTACTCTTGATGTCGTTAGGCCGTTCGCCGTGAGCCAGGCTTTTAACGACGCGAGCAGCATGTCGGTGACCGTGATCGACGCCCGTGGAGAATCCATGGTGGAGATCGAGAAGCATACGTCCGAGGATTCTGTTTCTCGGATCTTTCCAGTCGCGATGCTGTCCGAGGCAGCGATCACCGGGACGAGCTGCCGCGCGTGTGTCCGGGGAGTCATCGAGGGATGGGGCGGCTCGACGATCCTCGACTGGGGCAGCAAGCTTAATGACCTCTACCTTCGGGGGGCGTGCGACCCTTCCGCGATCAGCGATCTTCTCGATCGACTGGCGGCCCAAGGTTGTGGCCAACCGCTAAGCGGTGGCGTCACGTGCCAGACGACTGCCGCACAGGTGCGTGATGCAATCTGCTGAACGACGCGCCATGCCACGAGTCATTTTGTCGTTGATGTTGCTTATCGGGAGCGCTCCTCTCTTCGCCGTCAATGTCCTTACGGGGAAGGCGCAGCTTACGGATGCTCGAACGATGGAGCTCGCTAGCGAAAAGACCTTTGCCGCCGCTGCTGGGGCAACGCTTTGCGCCGATCTCGCCTCGTGCGAATCCGCCTTCTTCTTCGAAGACCGGTCGCCGCTCGCGAGACCATCGGGATTCGCGCTCCCTCGCATATCGAAGGTGGTAGTCAGCGCCGACCCGAGTCTGCTTGTGGCGACGCTGAATGGTGATGTCACGGCGTTCGACGACATCACCGTTGTAGCGAAAACTCTCGACGTCGTCACCGATACGGCTGGAACCACGAAACCGTTCCGGGTCGAGTTTGCGTTCCCTATGTCGATCGCCGACGTTCCGAATGACACCCCGAGACTCAGGCTGGAAACTCCCATTCCGATCAGAGCGAGCCAGATCGATCTCTCGACACTGAAGGTCGTTGATGGCGACTCGGGTTTGGAGCTTCATCCACAGATTTCAATCGTCGCTTGCAATGAACCCTGCAACCGCTTCTTTCTCGACCTTACGGATCCATGGCCACCGAGTCGAACGTTGAAAATCTCGCTGGTGATCGCGCAAGTTGGGAAAGTCAGCGGCACCGTGAAGACGGCTGCCGGTCCAAAGACCCGAGACGAGGCGCGGCAGTGGCTCTCGCTGCAGGCAGTCCTTACACAAGGGGCGGCGGACACAATCGCCCTCGACACAAAAGTCACGGAACTTCTGCACCGGCGTTCCCTCCCGGCACAGGGCGTTACCTCGGACGATAAAGCCCACTTTCGGTTCAAGGAGTGGAACGCGGTCTTGGACGTGAATGCTGGCAGCGACAAGCTGAAGCTGCCTGATTACGGGTCGTTTTCCACGCCCTTTCTCTTCCAACTGCAGAACGGCACCGGCGGTTCCGTGCGGACAATTGGGACGTTAAGCCTCGCCCCGGAGTTCCGTACCGACAAGAAGTTCCATAACCGCGATCTCGGCGTGGCGCCCTTGTATCAGCCAATCATCAACGCATTGAATCACTCCGTTGCGCAGCGCCGGAAGACAGATCCAAAGGCTCAGTCGGGCCATTCCCTTACCTTCGCAGGTGGTGCCGAAATCGGCTATCACATCGCCAGTTCCCTGCCGGCGATCGAGCATTCGGCATTCGTGCGTATGTTAATCAAGGCGACGGAAACGCTCGAATGGAAACAGTGGAAGTTGAGCACGGGCCTTCAGTTCCGGCACCTATTCCGAGACGAACTGACGACGGACAATAAAAACGTTCTTCGCGTGCGCAGCGGCGAGCGTTTCTTTGCTCGCACGGAGCTTTCCTACGATCTTGGGTTCGCCGCACTCAGCGTGGTGAACACGAGTGGACGCGTTCCGTCGGCGTATAAGCGGGCGCGCGCTACCACGGTCGGCATAACCTTCAAACGCTGAACAACGGATGAGAGTGAGCCCGACTCATGAAAAATCAAATCATCACAGGCGTCGCCACAGCTCTCGTCACCTTTGTGGTTGCGGTCGTCACCGTTCCGACAGATTACATAGTGGGAAGCTCCGCTTTTATGCAAACCAAGCGGACTTGCGTGAGGTCCGCTATCCAAAGATTGCGACGGAACTGTCGTCCTATGTCTTCGAAGCCGAGAACTTTCAGGAATACTTTCGCGACGACATCACAAACACTGAGACGCTGCGCAGCGAGATTGCGGATTATAACCGGGCCATCTCCCTCGTTCGCGCGGATCAATACGCGAATCGCGCGATAGTGCTGCGGTATTGGGGAAAGGATGTCGCACGTAGATACGACGATGTCATGGCGCACGTCTACACCGTCGATACCATCGCTCATAAGGCGAGCCGACCCATTAATGACTACCTGAAGAAAGTCCAGTCATCCGGATCGGCGTCGCCGAAGAAGCCGGCGGCCGCTACGGGAGCCGTTGATTCGTCGCCCGACGCGACGCCTCCGCCACCACAGTTATCCTCTGCTGAAACCCAAGCGGTCGCCAAAGAGATGGCGACGCCACTTGACGAGCTTTGTAGCGCGACCGAATCGTTTCTTCTCGGCTTGGTTGATCGCAAGGTCGAAGAGGTTGAGAAACAGTGCCGGCGAAACCTGCCGCCATTGTCCCGCAGTAAGTAAAAGACGACTCTCCCGCCCTCGGAGAGGCCTTCCCCATATTGCTGGCCGTCACTTTGAGAGAAGGATTTGGTCGCAGAAAATCTCTGTCGCCGATCGTATCGGCCGTCCAGGCCAAGGTGAATGAAACAATTTTACTGTGATCGGCCGCGTCGCACATGAAATGACTCTTTGGGGAATCGTTCGGAACAACAGGAACGAAAAACGCCGTCACATCCGGCGACTGACTCCGTACTAAGTCATCCCTGACGCTAGCCTGCATTTCTCACACGATGAGTGGAAAGGCCGGCACTCTATCACATCGAGAGTACGTGGCAAGCGATTCAAGCCGACCGTGAGAAACGCGGGCTAGGCAGATTTCACAAGCTCCATCGCGAGGCGATAGCCACGTTCTGTGAGGAGGATGAAGTTATTCTTTCCGTAAGTCCTCGAAGCTCAACGACCGCTGCCGGACGCGCATCGTCCGGCAGTGTGGGGCGAATAAGATCGAGATACCGGATGAGTGGCGGCGCCGAAGCTCCGTCCAACGCAACGATGCCATCAGCTGGCGCACCGTATCGCTCGAGTAGCGGGGAGAGATCCGATCGATCGTTCTTCATCGGTCGATCCGGCATGGCGAGTCGAGCGGGTGCCCGATTCTCACGCTCCCTCCACACCCTCGCGTGTCTAAGATACTGAGCGTCAGCATGTTATCACAGGAACCACTTAGGATGGCAGATGAGCCAAGACATGCACACACTTCTACTTGGAGTAGAGACGGTCAGCAACTTTGGGGAGCCTTGCCGCGGCGCCGTTGGCGGCTACCCGCATACTAGGGCACTGCGTCGTTCTACGGCAAGTAGAGCGGCAGGCGGCGTGTCGAAGGTTCGGGCGGAACGCACATGCGGCGGCTATGACATATGGCTCGCGCGCGACAAGATACGATCGGAAGATTCGCCGTTGGACGGCGTCATACCGGCAGCCGGAAGGCCAGGCCCGACCACACTCTCGCCAGATTCCTCGCGCGCCGCGAGCTTCATGTTGAGATCGAGGAGGTGCGTGAGTGTATCGGTGTTCGCGCGAAAACCGTACGCCGCGAAGACCGCACGGTTCAGCGCGTCATGGGCTTCTTTCAGCTCGCTCTCGCCGGGACCGTCCAACAGGTTATAGAGGGCGCGGATCGAGAGCTTCCCCTTACGCATGAGCTCCGCTCGGCATGAGCGCAGTTCACGGGCCGCTTTCGCGACCGCACGGACGTGGGCTGCGGAGGGCTGCTGCGGCCACGGGTAGGTGTCGAAGACCGACTCTGACGTATAGCGTGGATCGGCCTTCATCGTGGAGCAGCGTGCTGTGAACCAATCGGCATGGAGCGACGACTGGAGTATACCGAACGAGTAGTCGTCGTCGAAGACGAACACCTGGAGGGCATCGTTCGGATGGATGCCACGGTCCACGAACGCGAAGAGTGGTCGTTTCGTCACGCGCGAGCACGCGATATAGCGCTGGACCTTCCCGAGCTGCTCGAAGAGTTCCGCGCGCCCATACGAGAGCCGCCACCAGTGCTTCAGGAAGTTCGCATGGTGATGATTCACCCGCGCGTCCGGGTCGTCTTGGAGCGCGGCGCGGTTCCGCTCCTGCTCCTCAGCGGCAGCTTTCTCGCGATCCGTGAGCACGGTTGCCTTCACCCGCGCGAAGGGCGCGCGGAAGGTCGACGCATCCACGAGATCGCGCCGGCCGAAATCAATCACAAAGCGGCTCGGCCCCGGCGGCACGAGGTCGAGGAGATCCTCGCCGATCATGTATGGGAAGAGCACCTCCGTGTTCCGCGGATCTTCGGCGAGCATCTCTTCGGCTTCTTCCAGTGAAACGAGGAAGCCTTTATGACCGTGCGTCTGCCCTTGGTAGCAGCACGCTGCGTCAGCGTTCGCGCGAAGCTTCACCGACGTGGAAACCTCGAGGCGCGGCGATAGCGCCGGGCCGATCGTGGGGAGCTCGTACACCTCCCACGGGCTATCGACGGAATTTCCCTTCTGGAGGAACAGGTGCTTCGGGCGCGGCTCGTCGCCTTTCACCCAATTCACGATCGACACGTGCACGACGGCGTCGCCGGACCACACTTGCGAGGAAACGGCTTCGGTGATCGTACCGCCGTGACCGACGATGTAATCGAGTCCGCCCTCGCGGGAGTAGTTCTGTCGAATCGTGTTGGTGCCGACGAGTCCTGCGCGACCATTCGGCCGAAGGTGGTCATGGGAGCGTCGGAACCAGTAGACGCAGTAGTCGGCACGGCCCGGCACGTCGGGGTACTCCTTGCGAATCTTGTTCAGGTATGCGCGGCCGTACTCGCCTTGCATCTTGTTCTTCGATTGGTACGGCGGATTGCCGATGATGGCATCGGCCTCTGGCCAGGACGCGAGGAGCGCGTCATCGCAGCGGATGTTGTCGTCGAGATTGTCCAGCGGGAGCGCGCTGTCGAACTGGAGACCGAGTTCCATCTGCATCTTCCCGAGCGCCGTGTGCGTCTCTTCGAGCGCCAGCTCCTTCGCGAGCATGAGCGTCACCTTCGCGAGTTCGACTGCGAAGGGGTTGTTGTCAATCCCAAAGAACTGGCGGGTGGAGATGAGCGACGACGATCCCATGCGGCGATCCGCCTGCTTCCCGTATGTTTCGTGCGCCTTCACGAGGACGTCGAGCTCAAGTCGCTTCAACTCCCGGTACGCAACCGAGAGGAAGTTCCCACTCCCGCACGCGGGATCGAGGACGCGAAACTTTGTGAGGGCCTTGCGAATATCACCGAGCGCAGTGAGTGTCTTCGCGCCTTCAATCCGCTCGCGCCACGGCCGCACGATGGTGGGCAGCACAACCTTCTGAATATCCGCCTCGCTCGTGAAGTGCGCGCCGTAGGCGTGGCGCTGTCCCTCGCCCATGCTGCTTTCAAACAGGGAGCCGAAGATCGGCGGCTGGACGCGTGACCAGTCCTCGCGCGCGGCTTCCGCGAGGAGTTCAAGTTCATCGCGGAGGAGCTCGACGGGTTCGATCGTCCGGAAAAGCCCGCCATTGAAGTACCGGACTTCCCGGTATCTGCCCCCTCGCGCCGCATCAGGTGAATTCATCTGCCGAAACAACGCACCGAGGCTGTCGTACGTGCTCGCGCCATCGAGACACTCGTTGATATGTTGCGTGAAGATCCCGCGCGGCAAAAGGCCCGCGTCTTCCGAAAACATCGCAACGACGCACTGCAGCACGAACCGCTGCGCGACGATTCGGTCCTCGCCGCGTGCGACAATCTTGTTGAAGATGGTCGCCACCTTGTCCGCCGCGCCGCGCGTGACGGCGACGCGATCATTATCGAAGAGTGGTTTCCGCTCGTCCGGAAACAGAAAGTTGAGTGCCTGATACCTCTTCGGCAAGTCCTCCAGGGCGATGACGTCTATCGGCTGATCGAGCTGGAGATCGAAATCGTAGACCCAGAATTCGCGGAAATTACAGAGGATGACGTACCGCGGCCGGTGCGGTACGAGGCGCTGCCAGTACTCAAATGCCTGACGGTAGTGGCGCTCCAGCGGCTCGCCACCTTTTTTCATCTCGATCAGCAGTCGAGGCTTCCAGACCAGATCGGCGAAACGCGTTCCTTTCTTGTCCTGCTTGACGCGATGCTCGAGGGTCGCACCCGCTTCCTTGTAACCGGCGTGGCCGAAGGCTTGGAACAGGCGATCGCAGAAGACCTGCGCCTCGCCCTTCTCGTCGCCGCGCAAGGTCTTCGCGTACTCCACGAATGCGTGGAGGCGTGCTGCTTCCTGAGTACTCATCAGAGGTGTTGGTCGGGGCGGCATCGATCCGGGGCGAACCCTACTGTCATTCTACCGTTCGACGGGATGGAAGTCTCTGCCGGCTATCTCCCATCGCTGCGCTCCGGAGACGGTCATTGGTGTACGAGAACGTGCTGCCGCTCGAGCCGGTTGATGGCGAGACGGCGGGGGCGCATGCGGTGAGCGAGAGACCAACGATGAACAACGCGGCTGCGGCGAGGGAAAGGCGAAGCATGGAAAAGCGGGTTGGTCAGTTTGGGTCGACGACGATGCCGTCGCGCCAGAGCGCGCCACAGAGTGATGGGTGCAGCGCCATGACAATGAATTTCGGCGCGCCCGTACATTCATCCACACTCGCAAACGCGTCACTGAATCCGAAATGGTCCCGTTCGACGAGGAGCCCTGGGGCTCCCGAGACGATGTGGAAGTTGCCAATCAGCCAATGAGGAGGACGATCACAAGAACACCAAGGATGGGATTGATGGGCCTCGGGGGTTTGGACGCCATAGGGCAGTGGTATAGATGTCTGACCTGACTGTAGCAATGACGCCTACAGCAAGCAATACATGGTCGCGCTTAGGACATAACAGAAACGGTTACGAGCTAACGAGATATCCCGGATAGCCCGTGGCGCTTCAAACCGGCCGCTTGCGGGCGAGCGGATGGAGAGGCGACCCAGGCCTGCACGTCCGCTGGATGCGATCCAGCGGGAGGCGCGAATCGCACGGCCGGGCGCGCTCGACGCAAAAGACGCCGAGCATGCGAAGTCGATCCTCAATGAATTCGCATCGAAGCTTGAGCGGCGCTAAGAGCTGCGGTCCTCTACAACCGCCAGCCGGTACTACGGTTGAATGCGGGCACGGATGCGCCGGCGCTGCCTGAGGGGCGCTTGGCTCGCCTCCGGGCACTGCCGGGGCCTCTGATCTTAGTTGATCACTGCGTGGAAGTCGAATTCAGTCGAGGGATCGGATTCACTCCCCATGTAGTCGGCCTGCCGCTTGCCAAAATGTGACGTATGGGCGTTTCGAACCGATATAAGTGTCCAATACCCTGCCTCTTCTAAGGAGGACTTCAGTATCTTCCGTGCGTCGCTCCTAGCTGACGGAATGCTTCCGAAACGGACGTACAGGTGCGCCTCATCCCGAACACGCTTCCCGATGTTGCGCCAGACTTTGGCCAAGTCCATGATAAATCGGTCACGGCCGCTGTGGCAGAGTTGGTTGTGGTTTTCGTAGTTGATTTCTTCATCACCTCCGAGGAACCACATCCGTAGCCATTGGTCCTGCACATAGGTCCGCATTCCGTAATACGGCGGAGACGTCACAACAACAATGGGGCCTTCCGTTCTGCCGTATGAAGCGGCCTTACGTGCATCCAGGCATCTTACGTTTCGGATGTCGCTGGGCGAATCTGTATTCAAATCCGTAATGCGTTTGAGCTTTTTCGTGAGCACATCGATCACGGACGCGTTTGGGGGAAGCAGGTCGCGGTCGCCCCAATACTTGAGGGAATAATCAGGTTTCGTCGCGAACGTCCGCGGCATCTGATTGGAAAAGTAGCTCGGGCTTGCGTCACGTTCCGACAGGGGACCGTGCAGGCATCCAAGCGCAGCAGCTCGCAGAATCGCGGATTCGTTCGTTACCTGCTTCTCATCAAGTAGTCCTTCGCGAAGGCTGCAAATCTGCAGCAGGGTTCTGTGGGAGAAGGCTCTTTTGAAGAACGGGCTCGCCGGCACATTCTTCGGCGTCCTGGCGACTAACCTTGCCGCTAGCGCCGTGACATTTCCTAATTCAGCGCTGGCGAGCTTGGCTTGTGCAATCGCTACGGCAATCGGTGAGGTGTCCCGACCGTACGCGCGTAAGCCCAACTTTCGAGCAGCGTAAATCGTGGTTCCTCGACCGCAAAAGGGATCATATACTGTGGGGGCCAGAGCCTTGTGCTTCCGCAACAGATGCATGGGGAATTCAAGGGGAAACATTGTATAGTATGGACAGATCGCGTTAAACGCAAAATCCTTCTGGTATGCAAGCTGGGTAGCCATCGTTAGCCTTCTCTCTTGTTAATGCCAGCGCACTTCGCCGCTTCGTTTATCTCCGGCCGATTGAATCGTGACGGCCTTCCGGTTCGCGCAGAACTCATCGAGGTACGACTTGATGGCGATGGACGTCGCAGCCGCTTTTTCGTCGGTCGGCAGATGATAGGCAAGCGATTTTGGCATCAGAACGATACATTTCGCCCGCGCCCGCGAAATCGCGACATTAGTGCGCTCGAGCTGAAGAAGAAATTCTTCTTCACCTTCAATGATGTCGGTATCGCCAACGCCGAACGAGACAATGATGGTATCCCGCTCGCCTCCTTGGAACCGCTCCACCGTATCGACGGCCTCAAAAACCGCCTTCGGATTGGCCTTCGGAAATAGTTCCAATAACTTGCGCAGCACGAGTGCCTTCTGGGCTTTATGCGGCGTGACAATACCGATTCCGCAATCGAAAAACGCCTCTTCGGAATAGGCAGTCCTGGCGGTCGCCTTGCCCTGGTTGAGTTCTCCTGCAATCACCTGGCGGGTTACGTAAGCAAGTCCCGCTACAAGTCCTGCTTCGATTTCGTTCGCCTGCGATGACGTAGCGTCTTCATGGATGAGAGCGGTCACGCGCCGCTCGGGCTTCAAAAGTTCCTCATAAGCCGCCGTGACCGGGAGACCGGGTGGCATGGCCTTGGTGACTGTCTCGACAGCCTTCAAGAGCTGGAGGTCGCGCGTGGGAAACGCCGCCTGCAGCTGCGCTGGGTAACCAAGCAAACGCGCGTACTCGACAAGGTCGCTGTTAGACCGGTAATTCAGCAGCAACGGCACAGGCTTAATGCCGAAGCGTCGTATTAGATATTCCTGAATGCTGCCGACCAGGTGTTCGGCGCCGTCCGGCGGATCGAGATGCTGGATTGGCGGCATTTGTTTGTGGTCGCCAACGATGATGAGTTGTGCGTCGGCCTTCATTGCTGCCAGAGGCCTCAACGCAAGCGTGATCGGGATTTGAGAACTTTCATCCAGGACAACGAGGTCGAAGATGCCATCGACGAAGGAGCCGGCCGTACCTGCGGCCTTCGTCACCTGCTGTATGAAGTGAGCGGTATGCGATACGACGGTAATTCTGTCGTCGTCCTGAAGGCTGGCAAGGAGTTCCTGGTAATTTGCGTCGTCCTTGTGCCGAATAGCAGCTTTGAGGTTCAGATGTTTAGCCTTCGTCTCCAGAGGCTTGGGATCTCGTGATTTTGAATAGAGCCAATAATAGTCGCACGCGGCCGACGCATCCGCTTCAAGGTTCTTCACAAGGCGGCCTGACAACTCTTCTGCCGTCCGGTAGTTTGGACCCGCGATTAGAATTTTTCGGGCCTTTTTCTGTCGAATAACCGAATGTAGAAAGGCTACGAGGGTGTCCGTCTTGCCGGTTCCGGGCGGACCCCAGACAATCGTTAGCTGGTTCATGGCACACGATCTGACAGCATCAATCTGGCTGGCGTTAAGTTCGTGTTTGTTAGCCGTCTTGGCAAAGCCCACTATGGCCTCGATATCCTGGGGGTTCCGGAGCACCTTGGATGCAAGCTTATTCGCTTGCCAGAGCACTTCGGCAATCGGAGAATCCGGATCGGTGCCCTTCGGGATTTTCTTCGCGACGGATGCACCCATTGCGGCCAACGCTTCCGGTGCCGCGATGGAACACTTGGGATTCCCGATTTCCCGCAGGATGTCAGTAACCACCCCGGAATCGTCGAATGCGGAGTCTTCGAGCAGATAAATAGGTTCCTTACCGATTGGAAGCACTCCCTGAGCCATAACGGCGTTGAATTGTGTTTCAACTCCAGACCATTTCGCACTCAGCGTCACTGTCAGCCGTTTTGCCACCCTGTCGAATGTTGCAATCCGAGCCGCGATGACTCTGTGCATCGGTATAAAGGAAAGCTTAGGGTCAAGGTTCAGCCCCAGGGAGTTGCCGTTAGCCAGTGGAAATCCCGGCCAACTAACAATTCCTACGGTGCAGCTGTCGCCTTCCTCAAGCTTCGCCTCGGCGGAGTCCTCGCTGACCAGGAATTCGAACGAATTGTTTCCGTGATCCTCTACCAAGCTCACGAGTAAAATCGCCTTGTATGAGGCTTCAAGCGACTCTGCCCGAGCGATGAACGAACCCAGCGACTCGGTTCTCGCGACGGCCGCCGAAACCTGTGACCAGCGGTCCCATACTTTCGAGTCGTAGGCAACGTTTGCCAGGCCGGCCGGAATGCTCATCGAAAGCACCGGCGCGTTCCCGCTAATGACGGCCTTCAAATCCATCCGCAAACGGGCGGTTATGCTGGCGAGCGCCCAGGTATGCGTCTTCAGTACATCGCCATACCGTGTGATTGCCTCCGTAGTCGGTCTGGTTTTGCCGAAAATTCGGACGGTGCCCGTGGTGGACTTCCAAATCTCGAAAATGCGCTCACGGGGAATCGCATTGCCAAGCGGCTCCAGATAGTAGTTATCGACCTTGCGCGGCAGCATTCGCTCGTGATGATAATGTTCGGCGGTTCCGATAAGAGTGGTGGCGAAGAACTGCGGCAGGCGTACCGAGCCGCCGACGATGTCCCGGATGAAAACGATGTTAGGACAGATATGGTCGGATTTCTCCAATAACTCATCCGGCGGAAAGATCCACGCCAACGCCCGTTGCGAGCGTCCCGGCAGGTCGAGAATGTTGAGGAGGTGCCTGCCAAAAGCGTTACAAAGCTCTTCGTATTGCCGGACTTCCCAGAAGCAAATCTGGGTGTGCAGCGTTTGGAAGCTATTCGCGGCAAATTGGCGCTCGGCCTCCTCAATCCAGCCCGCGAAGCATTCGATAAACGATAGCACCGCGGCCCATTCGGCCACCGCGGTGTCCTTATTGACAACAAACGCATCCTCGCCCAGCGATTTGAGCGATGAGGGTTCCTTGCCATCACCGGCGGGAAATTTCGATCCGAACGGGGAGAATAGCGTTCCGCGAATGGCGATGCCCGTCAGCAGTCCCGAGCCGGAATCGAAGTTCACAATGATGTCGAACTCAGCGCCGACACGCTTTGCGAGTCCTCCGACTTTGGAGACGTCGTCCACTGTGACTTTGCCTGTGCTGATCGATTCGGCGCGGTGGGAAATCTGCCCGCGGTCCTGCTTGAGAAGGGAGTGCTTACGAAGAACCGGCTCTTCCGGCTTCATGCCCACTAAACCGGCTACGTTCTGATGGCCTCCGGCAAGCAGAACGCGGCTGGCGCCCTTCGTTAGCGTCGCCATCTTTGAGAGATGGTCGGAGTTCTCGGCGGCCGGAGTACAGTAGTCGTTCTTGTGAGCGTCAAAATGCTTGCGGTCTTCATCAGACAGCCAAACCCGGTTTCCAAGCCAGTCGCATGAACTGCATCGCGGATTCACATGGTAGGGAACGGCATCCCAGCCCTCTGTATCCCCCAGCTGGACAACTCGCGGCAGGTCTTCGCAGAAGAATTTGCGCACGCTTGGCATGTAAATCAGGAAAAGCACCAGGCCATCCTCAAGATCCTGACGCAGTGCCTTCAGGCGGTTGGCGTGGTCGCCACCTTCCTTTGTGCTTAAAATCTTCGTAAAGTGCGGCATTTCAAGATGCCGCCAGAGATAAATACGATCGGATACGAAAAACTTGTCCAGAAACTTCTTGCCTTCGGTGTGAAGCCAATTCGCCACGAAAATCGCATACAGGCAGACTTCCGCAGAATAACTGGCATTGGCCTCAGTGATGTTTTTCAGGTCGATCACCGACAACGCCATGCGCTTGTCGTGTTCCGGAAGGGGCCGGCGTGTTCCGTCGGGTAGAATCTCGAATTCCGTCTCACGGCGAACATCGGCGAAGATGATGTCAGGGCGCAACCCGGACATCTTGGGAATGAACATTTGGTCATCTTTCGAGACACCCATGTTCGTGAACGCCGTGACGCGGAAGTCCTCCGGCTCAATCTGAGGCTGAAGAATCAACGTCGGGGCCTTGATCTTGGAAAGAGCGTCCAGGAGATCGACAGAAGCCGTTCCGTTATTTTGCGCAAATACGTTGTTGGGAAGTGAACTGCATAGCACATTGTATTGTTCGTATTCGAACTCACGCCCGGATGCCGTAATGAGCTGAACGCCGGGACGAGACTTAAGTGGAACCGGAATGCCCGCCTTCTCCAATTCGTTGGGCTTATTCGAGAAGAGCGACAGGTAAAGCTCACGCTCGCAGAGCGTGCGAAAGTACATCGACATCTTGCTCTTGGAAAATTCTCGTTTTGGTAGCGGCATGGGCACCGGAAAGTTTAGTATTTTTGGATGTACAGAACCCGGAGATGATACTACAGCGAGGCATCATCAAACGCTAGCGCTTCAACGCATGCGGGAAGCCCGATGTCTCCAGTGAATTGTGCCGAAACCGCGCGGTATCTCTCGCGAGTGCCTCGTCGCAGGCACGGCGACCGAGAGAAAGGCGGACGAGCTCTTCTACCGGCTTTCGCGTTCGGCGAACGGGCCGCAGCCGAGCTGCCGCACTGCTACTGCTGGATCGCATCGTGCGGACCGTTCCCCAAGCTTGCGTACGTCGATCGTCTGGCACGCTAGGGGCCGGAGAGGTTCTTCGAGACAACTCGCGCGGCAAACGTATGATCGGGCGTCTTCGACCCTATCGATCCGCACGCTTCGAGTAGTTCTCTATACCGAAATGAAGGCGGGACACCTCTCCCGCTTTCATGACATCAATGGCGCGAGCACGTAGGATAGTTGCCCTTCGTCCGTCGGTGGTGTATCACGACGATGTCCTTTGCACAGAGCAGCGGCAGGTGGGCCAAAGAGCATACGCGCTCTTGGCCAAAATGACCCTCAAAACAGATAATTTGCGCAGACGCAAGCTAAAACATTGACAAGCTGATACAAACGGAGCCTTTTAAGCTCTTGGCCGTGGGTTCGAATCCCACCCGTCCCACCACGTGCCGCATACGGCGCATCCCGACGCGCTCTATCCGGCCATATCGGGTCACGGTCGGCCCCGCCGCCGATTCGTTGAAGGCCAAGAGCGCCCACACCGCTCGCTGGCCGTTCTGTGCCGTGTCGTTCTCTGCATGGGGACCCTATTTCTTTCCCCACACCTCTATGTTCCAACCTGTTCAGGCACAGCCAAGAGCTGTGCAGCCGATCGAACGCGGAAAAGCCGCCGAGCATGTGGCTCTCGCCGGTACGGACGTCGCGGCCCATGACATCCCGCTGCCCGCGCGGCCCGAAAATCTCGCGCGCATCGAGGATCTCGACCGGCTCTTCACCGGATTCCTCCAGCACGCCGCCGACTACCTCAACCACAGTCCGATGACGATCGTGTGGTATCGCGGCTCCTACGCCGCCTACCGGCGATTTCTGATCGACGGTGCGTCCCTCGATGAGGGGGCATTTGGCGCCCGGATAAACGACATCGTCGGCTGGGTGTCCTACCTCCGCCGACGCATCTACCGCGGCCGGAAGCTGAAGCCGATCGCGGTCAATGGCTACTGGCGCGGCGTGCGGCGGTTCTTCCTCCATCTTGAATCGACGACGGAGCGGGTAAGCCCGTTCCGTGGGCTGAAGCCGCCGACCGTCTCGGATCGGATTCCAAAGGCGAAATCGGCGGAGGACTGCCGAAAAATCCTCGATGCGGCCTACCACTGCCCATGGCCCGATCCAGACATCGCGTACAAACGCGTCCTCGCCCACGCGGTCATCGGCGTGATGATCTTCGCGGGATTACGTCGGAGTGAGGTCGTGGGCCTCAAGAACGCCGACGTTGATCTCACGACCGGAACGATCAACATCGAGCGCGGAAAAGGCATCGCCGGTGGGCGGAGGAGGACCGCGTACGTCTCACCGGAACTGAAGGCGATTCTCACGGCGTACCAGCGGAAGCGGGAATCGTACGGTGACGACCTCGTATCCGCCTCATACTTCATCTCGCCGAAGTCAAAGCGCGCACTCTCTCTCGAAGGTTTGCGGAAGATCGTCGCAAAGGTGTCGCGCGCGAGCGGCGTTCCGTTCACGGCACACGTGCTCCGTCATAGCTTCATCACGCATCTTCTCCGTTCCGACGTCCCGCTCCACATCGTCAAGGAGCTCGCCGGACACAAGGATGTTGCGACCACGATCGGCTACCTGCGCATATTCGACGAAGATCTCCACAAGAACATTCGGAAGATTCGGTTTGCGTAGCGCTACACGGCGACGTCGAGCCGTAACCGGCTTGCGTACTGGAGGTGCTCACCCTCGAACACGTGCGAGTACCGTTGGAGCATTGCAAGGCTGGTGTGTCCGAGAAGGTCCATGCTGACTCGATCAGGCACACCAGCTTGCCGGAGGAGCGTCGCGTACGTATGCCGCAGGACGTGGGGCGACAGCTGAATCCCGAGATCCCGGCCGATGCGTGCGCAGAGATCGCGGACCGGCTCCGGCGTGATGCCGCGATCCTCCCGTACATCGACGATGAAGGACATTGCTGAACGATTCGCCGCTCGCCGTTCTGCTTTGTATTTTTCGATGAGGATGCGCAGCTGCGGCGCCATGTAGCAGGTCCGCGTCTTTCCGCCTTCTGGCCCCTTGCCGTCACGAACAATGACCGTTCCCTGCCGTTCGTGGACGTCGCCATTCTGAAGATTTACGACCTCGCTACGGCGCAACCCCGCGAGGAGCATCAGCCCGATGATCACGAGGTTTCGCGCGCGTTCGAGCTCCGTGCGCCAGTCTTGGTTTCGCACGTACTCGACGACGCTCTCCGCAGTCTCTTTCGTGAGGCAGTTGGGTGGTCGCCGTCCCGGAGAAGGCGTTGGCAGGAGCCGCAGCGGATTGACCGAGCCGTCGACGTCCCCGATCCAGCGGAGGAGTGAGGAGAGTGCGCGCCAGCGCGCGTTGATGGTGGTGCGGCTGATGTCCTTCTCCCGCTGCCATCCAATCCATCCGCGCAGGATGTGCATCTGGCTGTCGACCTCGCCCCGAAGGAACACCTTCCCTTGCTTTGTCTGAACGAGGTACACGCGAAAACAGGAGAACGACCGCCAGACCCATTGAAGGGTTGAGGGCTTCAGTCCCTGCACTGCCTCGGCATCCTTCAGAGCCTGCTGAACCCGACGCGTGAAGTGCTCCACCGAGGGGTACTGAAGCGGCCGGGTTGGAACCGTCATCACCCACCGGGACCGATTTGCGTAGAAGGGATCGGCCGGCTGTCCCCTCCTGACGGGCAAGAGCGCGCCAGGTTCGCCGTACGATATTGCGGAAGGAACGATGGCGTGGATTCTGCTCTCGGTGTTCGGCGTTACAACATTACCGACGCTAGCGTTGTGAACGCCCTTACGCATGGATCTGCGAATTGGCGTTGTCGCTGACAAGCTCCGTGCGCCGCTCATCTCGTTCGGCGATCGCGGCATGTATCTCGGCCGATAGTTCGTTCTCACTCTCCGCACTTACCTGAGACCGCTGCGCGATCATCGCGGCATCCGCGTGATTCGAGAGTTCTCGCATGTGATAAGGCAGCTTGGTGGGGGCGAGAACCTGGATGCGACGCGCTTTGTAGGGACGGTCGCGGAGGAGCCAGTAGCAAGCGCCGACAGGCAGGTTCGCGAGTTCGCGCTTCCGGTAATCGATCTCCTCAGCAGGAAGCAGCAGGGGCTCTTCCACCGGTTTATTCGGGAGTACCTGTTCGCGCCAGATCGTGCCGAGCGGTTCGAAGATATCGTTCGCGAGTATGCGCGCCTCGCTGTACGGTAGCCGGAAGAAGAACTGCCGCCCCGTGTTGCCGAGGAGGTGGGGCCGAAACGCCGGCGGGAAGAGCGAAAGCCCCTGCGCGGCGAGCGTGACGAAGACCTTGTACTTCCGGGCTGCGACAAGGAACTCGGCGAGGCCGCTGTCGGCGTCGGCGAGCGTGTGCGCCTCATCGAGGAGGAGCGCGTACGGCGTCCGCTTCTCGGGCGGGAGCGCTTCGCGTTGGAGCGCGGCGGTCCGAAGGACATTTACGAGCAACCGGCCCATGACCGGCGCCGCCGGGCCGAGGTAGCCCGCCGCGAGATTCACGAGGACCGTGTCACCGCGATTGATCGCGCCGAAGAGATCGACGGTCGATTGCGCTTGGCCGAGGAAGCGCTGGACGGCGACGGAGCCGAGGAATGGTTCGAGCTTATTCAAGACCGCCGACACGTACATCTGCTCGCGCGCGCCGAACCGTTTGCGGAAATAGGTCTGCGTCGCCTTCGATGCCGTGGCAAGGACACGGCGGCGAATGCGCGGGATGAGGTAGAACTGCCCGAGGTCCGCAAGACTCATGACCGAGTTGCTTTCGATGCACGCGCGAAGACCGTAGCGCATGAGCTCTTCCACTTTGACGCCCCACGCCCACGACGCCGCCTCTTCGCCGGCATAGAGCCGCTTCAGAACGCCAACGAGGAGATCGACCTGTCGTCCCACGTCGACACCTTCCATGCGCGTGAGCGGATTCCAGCCGGGAAGGAGATCGGGTTTTGTGAAATCGAGGAGGACGAGGCCCGGCACCTTCTCGAAGAGCGCCCATGTGGCGACGCGGGTGAAGAGGTCGCCGTGGAGGTCGATGAGCGTGAACCCCGTGCGTTCGCGCAGGTGATAGCGGGCGAACGTTTCGAGGAGCGACGACTTACCGCTCCCCGTCGAACCGACAATGAGCGTGTGCTGGTGCATGTCGCTCGCCGCGATATGTGTCGCGACGACACCGCCGCCGGGCACGGCATAGGTTCCGAAGGCCATGCCTTGCCGTTCGCGCTGTGCCGCAACGAACGGGTCACGGCTCCAGAAGGCTGCCCAGCCCTGCTGCGCGCGTGACGCGGCGGTGTCGAACGCCAGATGAAAGGTTTCCGGGACACCCGGCCGAAGGAGGAAGAGCGTCGTGATGGCGACGATGAGGAATGCGGCTGCGCCAACAAGCGCGAGGTGAGGGAGGGTCATCGGAGGGGGAGGTGAAAGAGAGGGAGGGTGAAGAGGATGGTGAAACCGATCGCCGCAAGGAGCGCGAGGAGCAGGAGATGCACGAGCGCGCGACGCAGGAGCGGGATCGCGAGGAATCGGAGCTGGAGCCGCCTGAGACGCGAGGGCGGTGCCGGGTCTTGGACCGTGAAGCCGCCCTCCTCGTGATCCGTGAGGAGTGCATGGCGTCGGAGGCGCGCGATGTGCCATGCCGCCGACATGCGTCCTCGGAGCCGCAGACTCGTCACGAGATGGTCGATGTGCGACAGCGGTCGGTGGGGTTCACACCAGAGGAAGTAGAGGAAGACCGCAAACGTCGTTCGTCCGACAACCGGAAGAACTTGAACGAACCAGTGCGTCGGGAGATCCTGCGTGACGGTCCTCGTGAAGCGCGATTGCTCATCGACCGGCCCGCCCACGATCTCGACGAGGACCGTATCAATCCCCCACAAGTCTTCGACGTGGTAGACGACGAAGCGATGGCGCACGAGTCGGTCCAGCCAGCGAATGACCCGGCGGTTTGAGACACGGAGCATCCACGCGAGATCGTTCACGCGGAGCGCGAGGAGGCCTGTTCGCTGGCGCAGGGCTTTTACGACGAGGAGGAGGAGTGCTTCGTTCCGGCCCACGCGATCCACGATGACGAGGAATGTCCCCAAGTCGGCGCGGACCGTCGTGAGCCCTTCGGGCGGCTCGGCGTGCTGCGTGAGAAAGCGAAGGCGCGTGCTGTCTTGGAGGGCGTGGTCAGGTCGCTGCATGGGGGGTGGTGAGATCTGGGGCGACGGGCGGCGACGGAACGGAGGCGGTTCCGATGTCGATGCGGCGGGTCAGGGAAAGGAACACCCGTTGGAGATAGGCGTCGGGTGTCGTCTCGGGCGGGGTGGTGCTTGTCACGATCATCGGTCGCACGAGGTTCGCGCGTTCGTTCAGCAACTCGACCATCGGCGGCGTCGCGAACTCGACCCGCTCGACGATGAGCGCGCGTGCGGCGAGCGCGGATCGTCGATCGGCAGCGGTCGGGACGTGATCCGCGCGGACTTTGTACGTCTGCACGCCCGCCGCCCCGAATGCCCGATCGACGGCGACGACGGCACGCGCGAGCGACGCGGTGTCGTCGCTTCGAAGGTAGAGCCCACGCCCGGCATGGATGCTCTCGTCGGCGAAGCGGTCTACGTAGGTTGAGAGCGCCTGGAGCACAGCGAGAGGAAGGTCGACGCCAAGCTCGCCGCCATCCCCCTCTTCCTCCAGCGTCTCAACGAGGAGATGGTGCCACACGAGATCGCGAATGCCCTGTTGCTCGCGGAAACGGCGTGCGATCCGACCAAGCATCACCTTCGTCAGACGTCGGCGGCCGGCACGGTAATGCATGACCGTCGTCCCATCGACGCCGAGTTCCTTCGCGAGGTCGGCGAGCGACCAGCCCCACGAATCGGTAAGGACGAGGAGTTCCGTAATGAGGCGGGAAACGTGGCGAGACACAAGAATCGGTGAGGAATGCGTCCATTGTCGCCCGGTCGACTCCTCCGACACGAACACAAAACGCGGCAACTGGCGCTGCGCCAGCGCAAATGCGTTGTAGTCGCGGAAAGACCGCGGAGCGAATGGCGCAGCGCCAGAACGGCGCGGCTTCAGGGTGGATATGAGTTTCGAAATCCATCATACCGATGTGTCGCGCCTTGTGGCAGCGTGCGACTACATCTTGCTTCGATGGATACGAAAGATCGCATCCCTATGCGGCGGAAACGTCGGCTGTGCTGTTGACACGATTTACGACACGGCGTTCCGTGGCGGCGCGCCAGTTTGAGCAACGATGTTCGCGCGCGCGAACGCGCCCTCGCGCTGGCGCAATGCCAGGAGGCCACACAACGACACAGGTGACGTCCCTCCGCGCGCGTAGCGTGGAAATAGACAGTAACCAACCTCTATGTCCTCCCGTGACGATTCACCTCGCGACGATGCCTTGATGGACGCCGAAGACGGCCCGGCGGACATGCAACCGACAAACAGTCGCACACCACAATCGCCCGGCGACCCGCTTGCGGATGCGGGCGTGAGCCTCACGCACCCCACCCCCGTGCGTGAGGGGCTGCGTGATGGCCTCCGTGACCCCTTGCGTGAGACCTCTCTCGCACCGGTCGATCTCCTCCTCACGGGTGTCGGAACGCTCCCGAACATGACCGAGCGCGATACCCGCGCACTCTCGTACCTCGTGCTCCTCCGTCTCCTCGGATTTGACCAACTCCGGAAACTTGCCTTTGAGCGGGGCGACGGGTCCATCCTCCGCCATCGCGTTCGCATGTATGAGGACGCCGGCTGGATCACGCGCTGGACCGCGACGCTGCCCAATGGCACCCGGCAGCGATGCGCCGTCCCCACCCGTGACGCGATCCGCGCGGTCGTCGACCGTCTCGACGGGATACTCGGAGAGGATGTCCCGTTCGCACCGCTCCTTCGGCTCATGCTCCCCCGCAGGGAACGTCGCCCATTGAAGCTACCGGAATCGACGCCGGACTGGTTCGCGCATCAGCGCGAAGTGAATCACCTTGTCGCAAGCATCCTCCGAAGCGGTCGGAAAATCCTCTGGGCCTCCGCATGGGATTGTCCCTTTCCGGAGGTGGCCGAGAATTACACCCTCCCGCAACCCGACTACATCCTCGTCGAGGAGGTCGATGGGAAGCTTCGGGTTGTCTTCGGGGAGCACGATCGCGGGACGGAGGACGTGGACCGGTTCGTCGACCGCAAGCTCGCGCTCTACGACGAACTTGCGGAGGATGCCGCAGATGTGGGTGAACTCTTGGGGATCGCCGACGTCGCCGTCCATGTGAGCGTGTTGGATGTGCGCACGAGAACCCCCGTGCGCCGACTGCAGGCGCTTCTCCGTGAAACGAGCGATACCGCGAAGCCAAACCTCTTTTCCTTCACGCTTGGGGGCTGGCTTCACGCGTATCCCGCAGAACGTGTGTGGTTCGCCGGCGAGCAGGAGCCATCGCACTTTTCACGCCACTGGCAGGATCATGACGCGCTCATCACGGCCTGACGCGGCGCCCAGAAAGACCGCTTTCCCGGATGGGATGGATGACGCAGCGTAGGGGGAGGGCATCGTAGATGCCTCGTGTGGACTATCGCGCGATCGGGATCGGTGTGTCGAGCACGACCTCGGCGACCTCCAGTGCCTTCGTGATCATTTCCATGCCACGCGCGCATGTGGGTAGTCCGCTCATTCTGAGACGGTGCGGGTCAGCGAACAGCTGCAGCATCACGCGTTGGTATGCGCCAGCCACTCCACAGCGCCAGAACCGGTCTTCATCGAGGCCGATGCTCGACGCCACTCCACCGAGACTCAGAAGAGGAGCCTCCCGCGCGAGACGGAACTCGCTCAGTTCGTTGGTAAGGAGTTCCTCGCCCCGATAGACGTTTGCTTCCGACGGCGCCACAATCGCCGCAGGAATCCGCTGGACGAGCGTGGCCGCCGCGGTCGCCGCGTCGTGATGTAAGTACCGCAGATGGTTGGTCAATGATCGGCCCCAGGCTGACGGTGACAGGCGTTCGGACGGATATGGCGCCGGCGCGGCGACCTCCGCCGCGTCGCAGAGCGTCTTGACGTACCCGTGGTAGTCGGCGGGATCGAGCGCGCAAACGGAGTGCGCTGGAAGAAGACCGACCTTTCCCACAGCACGTGCGAGCGCAATGAATCGTAAAGGGGGCGCGAGATCCTCCCAGCGCTGGGCGTCGGGATGCTCGACCGAGAACTGTCCGTCGAGAGCCACGGCGCAGAGAACACCGAGGGTCGCCAAGGGAATCGTGGCATTGAGGTCGAGCGTCGGGTTGAGATCGCTGTAGACCGTGAATGCATCGCCGTAGAACGTTAGTTCTTTCGACTCCCACGAGCGAACCAACGTCGACCACCAGACGTTCGCATCCGACTCCTTGTCGCCGCGGCGGCAGGCCTCTGCCTGATGCGCATAGAACCAGTGTTGATTCAGCACCGCCGAACACTCGGCGATTGCGGCAGCGCTCAGGCTCGGAGCCTGGCTCCGCGCCGTTACTTTTCCCAACTCCTCCGTTGGTGCGCGCGCGAGCGCTGCTTCCTGCAGCACTTTTTCCTCGAGGAGCGCGACGCGGCTGATCTCGGGGCCCGCTTCAGCGTAGAGCACGGACAATCCCAGTCGGAAGCGCGAAGACTCCAAGAGACCGAGCGCATGGTCGGCGGTATCGAGTTCGTGCCGCAGGAGTCCTAGTGCCCACCAATGCTGCTGTAGGCGCGCGGCGATCGGCCCGAGCTCTCGACGCAGAAGCGGCCGTTGCGCGCGATCGAGTTGCAGCAGGCTCTCGCCGTCCATCCGTCGCTGAAGGAGCCCCCGAAGTTGTTCGGGTTGAAAGAGACCGAAAAACGATTCTGCTATCTCGGTCCTGGCTTGATCAATCCGGGCTTGAAACCGCCCGTAACCGAATGCGTGCATCTGAATCCAGTGCGTCTGCTCATGTTCCGCGAGCGCAAAGTAGGAACCGAGGTTGAACGGAAGCTCACTAGCGATGGGCGCGCCAAGACGCTCCAACTCATCGACTTGTTCATCCGTCAACGGAAGCGCGGGAAGTTCGAGAAACCCTGTGTCCGGCCAATACGCGGCCGGGTCATCGGGTGTCGATCGGGGCTTCGGAAACAGCCAATCACTCGGCATCGTCGGCTGGATCAGGCTTGACGCGAGCGGCGCCGAATCGCTCAGAGAGGATCTGCCGAACCTTTCGGGCTAAGGACTTTGCTGCGTCGTAGGCGAGACTGCCGACGACGCCACTGACGACCCAGATCACCACCGTTGCGGTCGTAATCGGTTCCGCCCGGCGTGGCGTTGGTGAAAAGGGTCCGGCGGAAGCTGTACCCGGCCCGCGCTCGATGCGAAGCTGCCCGAGCTCTTCGGCCGTTAGCACGTCTTGTAACGCGGTGAGTACCTCTTCCTCGGTCGCATCAACAGCGATATTCATGAATCTTCTCCTCGCAGGAACGATGGAAGTCTACCGAAGACGATCGACAAGCGGATCGCGGAAGCGACGTTCAAGGTGGAGTGGCAAATGATCTCACGCCGGACAAGGAAGGATGGCTTCCGGTCGAATCGCACTGGCGCAGCGCCATTCGCGAAATGAGTTTTTAGCGTCGTGATGGGTACGCGCACTGGCAGCGCGCCAGAACGCACCCAGCGCCTCTCCAATACATGCCCGCCTCCGAGGTTTAATGCGCTTCGACGGCACCTATCCGACGCACCTTCCCATCTCGGCCTTCCGTTGACACGCCCCGCTCGTCTTGCGACGCGCGCTGTCGTGATGCGCGGAAGAGAATAGGCCGGACGACGCTCTCGTGCGGTCGACGCGATCTTAGGACGGCATGCCATCGGACCACCTCGCGCGCCTTCGTGCCGCTCGGTCCGAACGTGCAGCTCGCTCCCATCGTGCGCGCCGATCGCCCGAGGGCGTCGTCATACGCCTCCAGCCACCCGGTGGCTCCCGCCTCGTATTTTTTCGCTTCCGTGACGACCCGGAACGTAACGAGACCCCCGCGCGCTTTTCTCCCGACGACGCTCTCCCGCGGCCGGTGCGGTTCGAAAGACCACGAATTGACGCTCGATCTCCCGGCGGCCCCTTGAGCCGCCCGATCAACGCTCGTCCGTGCGATTCGCTCTGCGCCGCTCGCCTGAGGGCGTCGTCAGGACGCTCCGAAAGGAGAAGGCACATATGCGCATCATCAAGGTTCGCAACAACCCGTACACCGTCATCAACGGAAAGGATTTCGCCGTCTATCGCTGGTTTTCGCCGCAACACCATGGTCCCCTCTTCATCCAGGTCGCCGGCCGCACGTGCCTCACCAAAGACGATCTGCCGAGCGACGACTGGATCGTGAAGACCGGGAAAGATCGCGGGAATCGCATCGCGACCGCGTGGCGAAAGCCGTGGTTCGACTACAAGTTCGACGCGACGCGAAAGCTCGCCTTCCTCGGCGGCTCGACGGAAGGGTCGTACTACCTCGCGCTTCGCTACCTCGTTCGCCGGTTCGGGCTCATCGCGTCCGAGCGTGAGATCGCCACACGTGCATCGGACTTCGCGAATCACGTCGACGCTCCGTTCGCCTTCTGCCTCGATCGCAGCCGCGACGTCGCGCTCACGGAGACCGATCTCGTCACGCTCGAACTACCGTCGTACTTCAACGCGTCTACTGCCGGGGAACTCTTTGGATCAGGAGTCGCGGTATGAACGGGAACGCTCATCAGCAGCAGGTACCGCTTTCGGCTCGGGAACTCGCCACGATCCTGTGTGCTCTCCGTTCGATGCAAGATCGATTCGACGCTTTTCCGTCGCGCCAATGCCATACGCCGAGATCCGCGGAGTGTGTCCACTTTGACGATCAGGAACCGCTGTCCGCGGACGCGCTCGACGAACTCTGCGACCGCATCGTCGATTCCCTCAGCGGCTGCAATGTCCCCGATCTCGTTCTTCCGGTTTCGAAACGTTCCCGCGGGCGGCTCAACAGGCGCGAGCCCTCGGTTCGCAGTCTCACGATCACCGACAGTGACTGGATGAATGGCGGCGAGGACGATAACCATCTCACGATGATCCTCGTCATCAATGGCACGTTCCATCACCTTGAAGCCATCCGCATCATCGAGGATGACGATGGCCGTCAACACGCAGCATCCCCGGATTTCGAGGACATCATTGACGGGATGTTCCTGATCGGCGGCGACGGCCCGTTCGATACGCTCACGATCCGTGGCGGCACCTACGTCGTCGTCGTGATTCCGTTCCAGTGAGGCGACGATGAACATTCATGTCGTGAGCCTCAACCTCGAAGGGGACCAGGTCGGCATCTGCGCCACCGTCCACGCGGAGAAGGCCGACGCGCTCACAGCGCGGCTCGAAGACGAGTACGGCGACGATGACGTGTTCGTTGGCGTCTACCGCGCGACGGTTGTCCTCGAACACGAGATCGACACCGGCCCCACCAATCCCCTCGGCATCCCGCTCGTCGTCTGCAACGAACAGCAGTCTCTCTTCTAGCTCCCGCCTCGACCCGCTTCATCCCTTCACGTACAGCATTTCAACGCACAACCGCACGAACGCACCGCCAGAGTGTGCAAAGGAGAACATGCCCATGAAAGACCCGACGAGTCTCCCGTCCGCCGATCTCGCCCGGATCGTCGCGGACATCCAGGCGTTCCTATGGCTCGATGTCGATCGCGACGCCGAATCGTTCTGGAACCCGGAAAAGGAATGGGACTTCGATACGGTCGAGAACATTGCCGGACTCCTGAGTGAGTTTGGCCTCGAGCCGATCGGCCCGTCCCTGGCCGTGTCCTAGTCGTCCATCGCGCTTCCACCCACCCATCACCACAACCAACTCAGAAAGGAGGGCACATTCGTGTCCACAGTCGACGTGTCGTCCGGCGCTGCCTACGCAGGCCGCGACGCGAATAGCGCATTGAGTTTTCGGCAGTTCAGTAAGAGCAAACACGCCCAATTCTTTACCCCTCTCTGGCTCGCCGATCTTCTCTTCGACGTCTTGCAGCCGCTCGTTCCGGGCGAGGGCCCGGCAATGATCTCCGTCCTCGACCCCACCTGCGGGTCGGGCCGGCTCCTCGCGCCGTGGAAGACCGCGGGCAGCGAGGTGCTCGGCATCGAGCTCGACGAGCTTGCGGCCGAACATGCGCGTTATGCGGTCGGTCCGCAGAACGTCCGCACGGGCGATGTCCTCGACTACCGCCATCTCCTGAAAGGCTTCTCGCTCGTCGTCACGAACCCGCCGTACGGCATCTACTGGAATCCGCCGGACGCCGGCGAGCTCTGGTCCTGCGAAACATCGGGCGGTCTTCTCGAGAGCCAGGCAGCGACGCTCGAAATCTGCACGCGTGCGATCGCGTACAACGGCCTCCTCGTCGCGATCATCCCCACCTCCACCTTCACGAACGCGAAAGACCGCTCCGTCCGCGACAACCTCTACGGCAACTACGACGGGCTCCTTCAGGCGACGCTCCCAGGGCTCTTTCGCGATGAGTACGGAATTGACGTGGAAGTCGATCTCATCGTCGCCCGTCGCCGCCAGAAGAGCACGAACGCGGCATGGACCGCCTACAAGGTCACAACCGACGGCGACGACGCAGCAGCAGAGCTGAAGTACGCCCTCCGGCGTGCCCTCGTCGACGAGAATCCCCTTCCGATCTCCGCGGCCGAACCGGTCCCCGTCGTTTCTCGCCTCGTTAAAGTCACCTCGTCAAATGCGGTCCGCATCACCGCGAAGGGACTCAAAGCCGCGCCGGATGTTGAGGGGCTCATGGAGTTCCTCGATGAAACGGTCACCGCCTTCGATCCGGTCCGCGGCATCGAGCACGGCATCGTCGCCGCGATGCTCTCGCCGGCATCGCTCCTCACCATCGGGCCTGGCGCCGGCATCGAAACTCTCGCGTGGCTCGGCTTCGATCCCTCCATGAGCGACGCGGACCAAGCGCGCATCACGCGTCTCACGGAGAAGTTCCGCATTCTTCGGACCCCGATCTATCCTCCCGAAGCACACCAGCGCCTCGCGTACATCGAAGACCGGAGCTATCCCGCGAAGGCGACGGTCGTCGCGGACGGGCAACCCTGTTTCACCGAGGGCCGCGAGTATCACCTGCGGCCGTCGTGGATTCGGAACCGCGAAACGGCGTCCGTTGAAACCGCGTGGGATGAGCGGGCCGAGAAGGAGGTCCAGCTCATCACCGCCGTCGATCGCGGCTATCTCGCGTTCGAGGTCGTGACCGACAGTGGTCCGCGCACGTTCCGCGAGGTCGATGCGGCCGATGTCGAACTCCTCACCGCTGCTTTCGATCTTCCGGAGGTTCCCGATCTTCAAGCCATCGTTCCCGATCGTCTCGCGCAGCATCGCGCCGTCGTGGCGCGCACGTGCCCGTTTCTGTTCCCGTTCCAATCCGAGGACGTCGCCCGTCTCGCCGTAAAGCTCTTCGGGTATCTGGGCTACGAGCAGGGGGGCGGCAAGACGGTTACCGCGGCCGCCTGGGCGCGGACGCGCGGCTTCAAGCGTGTCCTCGTCGTTTGTCAGTCGAGCCTCGTCGAGAACTGGCTCAATGAACTCCGGCAGTTCGGCTTCGATGCGCGGCGTCTCACGACGCATGGCGGCATCACGGCCCTACAGGAGGAGAAGCGAAGGAGGCTTCTCCCCGAGACCACGCAGTTCTACATCACCTCGTTCGAGTTCCTCTCCCTCTCCGGCGCGCGCGTCTACGATCCCTGGGCGTGCGTCCAGTACACGCGCGATGGCCTCATCCATCACAACGTCGCCGACAACACGAAAGCGACGTGTTCCGTCTGCAAACGCGCCTACGACGACGTCATCGAGAGTTGTCCAAAGTGCGCAGACGTTGCGCTGTGGACCGGCGGGCACTGCAACGCGTGCGGGTACCAGGCATGGACCGCCTCGCGGAATGGTCGCCAGTGGCCGGCGTACAAGCGCGTGCAGAAGCTCTTCTCGGCGGTCCTCGTCGACGAGGCGCAGCTTGCGAAGTCGAAAAACACCCTCCGCGGTCGTGCGGTGCGGGCGATGCGACCGAAAGGGAAGCTCATCCTCACCGGCACGATCATGAAGGGCTACGCGACGGACGTCTTCTGGAACGTCGCGTGGCTGCTGGGCTTCGATAACCCGTGCTTCCCGTATGCGTACCGGGGCGGCTCAAAGCGCTTCCTCAATGAATTCGGCACGTACGAGTTCGTGACCCGGCAGTTCGAAGACACGCTCCACGAAGGGCGCGCGAAACTCCTCCCCGAGGTCTCGAATCTCAACCGCTTCTGGCGCCTCATGGCGTCCTTCTCCGTCCGTCGTCGCAAAGACGACATCTATGTCCTCCCACCGAAGGAGCGAAAAATCGTTCTGCTCAACCTCGACGAAGCGCATGCGCAGCTCTATCGCGGCTACGCCGAGTGGGCGCAGAACGCGATCACGAAGGCACTTCGCGAGAGCGACGGCAACCCGAACATGGGCGTCATCTCGTCCGCGCTCTGGAAGCTCCGCTATGCCGCGACTTGCCCTGTTGCAGTCGATTACCTCGATCGCGGCGTCCTCCACGTCGAGACGTGGAACAAGCTCGAGAAGATTCGTCAAATCGTTCGGCACGCTGCGGATCGCGGCGAGAAAACGATCGTCTTCTCGGGCCTTCGCACGATGGTCGCCGCGATTGTGCGGCATCTAAAGACGCACGGCCTCGGTGTGCTCCCGATCACCGCGGAGGTCGCGGCGAAAAAGCGCTTCGGCCTCATTCAAGAGTTCTCCCACACGCCCGGCCTCGACGCGATCGTGGCGTCTCTCAACTGTCTCAACCGCGGCTTTACGATCACCGCGGCGAACCATGTCATTCTCGTCGACCTCGAATACAGCCCCGAAGCGACGGAGCAGGCCGAAGACCGCGTCCACCGACCCGGTCAAACGAAGCCCGTCTACATCCACTACCTCCTCTCCCGCGACACGATCGACCAGCTCATGTACGAAATCCTCACCCAGAAAGCGCAGGCGATCCGCCACGCGATCGACGGGAAGGCCCGGTTCGAAGACGTCGCGGAGATCCTGAAGCGTGTGACGGGTGACGTGCAGCTCGAGATCGCCCGGCGCATTCATCTCCTCCCCCCAGTGGTCCCCGCGCTAAATCTCCAGGTCCTTCCCGAGCTTCCCGCAAACGTCGTCCCATTCATGGCCCCCGTCCTCGCGGCCGATGCCTTTAGCGAGGAGTCGATCATCGTGCCGATTCGTGCGCCGCTCGTCGTTTCCCCCTTGCGCGCAAAGACCGCCCAGCTCTCCCTCTTCGGCTCGATGCTCTGAGCCGTCCTCCCACCAACCGTCTCCTGAAAGGAGGTCCAGCGATGGACTGCCCACATGAAACGCATGTCCGCGATCCCACGGACCGCGCCGTGCTCCACCCGTTCCTCGTCTGTCTTGGTTGCGGCATCTTCGGCGTCACATGCGACCGGTGCGCGCGGTTTTCTCCCACCCCGCCGCTCGGCTACATCCCGGAACGTTGGTGCCGCGCCTGCGACTGCTGCCCCACATGCTGTACCGAGGTCGATCGCGGCCTCACGCCGGGCGACATCGCCCGGGCGATCGAACGCGCCGTGTACCTCGTTGCGGAGAGCTGGATCGTCCAGCGCATCCGTGCCGCACCAACGCGCGACGAGGCGATCACGGTCGCGCGGCGCGAGTGTTCGAAGGGCGGGATGAGCAGCCTCGGCTTCTCCATCTCGGGCTTCCGCGATCGAGTGAATAAAGGCCGCGGCCTCACCGTCGTCTTTGGACACCGCACGGGTGTCGTGACGTGGGCCACCATCGCGGACTACGTGCGTGCGCCCGCGCCGCTCGCGCATGCCGCGGTGCCCGGACAACAACTCTCTCTCTTCGGCTAGAGGCGGTCGTCCCGACCGCCTCGCAACCATTCAACTGAAAGGATCAGCAATGGATCTTCTCCCGCCCGACGTGCGCGCGACGCTCGCGCGCTTTCCCATCGGCTCGCAGGAATTGCTCGGCGACCAAGCGAAGGTTGTCGTGAAGTTCTTCGATCCAGCCGGCCGCTACACGTTCTACGTCACAGAAGGACGACCTGAAGGAAAGGACTACCTCTTCTTCGGCTACTGCATCTCGCCGCTCGGTGAGGACTGTGACGAGTGGGGCTACACGAGTCTCAAAGAGCTCCTCTCGGTCGGCATCCAGCGCGGCCTCGGTATCGAGCGCGACCGCTATTTCCCCGCGTCGATCTGGACGGTCGCCGAATCCCGAGCGCGCGTCGCCTAACGCCGCGCGCACCTCACCTGAAAGGAGAACCCAAATGGACATCGTCCTGAAACTTCGCGAGCTCCGGCATCACCGGGGCTTAAGCCAGAAAGACGTCGAGCGCCTCGCCGGCGTCGGCGAAAAGACGCTCAGCTCCTTCGAGACGGGCGAGCGTATCGACACGATGAAGCTCGCGCAGCTTCGCGCGCTCCTCATGCTCTACGGGGTCACCGAGGAGGAATTCTTCAGCGACAAGCTCGACGAGATGTTCGATCCGACCTACGTGCGTGTCTCGACGCGCCTCGGCGAGATCATCGCGAGGATCGCGGAACTGCCGGAGCACATCCGCGACGGCGCGCTCGATGCGATCACCCAGATGCTCGACGCGATGACCATCGCGACAACGATGGGCGCGCCGCGGCGGTCCTCGCCACCGCCCGTCACCTCGGCGATGTCACTTCGACACGCGCCGGCTGCGTAAGGAGACGGCATGCAACGACGTGTACGACGCCCCTGGTTCATCCACGAACACACCTTCCATCAGCTCGATCGGCTCAGCCGCCGTATCGGCATGTCGCGCGAGCGGCTCGTCAACGAGATCCTGACTGACTACTTCGCGGACGTCCGCGAAAGTCGACGAAGCGGGTTCCGCCCTCGTTGAGCACACGCGGTTTTGCGGAGCGGGGTCTTCCCCGCTCCGTTTTTTCGTATGCGTTGCGCTTGTTCCGGGATTCGCGAGAGCGGAGCTTATCGGCTCGGTACTTGCCGAGATGCATGGCATGAGCGTCTGCGGCGACCCGCTGTGCACGCTTCCTGGTCAACGCCCGCTCGTTCCTCAGCGCGGAACTTGTTTCTGGCTATGCCGGGTTAGTCCCTACGCCGAAAAGTTGATTGTGAAAAAGCAAGAATTTGGAGAAGAGACAAAACAACCCTTCCCCATCGCGAGGCAGTGATGCGATATGACGAAGGTGGCGCGCTGTTCTCGCGAAGCGAGTGAGGTGTCGTCTTGCCTGAGGCAAGTGATGGTGGCCGTAGCCGAAAAGAAAAGCCGCCTCCGTGTTTGTTCCGGGATAGCGGAAGTGTAGCTCAGAGCCGTTCTTTCTTGGTTCCGGCTACGCCGGGGTAGGGAAATCCGCGCTCTCGTCACTCCATTAGGTTGGAGTCTGGTTTCCTCGCTCATCGTTTCGCGACGGAGCCTGCAGGGCCGTTCGGGGTAACCGGGTGGTACGACGGGCATGTCGGCGCGGCGGTGGCGTGATCTTGACTCGTTCGCACAATTATGGCTACATATCCAATTCTGGAGTTCGATCCTGCTCCGTCAGCCATCATCGAACCCATTCACTTGATAAAACGCGTTGCGTTTCCGCGCTTCGCGGTCGCCTGTTTCTTCCACGAAGTAATTCGGCGCTTGGTGGACGAAGGCCGCGCGAACGTCCTGGCCCTCCAGCGCAGCGAAATGGGCGATCATCCGATCTATTCAATCGAACATGAAGGACGTCATGTCGCCGTCTTTCACCCGACCGCAGGCGCACCGATGGCCGCGGCGTTGGTCGAAGAGGTGATTGCTCACGGGGCGAAGGCAATCATCGGATGCGGCGGCTCGGGAGCACTGGATTCCGAGCTCGGTCTCGGGCAGGCCGTCATCCCCATATCTGCCATTCGCGACGAAGGCACCTCCTACCACTACTTGCCGCCGGGTCGAGAGGTTGAAGCAAGTCCTGCCGCCGTGACAGCGATATCGGAAACGCTGCGACAGCGAAACATCACGTATGTCGAAACGAAGACGTGGACGACGGACGCTGTGTACCGCGAGACACGCGCGAAAGTGATGGCGCGGCGAGCCGAGGGATGCCGCGTCGTCGAAATGGAGGCTGCCGCGCTCTTCGCCGTCGGACAATTCCGCGGCGTTGCCATAGGCGAGTTGCTGTACGCCGGCGACAGCGTCGCGTCGGGCACATGGGAGCACCGGGAGTGGAATGACCAGAAGGTGATTCGCGAGTCGTTCTTCTGGCTTGCGTGCGACGCGGTGTGCCAGATCCGCGATTGACCGTGCGGGCGAGACATGTATGCGAATCAGTCGTTACCGGAGACGATGACGCGATGGTGACCGACGCTGTTTCAGTGCCACTCGGAGTGCAACGGACGTTGGCCCGGGAGCCCCGCTTGCTGGACCTTTTGGTCGAGGCAGCCGTTTACCTTGCACGAAACCCGCTCGTCTTCGGTGTCGTCGTGAGCGGTTCCATCGCAGCGGGCAAAGCAGATCAGTTCTCGGATGTTGATCTGCTGGCAATCACGACCGACGAAGGGCTACTACCTGTCTGGAATGATCGGATGCAGCTCGAGCGCGCTCTCGGTCGGGTAGCGTTCCGGTTTGATTTAACCGAGTACGTCCCCTTCTCGGCGGCCGCGTACTTTGAAGACGGCGCGAAGATTCACGTGACGTATCGTGCGCTTGGAAAGCTTCAACCCGAGCTGGAATATCGATGTGCTGATCCGCTTGTCATTCGCACGCGCGTCATCACCGAATGGCTCGACGAGTGCCGGACGCTCGCGTCGCGACCGGGGCACGATGTCACCGTTCGTACGGATGAGCAGTTCTGGTTCTGGCTTCTGCAGGGTGCAAGCAAGATCGGCAGAGGCGAGTTATGGGCGGCGTACGACACCCTGCACGTCCTCAGGACGCTCGTGTTGTCGGCGATCTGCACGCTGGCGGACATTCCGTTCGAGGGATTCCGTCATGTGGAAACACGGCTTGATGCAGCGTCGCTCCGCAGCATGAATGAAACGATCGCAAGCCTGGACCAAGCGGCGCTCGCGGATGCGTACTTTCACGTTTTTCAAACATACGTGGCCGCACGTGCCGCAATACAGGCACGTTTCGATCTTCTCTGGAGCGTCCCTTCCGGCATAGCCGTCTTCGCGCAGGCGAAGCTCGCGGAGTGGACCGTTGGGGCGGCGCGTGCGACTCCCACTGATGACGACAGAGGGGTGCGCGCATGACCCGCGTATATCTCGTCCGGCATGGTGAAACGACGTGGAATCAGGTGGGCTGTCTGCAAGGCTCCGCCGACATTCCTCTGAGCGCAGTTGGCCAAGAACAGATGCGGACGACAGCACGCTTTATCGAGGAACTCGTCGATGGGCCGTTTCACGTTTTCTCGAGCGACCTCCGGCGGTGCACCGAATCGGTAGCGATGCTTTCGGATGCCCGACGCCTCAGAACGGTCGTTTCCGAAAAACTGCGTGAGGTGGACTTCGGTTCCTGGACGGGAAAAACTGTCGATGATGTTCGGGAGGTTCCTGTCGCGCGTTGCGCATGGGATGAACTGCAACCGGACCATGTGTGGGATGGGGGTGAATCGTTCGCGATTGCATGCGATCGCGCGGCGCAGGCGATTGCGGAGCACGTTACGACGCTCCGCTCGGAGCAATTGGTGATATTTACGCACGGTCTGATTATCCAATTGCTGCTTGCATTGTGGGTGTGCGGGTCGATGTCATGTGCTTCGCGCTTCACCATTTCGAACGGATCGGTGACGGTTCTCGACTGGAAATCACGAAGCGAGATCACAATTGTGTCAATGAATATTGTGCCGACGGAACTCGCGGCGTACGCTCGAAATGAGCAGCCGCGCGGCGGCCGTAACTGAGAGGATACGCATGATCACAGTGACAATTGTGGGAAGCGGCGGAGCGACACCGTATCAGGCACGCACGACAGCAATGCTAGTGGTCGACGCAGCAGGAGCACGTGCGCTCATCGATTGTGGCTCGGGTGCATCCCACCGCATCGCGGAAGCGGGTATCGCTGCCTCCTCGATTGATGCCCTGTTCTTTACGCATTTTCACGCAGATCACTGCATTGATTTCCCGGTTTTCGTTATGACGAGTTATTTGGCGGGGCGGCGCGCGCCCCTGCGTATCTATGGGCCGAGCGGTGTCGGGCGCTTCGTCGACCTCATGCTGAAAGAACTGTTCCCCTACATATCGAAGCTCGTGTCGGCGCTCACGGAGGTTCCGTTCGAGGTCATCGTCGAGGAACTGGCGCCAGAGGCGGAAGTGGTGCTGGAAGGACTCCACGTGAAGGCTGGTGCAGCAAAGCATAGCGTGCCGAGCCTGTGCTACCGCTTCGATACCGCTACCGAGTCTGTCGCGGTCAGCGGTGACACCGAAGCGACGTCGACGGTCGTAGCGCTCGCGAAGGACTGTCGACTGCTGATTCACGAGTGCCCCTTCCCGGTGCACATGGGCCGTATTCCCGATCATACCCAGGCGTCGGAGGTCGGCGTCATCGCGAATGAGGCTTGCGCAGGGGCAGTCCTCCTGACGCACCTCTTCGAGGAGGTCGTTGGACACGAGCAGGAGATGATCGAAGCCGTGCGAGCGGCGTTCGCGGGCCAGATCGTGATCGCCGAGGACCTGATGACCCTAACGGTCGACGGACCGAATATCGTGGTCGGGGGCGTGGGTGAGCCGACGCGTTGATGCGGAGGCGCGGAAGCACGCGCCCGTTTTAACGGGACGCGGAGTTGTGTCCGTGGGCTTCATGGCGCCGTCGCTCGTCGTGCGCGTGGCGCAGCACCCGACAGACAACGAACACGCGGAGTATCGGAACGCGCAGTGGGAGATCGGCGCGGATGCCGCCATTGTCGCGGCGACTCTAGCGCAGTGGGGCATCGCGACGACGGTCCTCGGAAACGCACTTGGGCGGGATGCGCTCGGGCGCGACTTTGCCCGCGTGCTTCGATCGTATGGACTTCGCCGGCAGCTTCGCCTTCGCCGCGATCTCGTCACACCCCTAGAATTCATTGCAGCCGATGCCCGCGACGTGCGCGTGTGGTTCACGCCAGGATGCGCCGACACGTGGAAGACGCTCGAGTCGGCGGACTTTCGGGTGGTCGCGACATCGTTGTTTCTGTATACCGACTGGTACGCGGAAGCGGGAGCCGAGGCAGCTTCGAAGGCCGCGGCAGCGCATGCGGTCCCGCTCCTCTTGAACCTCGGCCGGTCGGCTTGGCGCGGCGAGCGGTTCCCCGCTTTCGCTGAACATGCGTCGATTCTCCAGGTGTCGTGCGACGAGCGAGCGGCGACCAATAGCGCCGAGGATATGCTCGACGATCTCTGCGCGCGGGCGGAGGCTCCGCTCATCGTCGTGACGCATGGCCGCCACGGTTGTGTCGCATCGGTGCAGGGGCGGGTGTATCGCGTACCGGCTCCGAACGTCAATGTCGTCGATACGAACGGTGCGGGTGCCGCGTTCTCGGCGGCGCTGATCTATGCGCAACTCCACGCGTGGGAGCCGCTTGAGCAACTTCGCTTTGCTTGCGCCGCGGGCGCACTGAAGTGTGGCGCTCCGGGAATCATCCAGCACTCGGCGGCGTCTGTTCGGGCCGCAATGCGCCATGCCCGCGTCGCGGCGCGGACGGTGAAGCGATGAGCCGCGTCAGTGCCTTCTTGCGATCCACGAAATGGCTGCAGGGCGCGTTGTTCGTCTCGTCGGTCCTGTTTGCGCTGCTCATTAGGCCGCTGCTCGGCTGGGCCATCGCGCCGGCAGTAAGCAGTGTCAATCGCGCGATCCTCGTTGTTCTTTCACTCGTCTGCGTGACCGTGCTCCTAGCGGTGAATGCCGCACTTGCGCTCTATAGAAACCGCATGCAACTGGATGCGCAGACCGCAAAGGACATTGATGTGATCGCGCGGAGCGCCGGTTTGCGTGCGATGTTCCTCCACGAAGGGAATCGTGAGCCAGGGCAGGACGCGTACACGATCATGCGGCAGCTCGTCGAAGAGGCAAAGAGCGAACTATTGATTCTCGATCATCGCCCGGCGCTGACGGCGACGCGGTTCTATGACCAGACGCCGCCGAAGAGCGCATCCCGGCAGTCCTACTACGAGGAGTTGACGGCGAAGGCGCTCGGAAAGGCCTCGGACGGGCGATACTTTCGATATAAACGGATCGTCCAGCTGGAAGAAGGGCCGACCGCCACATGGAACAGTGCGGTAAACCAGGACACGTGCTTCGCGGCGCATTGCCAAAAAGTCGTTGAATACCGTCGTCAGACACCGAAGGCGGTGTGTTCCATTACGACGGCTCGCGTGTTCTTTCCGCGTTCCTCAATCATCATTGTTGATAACGTCAAGGTGCTCATCGAGCTCGCGATTATGGGCCCCGACGGACAAGCGCGTGTCGAGGGGGATCTGTTGTTCTATGACCCCCTAGGAAATCTCGCGGGACCGTTGCGGGAGCTATTCGATCACATCGACGGCGAAGCGACACTTGTCACTACGGTGGAATGAAAACATGATGAACGCGAGCAGCGACGACACGGGGCCGGATTTCGGTGACGCGCTCCGACGATCCCTCCGGTACATCGAGGGACATGTGGTATCCACCGTGATGCTTCATGCATTGCGCGAAGGTGTTATCGACGCGTTGACCAGCCACTCGACAGTGTCCGCGGCAGCGGCGGAGAGGGGCTGGAACGAGGGAGTCGTGACCGCCGTCGCCGAATTCCTCGTGGATACCGGCACCCTTCTCCGCACTGACGGTGGGTTTGCGCTCTCGGCCTTTGGGCGGTTGCTTCGACGACAGGGCGGCTGGTTTCGCCTCCTCATCGGGGGGTACGGCGGGACATTCGCAGATCTCGCGACGATCCTCAAGAATGGCCCGCAGGCGTCGCGGCGCGACGAACTTGAGATCGCTATCGGAAGTGGCGAAGTTGATCGTTACGACACGCTTCCGATCGCGCTAAGCGTCCTCGCGCGCCATGCTGATCTTCCACGACGAATGATCGTCGACCTCGGCGCCGGCTCGGGGGTGCTTCTCGGAGAGCTGTGCGTGCGCCTTCCCGAATCCCGGGGTATCGGTGTGGTGCTCGGCGCTGACTGTGCTGACATCGCACGGCATACACTTGCGCGAGCCGGTCTCGGCGAACGCGCGAGCGTCGTCCATGAGAATGTCTGGGAGTATTTGCCGCCACCGGATACGGATCTCTTCGTATGCGCATTCGTACTGCAAGAGATGGTGTTTCAACGCGGCGTCGACGCCGTAACAGGATTCATGCGCCAGCTGCGCGAGACCTGCGTTGAAGCATCGTGGCTCGTGTTCGAGGTTCCGGAACGCGGCGCTGGAAGAGGCGATCAGGGGAGCTACTACAACTGCTACAGGCTTATTCATCACCTGACGAAGCAGACTTTACTCGCTGACACGGAATGGAGGGACATCTTCGAGCGCGCGGGATATGCCGTTGCAGACAGCGCACAACCCACGAAGGACGTCGATCCAAGCAGCTGCGAAGTGTGTTACCTCTTGCGGCCGGCGTAGCCAGCCGCAACATCCGCCGCGCGACGTACGGCTCTTCGACGCGATACAGAAACTATGCAAACTCTCACCGAATACGAGTGGCGGGCGCTCAACGGGGGCTACAACCTGTCGGATGGACATGCGCACGACTCACTTCTGCAGTGGCTCGGCAATGAGGCGGGAACGACGTTGTTGCGCGTTGCAGACGAGTCAGAGCGAATTCCATGTAGCGACGCGTACAAGCGCTTCGTCGCGACGTTCTTTTCGTGCAGCGGTCAAAACGAGGTGCCGACGACGGCACAGGTAGCATTGCAGTACTCCGCGTCGATCTCGATCGAGATCGTCGCGAATGTACTACGACGACGAGCGGAGCATCTCGGCCGGCCGTTCCGTCTCGCATTGTTGCACCCGACGTTCGACAACATACCGAGCATTATGCGCCGGCATGGGATTGCACTGACATCGATCCCCGACGATCCCGAGCCCCTCGTCGACGCCATCGCGTCCGAGGAGATCGACGGCGTGTTTCTCGTGTGTCCCAATAATCCCACCGGAACCGAACTTGATCGTGAGCGCTTCGAGAAGGTGCTCACGACGTGTCGGACGCGGGGGCTAGTGCTCATCGTCGACTTCAGCTTCCGGTGGTTCAGCGACTATTTGCGCTGGTCGCAATATGCGGTGCTCGCCGAATCCTGCGTGGAGTTCCTCGCGATTGAGGACACGGGGAAGGCCTGGGCAGCGCTAGATTTGAAGATCGGCATGCTCGTCTACTCGGTGTCCCTCCAGCACGAGGTGATGGCAGTCCAAAATGATGTGCTGTTGAACGTTTCCCCCTTCACGCTATTGCTCCTGGAAAGCCTCATGGAGTGTCGCGGGACTCTCGATGTGCTGCGTGACGTGGTTCGCGACAATCGAGCACGCCTCCGCGACAGTCTTCGAAACTGCGGCGTGAACTTCTCGCATGCGTCCACGCTGAGTGTCGAGTGGATTCGGCTGCCGACAGACTCAAACTCTGTTGGCCTCGCGGAAGCGCTCGCGCGTCATGATGTGTTCGTTCTGCCGGGCGGGCCGTTCTTCTGGGCGAATCCGGCGGAAGGGCAACGGTTCATCCGCGTGGCGTTACTCCGCTCACGCAACTGGTTTGTGTCAGCGACGGAGCGGCTCGCTGCCGCATGGCCAAGGTAAAACAAAACATGCATCGTACGAGGCGCGTCATCGGCGTGATCGGCGGGAGCACGAATGTTCCGACAGATGTCCTCGCCATGGCGCAGGATGTGGGTGCCGCTGTTGCCGCGGCGAAGGCGATACTTTTGACCGGCGGGCTTGGTGGCCAACGAACGGTCAAGGATGCTGCAGTCGATGGTGCTGACGGTGGCCGAGTGATCTCGATCGTCAAGCGTGGTCAGGGAGCGCGGCTCAGAACGCCGTGGCACCTCGTTGTCGAGAGTGGGATGCGCGACGCGCGGAATGTGCTGAACGCCTTTACGGCCGACGTGCTCATCGCCCTGCCGGGCGGTGGCGGAACCCTCAGCGAAGTCGCCTTCGCCGCGGTGGCGGGGCGTCCGGTGATCTTTCTCCATTCTCGTGCGGATCTCGCGCGATATCTCAACAGCATGGGGTCGATTGCCTGCGAGGCAGTAACGACCTTCGGTGATGCACGATTTGCGGAGCAACACCTGAAGCGTGCCGCCGTATCGCTGCTGAATGATGCCCCGGCGGATGCAGCCGACATCCCCGCCGCGATCGAGCGATCGCTCTGCGCTCCGATCAGCGGAATGCTGCCCGACATTCCTGGCCAGCCGAATGCGGTCAGCGACTACATCCGGTTGCTCGTCGAGCTCCAAACGTAGCGCTGGACCTGCACAGGCGCGCCGATTCTGCTAACGTCGATGACGCGCGTGGCCGATCGAAGTAGGGAAAGAATTGACGTTTTTGGCGAAAAGCGTCAGTCATGTTGTCCTCGCAAACTCTTTCGAGTGAAGTACGCGATCGTAGTTTTGATCGCGGCGTTGATTTGTAACTGCGGCATACCGCAACGCAGTCGCTAGACTTTTGTGGCCTAGCCAGTCAGCGATATCGAGAAGGTCGAACCGCTCATTCGCAGCGTGCACGCCCCATGAATGCCGGAAGGCGTGCGGATGACACCGATCGACAGGCAGGTGTGCCGCCGTCGCGTAGCGACGAAAGAGCTGATAGATCATCGACGGGGAGAGCGCCGTTCCGGCCCGCCTCCCGGGGAACAGATGGGGATTCTCGTCTGCACGACGCTCGGCGAGGTAGGCGCGAAGGAGGCGCGCCGAGGAGGGATGGAGGCGATAGACCCCGGACTTGCTTCCTTTGAGGCGCGTGACGCCGAGCAGGCCCGCTCGGGGAGCTAAGGCCACGTTGGCAAGGAGGAGCATCGATGCCTCGCGGCGACGGAGCCCGTGGCGGTAGATCAGATCGAACAGAGCACGATCGCGCTTGTTCGGACGTGGAATGACGGCGAAGAAGCGCTGCACCTCCTCCTTGGAGAAGTAGAGAGGCAGGTCGCCAGTAAGGATGCTCGGTTCCACCATCTTCAGACCGTTTTCGCGAGGGTGGATAGTGACGCTTTTCGCCATTTTCGTGAGGTTGGGAAATGGACAGCACAAATTCAATCTCCTCGACTCGGGCAAATTTGTAAACCCTTCCCGCTCACCGTTCTCGCGGCTCGCACGGCGTCGGATCCCGCATGACCGAATTCGAAGCATCTGCGTCCCACCCTCTTCGAAAGCGCGTCGCACTCGTCGCGGTCGTGATCGTGATCGTCGGTATCATCACCCTGCCGATCATCATGGTTCTCTCCGCGCATTCTCGTTCGCGGAACGAGGCTTCCACGATGACGGGAGACCCGGATACGAGTACTTCGCCCAGCGCCGGGATCTCCTCGTCTGCATCCGCTCAGGGTGACGAGCGAATCACGCGCATCACCCAGCTCGTCGGGACGACGAAGGAAGCCGTGGTCCAGACCCTCGGGCCGCCGACGGATTTCCTCTACATCAACGGGACATACACCTATAAGGTCGGCGAACTCCAAGCATTCATGCGGTTCTTCGACCCGGAACGCGAGCGGAGTAACTTCAACAACCAGACACGCGGCGCTTCCGCGACACTCGCCGCCCTCTCGCTGCGGTTCAACACGGCAACGAGCAGCCTCTCGCTTCCAACGGTGCTTCGGTCTATCGGCGCGCCCGATCAGCCGACGTACCTGCTCGTTGACCGCAACGCGATCAGATATCTCCTTCAAACTCCCGCCGTCCCACGGGAGTTCCATGTGGGTGTTGGAGGTGTTCAGGGCGCGGGATTCGCGTACGAGGTTCTCGCCCGTTGCTCCGAACCGCCCCTAACGGGCAGGGAGTCGTTCAACTACGAAACGAATCGCCAGGAGATAGCGAGCTTGGCTCTGAACAGAGACTTTCAGTGGGCGAACTGCACGCCGGTCGGTGTTCGAATGAATGCGCGAAATGACTGGCAGGGGTACTCGCTCACCTTCTACGACGATTCGTTGGGTGCACACGGTCTCCACGAACGCATTGCGCTCGACGGCACGCCGCTTCCTGACACCACCCCCTAGTGGCGAAGCAGGATTTTGAACCTGCCGATGTATGGTTTTGGACTCAGCAGCGGGGCAGTGCTTAATCCGCGAAGCTCTCGGCAAGCTGCGCACGCAGCAAGACCGGTGTTCTGAAGATTCCGCGGGACGGCGACAGGCGATGGTTCATCGGCAGGAAGCAGCGGCGGTCCGGCACTGATACGCATGCGCCCAATCTCCACGGAATCCAGGATGTACGATCGCGAAATGCTGTCCGTTGCGGCTTGCCTTCAGGAGACAGCCGGGCCCGCGGTTTCGGATTTCGTCATCCATAGCTTGTTATGCGATTCCCGGTGTCTGGACATGCGAGGTTTTCCACGCTGACGCTGGCCCCTCCGTTATCGACCCATCTCCCGGAGGCACCGGACGCAGTAGAAGCGCTCGTCGTCCTCTGCGCGGCCGTGCTTCTTGCATGTCGGGCGACGACACCGATAACAGTTGTCGTAGGAAGGCGCCCAGTCTTCACGATGCTTTGGATGGTTGTATTCGCAGATGTAGCAGAGTGGAATGGGCACGGCATGAACCCCCTCGTTGGAATGTGCTGCTCGACCATGTGCCAGGTGAATAAGCGGTCGTGTATGGAACGAAGTTTCACCGGCAAAGGCCCAAAACGCCAACACCGGGCGCTCCCGCGGTCTGCGGCGAGGGCTGAGGGAGGCGCGGCAGAACGAGTTGCTGCGCTCTCAGGAGCCGTTCACGCATGGAACGCCCGGTGCGGTGCTCACCCGATCAGAGGGTGTGTCTTCGTTACGCGGCGGGGTTGATGTTGATGTCTGTTTCCAGTACCCGACCCTCTTCAAAATCCACGAGCGCGTTGACCGCGTTCCGCATGTCTTTGATCTCCGCCGCATTGGTGCGCCCGGGCCAATCCGCCAGGTAGTCGATCGCGGCATTCCGAACGGCTCTGAGGAGCGCGACGTAGTGTCCCCTGCCTGGAGACCTCTCTGCTGCGCTGCTTGGTCCGTCCGCGACTCGATCAGCGAGTTCACGGTAGGCGTCGGCGTGACAGCAGCAGAGATCCTCCAACGGGAAGTGTCGGTCCAGATACCGTTCGGTTGCCCGACTGAGCACGTGGGTGAAGGCAACAAACAGCGCCCATATGGGGACGGCGATAACGACAACGGTGACGGATGAGACGAATTCTGTGAAGTTCATTGAGCTGTGGGGTTGAGAAATCCGGACAGGTGCCACGAACGAAGATGACCATCCTCCTTTCAGGAGAGAGTTGTGCCAAATTGATCCCTAATCTGCCCCCTCCGTGCGGGGCAGCGCCGCTGTACGGTCAACGACTTCCACTCCTTCAGACGTTCGGTCGACCAAACACCTCGACCGAACGTCCTTCGTGCCGGACGGCACCGCACAGAAATGTTCATGGAGTTCCGTCACGATGGGAACGGATGTCGCGATGCTCGCCACCGCCGCGGCGATAGCATTACGCCGCCTAGCCCCTCGCGTGAGGAGGAGCAGTGCCACCGTCGATCCGCGGTAGGGCGCAAGGACGTCGAGTACGACTCTCCGCGTCTTCGGGACAATCATGCTGCGAATGGGCTCGTTTCCGAGATCCACTTCCACAGCGAGGACAGCGCCCGCTTGCGTTGCGGATGAGCGTGTGAGGCAGAGAAGATCCGGAACGCTGTCGATGCGCCCGGCGAAGGCACGCTGGAGTGCCCACGCCGGAAGGAGTACGTCCGGGGCAAGGCCGCGCTGCTCCACCGCGATGGCCGCGTCAATGATTGCCGTCGTGTGGGCAAAGTCCTTCGGCGGAATTGGACCGCGTGCCGGGAAGAGATCATCGCGGTCAATGCCGGTCTCGTCGACGAGGAAGTCGGCGCCTTTGGCGGTGAGCCAGAGGACTTGCATCCCATTGCCGTTCAGCCGCTCTGCACCGAGGTAGCCGCGCTCGGTCATCCGGTCGACGAAGCGGCGGACGACGGTATCGGAGACGGTCGGGAAGTGCCAACGGTGGAGGTGTGACCGAGTGAGCATCCGAAACCGCCCGATCCGTGTGAGCGAGTCGGCGTCGCGCGGCAGCAGCACCGTCGGAGAGATCGCGCGCTTGGTCATAGCACCCAGATCGTGACCTTGCACCGGTCACAATTAAATCCTTTCGTGACATTGCGGCAGGCGGAGCAGCGGAGGCGGTTCCCGTATTCGGTCGTCTTGCACCGACCGCATATCGAGAGCACATCGAGATCGTTCACCGCCGAGCAGTGCGGGCAGGTGATCCTACCGGCTGCGAGGATGTTGCGGATGGACCAGAGGCGTGCGATTCGCCGGATGCCTACGATGACGTAGATTGGCGCCGCGAGAATGTAGAGCGTTGCAAGCGCGATGGTACGAACGACCACGGACTTCATGGCAGTCCTCCCCGCTTGCCCCGCTTGAGAATGGCGAAGAGCTCATCGACCGTTTGCGGTTTCTCCATCTCCGCGTTTCGCGTCACGTTCGGCGATTCAGGTGCGACCCCGCCATTGAGGAGATCGCGCTCCTCTTCGGCGATACAACGCTCGGCGTCATCGAGGTGCACCATCGAGCGGGCGGCGATATGGCGAGCGAAGACGTCGAGCAGCTCGGCACGTGAGCGGCCACGCTTCTTCGGGTCCGGGAGGTCGCGGATACGCACCTTGAGCGGTGAGAGCCCCTTCCGAAGGATGTAGGCGTGTTGCTGCGGCAGTGCGGCCATCTCGGCAAGGAAGCCTTCCCGTCGCCGGGCGTCGGTGCGCGTCTCGCCTGTTGTGCCGATGTACGGCAGAAGGAGACTCGCCTCTTCGCGGCCACTCTCAAAAGCAAGCAGCCACCGTGCGTTCAAGACGAGGGCGTGCCGCACCTCCCGCGGCAGCGCATTCGTCGGGTCCTGGCTGCAGGCGACGATGCCGAGTCCTTTCCAGCGAGCGGTCCGCGATCCTTCGAGGAGGTAGCGGCCGACAATGCGCTGGGACACGATCGAGGCCACCTCTTCGATGACGAACATCGTCGGCGTCGGCGCCGGTCGCACCATCGCCTCGGTGAGCACGTCAATGACCCGATTGATCGCACGCGTCTGCGCCACTTCGGGACTGACGAGCGGCGATGTGCCGCAGTTGGCAATCGTGATCACGGCCCGCTCATCCGCTGGCGTAAGGCGCGCGACCGCAGCCGGCGAGAGGCCGAAGCTGATACGTCCGATCCGGGAACTGAGGAGGATGTCGAACTGCCGGACCACGGCCTGACGAGTGGAAAGCGGCAAAATCCCGTCGAGGTGCGTCACGGTATCTCGCAGGCTCGCATCGGCGAGCTTTGGAGCAATCACCTGGACACGAAACGTCTCGTCGAGGAAGAAGCGGCGCGTGAGCGCCTTCGTGATGCCACGCTGGAGCGCGATGGCGACGCTGTAGATCGTGAAGAGTGCATGCGCCATGAGATCCGAGAAGTCATGCTCCGATGTTTGCACCGTCGCTGCGGCGCGGAGCTGCGCCAGAAGCGACGGGCTCATCCCTGCGGGAACGGCAAAGAGATTCGCCGGTGTCACGCGGTCTTCGCCGACGTCGATGATCCGGAAGCGCGCCGCGAATGCCTCGCGCTCGTCATCGGCCAGAATGAGGTAGCGCATGGCCGCCTGCTCGGCGGCGACGATGGCACTTTCCCCCTTCGGGTCGACGAGTTCAACGCGGTGACCGGGGGCGGCAACAAAACCGTCCATGAGGAGGTGGAGCGCGTACGACTTGCCGGCGCCGCTCGCACCAAAGACGATGCCGTGCCGACCGATGTCCCGCGGCGCGAGCCGGACGACGGTGCCGTCGTCAAGTCGACCCACCGCGAAATCATGCGGGCCGCGAAGAGCGGCGACCGCGGCATCATCGATCGGAGCGGCGGCGTGCGCTCGGCCTTCGTTCGCGCGTGCGCGTCGGTATTCTTCTTGGGAGTTTCCGAACAGCAGGTCGTAGATGTTCATCGACGCGGCTCCTGCCACGGGTCGTCGTCGAAGTCATCCTCAAACCGAACGCGCCGCTTTCCTCCACCTCGCGCGAAATAGGTCTCCCACGGATCGTTCGTTTTCTTCGGTGGCGAGAATGCCTTTCGCAGTCGCAGGATGCCGTATGCCGCGAGGGAGAGCAGGACGAGACCGCCGAAGATGGCGAGGGAGGTCGTGATCGTCGAAAATGGCGATCCCGTAGGCGGCGTCGCAGGAGGACCGTTCCTTGAAGGCGTGGAGGCGAAAAAGAAGCCGAAGATGATCGAGGGCAGGAGGGCGAGGACGAAGCAGAAGCCGGCCCAGCGCCGGAGCGTCGCGCCGAACTCCGTTTTCGACATCGGCAGGCTGAGCACGAACAGGGCCGTCGCGGCGGCAAAGAGGAGGCGGATCATGCGACCTCCTCGATGGCGGCGAGGTCGGTGTTTGAGGCGATCAGGGAGAGGATGGCGGTTCGATAATCAGGAAGAATGCTCCACCAAAATCCTTCCGAATCAGCAAATTACAATTCATGACCGTTGTGACCGCACTTGCTGCGCGTGCCGAAGGCACGGGCGGTAGGCGGACATGAAGCGACAGCGGTGACCATCCGCGTCCTGCACGATGCCGTCGTGGTCCGCCTAACCCGCCGTTTGTAACGTTCGGCGTCCTTCCGTCACTAATCTCAAGACGAAGGAGGTCCCAATGCTCACTCAACGCAATTTCCTCGCGGCGGCATGCTTCGCTTTGGCCGCGGCGCTTCCCGTCGCGGCCGGCGACTCGCTGTGGGGAACCGTGACCGAGGTAAAGAGCGCCGAGGTCGTGACCCTGGCATACGAGAAAGGGCAGTACCAGGTGCGTATCGTCGGCATCCAGGCGCCGAAGGAAGGCGCGCTGGCCCAGACCGCTCGCGACTTTGTGGCTCGGCTCGTCCTCGGCAAGCACGCTCGCATGCGCCTGGAAGGGCGCAGCAAAGAGGGCGAGATGGTCTCGCGCCTCCAGACCGACGACCCTCAGATCGGCGTCAAGGACGTCGGTTTCGAGCTCGTACGGGCCGGGCTGGCGCAGCGCGTCTCGGGCTTCGACTACAAATACGGCCAGCTTGCGCGGGCCGAAGAACAAGCGCGCAGGGCGGGACTCGGCATCTGGGCCGTCCGCCCGAACCGGTAAGGAGGCGATCATGCGCAACCGCACCCTCTTCATTCTCGCTCTCGTCCTCATCGCCGGCTCCGCCTCGGCGCAGCCGATCAACAGCAACCCCGATGTGAACACGTCGAAGATGGCCAACTACCAGAACGAATGCGCCATCGCCAAAGACCCGACCAACCACCAGCGGCTGTTCGCCGCGTGCAACAACTCCACAGGCGGGCTGTTTGCGGCTCGCAGCACCAACCTCGGCGCGACCTGGGTTTATCCGAAAGCTTCCAAGACCATTGCCGACGGAACGGCCGGCTTCGGGCCAAACGCCTGTTGCGATCCGACGCTGGCGTGGGACACCTTCGGCAATCTCTTCGTCACCTACCTCGGCGAGGACTCAACCGGTGCCGTGTCGACGGTGGAGACAATCCTCAGCACCGACGGCGGGCAGACCTTCACCAACCTGGCCACCTTCGGCCCGGCCAGTGTCGACCAGCCCACCGTGGCTGTCGGCGCCGGGTCGGTCTGGATTGTCTGGAACCAGGGCGGCTCGATGGTCGCGCGCGGCGCGGCCGTGACCGGCCTCGGGATGGTTGGCGCGTTCGGCGCGCTGCAGGCGATCCCCGGCACGTCCGGCTGCAGCTTCGGCGACCTGGCGATCTCGCCGGCCGGCGCGGCCGTGCAGGTCTGCGAGAGCCCGTCCGGCGGCTCCGGACCAGCCAACCTGCTCGTCAACATTGACGCTGACGGCCTCGGCGCCGGTCCCTTCGGAGCGGCAATCACGGCCACATCCACGCAAGTGGGCGGCTTCCACGCCGTCCCGCCGCAGAACTCACGCACCATCGACGCCGAGGCGGGGCTGGCCTTCGACACTGCGCCCGGGAGCCCGCACAACGGGCGGCTCTATCTCGTCTACACCGACGAAAACGCCTTCCCCGATACGAAGATCATGCTGCGCTTCTCGGACACCAACGGCGCCACCTGGAGCGCCCCGCAGCAGGTCGACAACGACCCGTCCGCCCGCACGCAGTTCCTGCCGCGCGTCGCCAGCAACGCGCTCTCCGGGAACGTCGCCATCTGCTGGCACGATGCCCGGAACTCGGCGACGAACACGACCATGCAGGAGTTCTGCACGATGTTCACGCGCCTAACACCCACGCCGGTGTTCTTCGCCAACGCCCAGGTCAGCGATGGGGTCTCGAACGGCAACGGCTCGAATCCGCCTGTTGCCGGACTGGCCGACATCCAGTACGGCGACTACTCCGGCCTCGCCTACTTCCAGGGCCGCTTTCATCCGATCTGGGCCGATGACTCGAACAGCACCGGCGACAACCCCGATGGGACGACGCGCTACGACGCCTATACCGACCGCGCCGATGGTCAGCCCGCGGCGAACGAAGGCGATCCGCACATGACCACGGTCGACGGCGTGCATTACGACTTCCAGAGCGCCGGCGAATTCACCGTGCTGCGCGACGGCAGCGGTATGGAGATCCAGACTCGCCAGACGCCTGTGGCCACGGCCTCCCCTGTGACCAACGCGCACACCGGTCTGACGAACTGCGTCAGCCTTAACTCCGCCGTGGCCGCGCGTGTGAACGGGCACCGGGTTTCCTACGAGCCGAACACCAGCGGCGTGCCCGATCCGAGCGGTCTGCAGCTTCGCATCGACGGTGTACTGACCACGCCCAGCGCTGCCGGAGTCACCCTCGGCCTTGGCGGGCGCGTGGTCCGGGGCCCGAATGGCAATGGCATCGAGATCGACTTTCCCGACGGCACCGTGCTTGTGGCCACGCCGCTGTTCTGGACTTCGCAGAGCAAGTGGTACATCAATCTCAGCGTCTTTCACACCTCGGCGCTGGAAGGCGTCATGGGCGCCCTCCCGCCCGGAAGCTGGCTGCCATACTTCTCGGACGGCACATCGGCGGGACCGATCCCGGCGTCGCTGCATCAGCGCTATGTGGACCTCTACCAACGCTTCGCCGAATCCTGGCGCGTGACCAACGCCACGAGCCTCTTCGACTATGCGCCGGGGACGTCGACGGCGACGTTCACCGTGCGCGCGTGGCCGTCGGAGAACCCGCCGTGCACGATTCCGAAGCAACCGACGGCCAAGCCCATGGAGCTAGCAAAGGCCAAGGAGCTCTGCAGCCGTGTCATCGACAAGAACCGCAACGCTGACTGCGTCGCCGATGTTACGGTCACGGGCGAGCCCGGCTTCGCCAAGCTCTATCTGATCAGCCAGCAACTCCAGCAGGGCGGTTCGGTTACGGCACTGAGTGCCGATCGCAATCCGACGCGCGCCGGTCAGCCCGCCGCATTCACCGCGGTCGTGCAGACGCTGGCCGGCAGCGCTGCGCCGCTAGGCAGCGTGCGCTTCGGCGTCGACGGCCGCAGCGCCGGTGACCCGGTCAAGCTCGGCAAGAACGGCGTAGCCACGTTCACGACGTCGTCGCTCAGCGCCGGCCGGCACACCATTACGGCGGTGTATGACCCGGCCCAGGGAAGCGTGTTCGTCGCCAGCAGCGCCCAGCTCGTGCAGGAGGTCGGAGGCGAGGGGGCAGCGACGATCAACGACTTATCGATGCAAGCCGGTGACGATACGACACCCTGCCCAACCCTCGGAGCGACCTTCTCACGCGCGCAAGCCGCGGAGGTCCCGTATCTCCGCGCCGCGCTCTCTGGCCTCGACAGGCAGTGCTCGCTGAAGGACGCAGCGCTGAAGGCGTCGTCGATCACGGTAGTGCGCTGCGCGAAGGATCCGCGCGGCAAGGGATTCGGTCCGAATGCGACGGTGAACCTCACCTGCAGCAGATGAGGTTCATTCGTTGCGCTGCGCCGCGTGTTGGATGACAACGCGCGGCGCACCCTCAAGACGGATCCTGTACGGCGCTACGCGCTCAACAACCGCACGACGGCGAACAGCGCGGACGTTCGCAGCAACAACAGATGGCGCAACGTTCGACTGGAACTGGCAACGGCTGAGTCAGACGTCGTCATTTGGATCTCAGCGTGCCTTAACCCCATCGCCAGCACCTTCTACGGCTTGACCTGGATGTCCCCGCCGTCCTTCGGCAGCTCTTCGAGCTCATACGATGCGAGCGGGACGCCTTCACATTGGCCTTGTTCGCGTGGTTGCGAGCTGATGCCCTTGTCGTCGTCGCGCTCGGCGTCGGTGGCGATCCACATCATGCCGGCGCCGGAATCGAATTTCAGCTCTGCGTCGGTCGGAACCCAGGTCGGTAAGGTCGAGCGGTAGAAACCGAAGGTATAGCGGTCCGGAGCAGGCTTTTCGGCTCCGGCATTGTCCTCGACGGTGAGGAGCATGCGGCGGCCGACATAGCTCTGGACGTTCGAGTCGCGGACCTGGCCTCCAAGCACGGCCCGGTTGCCTTCGACTTTCAGGCAGTCGACGGCAACGCGCAGCGTCAGAGTCGTCTCTTTGACTTCCGGTACTCCGGCGCCATCGACGTCCTGATCCGGAAGCGCAATCGGTTCCGTCAGTGCGAGATCTCCTGACGCTCTGCCGCCCGATTGGCCCGTGGCATTGAACTCGATCGTGCGGACGCCATTGCCGGTGTCGGCGCGTAATGACCCTCCGACCGCTTGGGCAAAGGCTGCGGGCACGAGACAAAACAATGAGAGCGCCATGAGGATGCGCCGGGTGCGCATAGTCGTAGTCATACGAGTCTCCTTTTCGACTGCGTGTCTGGTGGCGAGCGACGCGTAAAAATCGGGGATGGTTGTGAAGTTAGGCTCGCCAATCCGCGAAGTCGTGAGAACTCGATGAATTGCTCCTGAAAGAGCGATGAAGAAGGCGTTTCTGCCTCGAGCGGCAGTCACTCGATAGAAGCAGCCTGCGCGGCCCCGAACAGGGTTGGGCCGCGCAGGTGGGACGTGCCGCTAGTCTCACACCAGATGGCGGCTTGCTCCGTAGCTCACGACAAAATCGTACCAGTGAGGGGCGGCCTCAGACAGCGGAATGTCGTCGTATGCGTCGAACACGGGACTGTTCGGCAAGTAGACCGACAATCCGTACGCGCCCGATTTCTCAGGGTCCTTGCTGGTCGCTATGACGGCGTGCTTCAGCGTCGTCGTCACCGAATCCGCGGCGGCACGGATCGCACGGCGCGCGGCGTCGTCGGGCATCGCCTCGGCAACCCGTGTCCCCACTGCCCTGGCGTAGCCAAAGAGGTCGATTGAGTCGAAGTTCGCGACCACCCGCGAGTCCTCGCGCGCGCGGGCAAGGATGCGGATGTTGCTCTTGACCAGTGGCAGAAGGGCCGTACCGAGATGATCGAGCGCGGAGGCCAGCTGGTCCATGAGATCGAGCGCGACCGCGGAGAGCGTCGCGTCATCATCGTCCTTTGTCTTCCTGGCATATTCGCGGACGATGTTCACCGCGGCCTGAGGCGGCTCGACGTCGGCGCCGAAGGTCGCCAGGATCTCTTCGTACGGCCAGCCATCGGCCGGCTCGTTGTCCTGTGAGGCGACCAGATATTTCGCGCACCTGCGGAGCTGATGGGCTGCTTCGACCGAGGCCATGAGACAGGCGTCGCATCCGAGGATGTCCGGCCTGCGGTGTCCGAAGTGCTCATAGGAGTACTCCAGCGCATACGTGAGCTCGTTATTGTCGAGGAAGCTGCGCGATGTGTCGTCGAGACCGAGCGCCCATGCAGGCCGTTTCAGCGGCTCGCCGTGCATCGCGCGCGACCGCTTGCGGCCGAATTTCGCGAGGTCGGTGAAGCCGGTGCCGTGGCTGCTGGCGATCACCGCCAAATTGTCCGCCGATCGCAAACGACGGGCGGCTATGAGGAAGTTGATGATGACCTGAGGGTCACCGGTGTCAAGGTTGTGGTCCACCCCTATCTTGGGCGGCAAGAGCTTGAACCGCCGGTAGCGATCAAGGACGTAGCGCTTGGCTCGGGTCTTCGGCGTATCGAGTTGGGCTACGACCGCGACCTTGTCCGGATCGGCGGTGCTGAGTTTCTGCACCTGGCTCTTCACAAGGGTGGCCAGACTGTTGTCTTCGGCGATAAGAAAATGACAGGCCCATGGTGCGTGCGCACCGCGGTATCGATGAACTCCTCTGCGTGCTGGTTTTGTCATCGCGATCTCCTTATCCGCCGGAACCGTCGTTGAAGCGAGGCTGCGTGCAATTCATCTGGCCGTTGGGACGGGCCTTGACGAATGGGTACAGAGCGTTGCGGCCGGGTGGAGTGGCGCAGAGCCTGTAATAGAACTTGTATTCCTTCGCCGCTTCGTTAACGAGGACGTCGATCGGGGCGGTCGGCGGCACAGGCTCATAGATGTCGTGATCCGGCTCGTTGCCGATGACAATCTCCAGAGTCTCCGCGCCGTTGGCGTCGAAGCGCATGTCCTTCGACGCATCGCGCTGCGAGCCGTCGAGCGGGTGCGACTCCAGAACGACGTGGTCGCCGAGGACCTCCATCTGCAGGAGAAGCTCCCGGGCAATGGCCCGGCGCACTCCGTTCTTCGCGTGTTCCTTCCTGAACGGAATCTGCATTCGCTCCGTGCCGGTGGTGCCGAGCCTTCCTTGCGTGAGGTCGAGCCGTGCGACGAGCGGAGGATCGGCGTGCAGCGGATCGGTCATGTACCCGGGATCCAGCTTGCCATGGCCTGGCGCGAGGTCATTGATTGCCGGAAGCCAATAAAGCGACGTGTTGTCGTACGCCGTCGGCGTCGAGCTGATCGGATCCTTGAGCTTGTTGATCGTCAGCGTCTGATCGTCCTGCACGACGTTCGCGGCCCGGATGAGTAGACGTTCTCCATCCAACCTGATGTGGCGCAACGTCGCAGATCGTTTGGCTCCTTCGATCTTGCGATGACCTCGATAGCTGTCTTTCGGGAAACGGATGTACATCGTCGAATGCGGGAAGTCTCTGCCGGCATCGCAAAAAAACACGGAATACTGCTTTTGGGTGGGCATTTCCACGCACGCGCCGGCGCCGTGTGTGGTGACCCTCAACGTGAAACTTTTGTCCGTCATAGGTGTGCTCTCTCCTTTCCCTTGTCCGGCGCGTCTGCGCCGCCAATGACTTCAAATGCAGCCCAGTTCGCGGGATCAGAGTCTCCTGAGCCGCTTTGGAGCACTTGCAACTGCGCCCGGCGCAATGCAGTGGCAGCGTCCAGGCCTCCGCGGTATGCCTCGTGGAACCTGGTCAGCAACCGCTCCGCGGCCGCATCTTCGATCGGTGCGACGGTGCCGATCACCGTCGGAACGCCTGCGACCATGAACGCGCGCGCGAGGCTCATCGACCCTTCGCTGCTATGGCTCTTGCCGATCCCGGTGTTGCAGCCGTCGAGGACGACGAGGCGGACGTTGGAGAGTCCGGCCGCTTCGATCTCCGCAGCCGTGATCCTGCCGGTCTCACCGATGAGCAGCGCCGAGCGCGCCGGCGTGCGGTTGTCGACGACGCTGTGCGCGGCGAAATGAACGACGTCGAAGCCGCGCGCGCTCACCAGCAGCGACACCGGCTGGTCGCCTGGGGCGGCGATCACCGTGCGGGCGTTTGCGTAGCCGCGGGCAATCCGCTGCACTTCGCTCGTCGCGCGTGTCAGCGGCTGCAGATCGTCGAAGCCGCGCGGTCGTTGCGGGCTGGCGACGGCGAAGAGGGACGGCGCTCCGCGCGTTCCCATACGACGACCGCGCTCGCAATTGCGGACGTAGAGCGTGGCGCTCGGCGCGACGACGAGCGTGTGATCTTCGACAAGATAGCGGCCATCCGCGGAGCGGAGCGCTGCGAATGGCACGCTGGAGAGAGCCGGATCGGGAACAAAGGCGATGCGGGTCCCGGCGGCGATATCGATGCCGTCGAGTAGGTGCGCCGGCGAGGCGCTCTCGCTGCCGGCGCGTTCGAACGCGCGCACGCCTTCGCGCGTAAGGACGCAGGTGATCAGCGTCGTGCCTGCGATGGTGTAGCTGACCATGACGGTGTCCTGCGGCAACCGTGCACGAATTTCTGCAACGCGCATCGGCATCACCGGCTTGTCGGACGTGAGGTCGAGCAGCTCGCGCGATCGCAGGCGCTCCAGCATGTCGAACGCTTCCTCGGGGCGTCCTCGCCGCACCAGGAGCAGCGCCAGGTCGACGAAAAGCCTGTCCGCGCGATCGAAATAGGTCACGCGAAGCTCCGACTCCTTGATCATCCGCCGCTGCTGCTCCAATTCGTCGATGCCTGCTCGGAAATCGGCTTCGGCGTCGTTCGTGTCGGCGAGGCGAAGGTGGGCGCGGCCCCGCTCGAGGAGCAGTTGCGCGCGCTTCATTGGAAACTCCAGCTCTCGCATGAGCTCGAGGCAGCGCGTGAGGCTTGCGATCTCGGCGCGACCGTCTGTATCGCGGAGAGCGAATGCTTCGGAAATGCGAGCGTCGATTCCAATCCGCTTGCGGCTCGGAAGATCGGTGATCTTCTCCGCCAGACGATCGACTTCCGCGACATCGCGCAGCGCCTCGGCCCGCCGGCCCGCACGGACGAGGACCGAGCTTCGATTGACGAGCGCGTCGGCGATGCGCACCGGCTCGCCCGAGGCGCGAGCGACGCGGACGAAGCGGTCCTGAAAGACCAAAGCCGTCGCCGGCTGATTCGCCTCAAGCGCCCAATCGGCGGCAACCTTGAGGGCGCCAAACATCCGCCTGGGGTCTTCGGCGCGGCTGGCAAACACCATGGCCGCTTTGAGGTGAACTGCAGCACGATCGATCTCCCCCAGATAGACGAACGTGGAGGCGAGATTCACATGCTGCGCGGCAACGTATTCCGTTTCGCGCAATTTTGAATAAAGGGCGAGCGATCGCGTCTGGACGCGCATCGACTCGCTCATGTCGCCGCGCACGAAGTCGATTGCTCCTTCGAGCCAGTCGAGACGGGCGAAAAGCGCGACGTAGTCGCCGCTGCGTCTCGCGTACTTCGCACGAGCCCCGTCGATCAAGGCTTGTGCGCCGGCGTTGTCGAATTTGCGATAGCGCGCGGTTACGGCATCGTCGACGACAAGCGCCGCGAAGGCCGGGAACCTTCCGCTGAGCTGTAGCGCCTCGTCATCCAGCGCCAGGACGCGATCGAGGTCGTTCTTCTCCAGCGCATCGTGACCCGCGGCGTAGCCGCCATAGGCCTTCGCCAGCGCGAGCTTCGGCGCGTCGCGCGCCTCATCGATCTCGGCCACGGCATCGAGCGAGAGGTGATCACCGTTCTGCTCGAGCGCCGCGGCGCAGTGGCGGGCCGCACCGAGCGCGTGCTCCGCGGCAGCAGCGTCGCCAAGCGACCACGCCCGTCCCCAGGCCGGCAGGAGCTCGAGCTCGACGACCTGCCGCGCACCAAGCGGATAGCAAGCGACGAGTTTTCGGACGCGCTCCTCGTCGCCGGCCCCTGCTGCTTCCGTGAGCCGCCCCTTGTCGGCGCGCCAGCGCTGCGCAACCGCCGGCTGGCTGTCGGCATCGAGGTGCCGGCGCGCTTCCGCTGCCCAGCTCGATGAAGGGTCGAGCGAGAGATAGTTCTTCCACTCCGCCGCCGCCGCTTCGGCGTCACTCAACTGTTCAAGAATCAACGCATGGTTGAAGGTTGCCGCCGCCGATGCAGGCACGGAGCTCAAGGACTGCAGCGCGCGCCCGAAATCGGTCAACGAGCCACTCCTCAGCCCTTGCATGTAATGTGCGGCGGTGATGTCGATCGGGTCTGCGCTGCCGGATCGGCTCAGCGTGTCGGCTGCCGTCGCGGTGTCACCCGCCAGAAGGTGCGCCAGACCCTCGTGCTCCCGGCCCGTCAGCGCCAGGAGCTTGCCGCGCCGTGCACGATCAACCGCCGAGAGTCGAAACGGCGCGTACTGCGTGTCGAACGAGAGCCGCGGCTCGACCGTGCGAGAGCCGCCGGCGGCGGCGAGCCTGGCCAGCGTCGCGCGACCCTGCTGCGGAGTCGACCCGGAAGTCAGTAATGCCGCCACGAGCGCCGCGAAGACGACAGCGCTGCCGGCAAATGCCCGCTCAAACCGCATCGCAATCATTTGGTGAGAATGACGAAAGTGTACTCCCGATATCTTTAAGAACGTCCCGGCCCCCCTCCGATACCATGCGGGCTGATGCGTCCATCGGATACTCCCAAGCCTCGCCGTCGCCTCCAGATCGGTTTTCTTGGACGCATCATCATTGCCCTCACGGCGGCGGGGCTGATTCCGCTCGCGCTCGTCTCGTTCCGCTTTGCCGATCTCAATCGCGACGCTATGACCTCGCAGGTGTTGCAGACGCATGCGCTCTCGGCGAACACCGGCGCGGACCGGATCAGCAGCACGGTTTCGGCGTGGGAGACGTTGATCGATGCTCTCGTCGCTGCGCCGGAAGTGGAGAACGATCCATCCTCGGCCGCGGCGAAAGAGACGGTGCGGAGCCTTCTGCAATCGCGCGGCGATCTCGTTGCGGTCGTCCTCCGCGATCCCAACGGGACGGAAATTTTTCGCGGTCAGAAAAAGTCGGCCGCTTCGATCGTTGAATCCATCCTGACAAAGCCACAAGGGGAGCATCTGGAGATGCACGACGGCGCCTGGCTGTCGATCGTGCGGTCGCTGACGAACGGCGGGCAGGCCATTGCCATCTTCGATGCCCGCGCTCTCGATGATGCACTCCACTCCTCCGAGCTCGGCGAACAGGCGCTTCGCGTTCTGATCGACCGCAGCCGCCATGCGGTCGTCGGAAATCCGGCAGCCGTCGCCGGCATCCCACCTGCCCTGCTGAACATCGCCGCCACCGGCCGGGTCCGCGGCGCCGGACGTTTTCCCGCGGCCGGAGGGGCGGTGGCGGTGGGCGCCTATGCGCCGGTGGACGGGACGCCGTGGGTGGTGGTCTCGACGCAGCCGGCGACGGTGGCGGAAGCGATCGCGCAGAACCTGCGCCGGCGATCGCTCGTCGCGGTCATCGCCGCACTGCTCCTCGTGGCCGCGCTATCGATCGCCGCCTGGTTCGCGGTGGTCCGGCCGTTGCGCGACCTGCTCGAAGCGCAGAGCGAGATGGGATTCGTTCCCGCCGGCGATGGCAGCGACATCGACCGGCTGCGCTCCTCGCTCGATCTGCTGCAAAAGCGGGTGCATGCCCGGGAGGAGCTCGGGAACGTTTTTCTCGGCCGCTATCAGGTCCTCGAAGTGGTCGGGCAGGGCGGCATGGGAACGGTGTTCCGCGGCTGGGATCCGAAACTCCAGCGGCCCGTTGCGCTCAAGACCATCCGCCTCGGCGACGACGTTCCGGCGCCGGAGCGTGGGAACCTAGTGGAGTCGCTGATGCGCGAAGCGGTGACGGTGGCGCAGTTCCATCACTCGAACGTGGTGGCGGTCTTCGACGTCGAGGAGTCGGGCGATTCGGCGTTCATCGCCATGGAGTTCGTCGACGGCGTGAGTCTCGAGACTCAGATCGACGACCGCCCGCTTTCGATCGAACAGACGCTGGTGGTCGGCCTGGCGCTGGGCCAGGCGCTGGAAGCGGCGCATGAAGCCCACGTGATCCATCGCGACATCAAGCCGGCCAACATCCTCATCTCGTGGGATGGAACGGTGAAAGTCACTGACTTCGGGATCGCCGAGCTGCTTAGTGCTCTCACGGACCTCAGCATGGTTTTCGGCACGCCCGGATACATGGCGCCCGAGCTGGTCACCGGCCGCGGTTCGCTGCCGGCAGGAGACATGTTCAGCGCCGGCGTCACGCTCTATCAGTGCCTGACCGGATTCGCACCGTTCGACCGGCCGACGATGAAGGATACGCTCGAAGCCACGCTCCGCTACGCGCCTCCGTCGCCGAAGGATGCGAATCCGCTGACTCCTCCCCTGCTGGAGACGACCGTGTTACGAATGCTGGCAAAGAATCCATCGGAACGGCTCTCCGATCCGGGAGAGCTGGTAGCGTTGCTGCGCCGGATGACGACGGAGCAGAAGTTCAAACTCAACCCGCACGCGCACATGATCCGGCGCATGACCACGAAGCGCGCCGATCCGATGTACGTGCCAACCGTCTCGTTATCGAAAGCCGATGCCTGAACGAAAAATAGTCGCTCTCGCCGCCATCCTTTTTCTGACTGCCATCGCCGCGGCTGCGCAGGCACCCGATCAGCCGCCGCCGCGCGCGGGCGATACCATCGCCTCGTACACCGTCCGCCCTGGCGATACGCTCATCGGCATCACTATCCATTACCTCGGCTCTCCGAGACTTTGGACGGAAAACCAGCGCCTCAACCCGCAGGTCCGCGATCCCAGGCATCTGCAGCCGGGATCGCGCATCCGGGTGATCGTCGCGCGGCAGCTGCCGAAGAGAAATGCGCTGGTCGACAAGGTGGCCCGGCGCGTCGACGCCAAGCCGGATCCTGAGCCGTGGGCGACCGCGCACGAGGGCGATCTGCTCAAGGAGAATGACGGCGTCAGGACGTACGAGAAGTCGTCGGCTGACCTCAAGTTCGACGATGGCTCGCACCTGACCATGACCGAGAACTCGCTGCTCTTCCTGAAAGAGATGCGGGCGGCGCAGCGCGGGCCGGTCAGCGAGACCATCGAGATTATCGATGGACAGGTCGATGTCAGCAGCCGTCCGAAAAAGAAAGCGACAGCGGAGCTTCACGTAGTCATCGGTGGCACCTCGATCAGTCACAAGGCCTCGGGCGACCGTCCCGTGGCCACGCGCAGCCGCAAGGCGTCCGAGGCGAAGGCGCAGGTGATGGTGTACGGCGGTTCGTCGGTGGTGGCTTCGGCGGGAAAGAGTGTCGCGGTCGGCGCCGGAATGGGGACGCAGGTCGAGCAGGGCAAGGCGCCCGAGGCTCCGCAGAAACTGCTGCCGGCACCCGAGATGACGGAGCCGGCGGCAGAGGCAACGCTCCGCTCCGGCTTCGGTTGGAAGAGCGTGCCCAACGCGGCGACCTACACCGTCGAGGTCTATCGCGACGCCGGCGCCACGCAGCTCGTCGAGCGCGCGACCGGACTTCGCGAGACGTCGTGGCGGCCATCCGCGCTTCCCTTCGGCGATCTCTATTGGCGCGCAACAGCGGTCAGTGGAGCTGGGCTCGACGGCTTCCCCGCCAAACTGGTTCACTTCAACGCGGCGGCGGGGTTGACCGGAACCGTGGCCGAAGATCGGGGCGCCAGCGGCAACATCGACGCGGCCTCTCCCCTTGCGGCCGTTCGGCTGATCGCATGGCGCGATGACGGCAACGGCATCCCCGACGATGATGATGTCCGCGCCGGCGAGACGCGCACGGACGCGGCCGGGCGATTCACGTTCGACGGGCTGGCTCCGGCGATTTACTGGATCGCCGCCGACTCGCTGACGATCGCGCCTTCCGGCGGTATGAATCCGGGCGCGACGGCAGCCTCGGTCTGGGCGGAGCAGACGTTCGGCTCCGCGGGCGCGCGATGCGCCGCCGAATCGGGCGCGGAGGTCACGCGGACGAATGCAGGTCCGTGCGTCGGCGGCCGTTGGGCAGCACAGTCGGACGACCCGAGGAAGTTGTCGACGTCGAAACACATCGTTCGCATCGACACCACCGATCCGGCCGTGCGGCCGGTGGCATCGTTCGGCTTCAGTTTCAACGTCGTCGACCACATTGACGACGCGGAAGAGATGGCAGGCGGACGAAGCAGCCAGGGCTCAATACGGCAGTTCATCCGCAACGCGAACGCCATCGCTGGCCCGAATGCGATGCGGTTCCTGCCCTCCTCCGCGCCGTCGAACAACCGTTGGACGATACGTTGCGCATCTCCGTTGCCGTCCGTGACCGACCGCGGCACGTCGCTCGATGGCGTGGCCTGGATGGCATCCGATCCGACGCGGCCACGCACGACCAACCCGCAGCAGCCGGACCTCGAGGTAGACATAGCCGGACAGGGAGACGCGCTCACGCTGGCGGCCGAAACGAGAATCTCGTCGATCGCACTGCACGCGGAAGGCGCGAACATCCGTGCGGCGGTGGTCGTCGATGCGCCGGGATCGTCGATCGAAAAATCCGAGGTCGATGGCGGCGGGAGCGCCAACGCGATCGTGATCGAGTCGCATGGAGCAAGAACTCGGATCAGCAACACGGCCGTCATCCACGCCACGAACGGCATCGTGATCCGCGCGGGATCGTCGGACAACAGTCTGCTGCACGACCGGTTCACCGACATCTCCGGCACGGCCATCCTCTTCGATGCTGCCGGCGGTACGCCGCCCGCGAGGAACCGGATCATCGAGGCCGATTTCGTGTCGGTCGGCGCGCTCGTAGGCAGCACCGGCAAACCGTCGTCGGCCAGGGCTGGTACCTGCGCATACGACGACGGCGCAGCGAATCGCGGCATCGCCACGCCCATCCTCCTCGGATCGTACGAACGCGTCCCCGGCGGGCTCGGCTCGCTCAACGGCAAAGCCTGCGCAGGCACGACCGTCGAGATTTACGCGGCGAGCACCGGCAACCGAACCAGCGCCAGATTTCTCAAGTCCATTGAACCGGGCAGCGACGGAACCTTCCGAGTTCTCGATGTGATCGCCTCCTCGCGAATGCTGGTCAACCTCACGGACAAGGAAGGAAACACGTCCATGTTCTACACATCGGAGGCAGAAACCCGCCGCTGATTTAAACTATCCGCCAAACGGGAAAAGGCTCAACGGTCCGAGCCGCCCTTCACGATGGAAAAACTACTACGCAAGTTGGGTCTGGCGAGAGAACGCCGGAGCGAGCCGCGCCTCAAGCTGACGGTGATGGTGGTCGTGTCGATCAACCGCCATCAGGGAAACCTGCTCGACATCTCAAAAAGAGGGGCCAGCGTCCAGTCGTTCTCCTCGGTCAAGCCGGATGAGCGGGCCTTGTTCACGCTGCGCTTCCGTAACCTGAAGATCGAGCTGACCGGAATCGTCCGCGGCTGCCGGGTGGTGGCCATCAATCCGCGCCCGACCTACATCGCACGGCTGCAGTTCGTCGACGTCAGCGAGACCGCCCGCGAGTCGCTCGACGAGTTCATGCGCATGATCGAAGAAGTCGGCCGGCGAACGTGGAAGAAAACCAAGGACGGCTACTCGCGGCGCGCCACCGGAACGCCGCGCGCGATCATCGCCGTCTACACGCAGCTGGTGAAGCGGGACAGCGGTTGGGAAGAGGTTCTGGTTTTCGATCCCGATCAGCCCGAAGACGGCGTAACCCTCCCCTCCGGCACGCCGACTGCGGAGATCGCCCACTTCTGCGAGATGTACGACGCCGCCGATTCGGACGGACGGACCTTGCTGCGGCAGCAGGCGGAGACGCTTTGTCACGTGAACGCGGACGCGCACTGAGGCTCGGAGCAGACAACAAAATGAATCGTCTACAGGCCTGGCTGATCCCGCTTTTTCTCTGTGTTGCCTCTTCCATCGCAGTGGCGCCATCCTTCGATCCGGAGCTCGCCAGGAAGCTCGGCGCCGATGAACGCGGCATGAAGACCTACGTCCTCTGCATTCTGAAAACGGGACCGAACGATGCCAGGGTTCTGGGGAAAGAGCGCGATGACGTCTTCGCCGGTCACTTTGCGAACATCGGACGGCTTGCAAAGGAAGGGAAGCTCGCCGTCGCCGGCCCTTTCGGCAAGAACGACAGGTCCTGGCGCGGGCTGTACATCTTCAACGTCCCGACCGTGGAAGACGCCGAGAAGCTCGTGGTTCTCGATCCGGCGGTGAAGGCAGGCGTGTTCGTGTACGAACTAGCCCCCTGGTACGCCTCCGCCGCGATGATGATCGTGCCCGAAACGCACAAGCGGATCGAGAAGCCGGCCAAGTGATCTTGACGGCAGCCGTTGGCAGCTCGATCATCATCCGCGCGCGACGAAGGTAGGGACCATGTGCAAGACCATCAAGCAACGCGTGAAGTTCAAGGCCGCGCCGGCCACCATCTACGATCTGCTGGCGGATTCCCGAAAGCACACCGCGGTCACCGGCAGGAAGGCCACCATCAGCAGAAAGATCGGCGGGACGTTTTCAACCGGCGGTGATGACGTCACCGGGATCAACGTCGATCTCGTTCCCGCGCACCGCATCGTTCAAGCCTGGCGTCACCGCCGATTCCCCGAAGGCATCTTCTCCATGGCCGCGGTCACGCTCACCGCGACTCCCGACGGCGGAACGGAGCTCGTGCTGACGCATCGCGGCGTCCCGAAACAGTTGATCCCCGAGACCGAACAAGCCTGGCGCGATGAGTACTGGTCCAGGATCAAGGCGTATCTCGATCGCGAGAGCGGATAACGTCGAGCACATACATGATTGCGCCGGATGGTGGCGCTGACCGATCCTAGCGATAGGCTTTGCTCCGGTGCGGCACGCCGATTACATCAACCACGGTTTGGTCGTCATCAATTGAGTAGACGACGCGGTAGTCGCCGACTCGAATGCGCCAAAGTTTACGTCTGCCTTTGAGCTTCTTCGCACCGTGCGGGCGCGGGTCGCCGCTGAGGGCGAGAATCGCGGCGTCGACCCGTTGAGCGACGGCGGCCGACAAGGCGGAGAGTTCCTTCGCGGCCCGGCTGCCGATGGTTAGTTTGTAACTACGCACGCAGCTTTCCGCTTCGTACGAGCCGCTTTCTCACGGTCTCGTAGGGCAGGCGCTTGTCGTTGGTGCGCTCCTCGGCAAGAAGCTGATCGTAGATGTCTTCCCACATCTCACCGTGCCGTGCGAGATCGATGAGCACCGCAACCTTCTCGCCTTTATCGTTGGTGACGAACTGAATGCCTTCCATTGCCTCTCCTCTTTCGCCGGTGGCAACGATCATTGCATGAGATGACTTCCTGCCTGGCAATCTGCGTTCCGAACTCCAGGGTCAGACCTTCGATTCGCACGAACGAAACCGAAAAGCGAAGGTCTGACCCGGGTACTTTCCTTCGGGATCGTCGTAGAGCAGGCATCCTTGCCTGCTCCCGACGGGCGTCCTCGCCCGGCGGTGGTTTTCGTCAACATCGCGCGTCCTGCGTAGAAACCACCGCCGGGCGAGGACGCCCGTCGGGAGCAGGTGGGACACCTGCTCTACGAGCGCTACCGCCTTCGGTCGTTGAGCAGCCCCAGGTACCGATAGCGCAGGGTCATCGTTCTGCCGCTCCCGGCGGTGTCGGGCAGCGTGGCCGCCGGCAGGACCATGATGTACGAATAGTCCGTCCCGGCCAGGATCTGGGCCGCGCCGTGACAGCCGGTGCAGCCGCCCATGTTGTAGCGCTTCCTGAACGAGCCGTCGGCGTTCAGGATGTAGGTGTTCTGGTACGTCGTCGCAGCCGGTGTTCCCTTCGGCGCCGGCTGCGACGGGAAGTTTGCCGGAAGATCGCTCGGCGCGCCGCCGCTCCTCGGCTCCGGCCCGCCGCTGTGATGCTGCAGCGAATAGTCAGTCTCGACCACCATGTTCGAGGTGTGGAACGTGGCGCCTTTGACGGGGTCGCTGCCAATCTCGCTCTTGTCGAACGGATAGGTTTGCACGTTCACGAGCTTGTAGTAATGCCAAGGCGACGGCGGCAGCTTGTGCTGCTTCTCATAATCGGCGATGGCATCGTGTGCCTCGCGATTCACGGCGATGACCGGATCGGGGATCGGGTGGGCCCGGCCGGTCACGCAGATGTTGCCGCCCACGGGGATGCGATCGTTGACCGGCTTCCCGGATGAATCGTTGAGGATCTCATCGTAGTAAAGACGTGCCGCCGGATCTTTGCAGAAGGGAACTGAAACCGGGTCGGCCACGCACGGCGGCGTAGTCTTTCCGGCGATCGACACACATGGGGCAGCAGGGTTGTCTTTGTAGACCCCGTCCTGGTACACCATCGGCGGCGTGAATGCCGGCAACCCGGGAACGACGACTTTCCCGTTTTCATCCTCGATCGGCGCATCGCCCTCGGTGCGGAGATTGTCGGCCTGCTCGAACGTGGCCCAGGTGTACGCGGGAGCGCTGGGCGTCTTCTGGATGATGTGCAGCGCCAGCAGGCCCCACTGCTCTTCCCGATAGCACGGCTTCCCGACGGCGTTCGTCTCGTAGAAGCGCACCAGGGCCAGATGGTAACGGCCGCTCTGGAGCTCGCGCGGATTGAGGCGGCGGAAGGCAGCCTTCGCTTCCATGGTCTGGTTGGGGAAGAGGACGTACGGAGTGCCGGGCACGAACTCACCTGAGGCCACAGCCTTGGTGAAATTCGCGGTCACCGTGTTGTAGGGCGCGGGCTTCGTATCGTTGGGATCGGTCTTGTACCAGTACTGGTTCGCGGCGATGTAGCGGTAATGATCCTCGTTGGCCTTGGCGGTGAAGCGGATCAACCTATCGTCGTCGGTGTTGCCGGGCGCACTGCCGGCGCGCATGTGATCGAAGCCGACCTGGGACACCTCGTCGAGATTGATCCATGCCGGTGACGCCGAAGTCTGCGCTCCCCCCGCGCACGGCCCGACCGGCTCGACGTACGGATACTGCGGAGGGTCGTTCCAGCCATAGTCCGGTGCGCCCTGCGCGTAGCCGTGCGGCGGCGTGGCCGCGGTTCCGCCCGGCGGATAGATCTCCACCTTGGAGCGAAATGTCTCCCACACCAGCGGTACGCCCGGATTCGTGGCGAAGAACGCCTGCTCGTCCGGCTTGCCGCGCACTGCCCCTCCCTTGCTGGCCGGCCAGTTCAGGGCGATGAACTGCTGCCAGGCGAAGCGGGCTGCCGTCGGCAGATCGGCGCTCGGAGCGCCGCCGGGCACGTCCGCCGGCAACGCCGGGGTGACGGTGATGGCCGCAGGCTGGACCGGTTGCGGAGTCACGGCCTTTTCCTGACGGCAGGCCAGAAACAGGAGCGCGATACAGGCCGATGCGATTCGACGAGCATTCATGCGTTCCAGTCTATCCCGCACGGTTGGGCTGGATGCGCGATGTTAGATCAGGCATGATGGATAAAATTGATCGATCATGCGCGGACGGTTTCTCCTACTCGCCTTCCTCTGCTCATCCCCGGCGTTCGGCGCGATCACTGGGACGGTCGTTCGCGATGAGGGGCAGCCTGCCGCGGGGGCGCGGGTGGTGGCCTTCGCGCTCGAGTCGTCGGAGCAGGAACGCGCGCGGTGGCTTTCTGCCGATCCGATGCGGAAGGCGCTGGCCACGGCCGTTGCAGATGCCGAGGGGAACTTTGCACTCGATCCGAAGGCGGCGGTGGTCGACCTTCGGTTAGAAGTGGCCGGACAACCGGCAGTCGGCGTGCGCGCGGCGGCGAATGAGGACGTTGGTGTCGTGCGCATCGCCGCACAGCCGGTGACCCGCGGGACCGTTACTGCCGGCGGCAAAGCGCTCGAGGGAGCAACCGTCATCATTCTCTTCGCCGGCGCGGAGAGTGTCGCGATGACGGACAAAGCCGGTCACTACTCCCTCCCCGATCCGAAGCGCCTCTCCTCGCGCGTGCTGGTGCGGCATCCCGGTTACGCGCCGGTCGCGCGCGAGCTCGGGCCCTTGATGTCGCAGTCCGCGGACATGTCGATGGGTTCCGGAATCGTTCTGTCCGGCCGCGTTGTGGCAGCAGACGCCCCCGTTGCCAACGTCATCATCGAAATCGACAACCTTCCGCTGGCCACCACCGGCGCGGATGGCGCGTTCTCCATCGAACACGCGCCGGCAAACGCGCGGAGAATCGTTGCACGCGCGAGCGATCGGATCGCGGCGCGGCAACTCGGCAAAGAGCGCAACCTCGTTCTCCGCTTGTCGAACGCAGTGATGATCGCTGGCTCCGTCCGCAATCTCAAAAGCGGTGCGCCGATCGCAGGCGTCGAAGTCACCGCCGCCCCGCCGCGTTTCGGCGACACCGAGCATGGCGTCTGGGTCATCACCGACGAGAAGGGGAACTACGCGATCCACGGGCTCGCGGGCGGCGAAACGGAGCTGATGGCGATTCATCCGGCGTATGCCACGCCGAGGATTACTTTGAATCTGCCGGAAGGGCGTGCGGCGCGCAAGGTGCTGTACGTCTCCCCGCTGGCGCGGATCTCGGGCTCGGTCGTCGACGAACGAGCGCGCGCCATCGCCGGCGTCTCGGTGACGGCGCGGCCGATGGGCGGAGGGGACATGCTGTGGACGCCCGGCGTGCTGCGCACGGTGCAGGCCGGAGTTACGGGGCCGAACGGCCGTTTTCTCCTGCGCACCGCCGAGGATGGGAACGTCCAGGTCGACGCCGCGAAGGCGGGATTGCCGCCGGCACATTCGGCCGCGCTCCAGGTTGCCGCCGGCGCGAAAGTGGCGGGCGTCACGATCACGATGCCGCAGGGCATCGTCCTGCGCGGCCGCGTCACGGGCATCGAAGCGAAGCCGGTTCCGGGTGCGCGCGTGAGCGTCTCCGACGATCTCGTGCGCACGAAGGACGACGGCACCTTCGCCATGCGCGTTTTGGAAGGAACGTACGACGTCGGCGTCGCCGCGGCCGGCTACGCGCCGCGTACTGTGCGCGCGCAGGTGTCGGCGGATTCGCGGCCGCTCGAGATCGCGCTCGAACCGGGCGTCGCGGTGAGCGGACGCGTCACCCGCGGCGGCGAGCCGGTCGAGGGCGTCAACGTCTACACCGTCAGCGGCGCCGCGGGCGAGCCGGTGCAGACCGGCGCCGACGGCACGTTCCGCATCGATGATCTCGCCCGCGGCGAGATTAGGCTGGCCTTCAAGAAACCGGCGGACTTCATTCAGATCACGCGCGTCGTCAGCGCTCCCGCGAGCGGCGTCAACGTCGAACTGCCGCCCGGCTCGCGCGTCAGCGGGCGGGTGATCGACAAAATGACAGGCAAGCCTGTGAAGTCGTTCGACGCCGGCCTTGCCATCTCGCGCGCAGGCTCCGCGATCATGCTCGTCGCGCCGGTCATGCGGAGTTTCACCAGCGACGACGGCACGTTCGCCATCGACGGCGTGCCGGCGGCGACGCACACGCTGGCAGTCATCGCTCCCGGCTACGTGATGGCGCGCGTGCCGAACGTGACCGTGGAAAGCGGGAAGAACGCTGACAACATCGAGGTCGCGCTCGATGCCGGCGTGCGCATCCACGGCCATGTGACCGGGACGGATGGTGCGCCCCTCGGCGGGGTGCTGGTGCGCGTCGATCCGGCGCTGGCGACGCACGGCGCGGCGATGAACGACCCCTACACGCTCACCGATCCCGATGGGGAGTACGTGCTGGAGAACCTCGAGGAAGGACAGACCACGCTCGCCTTCAGCCGCACCGGCCTGCTCACGGTGCGCAAGAATGTGACGCTCTCCGGCAGTTCCGCGGAGATCGACGCCCAGCTTTCCTCCGGCGTCTCGATCACCGGCATGGTTCTGCTCGAAGGCGGCACACCCGTGGCCAACGCTCAGGTGCTGGCGCGATCGGCCGCCGACGCAGGCTCGGCCCGATCGACACAGACCGATGACAGCGGGACGTTCACCATCGGCGCAGTCGCGCCCGGCCACTACGAGATCACCGCCACGAAGCCGGGCTTCTCCGAGGCAACGTTAAGGGACGTGGATGTGCCGGCGCCGACGGCGCTGCGCCTGGTCATGAAAGGGGGCGGCACGATCACCGGCCGTCTGCTCGGGCTGACGCCGGCCGAACTGCGCGGAGCGGCGGTGCAGATGTCGTCGAGTGACGGCGGCAGCCCGCCTGTCTCTCCCGACGAAAGCGGCCACTATCGCATCGACGGTGCTCCCGCCGGCACTGTGCGCCTGAGCGCGCGAAGCGGGCAGTTCACCACCAGCGCGCGCACGGCGCAGACGAAGTCGGTGCAGGTCGAGAGCGGAGCGACGGTCACCGCCGACTTCGATTTCACGGCGGACATCGTCGTCAGCGGCCGCGTCACACGGAGTGGCCTTCCGCAGCCGGATGCGGTGGTCTCCTTCCTCTCGCCGACGGCGACCCAGCGCAACGCGCGGGCGTCGGCGGACGCGAACGGACGCTACGAGATTGGCGGCATCGACGAGGGGACGTACAACGTCACGGTCCTCGATCGTACGAACGTCCCCTACTCGACGACGTATCAGGTCACCGGCTCGTCGACGTTCGACATCAACATCGAAGGCGCGACCGTTTCGGGGCACGTGACCGATGCGTCGAGCGGCGCGGCAATCGCCAACGCCTCGATTGAACTGCGGCGAAAGGAACCGGGCGCACCCGACCTCCGCTCGACGCTCTCCGATCCCGCCGGCGCATTTTCGTTCGACCAGGTTCCGCCCGGCAGCTATGAGGCCCGCGGGCAGAAGGCGAACTATGGCGCGGCCTCGGTGCCGGTCGCGGTCGGCGAGAACGGCGCACCGCCGGTCGAAGTCAAGCTGACGCCATCATCCGGCCTGCGGCTGCGCGTCGTCGACGGACGCGATCTGCGGCCGCTCACGGCGTGGGTCCACGCCGAATCGGGCAGCGGGCAGGGCTACGACGGAACAGTGGCGGCGAGCACGGAGCCGGCAACCATCGCCCTGGCGGCCGGCTCGTATCGGCTGACCGCCGGAGCAGCCGGATATGCACCGCTGACGTTGACGGTCACCGCTCCGGGAGAGCAGACCGTCGCGCTGACGCCCGGCGGCACGATCGTGGTGTCGTCGAGCAGCGACACCTTCGCCTTCGTGCGCGTCGTCGACGCCGCCGGTCTGCCGCTGCGCTTCGGGCCGGGTACGGCCGCGGAGTTGTTCCGCGTCGACCCGGCCCCGGGGCAGACCCGCATCGCCAACGTCCCCGCCGGGACCTACACCCTCCAGCTTCTCGCCGGCGGCAACGTGCTCCGGTCGGCAAGCGTCACGGTGCGGGAAGGGGAAAGCGTCCCTGTAAAGCTATGACAAGCTGTGATTTACGGGTTGTAGACGTTGATGTAGAAACACTTGGTGAGGTGGCAGCCGGCAGCGTCGGTCACCGTGAAGCAGACCAGATACTCGCCCTCGGTCGTCGGCGTGCCCGAGATCGTACCGCTGCTGCTGAGGCTCAAGCCGGGCGGCAGCGATCCGGAGAAAATCGAGAACGTGTAAGGCGCCGTACCGCAGCAGGGACTGAACGTAAAGCTACCCGCTACGCCGACATGAAACGGCGTGATGTACTCATCGATGATGTCGAGGGTGCTGCACGAGGAATGGACGAAGGGGGCGACGGCCAGGAGCAGAATGGACAGCACGAATACCTTTTTCACGATTTTCTCCTTTCGCATGAACTGCACTCGAAGATTTTTGACAGACGTCAATAATAAGTCCACTCCTGCCGAAAGTCAGATGTCAATTTTGGAAAGTAGACAACGGAGAGCCCCATGACTGCCGAGCCTCTGATCCGCAACATTTCCGACGCCGCGCTCTGGGTGGCGATGTACCGCGCCTGGGAAACGGAGCAGTCGAATCCTGTCTTTCGCGATCCCTACGCGCGCCGCCTCGCTGGTGCACGCGGCGAAGAGATCATGTCGAAGATCAAGATGGCGCATCGCCACGCTTGGTCGTACACGGCGCGCACGTACAACATCGATTCGTTCGTGACGCAGGAAATCGCCAACGGCGCCGACATGGTCATCGATCTTGCTGCCGGCCTCGACACGCGCCCGTATCGCATGCAGTTGCCGTCGACGCTGCAGTGGATCGAGATCGATCTGCCGGAGTTGCTGACCTACAAGGACCAGGTGCTGAAGGGCGAGAAGCCCATTTGCCGGCTGGAGCGCATTCCATTCGATCTGGCGAACGCCGGCGCCCGCCTGGCACTGTTCAAGGAGCTCGGGCAGGCCGCGAAACGCGCCGTGATCATCAGCGAGGGGCTGATCGTCTATCTCACCGCCGCCGAGGTCTGCAATCTGGCGCGCGATCTGGCGGCCCCGGAATCGTTTCAGCGCTGGGCGACAGACCTCGTTTCGCCTCGATTGCTGGCGATGCTGCAGAAGCAGGTCGGATCGCAGTTAGGGCAAGCAGGAGCCCCGCTGAAATTCGCGCCGGAACAAGGTCCGGCCTTCTTCACCGAGTGCGGCTGGGCTCCGATCGAAGTGCGCTCGATGCTTCAAACGGCGGCAACGTTGAAACGTCTCCCGCCGCTGCTGCGACTCTTCGCCCTCTTTCCCGACACCAAGGGAACGAAGCCAAAGCAGCCCTGGGGCGGGGTCGTGCAGCTGGAAAAGAAACCGTAGCGACGAACTTCGGTTTGTTGTGACGTTGAATGTCCTCCTGCGTCGTAAGAACTGGAGACAAGAACCGAATGATCAAATCCGTCGTTGTTGCCATTGCTTTGACTCTCGCTCCCGCAGCATTCGCGCAGACCTACATCGTTCCGGACGGCGATTGCGGAGCAATCACGCTTCACGCGACGCGCGGCGCCGATTTCCCGAACCTCGGCGAGACGATCCCCGCCAATCAAGTCAGGGACGTACACGTGGATCAGCAACGGGACAGGGTCATCGTGACGACACCGGCCGCCGGTCCCCACTCGCTCGACTTCAAGGCCACCATCCCGGACAGTGAAGAAGTGGTCATGGCCGCCGTCGATCTGAAGCCGGTGGTCAGCGGCAACGAGACGCGGACCGAGCACGCCAAAGCGCTCCTCTTCTGCGGCGCGGCCACTCCGCGCGCCGACTGGCAACGCTCCACCGGCCTCGGCCTCGAGATTTACCCGCAGGGATGGAACGGACCCAGGCCGCACATGAAGCTGGGCGAGCCGATGCGGTTCATCGTCGTCAACAAGGGAACTCCAAAACCGCTGATGGACCTGCCGATGGATCTCTACCGCTCCGGCGCCGGCCATATCGCGACCGGCACTCCCGACCACGATGGAGGCATGGATTTCCCCTACCCGGAGCCGGGCCGCTACATGGTGACGACGACGTATCGCCGTCCCGATCCTCAACAGCCCGACCATTGGCTCGTCGACACCAGCACGCTGACGTTCGACGTGAAGTGACGTTTCTCCTCGGGGTCAGACGTTTCTCCTCGTGACGTTTCTCCTCGGGGTCAGACCTTCGATTCGCGGCAGTGAAACCGAAAAACGAAGGTCTGACCCCAACAGTTATTCACTGCACCGCGCGTTAGAAATCCGGTCGCCAAGAGCCGCGGAGCGGCAATATCTACGTAGCCCACAGCGTGAGCTGTGGGATTGGGATGAGCCCCTCATTCAGCCGCGGGAGCGGCGGCATCTCGAACGTCGCCTTCGACCATCATTTGAAATGTCGCCGCTCCGCGGCCGCATTGACGCTGCCTCCGAAGACCCATGGCTCACGCCATGGGCTACGTAAATGACGCCGCTCCGCGGCTCTAGCAAGGTCGACGATTGCGGCGCTCAAACCTCGGGGGTCGGACCTTCGATTCGCGACAGCGAAACCGAAAAACGAAGGTCTGACCCCAACAGTTACCGACAGTTATTGGAGCGAAGCGAACACTCCTGGCGCGCTATCCTTCCCACATGACCGACCTGTTTCTTCACAACCCGCGCTGCAGCAAGAGTCGCGCGGCACTCGATCTAGTTCGTCGCGCCGGCGTCGAGCTGCCGGTGCGGGAGTACCTCCACGACCCTCTTTCCATCGGCGAGTTACGCCGGATCGTGAAGATGCTCGGCGTCCGGCCGATCGAGATCGTCCGGCGCGGCGAGGCGGCGTACAAGGCCCTCGGCCTCAGCGATGCCACGCCGGACGATGAGGTGCTGCGGGCGATGGCGGAGCATCCGATCCTGATCGAGCGGCCGATCGTCGTCCGCGGCGGGCGTGCGGTCGTCGGCCGGCCGCCGGAACGCGTGCTGGAAATTCTCTAAGGGCCTGGCTATCATCCATGCGTCCGTTGTCCGTCGCAAAAATCCTCGGTAAGGAGAGAACGATGCGCGTCTCCCTGCGTGCGATAGGCTTGCTCGTATCCCTGGCCATCACCCTTCCCGCGTTTCCGGAGCCGACGAAAGAAAACTTCGCGGGGACGCTGATGAAATCCGCCGGCAGTTCGGCCGCGGGAGCGATTGGCATGGCGGTGGCCAAGCAGCTCACCGGAAAGTTCTACGACGCGACCTGCGCGAAGGAGATCACGAAGGACCCGGCCGAACAGTACTTCTGCAACGCCCTCGCGGGATTCAGCGGCCGCGATGAGCAGGAGTGGAAAGCGGAGATCAAGAAGCAGCTCGCCGAGATCAACACCAAGCTCGCCGCCCTCGAGCATGGCCAGGCCCGGCTCCAGCATGACCTCACTCAGCATCACAAGGAGATGTACCGGCTCTTCAAGCAGGCCGCGGCGGAACAGATCGCCACGAACAACGAGGCCGAGTTCGAGACTCTCTGGAAGGCCTACCGCAGAGAGTTCGACGAGAACATCAGCGACGTCAACCGCGAGGCGATGATCAAATTCGCCAGGCACATCCTCGATGAGAAGCTGGACCGGAAACTCGCTCTCTACAACACGGTACTGACCACCGCGTTCCGCGGGAACCAGGCGCTCCTTCGCTACCCCTTTTACGACTACAAGGAAAAGAAGGCCTTCCACTCGCCGCCCGAGGCGTTCAACAAAGACCGCAGTCTGGACGCCTTGTACGACTCGGCGGAAAAAGCATTCGTCGACGCGCGCATGCGGGAGGAGAAGGTCAGTCTGATGGTCCTCTGGGCCATCAAAGTTCTGGAATCCGATTGTCAGATGAGGACTCCGTGCACGGCTCCTCCATTCTCGTCAGCGGAGTTCAAGAAGAACTATGACGCCTACACCAGGGATCAACTCATCGCCTTCAATGAGGGCCTCGACTGGCTGCTCTTCACCTACGGGAATGCGCATTCGGATGCGTGGTTCCTGCCGGCCGGCTCGGAAGACGCCTTGACGCGCGCGAACTTCCTCAATGCCTCAGTCGCTGGTGGCGGCAACGGGATGTGGGGGCGTGTCATCAGCATGGGCAATTCCTGGGACGGAACCCTCAGCGTGCAATGCGGCTCGGCGTCGGGTGTGATGAAGCCGCGATTCTCCTATCTCGTCCCGGTGGATGGGCGCCACGACGAAAAGGAAATGGACTGGTGGACGTCGCGTGGCTGGAACGACGTCTATGACGTCGTGCACTTCGCGAAGGAGTGGAAGGTCTATCACTACTACATTCCTGAGGCGAAGGAAGGTCCGTGTGGCGTGTCGCAGACCTTCCCGATGCGCGGGACCGTGCCCTGGATACAACCGGGAACCGCCGTGATGAAAGCCAAGACCGCCGAGAAAGAGGAGGTCGTCTTCGGCAGTTTCATCGCCATTCAACGCGCCGGCGGGACGTATGCGATGGCGACCGGCGGACAGTGGCGGCGGCGCGCGGAGCCGTTCACCGACGCCAGCGGCACCACCGCGAACATCAAGAATGACCGGGTCGACTGGGAGATCGATACCAGCGGCCGGTTTCCCAGGGCATCCGTTCTCTACGAGGGCCGCGGCGAGTACAAGGTCCTTTCCGGCGGCCGCGTTCACCGGTTCAATCAGATCTATCTCTACAACGACAAAAAGATCTATTTCCCGGAGGATCGGGAGATCAAGCTGGCCCTCCTGCAGGGTCCCGATTGCGCAAAGACCTGTCGCGGAGGCAACACGGGCGAGCTCTTCATCCTCGATTACAACATCGAGAATGGCGGCACGGCGGACAAGGAGAAAGGGAAGCTCGATGCCGCCGTCTCCGTGTTCCTGAGTCCGTCCGTCGCCAGTCTCGATGGCAGCGCGAATCGCAACATCCGGAACGACGTGGCCGGAAAGGGCGTCTTCATCGATGGCTCCTACGGCCTCACCTCCGAGCGGAAGGAAAAGAGAGTGAACGGGCTGGTGTCCGGATCGCTGAAGGTCGAGCCGAACACCGGCTATCACCTGCAGTACCTCATCGAATTCGATATGGACACCGAGGGGCACGGAGCCGGAGCGACGCAATGGATGTATCGCGGCAAGATCACACCGGCAGGGTTGTATTTAATGAAGTGAGTTTTGCGCAGTCACGCCGGGCTCCGTTTGCGCGAAGCGTGACCATCAGCCGGAGCGATCTCAGCTAGACTTCGCCGCCATGAAAATCGTCTGGAGCGTGATCGCTACCCTCGCAATCTCCACCTCCCTCTCCGCGCAGCCGTCCGGCCAGTACCTGCGGATGGCGGGCCTTCCGCAGCATGGCTACATTGAGATCCCGCACGACGCGCTGCTCGACACGCAGGCGATGACGGTCGAGGCCTGGGTCTCGGTTCGTGACTCCCACTCGCCGGCCTGCTCCTCGATCGCCGGGAAGGGATACACCACCAGTTGGTGGCTCGGTCTCTGCGGCACCACGATGCGCAGTTATTTCAACGGCAACGGGAGCAACAGAGACGGCGGCGTCATCCCGGACACGCCCACTACCGTCTGGATCCACATCGCCGCGGTGACGGACGGGACGACGCGCACGCATTACATCAACGGCAATCTCGTGTTCCAGGGAAACGAGAGCCCGCCCTCCGTGAGCACACTTCCGCTGCGCATCGGCAGCGACCCGAACTGGGACTTCATGGCCGAGGGAGGCATCGACGACCTGAGGATCTGGAAGGTGGCCAGAACGCAGGCGCAGATTCGCCAGACCATGTTCGCGCCCTACATTCTCGAAGCGAACGACGTCACCGGCCAGTTCCAGAACCTCGAGGCCTGGTACCGATTCGAAGGGAACGCCATGGACTCCTGGCGCACGCATCACGGGACGATCATCGGAACCGGAATCAGCTTCGCCGCCGCGCCAGCCGTCAGACGGCACGCCACAGGACATTGACGATGACACGATTCGCTGCCTTCCTCGCGATCAGCCTCGGCCTCGCTACGCCCTGCCTTGCCGCCGACACGCTCGCGGATGCCCTCCGCATCATTCAGGGGAAGGAGCTCGTCGATCTCACGCACAGCTTCAGCCCGACCACGCCGGTCTGGAGCGGCTTCGGGCAGGCCACCATGAGCGCCGCGTGCGACGCGAAAACGCTCCGGCCCTTCACCATCGAGCGCGACGGCTTCCGCACGACGTTCTATTCGATGGTGGGACAGTACGGCACGCACGTCGATCCGCCGGCGCATTTCCGCACCGACGGCTTGACGATGGACGAGATTCCGCTCAAGCAGATGATCCTGCCGCTGGTGGTCTTCGACATCACGCCGATGCTGGCGAAGGATCCCAATCACGCCCTGACCGTCGACGACATCAAGGCGTGGGAAAAAGCGCACGGCCCCGTTCCCGCCGGCGCCTTCGCCGCTCTGCGCACGGACATGAGCAAGGACTGGACGGCCAATCCCGAGCGCTTCAAACGCTCGCCGTTTCCGGCGTGGTCGCTCGCCGCAATCAAGTTCCTGTTTGAGGAGCGGAAGGTGACCGCGATCGGGCACGAGTCGCTCGACACCGACACCACGGAGACGATGGATTCGGAGACCTGGATCCTGAAGCAGAATCACTATCAGATCGAGGCGATGGCCAATCTCGACAAAGTGCCGCCCGCCGGCGCCGTCATCGTAGTCACCTGGCCGAAGGTGGAGCACGGCGTCGGCTTCCCGGCGCGAGCATTCGCGATTCTGCCGTGATGCGGGTGTCGGGTGTCGGGTGTCGGGTGTCGGGTGTCGGGTGTCGGGTGTCGGGTGTCGGGTGTCGGGTGTCGGGTGTCGGAGGAGAAGAGCACAGCTTTCTCCGAGAGCCGATAACCGATTAACCCACTCCCCACTCCCCACTCCCCACCCCCGACACCCGACACCCGACACCCATGTGATCAAAATCACTTGCGCCCGCGGTCCAACGAACCTAACTTCCATCCATCCACGGACTGATTTCGTAAGGAGTTCCGATGAAAAGGCTCGCCCGCGTCTTTCTCTCGACCCTCGTCCTTGCCTTGTTGTTCGTCGTCCCGTCCGCCCTCGCCCAGAGCGCCAGCGGCGGCTTCCACGTCGTCAGTGACGACGGCACGCGCAATATCGAGTTAAACGCCAAGGTCAATCCGAATGGCAGTACTTCGGGGGATCTCAAGTTCAGCGGACCGATCTCGGTTCCGGATCAGGACGTCGATGGCGATGGCACCGGCGATCCGAGCGCGACCGCGACGACGCTCACCTTGCGCGTGGTCATCGACTGCCTGAAAGTCGACGGCAACCGCGCCGCACTGGCCGGCGTGGTCAAGGAATCGAACATCAGCGCCTATATCGGCCGCCGCATACTCCTAACCGTGGAAGACGGTGGCGAAGGAAAGAACGCCGCGCCGGATCGCTACACGTGGGGCCAGTACCGCTCGACGGCCGCGACGTGGGTTGCCGCCGATGCGGAGTTGGAATCCGATCCCGGTATCGGCCTGTCATGGATCGCCACCGACGCCGAACGGACCGACGACGCCGGCATCTCCTCGACCACTCCGACGGGAATCGATTGCCACACCTTCCCCCTCCGCTCCTACGCGCTGGAGGATCTGCCGCAGGGCAGCGGGAACATCCAAGTCAAGCCATAACGTCGAGTCTCGGCTACAGCCGTTCAGCCCCGCCGAACCCTGTAGCCGAGCCGCTCGAGCTCCGCGGCGACACGCTCGACGTGATCGCCCTGAATCTCGATCTCGCCATCCCCCGCCGTCCCGCCCGCACCGCATTTCTTCTTCAACGACGCCGCCAGCTCCGCCAGCGACCCCGCCGTCAGCTGGAACCCACTGGCCACGGTCACACTCTTCCCCGCCCGCCGCTTGCGATCGAGGACCACCCGAATGGTCTGCTTCGCCGGCTCCAGATCCGCCCGCACCTCGACCACACCCTCCTCCCGCAGCCGCTTCGCGGCCTCGGGATCGCTGGTCCAGACGAGTCGGGATTTCATGGGGACGCCTCCTACTCAATCCCGTCGATCGCCGCAGCGATCTCGGCGTTCGACGGGCGCTCGCGAAAGTCGGTCTCGATTTTCATCCATCGGACGCGACCCATGGCGTCGAGGACGAAGACGGCGGGGTGCGGGATGCCGTCCTCCTTCTTCCCGGCGTAGGCCTCGTCCCGCAGAGCGTAGCGATCGATGACTCGCGACAACGGATCGGAGAGAAGGGAGAACGTCACGTTGCCGCGATGATCGGAGGCTATGAGCTGCGCGAACTTCCGCCCCTCCTCCGGTGAGTCGGGGCTGATGGCGTAGATCGTCACCTCGGGATAGACGCGCGCAAGCTCACGAAGCGCGGCAACCTGCCGCGCGCAATACGCTCACCAGTAGCCGCGGTAGAAAACCAGAACCACCTTCTTCCCCGCCGCACTGGCCAGGCTGACGCGCTTGCCGTTCTGATCGCGTAGCGTGAAGGAAGGCGGCGGTTGTCCTAACTTCGGCCGCGTCGCAGGATGCGAAGGCGCGGCAGATGTGCCGGCAATGATGGCGAGGAGTAGCGCGGCGAAGAGCGGCATCGCGATGACGATATCAATGAAGTTGGCGATCGACTATTTGCCCTTCAACTCGCAGATACCGCGCGGCCGCGGAGCGGCCCTTATCTACGTAGCCCACAGCGTGAGCTGTGGGACTGCGATCGGCGTTTCTTTCAGCCGCGGAGCGGCGGCATATCGAATTTCGCTCTGAGCCATCATTTGAGATGTCGCCGCTCCGCGGCTCGACAGAGGTTGATCCGTGAACTCACAGCTCACGCTGTGGGCTACGTAGATAACGCCGCTCCGCGGCTGCCGTTATCTCGACATCACCCTCTCGAATGACAGACGCTATCGCTTCGACTCCACCCTCAATTCCGCGCGGGGCGGGCGGGTGCGGGCGAAGATTCGGGCGGCGTCGCGAGTTCCGAGGACGGTGACGTCGAGGATGCAGGCATCGAGAAGCGTTTCATCGCGGACGCCGGCCTCGGTGCAGGTGGCACGGCCGCGGTCGTAATCGAGGCGGCCGAGGTCGGTGGCGTAGAACGAACGCGTGGGCGTGCCGCGATCGACGTCGCGTTCGCCGCAGAGTTTTGAGAGCAGGGACTCGCCGGGCGTGATGCGCCAGCTGGTGGCGTAGGGGTGATAGAGCTCTTCGAAGGAGACCGGCTGGCTGAGCACCTTGCGATTGCGGGTGGCGAGGTCGTCCTCCCCCATCGGTCCGTTGGCGTTGCCGAGGAGGCCAAAGACTTTGGCCTGCGGCGGCGCGCCGAGGTCGACGGAGACGTTGATGTAGCCGGGGCTGTTGATTTCGGTGCGCACGCTCTCGCCGCTTCGGCGCGTGAAGAGGTACTGGTTGCCGCTATGAGCGATGTGGACGCCGTCTGGGAGCGTGATCGACTGGTCGTTGGGTAGATCGCGCTGCTGGCCGTCGACGATCAGCCGCGTGGGAGCGAGACAGACGGCGGCTTGCGTATCGCCGAGGGTCATGGCCACGGCGGTGTTGATCGATGCGTTCGGCCAGGTCGGCGCCCCCGAGGTTTGCCGCGTCTGAACGATGAAATCGGGGGTCGTCTCCGCCAGCAGAAAATCGCCCGAGGCCTGGAAGTCGTAGAACAGGCCGTTGAAATTCGTCAGATGCGTATCGCCGATGCTCGTTCCGCCGACGCACGATGATGTCGCGCCGGGATTGTTGCTCAGCCAGAAGACGACCGCCGGGAACGCTCCGCCATACGGGCAGCAGGGCGGCGTCAGATTGAGGTTATTGGTCTCGCTGGTGTACCCCTCCAGCGCACAGGTCGGCGCGTTCATGGTGCCGTCGTCGACGGTGGTCCTGACAGCCATGGTCGCGCCGGCATTGAAGGTGGCATCCGAGCTTCCGCCGTCGCCGAAAATGCCGAACTCGGCGAGCTTCCATCCCTGCGCCAGACTGAGGACGTCGTCCTGATACATGGCGCTGAGATCGCCGCCGGACGTGGTGATGATGAGGGTGTCGGCGCCGCCCGCGGTTGCGGATCCGGTCAGTTTCAGCTGGCTCAGGTTCGCGATCGGCTCGGCGGCCACAGGAATGGCCACGCTGTTCTTCACACAACTCACCCCTACCGTGTTCCATCCCGCCGGGCAGGGTGTTCCGTCGATCAGCCAGTATTCGATGAATGCCTCAGCAAGGCCGGTGGAGTAGATGAACTGCTGCCAGCCCTTGCAGTTCGCAGGGCTCGCGGCACCGGCGCAGGCGGGAGATGTGAAGTACTGCGAATTGAGCTGGAGCGAGTAGCTGTCGGGGTTGCCGAGGTTGGTCTCGCTGGTCACGGTGACGCTGTCGAACGAGCCGGTGGCCGAGGCGATGTGCCCGGGGACGACAGCGGAAAAGTCGACGGCGCTGCCGACGGTGAAGAGGGCACGCGGCGGATAGAAGCGATTCGGCGCGGCCGCACACGCGACTTCGCGCCACTCGATGCTCGGATACGAGGTCTTGTAGCAGCCCTTCCTCGGGAAGGTCGCAGCACGGACCATCGACTTGCGCCAGGACTCGACCTTGCTCTTTTCCGCGGAGGCGGCCACCCTCGGCGGCGCTGCGATCGCACTGATCGACGTGATTGAGAGCAAGGTCACGATGACGGTTACGCGAAGATGTGCGTTCATTGGCAGTCCTCCCGTGAATGGGGTCAGGTCTAAAGTCTAAAGTGGCTTAGGGTACACAAGTGCGAGGGGAACAGCGTCTGCACTTTAGACTTTAGACCTGACCCCCATGCTGCGGATCGTTTCCCTCTATACTTTTCGGAAAGGAGAATCTGATGATTCGCACACGCGGGATCCTTGTCGCGTCGCTGTTCGCCCTTTTCGCCACCGGCTGTTTCGAGGTCGAGCAATCGATCGAGTTGAAGAAAGACCTCTCCGGCACCGCCAATTTCAAGCTGGGCGTGGACATGGAGCCGATGGTCATCATCATGGCCAAGGTCCAGAAGGAGATGGGCGGCGACAAGAGTCCGCTGACGAAGGCGGAGATCGCCGCGGCGAAAGCGGACTTCAAGAAGAACGAGAAGAAGAGCTCAACGACAGAAAAGGAAGATCCGCGCAAGCAGGCGGAAGGCGGCCTGCCGCCGGGCGTGAAGCTGCTCGACGTGAACGTGGAGGAGAAGGAGTTCGGCGTCACCACAAACATGAAGTTCGCCTTCGACAAGCTCTCCAGCCTGGTGGGTGTGAAGCTCGGCTCGAAGAAGGAAGCCGACGGCCCTCCCGATCCGACCAAGAAGTCGATCATCGATTCGCCGTTCCAGGGGATGGAGATCTCCGAGACCGCAAGCACGATCACGATCCGGACGAAGCCGCAGAATCCCGCCGAAAAAGTGAAGGATCAAACCAGCGAGCAGGGCGGCCCGAAGATGGATGCCGACACCGAGAAGATGATGAACGATGCCTTCAAGAACCTGCGCGTAGCCTGGAAAATCACCGCGCCGTTCGATGTGGTCTCGAGCAACGCCACCCGCAAGGAAGGCAAAACGCTGATCTGGGAGTACGACTTCGCGAAGTTCCAGAAGCTGGCCGCCAACCCGAAAGCGATGGACGACCTCGGGGTGAAGGTTACGTACAAGAAGTAGGGAACGAAGTTCGAGGACGCCGTCACGCAACGGTCGGATCGTCGTCCTCGTCATCATCGACCTCGGTCGCGAGCGGCGCCAGCGTGAGGAGAAGGTTCGCTTCCGCCTCCGGAAGCTCCTGAACATCACGCAACTTCCTCGACACAACGCGCGAGCGCGCTCCGAGCTTGTCCATCTGATCCCGCGCCAAGTCAAGATTCCGATTCACCTTCTTGATCACGCCGCCAACCTTGCTGAATTCAGTCTTGATCGATTCGAGGAGCCGCCACACTTCGCTCGACCGCTTCTCGATCGCCAGCGTGCGGAAACCCATCTGCAGACTGCTGAGGATCGCCGTCAGTGTCATGGGCCCCGCGATCAAGACCCCGTGCTCGCGCTGGATTTGTTCCGCGAGTCCAGGCCGCCGCAACACTTCGGCGTAGAGGCCCTCGGTCGGCAGAAAAAGAATCGCGAAGTCGGTCGTAACCGGCGGGTTCACATACTTTTCGCGGATCGTTTTCGCGGAATTGCGAACGGACGATTCCAGACGCCGGCCGGCGATCTCGACGGCATCGGCATCGCTTCGCTCGTGTGCATCGATCAACTGCTGGTAGTCCTCGACCGGAAACTTCGCATCGACCGGCAGCAGCAATGGAGTCTCGCCTTTGCCAGGAAACTTCACCGCGAACTCAACACATTCGCGGCTCGCCTCTTTCGTGACGACGTTGCGCTCGTACTGCTCCGGGGACAGCATCTGTTCCAGAAGAGACTCGAGCTGAACTTCGCCCCATCCGCCACGGCTCCTTACATTCGACATCACCTTCTTCAAGTCGCCGACGCCGGAGGCGAGCACCCGCATCTCCCCCAACCCGTTGTGCACCTGCTCGAGTCGTTCGGTAACGAGCCGGAAGGATTCGCCGAGCCGTTCGTTCAGAGTTCCCTGCAGCTTCTCGTCGACCGTCGCACGCATCTCCTGCAGTTCTTTGGCATTGCCGGCCTGAATTTCTTTCAGCCGTTCATCCACCGTGCGCCGGACTGCCTCGATCCGCACTTCATTCGAGCTGCTCAGTTTCTCGACTTGCGCCCTGATCGCTTCGAGATCCTGCCGCTGCGTCGTCCCATGCGCCGTGACCGCGGCGACCGGCGCCTCGTTGAATGAATCGAGCCGCTTGCTGATCTCGTCGCGATGGGTGCGACGATTCTCGGCCGCCTCGCTCCTCATCGTTTCATTCGCCGCCATCAGTTCCATGCGCGACGCTTCATGCTGTGCCCGTAAAGCGCTCCCGAATTGCGTCAGCTCGCCATTCGCGCGCTGCAGTTCATTTCTGACTTCCTCAGCAAATCGGTCGAAGCGTTCGCGCTCCGCGTTACCGACAGCCTCGTAAGCATCACGCAGCGCGCTGCCGAGTGAACCGAGGCCGTTCGCTACTTCCAGCCTCAGCGCCGTCCCCGCCGCACGTGCTTCCTCGCGCGATCTTGCCAGCTCGTCACCGAGCATCGTGCGCCCGGCCGCATTCATGGCCTCGAAGCGTGCGAAGAGAGGCGTTAGATCAGTTGCTGGGGCGCGGCGAAAAAACAGCAGCAGAAGCAGAATGAATGACGCGAAGCCAATCACGCTGGCGACGAGAAGCATGGCCATCGAGCAGCCCTCCGCATGGGAAGACACGACTGCGCCTCACTTGTGGCCTCACGTATTCATCGCCGGGCGATCACGCCTGCGGCGCGACCGCCGCAAGATGTCTGACAGCTTCGGCGAATCCCCGGCCGACTCCGGAGCGTGACAATTGCAGGATCTCGTTCAGGCCGGAAGAGGTCCTGAGCCAGAGTTCGTCGTATTGGCAGATGGGAAGCTGTCGATTGTTGTTGAAGCGGCGATCCGGGCCGCCGCTCTTGTTCACGTACTTCCACGTATGGTCGACCACGGTCGCATCCGACGGGACGGGACCCTCTTCGATGAACCGCGTCGCGCCGGCCTGAATGTCCAGTGAGGAGTAAGCGATCGCGCCGATATTGGCGCCGTTGTAGATCAGTACGCGATCCGGAGAAAGGTACAGCGAGCTATGTCCGGCGTTGATCGCATAGACCGGCACATTCGTCGTGACGTATGGCGGCGATGCTTCGCGAATGACGGTCGGCGATCGGCGGATGAGCTCATTGGCGCCGGCGTGGTACTTGCGGTCGTAGACGCGGCCGGCTGCATCGACGTGCCAGACGCAGCGGCTTGCGGAAACCGCCGAGGTCCAGTCGCAGAACAGACGAAACGCCGATTCGGCAGTCGGATCGAGCTCGTACATGATGACCACCGTCTTCACAAGCTTGTCGCGTCTGCGCACGGCCACCACGGCAGCGATGACCGCAAACGCGAGGAGGAGACACAGCCACCATGGACATTCGCTTCCGATCGCAATCAGCAGCAGGACGGCCCCGCCGATCGATGTGATCGGCGTCAGCGTCATTTTCCTGCGTTTCTCCTGCAATTCGGCCAGCAGTGATTCCGATGAGGAATCGCGGATCGCGCTGGCATCCGCCGACTCGATCTCCTGAAGCGGCGCGTGCGTATCGAAATGCGGAGTCGGCTGCGGAATCAGCGCCGGCCGTGGCGCGATAGGAGTGCTTTCCGGCCGGAAGGTCTGGCGATAGTAAAGACCGTTCCGGCCCATCTGGACGTAGTTGCCCCGAGGTCCGGTCCCAACGCGGAGCCCGCGCACACCGGCGGAGACCCCGAGTCCTCCGCTCGACAGATTGAATCGCAGCGGTCCAACCGAAACACTCTTTCGGATGTAGAAGCCCATGACAGACGGATCGGCTGGACACTACGGCCGGTAGTTGGTCTTACTGCACCTGGGACATGGCGGAAGAGGATCTGTATCGTTCTTCAGCGTGACGGTCTCTCCGCAATTGGTACATGTGTACGTGCCCTTACCGGGCTTCTCGCCTGTAGTCGACATGTGCGTCTCCTTCTGTACGGATGCAATGCATCGCGTTCTGGATAGAGACACGACACGAACGATTTTGTGGCGAAGAATTAGTAATGCGGTGGCCCGCTGTCGGCGACGACGATCATCGGCCCGGCAGAATACCGAGCTGGCGATGCGCCAGCAGATCCGCCTCGATATCGTCTGCGGTGTACCTGAGCGCCACCTGATGCTCTTTGAGCAGGGCATGCACCTGGAAGCGACTCTCGAATCCGAGCAGGCGGCGGATCTGGCTTTCGGTCAGCGCTCCGTTGCGGTAGGCCTCAACGGCGATCGCTTCCAATGAGCGGCGAGGCACGTCATCCCACTGCCCCTCGAGCGCGGCCGAAATATCCTCGGGCATGTCGATCGTGACGGACATCGTGTGCCATTTTACGCCTGCGATCGTTGGTACGATGCAAGTCTCCAATGCAATCCCTTCGGTGACCCCGCTGTCGACGAGGAACAGAACTGACGATGGACTCACCCGATCTGCAGACGATCCTCAGCGATCATGAGACGTGGCTGACGACTCGCACGAAGAGTGGCGCGAGAGCGGAGCTTGCCGGCGCGGATCTCCGCAATGCGGAACTTCACGCCACGAATCTGCGCCAGGCGAATCTCAGCAAGGCAAACCTCAGCGGAGCGGATCTGTTCGGCGTCAATCTCCGCGATGCCGACCTGCAGGGTGCCGATCTCACGGACGCAAAGGGACTGCGCTCGCATCAGGTTTCGGGCGCCAATTTGTCCGGCGCAAGACTGTCGGAGTCGGTGGCCATTTCGGAAGGGCTGGCTCATGTTCTCGAGCTTTCCAAGAACGCTAGCCACACGCTCGTTTTTCTCATCGGCGCATGCGTTTACTCCTGGCTGACGATCGGAACGACGACCGACGCCAAGCTGCTGACCACGTTCGTTTCGTCGCCGCTTCCGGTCATCGAGGCTGCGATTCCGCTCTATCTTTTTTACCTGGTCGTGCCGGTCATCCTGCTGGCCGTGTACCTCTACCTGCACCTGCAGCTGCTCGATCTATGGCAGGAGGTGGCCGCGCTTCCGGCCGTCTTTCCCGATGGCAAGGCGATCAGCCAGAAGATCAGTCCGTGGCTTCTCGCTGTGCTGGTGCGGAGCTTTTCCCGCGCGCAGCGATGGGATCGCTCTCCCCGTTTTCTGGCCAGAGCGATTTCTCTGGTACTCACGTGGTGGATCGCGCCCCTTACGCTGGCGGTTTTCTGGCTGCGATATATCCCGCGGCACGATCTGATCGGGGCGATCCTGCAGGTCGCGGTGATTGGGCTGGGCGCGTTCCTGGGAGTGTGGTCGCATCAGCGCACGCTGGAGATTCTTTCGCACGGCCGCCGGCACTTTTCATTCACCGCCGCGCTGATCTCTGGGACCATCGTATTCGCCGGCGGCTTGACCGTGTCGTGTGGTGCCATCGCCGGAATCGACGAATGGGCAGAGGCCAGCCGGACGCCGGCCGGCTCCGCGAATCGGGCGGCCATTCTGCGACCTCTGCGAATCGCCGTCCCGGAAGCGCTGGCCGCGCTGGGAGAACGCGCATTTGCAGACATGAAGGATGCCGCGGTCTCGGAGCGGCCCAGCGACTGGTCGTTCGCCCCTGCGCCGCAAATCACGTCACGCGTCGGGGACCTTCCGCTGACGAAAGACGCGCCCGCCGAGGATGTCCTTCGCGGCGTCGTCGGCGCCAATCTGGAAGGGAAGGATCTGAAGTACGCACAGGCACGAGGGGCGTTCCTGGCGCGGGCCGATCTGAGCAACGCCAACCGGCGCGGCGCCGATCTGTCGTACGCGTACCTTCAGCAGGCGGATCTCGAGGGCGCCCATCTGATGATGGCGTACCTCTCCCGCGCCCGTATGGAGAAGGCGGACATGAAGGCCGCCGACCTCGAGGACGCATACCTCGGGGAGGCGCAGCTGCAGAATGCGGATCTCCGCAGCGCACGGCTGACGGGAGCATTGCTCGTCGACGCCGATCTCCGCGACGCAAACCTGAGCTTCGCCCAACTCGATGGAGCGATCCTCTCCAACGCCAATCTCGCCAACGCGGTGTTGTTCGGCGCGGCGTTGCAGGGGGCGAATCTCGAATTCGCGCAGAACCTCACCCAGGCGCAGATCAGCGACGCGTTCACGGACTGCTCCACGATCCTTCCGAAAGAGATTACGCGGCCGCAGCCTTGTCCCGTTCCGCCTCCACTTGCGAGAGTTGCCGACCGCTGCAAGGTTCCCGGCGGCGCGCCTCCCGAGATGCGAAAGGGCGTTTACACGATCACGCTCAAGAGCGATGCATCGACCTGCGCGGTGTTCATCGACGCGCCGGGCGTCCCGAAGAAAGAGACCTTTCGTGAACTCGATAAGGCTCCGGCGAATACGAACGATCTTCCCTTCACGCCGGCCGTCGTCGGAAGGTTCTACACGTTTACCCCGCCCCCGCCCGGCTCGCCCTCGGGCACGCAAGTGCTGAACATTCCACCCGGCGATGGCCGCAGCGGCTACTTCCGGCTCACATTCGTCGCCCCGGAGGGCTTTTCAAGCGCCCGGCTCACCGGCAAAGCAAACGTCGACGACACCGGCCGCGTGTTCCTGAACGGCAGACCGATCTCGCCTTCAATTTTTTCGCACAGTGCGCTCGTGGAATTCGGAAACGTCGGTTTCTCTGCGAACGGCCCCGAGTTTTTCAAACCCGGCGCAGTCAACGAGATCCTCGTCTCCGATGTGAACACCGGCGCAGGCCCCAGCGGCGCGGCGTTCTACTTCACGATTACGTTTCGGAAGTAGCGATCTCACCCCACCGGCAGGCAGCTAAGGCCGGTAGTCGGTCTTGCTGCAACTTGGACAGGGCGGAAGGCGGTCAGAATCATCGTCCAGCGTGACGTGCTCTCCACAATTGGTACAGGTGTACGTGCCCTTGCCGGGCTTCTGGCCAGTAGTTGACATGCGCTTCCCCTTGCTAACGTGCTTGGAAGATAGACACGTCGCGCGCGGATTTGTGGCGGACGATGCCGGACGGATTGCATCAGTCGGCCCCAATCGAACAAAGATGCGCTCACCACGCCACAAAGGCAGAAGAACCGTGTCCTAGTTCCAAGTCTTAGCGGATAACGTGAACTGCACCTCTGTTTTGACCTGGGAGAAACCCGTGACAATCGTGCGAGCCCTCATCGTGCTTACCGTTCTACTCTGGACGCAGGTAACCACCGCAGCGACATCAGCAGAGAAACGACTGCAAGCCGCTCGTGAGCTGCAAACGAGGTTTGACAGCTCATTGCTCAAGGGCTTGGAGTTGAAGTTTGTGGTTCGGGGTAATCGTTGCGATGTACTTAACGTTGAGGGCTACAGCAACCTGACAGAAGGGATGATGCTGGCACTCGCGAACGGCACGCTCATCTACGGTCGTGTTCTGCCCGGAGGTGTCAATCAGTTTGCCTTTGGCCGCGGGTTCCGTCACGTTGCCTACACGAACGCGGAAGACACCACGTATTCGGGATTCGGCGAGCCACCGCTCACACGTAAACGAGTAAAACAGATGCGCCAATGTACGGACGCCATCGCAGCCACGGTTTCCGGCGTGGAGCCTGGCCGAAAGATCGTGCCGCCCCTGCCCTTCGAGCCGTTGTCCTGGGCGACGGCTCGAATTGGAAGGAAACTTTATGACGGCGCCTACAAGCACGAAGCGACAATCGTAGGGATCAATCGTCCTGACGGTCTGATCGAAGTGAAATACGTCCGATCAGGCTCCGTTGAACCGAAACTACTCGATGCTGTCGCGCAGTTCTGGTACGTACGAAAGTAAGGCAAGTCCAGGGTGGATGAGCGCCCAGCCTCATCCCATGCCATAGACATTCATCCGCAGATGAACGCAGATGTACGCAGATAAAACGGGCTCGATCTGCGTCCATCTGCGGATTAGGCTTCTTCATGGCTCGGGACGCCGCACAGAAATACAAAGGCAGCTTCGCGGCTGTTCTCTGCCTACTTCGCCGCCCCTGCCACCTTCCAATCGACCTTCGTCGACGGAACCGCCAGCAGCCGGCTGCCGATGACGTCCAGGCGGCGGTCGCCGAACTGGTCGAGGGTATTGACGCGCCAGTTCCACATGTCCTGCGGGAAGATCTTGTAGACGGCCAGAAACGTCTTGGCGTCGATCAGCGGTTGCACGGGATTGTTGGCGTGTTTCTTCTGCACGGGAGCGCAGAAGAAGGCGGGCTGCAGGGCCTTGAGGACTTCGTCCTTGTCCCGCTTCACGTCGAATTGATCCTGGAGGGTCACCTTGGCCGGAATCGTGGTCAGAGTCGGCGCGGCGTAACAGACGAAGTGATCGCCGTTCTGCTTCTCGGCCGGCTTCGGGAGGTATTCCTTGCCCGCGGGCAGGAGGAGGAAGGCGGGCTCGCCGATCTTCCATGTCTCTGATTGCGCGGTGAACTGGTTCTGAAAGGTCACCTCGCGGGCAGGCTGCTTGTTGGCGACCTTCAGCGAGTAGGCGACGTAGTGCAGCTTGGGATTCTCGATCTTCACCTTGCGCTCGCCGTGGGTCTTGGTCGTCGGATTGGCGAGGTACAGGATGGAGGACGCGTCCGCGGTCCACCATTGCCCGTTGTCGAATGGTCCGAGCAGCGAGACGCTGGCGTTGAACGGAACCGGAAGCAGCGCCCAGAATTTGAAGTGATCGAGTTTGTGCTCGGCAGGCTGCTGCGCGAACACGACCGGCGCCGTCAGCAAAGCCACGGCGAGAAGAGAGAGCAATCCCTTACGCATTTCATCCCCTTTTTCGTCTGGAAATCCGAGATCGAATGAAGAGCGCTGAGCGTCCAGCGCTCTTCATGGATCGAAATCTCAGAATACGAACCGCACCTGGAGCTGGAACATTCGCGGCGGGTCGACATTGGCGAATGCCGGGATGGCATTCGTCGACGTTCCCGCGGCGGCCAGCTGGCCGAAGGTGGGGAGGGCCGTGCCGGTGTCGCCGTACACGGTCTGGGCGCGGCCGAGGTAGTTGCCGTGATTGAGGACGTTGAAGCCTTCCAGGCGGAGCAGGAGCGTGCCGAAGGCGGACTGCCGGAGCCGGCTCTCGACGAAGAGGCTGACGTCGGAGGTCGGCGTGCCGCGGAAGGCGGACTTGCTCATCACCTTTCCATCGACCACGGGGCGGTCGTTGTTCGCGCCGTCGCCGTTGTTGTCGATGCCGGTGGTGGCGTTGAACGGCCGCGCCGAGGCGTACTGCGTCACCGTGCCGGCGGTGATGTTGAAGGGGAACTGGTAGCTGAGCGCCAGGACCGCACGGTGACGCTGATCGAGCAGGCTCGGTCCCCGCTCGACTTCGCCGAGGCGGGCGATGTTGCTCTGATCCGGCCCGATTCCGTTGCCGTCCGGTTCGGTGGTGTTGGTGGCGTGCGAAAGGGTGTAGCTGAGCGAGGCGAAGAAACGCGAGTTGCAGCGGTAATTGATCTGCGTCTGCAGTCCGTTGTACTCGGCCTCGCCGAGGTTCATCAACACGTTGACCTGGCGCACACCACTGGCAACCGGGAGGATGGGACGGGTGGCATTGGCCGCGGCCACGCTGCGCACCTGTCCGGGAGCCGTGCGATCGAACGGCGCCGGCGCGTTCAAATCGACCGTGCGGGCGATGTCGGTCCAATGCTGATGGACGAAGTCGGCGCCGATGAAAAACCCGGTGCTCATCTCCCGCTCCGCGCCGATGGACACCACCTGGCTTCGCGGGTTCACCAATTCGTCGGGGTAGTTGGGCAGCTTGTCGAAGTTCAAGCCGTACTTGGCGAACTGCGCTTCGTAGAAGGCGCGCCGCCCCGCCTGAATCGTGATGTCGCGCGCCGGAATCGCCGACGCCGGCAGCGTCCTCGGGTCGACCGACACCGGCAGGCACGATCCGGTCAGGCAAGTCGGAAACCCAAGCTGTCCCGGAGTGGCGGTGTAGGTGGTCAATCCGTCCAGCCCGTTGACCAGATAGCTGGCGACGATGTTGGACTGAATCTGCGTGTAGTACGTGGCGTAGCCGCCGCGGATGGCCAGGCGCGGATCGCCATTCGGATGCCAGCCAAATCCGAGACGCGGCTCGAAGTTTTTCTTCGCATCGGTGAGCGTCTGCCGGTCGTAGCGCAGGCCGGCGTCGACGACGAGGTTGTTGGTGACGTGGATGCTGTCCTGCACGAAGCCGGTGTAGAGCTTCTGCTCGAGCTCGTAGCTGCTGATGCCGAAGTTGATGGGCTGCGTGTAGCTCTGCACGTCGGCCAGCGTCAGGCTGCCGAAGGGAGCGGCCGTGGTGTTCTTGAACGTGAACGTGCCGAGGATGGCCGTGCCGGGCTCGCTGCCGAAGCCGCCCGAGGTGTGGCGGATCAGGCTTCCTCCGAAACGGAGGTAGTGCTTGCCGCGCGACCACGACAGCGTGTCGGACAGCTGCTCCTGACGGCCCCAGAGATCGGAGGCGCGCGACTGGCCGATGGTGAAGGGAACCGAGCCGGCGCGGGTGTAAGTCGTCGAGAGTGTCTGCGCTTCCCACTTGGTGACCGGATCGCCGTTCAAATAGGCGACGCGCGCTTCGTTGAGAAGATTGTCGCTGAGAACGGCGGTGTGATTGAGCTGCGAGGTCCATGAGCCGCGCGAATATCTGCGAGCCACGCTCGGCGCGCTGGTGCCGCCGACGGCATCCTGCGGATTGTCGTCCGAGAAGCGATCGACGTTCGCGCGCAGCATCAGAGTCTGCGTTGGCGTGAGCTGATGATCGAGCCGTCCGTTGAAGAGCGTCTGGCGATAGTGGCCGGTGTAGGCGAGGTTGCCGTCGGCCGGCAGAACGAACGCGGGCAGCGAGCTCGAAAGGAACGTCGTTCGATCCTGCCGCGTGTAGTCGGCGGTGGCGAAGAAGAAGGTCCGGTCCTTGATCAGCGAGCCGCCGATGGAACCGGAGTACTGGTCGAGGGCGTCGGGAACGTCGACCGGATTGATGGCCTGGAGCGTGGTTGGCGTGACGCAGGTGGAGACGGACGGCGCGCAGAAGCCGTCGGTGGAGAACGTCCGCGCCTGCTTGCTGCCGAGGCGGTTCATGTACAGCAGCTCGCCGTGCAGATCGTTCGTGCCCGACTTTGTGACGATGTTCACCGCCGGCCCGGCCGTCCAGCCGTACTCGGCGGAAAAGGCGTTCGAGAGCACGGTCACTTCCTGCACGGCGCCGAGCGGGATGGTGGCGATCGTGGTCTGCCGGCCCCACGCTTCATCGTTGTTGGCGCCGTCGAGCGTGAAGGTGGTGGTGCGGCGCGAGCCGGCGCCGGTAACGAAGTAGGTCTGGTTGACGAAGAGGTCTCCGGTCCCCTTCCCCTGCCGGAAGGCGGAGTTGAGGAGCGGCAGCGTGGTCAGCTTGCGTCCGAGGATGGGGGTTTCATCGATCTGGTGCGTGTCGAGGCGGCGGCCGATCTGCGGATCGGCGCGGACGCCCTCGGTGGTGCCGAAGACAGTGACCTCCGACTTTCCGGAGCCGACGAGCAGATTCACCTTCAGCGTGGCGGTTTCGCCGGAGCGGAGAGCGATGTTGGAGCGCTCTTCGTTACCGAACCCTTCCTTCGACACGCTGACGGTGTAGGTTCCGGTCAGCGGGAGCGCGGGGATCGTGGCGTTGCCATCACTGCCGGAAACCGCTTCGCGCGTCGCGCCGGTGGCGATGTTGACGACGGAGACTTTGGCGCCCGCTACGACGGCGCCGGTTTGATCGGCGACAGCCACGACGATGGTGGCGGTGTTGGGGGACTGCGCGGCAAGAGGCGCCGCCATGAGAATGACGAGCAAAAGCAATACGACAGATGAGACGTAAGTCTTCATCGACTTCTCCTTCGATTGGGTTTTTTGGGAAGGTGGGCGCAGGCCGCGGAGCTAGATGTTCCAGCGACTGCAGACCAGAAGGAGGTCGGCCGAAACCAGGATCGGTTCGGCGTTACGCGCGTGCGTGCGCCGCGCGGTGAGCAGTGTCGTGGTGATCGATGGAGCTGCGATTGGGCTCGCAGCGGGAACGAGGACGATCGGCGCGCTGGCCGTGACTGTCGCTCGCGTGTCGAGGGATCTCGACGGAACCGCTGGCGACGTCTGTAGAGTGATCCCGGAGCCGTTCCGCTCCCCATCCGTCCAGGAGAGAACAGCCGGATCTCCATCACGCGCCGCTTCCCCTCTCCCGATCTGCAGCACCGTCGGCAAGGCCTGTTCGGCGTTGGTATCGCGAACGATCGAGAAGGAGCCGGGAATCTCGAAGTGCGACTCGTTCACTTCGTTGCCGGTGCGAATCAGGATCCGTGCGTCATGCGTGTCGACGTTGGGAACGATGAACGAGAACCGCCGCCGGTCGAGGTCGAGATGCGGCGTGATGCGGAAGGCGTAGTACTTCCCGCCATCCACCGACAGGAACGCTTCCCACTCCTCGGCACTCTTGGGGAGCTCCGCCGCCGACCAGCGCAGTTCCGCAAACGAACCGCCACGCAGCGTGCTCCCCGCCGCAGGCGCAACGAGATGCGGAGCGTCCGCACGGGCAAAGGATGCGAGAGCGAAGAAGGCAATCGCCAGCAGGGGACGGTTCAGACGCGGCATTGAGGTCGATGATGATACGACGGTTATCAGGCCTCGACCATGGTGCCGAGCAATTGAGGGTCGCCGCCGGCGCTACGAACGAGACTGGCGCTGATCATGCCGAGGAGCGACGTTCCGTCCTTGCGGCGGAAGGGCATGCGGATGTTCAACATGGTCTGGTTCTGCTGCAGCAGACGGAGAAGCTCTTCCCTGTCGGAACGCTGGTGGTAGAGATTCCAGGCCGGCTGCGCGAGCAACTCGTCGCGCGAGTCATACCCGAGGTACTGCACGAGCGAGTCGTTGCAATCGAGGATGCGGCCGTCGAGCGTCGAACGGAACACGCCGGCGATGTTGCGATCGAAGAGCATGCGATAGCGCGTGTCCGACTCCTCGAGCTCGCGAAACGTTCGCGCCTGCAGCAGCGCCGCTGAGGCCATGCCGGCGAGGAGCTGGAGCGCGTAGGCATCGAGATCGGTGAACGCCTGCGCATTTTGCGAGAAGGTCTTGAGCGCGCCGACGGCGACCGCCCCTTCCAGCAGCGGGGCGATGATCATCGAGCGGATTCCCATGGAGCGGCAAGCAGCGGCATCGACGCGCGGATCGGTCTCGGTGTTGTCGCAGCGCATGAGCGACTTTTCGCGGACGGCAAGCCCGGAAAGACTCTTCGCCATCCCCAGCCGCAAGCCCGCCTGATCCTTCGCCGCGCCGGACGCCGCGCGGTAGACAAGATCATCGCCATCGACGACTTCGATGACCGCGCCATCCCCATTGGTCGCCTCCGGCGTCCGATCGACGACGAGTTTGATGACCCTGTCGAGATCAGAGATCGCCGCAAGCACCTCCTGCTGCGTAGCCACGATTGCAGACAATCTCCCAGCCAGCTCGATCGATGACGCCATATTTGTCCTCCGCGGATGGGGCAATGTCGGGCGGATTGGGGTGGGTGTCAAGGTGAAGGGCGCCCTGCTTGTCGATTCTCCCAGGCGTTTTTTCACGCGGAGGCGCGGAGATCGCGGAGGCTCCGCGTCCTCCGCGTCTCCGCGTGATCATTTCTTTTAACCCGCCCAACACCACGGCGCCATGCGTCCGAGGCGTTGTGCGAGTGCCTGCCAGCGAGGAGATCCACGCAGCGGGATGAACTCGTGCATGTAGATTCGCGCCCACATCAGGCCGTTGCGTTCTTCGCGGCCTTGTTCGAGGGCGGATAACGCGGCCTCGTGGTCGCCAAGGGCTACGTGGATGGTGGCGAGATCGATGGAGGGGACGTAGTCGCCTTCGCGGCGACGCGTTATCAGGCTGGCCAGGATCTCCTCGGCTCTCGACGTTTCGCCGGCGTCGGCGAGGGTGCCGCCGAGGAGGGAGAGGTAGAGCGGGACCTTGGCGGAGGTGGTGTCGACCAGGCGCTCGAAGATCGGGATCGACTCGTTCAGGCGGCCGGCGTAACGGAGGCACAGGCCGTAGCTCCAGTGCGCGTAACCGGCGTTCGGTCCGACCTCAACTGCCTTTACTAAGAGACGCTCGGCGGCTTCGTAGTCATTCGTGAACAGATAGGCCCACGCCTGCGACGTGCGGACATTGGCGTGGTGCGGCTCGAGCTCGATGCCGCGCGCGCCCGCTTCGAGCGCCTCCTTGCGCCGGCCGCTGGCGGCGTAGCCGATGGCCAGCCACGTGTACGGATCGGCCGACTTCGGATTGCGCTCGATGGCCAGGCGGCAGTAGTGCTCGATGCGCGCGCTGTCCCATCCGTAATAGTGCTCGAGGATGCCGTGCGAGAGCGCCACGCCGGCGGAATCGGGGGCGATACGCTCGGCCTCATCGACCGCGGCGCGCGCCCGCGACCACGCCTCCCACGTCGGCACGCCGCCGTAGTAGCCGCGCACGGCCCAGGCATCGGCGAGCGCGGTATGCGCGTCGGCGAAATCGGGATCGCTTTCGACCGCTGCCTTCAGTTCGACGATCGCCTCCGTGGCGCGGCGCTGGCCCCAGAGATAGGTGCCCTTGAGATAGCGATCGTAGGCCTCGAGGTTCTGCGTTCTGCCGGTTCCGCTGCCGGCATCGCCTTCGATGCGCAGCTTCAACGTCGAGGCGATGGCCTGGGCGATCTCGTCCTGCACGGCGAAGACGTCGGCCAGATCGCGGTCCCACCGATTCGACCAGAGCTGGTAGCCGTTCTCCACATTGATCAGCTGCGCGGTGACGCGAAGCCGCGAGCCCGATTGGCGCACGCTCCCCTCCAGCACCATGGCCACGCCGAGCTCGCGGCCGATGCGGCGGATGTCGTCGTTGCGGCCTTTGAAGGCGAAGGAGGTGGTGCGCGCGGCGACCTGCAGCGCCGGCACGGCCGCCAGCGAGTTGATAATCTCCTCGGTCATGCCATCGCTGAAGTACTCGGCGTCGGCGGTCGGACTCATGTTGCGGAACGGCAGAACGGCGATGGAAAGATCGGTCGCGCGCGATCCGGAGTCGGGCTTTGGCGTTTGCCGCGAGATCCCCGAATGCGCGATGCTGGTGGTCCGCGTGGCCAGCCGCAGGGCGAAGGCGAGATCGCGCGCGGATCGGAATCGCTCATCCCGATTCTTTTCCAGGCAGTGATGCAGGATCTCTTCAACCTCGGCGGGCAATCGGCCGCTGTCGCTGACCGGTTTGGCGCTGTCCCGCAGCACGGCCACGATGGTCTCGGCGGCACTCGGGCGAAGAAACGCCGGCCGCCCGGTGAGCATCTCGAAAAAGACGGCGCCGAAGGCGAAGATGTCGGAGCGATGATCGGCAGTCTCGCCGCGGGCCTGTTCCGGCGAGAGGTAGGCGATGGTGCCGATGATGGCGCCAGGCGTGGTCTGGGCGATGGTGTCCGCTTCGCGATCGAGACCGGTTCCGTTTTCGTCGAGGCGTGCCAGGCCGAAGTCGAGAATCTTCACCACGCCGTCGCGGGTGATGAAGATGTTCTCCGGCTTGAGATCGCGATGGGTGATGCCGCGCTCATGCGCCGCGGCCAGTCCCTGTGCAATCTGATGACCCCAGTCGAGCGCGCGGCTGATTTCGAGCTCGGACTGCTCTAGCCGCTCGCGCAACGTCGCTCCTTCGAGCAGCTCCATGACCGCGTAGAGCGTTCCGCTGTCGGTCCCGAAGTCGTGAATGGAGAGGATGTTCGGATGCGACAGCGCCGCGACCGCGCGGGCCTCGCGCTCGAATCGCGCCAGGGCGTCGCCGGTATGGGCGTTCGTCCCGATCAGAACCTTGACGGCGACGTCGCGCTGCAGACGCTGGTCGCGCGCCCGCCAGACCTCCCCCATCCCGCCCGCCCCGATGCGGCCGACGATCTCGTACGGCCCGAGCTGCGACCCGACATCCATCGGTGAATGATACGGGTACCCTATCCGTAGATCGGGACTCGGTAGAATGTTGGACAACATGGCAAACTTGGTGCAAGATCACGTCCATGAAATCAACAGCCAAGAAGGAATCCCACACTCGTCCAGCCTCGGATGTGAAGGGGCACTGGCGCGACATCGTTGAGGAGGTCAACGCCAACGGTGAGGTTGTCGTGACCAACTACAACCGTCCCGCCGTCGTCGTCGTCTCGATGGAACGCTACGCAAAGCTCAAGAAGGACGCCACGGCGCATGATCCGTTGGTGGCGTTGCGCGAGGAGTTCGATCGCAAGCTCGCTGTACTTCGCCAGCCCGGGGCTGGAGAAAAGTTGCGAGAGATTTTTAATGCGACTCCGGCCGAGATCGCGAGAGCGGCGAATGCCGCCGCGCGCCGCAAACAGTGATGCCTCAGAAACACCACGAAACGCCGGGCATCTTTGTGCTCGCCGGCATCAACGGCGCCGGTAAGAGCTCGCTCGGCGGAGAACTCATTCGCGAGCGTGGACTGGAGTTCTTCAACCCAGATGACGCTGCACGGCGCATCCGCGAATCGAGCGGATGCCCACAAGAGGAAGCAAATTCGCTGGCGTGGGAGGAGGGGAAGCGAAGATTGGAGGCGGCCATCAACGGCCGGCTCGACTACGCTTTCGAATCAACGTTGGGCGCGAACACGATCCCTGCCCTGCTGGTCGAAGCAGCGTCCGCCGGAATGGAAGTCATTGTCTGGTTCATCGGCCTCTCCAGTCCTGAGCAGCACATCGCACGAGTGCGCGCTCGCGTCGCAACGGGAGGTCACGACATCCCCGAGGAAGCGATCCGACGGCGGTGGGAAACATCGCGCCGCAACATCGTCTCGCTCATTCCTCACCTTTCTGAGCTTCGAGTGTTCGACAACAGCGACGAGGGGAAGCCGACTGCGGGCACCATCCCCGAACCGCGGCTGCTCCTCCACTGGCGGAACAACCGCATCGTCGCTCCCAGCGAGAAGATCCTCGCGGCTACTCCGGAGTGGGCGAAACCGATCGTGGCCGCGGCGCTGAAACTGCAGCGATCGTCCCGATAGTGGGGATATCAGTGCCGCACTGTTCGGCGCCGCGGTGGCGTGACAGTGATCGTGACGACATTGCTGTCTGCTACGCCACAGGAGTTCGCGACATGGGCGTGGAACTGCGCTGTCTGCGTTAACGGCGGGGTCAGGAATGTCTGGCCGGAACCGATCGGCGTTCCGTTCGCTCCTTGAAACCAGGTCACGGTCGTGTTCGTGCCGATGAAATCGATGCTGAGCGAGACGGCAGCTCCGGCGATCACACTCTGGTCCTTCAGCGTGCTCGTGATCTGCGGAGGAATGCATGGAGGTGCGACGGTCACCGTCACCGTGGCGGAGTTGCTGTTCGCGACCGGCGCGCACTGGCCGGTGACGCGCACCCAGTACGACGTGGTGCTCGCCGGACTGACGACGATGGTCGCGATCGTGCCACCGTTGACCGGCATCGACGCGTCGCCACTCGAACCGGCGAACCATTGATACGAGAACGGCGCCGTCCCGATTGCACTCACGGTTAGCTGCGCCGCGCTCCCGCTGATGATCGCCGAGCCGGCCGGCTGCTGCGTGATCGATGGCGGCGTGCAGGCGGGCCCGCTTCCGTAGACAGCGCTCAACGCGGCGTTGTCCCACGGCTGCAGTTGTCCATTGAGACCGCTGACGAGGATGTGATTCATGATGGCGTTGCTGGTGCAGTCGAGCGTCGGATCGCCTGCGCAGGAGGCGGTCAGGTTGCGGTTCTGATCGGAATGACGGAACCCGAGCGTGTGGCCGAGCTCGTGAACGATGCCGCCCTTGAAAAGCTCGCGAGGAAGCTGGCTCAGGGTGCAGGCGCCGAGGCCCTGGTTCATGCTGACGTCCGCCTCCGAGGTCGTACCGAAGGTTTCGCCGTGGAAGACGTGAGCACCGGCTCCGAAGTTCGATCGGGTCATGCCGCCGATTCCGAGCGCGCCGCCGGACGAACAGTTGAAGGGCTGTAGACCTGCGGAAGTCAGGTTCTTCTCGAAGACGATGTTGCTGGTGCCGTCGGTGGCGTCGAGGAATCCGTTGGAGGCCGGACTGGCGCCGCCGAGGACGTAGTGCGCTCCTCCGGCGTTCCAGATGCTGAATGCCTCGTTGATCTCCGCGGTGCCGCTGCCGAGGGCGCCGGTTTCGGAGTTTCCCTGGTTCCAGCTCACGGCGCTTGGAAAGACGTTCCAGCGCGTGCCGAGGCCGGAGCCGTAGATGAGCAGGTAAGAGCTTGCCGTGAAGGCGGTCGCAGCGATCGGATGCACGGTTTCCGCGCTTGATCGCAGCGCAGTCTTTGAGACGACATAGTTCTCCATGACGTCCTCACGGCGAACGATGCCGCGGAGGTAGCTGAGGAATGGCTCCGCTGAGCGCTGTGGCTCCTGATATGGGTTCCCATGCCCATCCCACACTTCGATCTCCGACTCGTTGCGAATCAGGAGATCGCGGACGAAATGGAACGAGCCGAGCTGCATGTCGCTGATGGTGTAGGTGCCATCGTCGCGTTGATAGAGAAGGAGGAGCACCCGCTCACCGTCCGCGAACGTTGGGACGCCGGGGACAAGACGCATCTCGCCGTCGAGCACTCCGCCAGGTTCATGGACATCGATGACGTTGTCCGCGTTTCCTTTGATCGCCTCTTCGAGGGCAATCGCCGTGACGGTCTCGATGCCGAACGGCGATCGTTCGACGTGCGAGCCGAGCACCCGACCGATGATGATCGCGCTGGCCCGTTCGATCTCGAATCGATCCGGCGGCACGATGTAGGTGACTGCGAATGACCGCGCGGCAATCGCGAGGACGATTAACGAAATTCTGAAGGACAAGGTGTCACGATGCGTCGCCAGGCAGCGTTCGCCCGTAACGGGGGTCACGCTGCCGGTTGATTTTCAGACCGCCTCCCGCTACCATCCCCTGCACAGCAATATGTGCAGTACAAAGGCCGGGTGCTCCCCGGCCTTTTTTGTTTTTGCGTGAAAACGGGAGGGAGGGGTTGTGATGCTTTCCGCGCAACAGATCGCCAGGCTGGCGAAACGCAAGAGTTGTCCGCGCTGCAATCTCGAGAAGACCGAAGGGAACGCGCTCTGCCGGCGATGCCGCTTCAAACTGCCGTCGCACATGCGCATCCCGTTGCAGGGGATCGCCGATCGCGAGGAGTGGATCGTCGCCGGCGCCCTCCGCGCTGCCGCCAACTACTTCGAGGTCCACTACAAATCGATCCGCGCGTTTCGCGGCGGACGGATACGGTGATGGAGCCGCCGCGCTTCCGCTCGAAGCTCCGGCTCTACGGCCTCAATCCGCCCGACGGAGACATGGGGGAGGTGTCGGTCAGACTCACGCTCTCGGGTACGAACCGCGAAATGACCTCGTGGGCGCTCCCTGGACACGCCCCGCGATGCACGTATGACTCGTGTATGCCCGCCTACGCCGAGCTCGATCTTGACACGCTGTCATCGAACCCGCAAATCGGATCCGGTGGACGCTTCGATCTCACCTTCTGGCACTACGCCGATGTCTGGACCTTCGTCAGCGTGGTCGACAACACCACGCAGACCGTGTCCCTGATCTCGCCGCGGTAGTAGGGACAAGCTCAAGGAGAGTTCAGGGAAGACCGTCCCGAATCTGACCATTGAGGCAAGTGAGCTTTTGTGGTTGAAGATCGAAGCGAGCATATTTGTGTGAGTCGAACGGGAATCTCTTGTCCTTCGCATAGAGCGCGTCTGCGAGCGCCTCGGCCAAAATGACACCATCTTGACAGCCCTTGATTCCGACGATAGCGATCGGACGCTGGCGGGTCGTGATCGGACGGCTCGCCTTTTCTTCAGGTGAAGCCTGATATCGGCCCAAGCTAAGTGTGTACGTCGGCTTGTTGATGCTCTCTTCAAGCCACGTGGCCAACCGGTTCGCGCGGTCGTCGGAGCGCCTCTCCTCAAGCTCGAGTGTCTGAATTTCCTGTGAAGCCGACCCGACGGCGATCAGGGCCTGCGCGCCGTTCATTCGGGCCTGGATCGCTGGTTTCGCCAAGTGTTCTGGGAACTCCACTACATGTCCACCCAACTCGACTGTCGCATTGTCACCGAGATGCCAATTGAAGCGCGGGTCCCAAACGACGACGTCAAACATTGCGGTGCGATTCTGTTGATCATGGCCCGTGACAGATGAGGCATGTGACTCGTTGTCAAGGTCCTTCTCTGCGTCTGGCTGTTTCGGCGGCGCCGAAGGCGTGGTGGGTCCGGGTGGCTCCTCCACAGGCGGAGTCGGATTCCGACGCCCACAAACGAGAAAACAGACCAGCAGTACGAGAATTAGGACGATGACAATAGTCACTAGCGAATGGAGTTGCGAGAGCAGTTCCTTCACCGCCGGAAGAGGACTAATGCCCTCAGCGAAAGCGCGACCCACAGCCTTGAACGCTGTCCAAAAAGCACTACGTTTGCTGGGTTTTGACCGGGCCATAGTAATGAAGTCAGCTCAACACAGTTGAGTCTACCTCCCCAATTCGTACAAATACTCCACGAACGACATCACCGCGCCGTCGAAGCCCTGCACGTTCGGGTTGGTTGACTCGATCACGTAGTACTCGTCCGGCGCGTGGGCGCCGCTGCCGTGGCCGAGGCCGAAGTGGCCGGAGGCCAGACTCAGCGGCGCGCCGGTGAAGACGTAGCCGGGATAGGAGCCGGCGTTGCGGGGCCAGAGGACGGGATCGATGCCGAGGCGCTTGAGGACGGCGACCTGCGACTGGATCAGCGGCGCCGTCGAAACGGTGCTGGTCGGATCGTAGCCGCCGGTGACGTTCACTTCGATGTCGCCGAAGCCGTGCTTGGCAAGGTGCGCTTTGAGCGCGGCCACGGCATCGTCTTTCTTCATGTCCGGAACCAGGCGCATGTCGATCTTGGCGACGGCGCGATGCGGCAGGACGGTCTTGCCGCCCGGTCCGGTGTAGCCGCCCACCAGCCCTTCGATGTTCACCGTCGGTTGCGACTCCAGCCGTTCGTTGGCTTCCTGCCACGGCAGGTCATCGATCCAGTGCTGCACGCCGAGCCCCTTCTTCGACTGCGCCTCGCTCCGCCGCTTCGAGGCCTCGGCGATCATCGCTTTCTCTTCGGCGCTGATCGGCCGCGGTTTCGGATAGCCATCGATGGTGATGGTGTTGCCGTCCGCGGAGACCAGCGTGTCCAGCGCCTTGATCAGGTGCCACGCCGGGCTGTCGACCATCGCCTTCAGCGACGAATGAATGTCCTTGGCCGGACCGCGTCCCCATTTCTCGCCGCTCGAAACCAGCTCGAGCTCGACCACGCCTTTCGCGCCGAGGCTCACGGTCACGATGCCGTCGAGATCCTGCGAGGCCGCGGGCATGAACACGCCGACGGTGTCGCGCAGCCGTCCTTCGATCACCGCCTGATGGACGATCTGCCCGATGTGCGGCGAGCCGATCTCTTCCTCCCCCTCGGCGATCATGACCAGGTTGACCGGCATCTTCTTGCCCGCGCCGCGAATGGCATACAGCGCGGCGAGGAAGGCCGCCTCCGGCCCTTTCTGATTGACCGCGCCGCGGCCGACGACGACCTTGCCGAGGCCGGGCTTGTCGACGATCTTCGCCTCCAGCGGCGGCGAGGTCCACTCGGCCGGATCGAACTGCTTGACGTCGTACATGAAATAGAGACCGACGGTCTTCTTCGCCTTGGCGTCGAGCGTGGCGTAGACGCCCGGCTTCCCTTCGGTGTTGACGATGAGCGCCTGCTGGAATCCGGCGTCGTGAGCCAGCTTGACCATGTACTCCGCGCCGGCGGGGTAATTGCGATTCTCGGCAGCGATCGACGGCAGGGCGATCCAATCCTGCAGACGCTTGACCGACTCGTCGTGCCGTTTGGTGATCTCCGCGCGGATGTCGCCGAGGTCATCGGCGTAGGAAAGGGTGGCTGCGAAGATGGCAATGGCGGCGATGACGATCGCCTTGCGGTTGATGATGTTCATGGTGCGCTCCTGCGTTCCGAATTCGAGTGGCGGGATGGTTCTGCAAGGTCTGCCGATCACCTGAGGAACGCCTCATTCATCCGGTGGAGGCGATTCCTTCCCGGCCTTTGCGTTCTCGCGATCCTCGAGCAGCTGTGCGAGCTGGCGCAGGAGCCGGGTTCTTCTGTTCATCACCCAGATCATGTATCCCGTGAACGCGAAGATGAGGATCACGGAGACGATCACGAAGACTGCATCACCGGACATCATGGCAGCGACTTCCCGATGCGCCCTCCCTTCATCACGAACGCAACATGAGACAGGGCGTTGATGTCGCGCAGCGGATTGCCGTCGACGGCTATGAGGTCAGCCTCGTAGCCGCTCGCAATCGTTCCGACGCGATCGCCGATCCCGAGCGACTCCGCGGCCAGCGAGGTGGCCGAGGTGATGGCGTCCATCGGCTTCTGCCCGCCGGTGGTGACGCGGTATTCGAGCTCCTGGAAATTGCGACCGTGCGATCCGGCCACGGCGTCGGTCCCGAACACGGTCTTCAGCCTCGGCGTGGCGATGGCCATCTGAAAGACGTGCAGCGCCTTCGGCACCGCCAGCTTCATCTGCGCGAATCCCTCCTCGGTGTAGTTGCCGATGCCGAGGTAGTGGGACTTGTTCTCGAAGTAATTGCGGAAGACGAGGTCGATGTTCGGATCGAAGTAGGTGCCATGCTCCGCCATGAGATCGAGCTCCGGCTGGCCGATCAGCGCGCCATGCTCGATCGAGGTGCAACCGGCGAGCACCGCCCGCCGCACGCTCTCCGGCCCATGCGCATGCACGGCAACGCGAAGGTGCAGCTTCTTCGCCTCGCCGCAGATCGCATCCATCTGCTCCTGCGACATCGTCGGTGCCCCGCCGTTCCGAATACTCTGCGAAGCGAAGACTTTGACGACGTCCGCTCCCTCGCCCGCCAGTTTGCCGACCACCGCGCGCATGGCCTCAGGTGAAAGTTTGCTGTCCGAGATCGGATCGATGGCCGTGAGGATGCGCGGCCCGATCAGCGTCCCGCGGGCGATGGCATCGCGCAGCGGCTTGTCGACCGGCGCGCCAAGCGACTGCACGGTGGTGATGCCACCCTCGATCGTGCGCGCGGCATTCTCCGCTGCGTAAAGCACCGCCTCCTGCGGCGTCTCATCGCGATCGGTCTCATCGTCATGCGACCGCCCGTCCCTCGCATCGAAGTGCCAGCCGATGTGGACATGCGTGTCGATCCCGCCGGGCATGAGGGTCTTGTCGCCGAGGTCGATGGTGACGTTCTTGAGCGTCTTCGCGTTGGCGATGATCTTCACGATCTTCGAACCATCGACGACCACCGCCGCATCCTCGGTGAGATGCCCCCGCCCATCGATCACGCGCGCCGCGCGGATGACGATGGGCTGGGCGGCGAGGGTGGTGGTGAGGAGGGTTAGGAGGAGCAAACGTTTCATGGGGAAACAGTTTAGCGAAACGGCACGCGGAGACGCGGAGACGCGGAGATTGTTACGGTCCTCCCTCCGCGTCTCCGCGTCTCCGCGTGAGCAGCTCGTCGATGCTGCGATTGCCGGTGAACCAGTCATCTTCGACCTTCGCGCCGGCGGCAAGAAGCGTTTCGACGATCTCGTGGTGCGACGGCATGGGATGGTGGATCACAGACCAGAGCGTCTGGCCGAGGACCGTGCCGCCGTAGACGTTCTTTGCCTCGAGCGGAGCGTTGCGGGCGAGGAGCAGCTTGACCGTATCGAGATGCCCTTCGTGCGCCGCGAGGTGCAGGCCGGTCATGTCGATATCGGCACCGGCGGCGGGATCTACGCCGTGGTCGAGCAGGAATTCGACGACGTCGTTGTAGCCGTAGGCGCACGCCCAGACGAAGCCTTTGCCCAGCTCTTCGGCCGGCGTCGTCGCAACCAACTCCTTCACTCGTTCGAGGCGGCCGATGCCGGCGGCATTTTCGAAGTCGAGATACGCGCCGCGTTCGGCGAGAAATCGCGCGGCGAGTGGCCGGCCGTTGGCAAGGCATCCGCGCACCGCCTCGCCAGGCACTCGCTCGATGATCGCGCCGCGAGCCAGGAGCAGTTCCATCAAATCGAGTTGCACGCCGGCGGCCTCGGGATGAATGCTGGTCGCGACGAGACCGAGCGTCATCGAATGGCCGCCATACGCGTCGGACTCCGCATTCACCTCGGCGCCGGCATCGAGCAGCAGCCGGGCGATCTCGACGACGTTCGGCGGCGTGCGCTGGCGGAAGTCTTCGATGCCGTTGGCCGAAACGTAGTGGAGGAGCGTCGAGCGATGATCGCGGCGCGAGCGCTGCCGGATCAGCTCCGGACGCTCGTCGAGCAGACGGCGGAGCGCGGCCATTTCGCCGGAAACGATCGCATCCGCGGCTTTCTCGAATTGCGCGTCCGGGAGAGGAAGGGCATCGAACATACGAAACTCCTTTCATCGCCGCAGGCGACAGGTCACTGCGGCGGCGCGAGCATGACCACAATGGCCGCGCCAGCGCGGACTTCTTCAGGTTGCACCCTCACGGAGACAATTCTTTGTTCTACTTGCGAGCAAAACCTATCTCGCGCCGGGATCGGGGCTCTGGCGTCAGTAGCGCGCGCAGTGCGTCGAACATCTCGCCAAGGTCTTCGTCGTGTTCGGTAACCCTGCGTTCGAGTGCATCAAGCCGTCTGGAGATCTCCACGTGCCCGCGCGCGAACTCCCGCAGGCGGATGAACGCCCGCACGACGAAGATGCTCATCTCCACCGCACGAGAGCTGTTCAACACTGCCGCCGCCATGATGACGCCGTGCTCGGTAAAGGCCCAGGGAAGCGACGAGGCGTATTTGAGAGTCTTGAGGTGGTCACAGTTTGTGACCACCTCCTCCCGCTCTTCCCTCGTCAGCTGAAAGCGGAAGTCCACCGGGAATCGCAGCTCATTCCTCTTCACCGCCTGGTTCAGCGCCTTGGTCGTGACCCCATATATCTCGGCCAGGTCGCGATCGAGCATCACCTTCTCGCCCCGAATGGTCAGGATCGTGCGATCGACCTGGGCCAGCAGCAGAATCTTCGGCTTCTCCATCAACTGCTCCTCCGCTGGTACAGCCGGCGGCGGAGTGCCGAGAATACGCGGATCGCGGCGTCAGTCTTACAAACTCCGCGACCGTGTCTTGGAGGAGCCCTCAAATCCCCCGAACTTCTACGCCCTGTAGGCCAGCCTGCGGCGTCCTCGCCTCAGTTCGCAATCGTCAGCAACTTCGAGACGTCCTTCGTGCCGCCGCAGTTGCTTGTCAGGTGCAGCGTAATCGTCGACTGGCCCGCGCCGTGAGTGCTTGTGTAGACCGCATTGCAGGACGTTCTCTGCGTGTTGGGGTCGACGAAGCAGGGACCCAGCGTGATCGGGTCGTTCAGGCTGTCGCTGATCGAGTGACTGACAGTCTCCTTGCTGAAGGAGAAGGAAAAACCGTTTGTCGTCCCGGCAGAGATCGCTGACGTCATCGAAATCTCGCCGGCTGCATCAAACGGAACGATCGGCAGGAAATTATCTCCCGTCAGCGGGCAGCGGTTCGGATCGGAAAACGTGAACGTGCAGGTGACATGGACCCGGTCGAAGGATCCGGCCTGATATTGCACCGTGCTCGTTCCCTGACCGCCGACGATCGTGCCGCCACCGACGACCCATTCCACCTGCGTTCCCGGCGGCGGCGGCGTGACCGATGCCGTTCCCACGGTCCCCCCGCAAACGCTGCTGGCGGGGAACGTGACGTCGGGAACCGGGCCAGGGAAATAGGTGTACGACCGCGGAGTATCGAAGATCGCAGGGCAGACATTGGGCGGAATGGACACATTGGCAATCGTGTACGTCGTGATCACCGAGGGTGAGACGAAACGCCCGAATGCCGACGTCGCGCCGTCGGTCCATGTGGCCGAGACTCCTCCCTGCCCGGTAGGCGATCCGGCGATCTGCACGAGGAGCAGGGCCTGATTGGAGAAACCCGTCGCCCAGGAGCACGCGTGCGTGAGCTGAACGTGCGGCGACAGAACGCCTTGTACCGAGCCGGTGATCGCCAGCGGGCAGCCGTTACCGTCTGTTCCGGAGGCAAGCGTGAGCAGTCCCGCCGCCGTGATCAGCCTGGAGATCTGGTTCTGGCTCGTCTGGAAGCAGGTCCCATCGTTCCAGCACCCCGAGAACGGCGGCTTGCCCGTGAAAAACGCGGTGACGCTGTCGGTGTTCGTACAGCCGCGGAATCCCTGGACCGAAGCCGTCGGAATGAGCTGCGGCACGACGGCAACGTTCGAGGCCAGGCCGGAGCATGCGGCGTCCCGGAATTCGGTGATGCTGTAGTTGCCGGGGATGCTGACCGCGCGGGCAATTGACATTGACTCAGTGTCGAGCGGAAGGCCGTCGGACCATTTTCCGCGGAACGGCGGCGTGCCGGTGAACGAAACATTCACCATCGCAAAACCGCACGAGACAGGGCCGGTGCTGACGGAAACCGTGGGGTTGTCGCAGTCGAGTTTGGGCGTGATGGCGATGCTGCGGGAGAGGCGTCCGATGCACAAGCCGCGCGCAAGCTCCACGTTGACCTCGACGCTGCCGGTCGCTCCCGGAGTAATCGTCACGCTGTCTCCTGTCGCCGAGGCAGGCGAACCGTTGGTGATCGACCAGGTGGCCAGGGCGCCCGGCTGCGAACGGACGGACAGCTGAAAGGTCGTGCCGGTGACGACAGACGATGGCCCATCGACGATGACCGGCGGCTCGGCGCACGGTCCCACGCTATACGCGACCGCGGCGTGCGCGATCGAGCATGACGTCGCGGTGACGGGACTCTTCGAAACGGCCCGTTGTCGCGAGGCCGGAGTCGTTAGAACGGTTGTCGTGGCAAGCGTGGCGTCGATGATGATCTGTTTGCTGCCGCTCGTCTGCGGCGTGTAGGTGTAACTGCGCGCGTCCAACGGCAGCAGCATCGCTCCGAAATCGCCGGCGATCGTCTGCCGTGCCGGCGTCCCGTTGCTGTACGACCAGGAGATGGTCAACGGCTCATTGGCGTGTGACGCGGGAATCGCCGCCACGAAAATATCGAAAGGCGCATGGAGCGGGATGACGCCGATGCCGTGCGACACGCAACCGTCCGCCGTCATCGCCACCGACACCGTCGCCTTGGCCGTTGTGCCGAGGGCGATGGTGATGTGGTCGCCGGTGGCGTCGCCGGCAATCGTGCCGCCGTCGATCGTCCACGAATAGGTCGCACCGGGAACGCCGATGACCGCCGCCGTCGCCTGCCCCGACCGGCACGCGGTCGCCGGAACCTGCACGGTCACGGTGGGCGCGCAGTCGGCCATCAGATGTCCTGCCAGCAACAGGGACAGAGCTGACGCAAGGGCAAATTTACTTCCGTGCATGTGTACAGGGTACCTGAATGGTGATCATGGCACGACCATCAGCGGCACCGAGATCGTTTTCTTGTTCGCGCAGAATCCTTCCATCTCCAGGCGGATGGTGGTCGGGCCGGCCTGCGAGGTCGAATACAGGGCCTGGCAGTTGATGTGGGCGCCGCAGATCCCCTGGAATGGGATGTACTGATCGTGCGAGTCATAGAGATTCGCGCTCAGCGTGGCCGTGTTCATCGTGTAGGTGATGAGCACCGTCTCGCCGGCGTGGACCTGCGATTGGGAGAGCTGGAGCGTCCCGATCGGATCGCCGTCGATCCGCACCGCGCGGCGTGTCGACGTGGGGCAGCGGTCGTCGGGGAACGTGAACGTACAACCGACGGTGGCGGTCCCTTCGACGTCGGACTTGTACTGAATCGAGCTCGTCCCCTGGCCGGAGACGAGGGTGCCGCCGTCGACGAACCAATGCACGGTCGCATCGGGCGGCGGGGGCGTGGCCAGCGAGACCGATTTCGTCAAGCTGGTGCAAAGCTCGCCGATCCCGAGGAAGAAATCGGGGATCGGACTGGCGAAGACGGTGACGGACGCCGGAGAGCCGATGATGGCCGGGCAGTTGGCGTCGTGCCCGCTGACGAGCGTGTAGGTGGTGGTCTTCTCCGGTTTCACGCCCAGTCGATAGTTCGGGTAGCCGTCCGCCGTGTTCGTCACCCCGTCGGACCAGGTCGCGGTGATGGGATTGGTGAAGGTGCCGTCGATGAGCGTGGCATAGACGAGCACCACGTTGTCGAAGTCGGGCGAGAGGCAGAATCGTTCCGCGCGCAACGTCATCGGCTTGATGCCCTGGACGCTTCCGATGACGGAGACGCGGCAATCGGTACCGTCATAGGCGAAGGCCAGACCGTTCACGCCGGCCGTCGTCACCGCCTTCACGATCTGCATCTCCTTCGTATCAAAAGGCGTTCCGTCGAGCCACTGTCCGGTGAACGGGTTTGCCGGTGAACTGCACGGTGACTTTGTCGGTGCCGATGCAGCTGTTCGCCTTCCCGATGATCGTCGCTGTCGGATTGAGTGCCGGCACTTCGGCGACGCCGGAGGACGTGCCCGCGCACGCGGCATCTTCCAAACTGACGATGCGGTAGGTTCCCGGAATCGTGACCGTCCGGGCCAGCGTCATCGCACTGGTCTTGAACGGAGCGCCATCCGACCACATCCCCTGAAATGGCGGCGTGCCGGTGAACGTGGCATTTAGGATCGCCGATCCGCAGCTGACCGGACCGGCGCTGACCACGGCCTTCGGGTTGTTGCACACCGCGTTGGCCTCGATGGCGATATTGAGGTGAAGCTGGCCCACGCAGGCGCCGCGTGAAAGGCGCACATCGACGCCGACGCTGCCGCTCGCGCCTGCGGTGATCATCACGCTGTCGCCGGTGGCAGTCGCCGGCGATCCGTTGCTGATCACCCACGTCGCGCTAGCTCCCGTCTGCGGGCGCACGCTGAGCTGAAAGGTCGAGCCGCTGACGACGGAGGTTGGCCCCTCGACGAGTACCGCTGGCGTCGCGCACACGTCAACGGCGTATTGCTGCACCGCGTGCGCGACGACGCACCCCGAGGCGGAGACGGGACTCTTGGCCACCGAGCGTTGTCGTGACGTCAGCGGCGGCGGTGCGGCCGGCGAATCCATCGAAGCGTCGATCACCACCTGCCTGCTGCCGCTGGTCTGCGGCGTGTAGGTGTAGGTGCGACGGCCAGGGGCCAGTGACTCCGTTCCGAAATCGCAGGCGATGCTCTGGCGAGCCGGCGCACCGTTTCCATATGCCCACGAGATCGTCAGCGGCTCGCCGGCACGCGCCAGCGGAATGGCCGCAATGCTTACATCGAAGGGATCATGCAGCGCGATGACGCCGCTGCCGTGTGAGACGCAACCGCCGGAGGTCATCGTCACCGAGACGGTCGTCGTAGCGTTGCTGCCGAGGGCGATGTTGATGCGATCGCCGGTAGCGTCGCCGGCGATCGTGCCGCCGTCCACCGTCCAGCTGTAGGTCGCGCCCGGAACGCCGCTGACCGCCGCCGTGGCCGTGCCTGATTTGCATCCGCTTCCCGGCACCAGCACCACCGCTGCCGGCGAACAGTCAGCGAATAGACGGACGGCTGCCAGAAACACAGTTGCAGCGATCAGGAGCGGCTTGCAGGACATTCGCACACGATAGCGGAGATTGCCGGACGTCGCCGCCGCGAATGTCACCCGAGTCTGTGACGAGAAAATTGGCAGCCTCTGCTACAGTCGCCAACACAATCCTTCTGAGGTTCCAATGAAAACTCTCTTCGATCACGCAGATCGCGAGTCGATCCGCCAGCGCCTCGGCGTGTTGCAGGCGGACAGCGCGCGCCAATGGGGAAAAATGAACGCCGCGCAGATGGTCACGCATTGCGCGCGCGCCCTCGAGACCGGCACCGGCGACCGGCCGATGAAACAGGTCCTCCTCGGCAAACTCATCACGCCCTTCATCCGCTCCTCGATCCTGGGCGAGAAACCCTTCGGCAGGAACTCCCCCACCGATCCGACCTTCGTCGTTTCCGACGAGCGCGAGCTCGCCGTCGAGCGCCAGAAGCTCCTCGATCTCATCGACAAGCTCGTCGCCAACGGCCCCGACGCCGCCTCGAAACAGACCCACGCCTTCTTCGGAAAACTGAGCGGCCAGGAGTGGGGTGAGCTGATGTACAAACACATCGATCACCACCTGCAGCAGTTCGGGGTGTAGAGCAGGCGTCCTCGCCTGCTCCCGCCGGGCGTCCTCGCCCGGCGGGGGGGTCGCTAAATACCGCTCGTTTCACGAAAACCCCCGCCGGGCGAGGACGCCCGGCGGGAGCAGACAGGGATGTCTGCTCTACGCTGTCGCCGTGCTGCACGTTCCTTCCGGCGTGCAGCACGATGACGCGCCTGCGGTTTCGGGCAGGTTGTCCTTCAAGACGACGAAGGCTTCCCACTCGTTGCCGTCCGGGTCGTGGACCCAGGTCTTGTCCTGGGTGGCGTAGCAGCAGTCGGTCTTCATTTCGTCGCGCGTGACCAGGCCGGCCTCGGACCAGCGCGTGCGGATGGCCAGCACGTCGTCGGTCGAAGTGACCTGCAGTCCGAGGTGCGAGAGCGCGCCGGCGCCGGCGAGCATCGGCACTTCGTTGAGGGCAAGATTGAGCGGCGGATTCTGCACGTCGAACTTCGCGTAACCGGTGCGGACCTTCGACGGCTCGATGCCGAGCATCTTGCGATAGAAGTCGATGCTGCGCTCGACATTGCGGACGTTGATCGATACGTGGGCCTTGAGTACCTGAACTGTCATCGTTTCCTCCTCACATGCGCAATCGCGAATGTGTAAAGAGGAAGATAGGTCGCCGAGTCACATCTGTCAAGGCGCATGTGTATCCGAAGCGCGCCCGTCCGTTAAGATCGCGATCGATGATCAGGTCTGACCTCCCCTTTGCCGATCGCGTCCGCATCGCCGCGGAGCTTCTCGAATCGCTCGATGCCGATCGCACGCAGTTGACGCAGGTGAGTGAGGAAGAGCAACGGCGTTTGCTTCATGCCACACGACGCGTGGCCGAGCCCGATCATCATGCGCGGCGAAAGCTGGTCAAAGCCGGACGCCGCGCGCGCAAGGCGGCCAAACTTCATCAGGACGATCAGGTGCTCAACTCGGCCGGCATCCGCGAGCTGCGCCGCAAGCCGGTATTCACGACGCCGAATGCGTATCGCGATCCTTCCCCCGAGGAGCCGCGCGCGACCTCGGAATCGCAGCATTGCTACGTCTGCAAACAGCACTACGACACCGTCCATCATTTCTACGATCAGCTCTGCCCGGAGTGCGCCGAGTTCAATTTCGCGAAACGGACCGAGACGGCCGACCTGCGCGGCCGCGTGGCGCTGCTTACCGGCGGGAGAGTGAAGATTGGCTATCAGGCAGGACTGAAACTGCTGCGCGCCGGAGCGCGGCTCATCGTCACCACGCGCTTTCCACGTGACTCGGCGGCGCGTTACGCACGCGAGGACGATTTCGGCGACTGGTCCGATCGCCTGGAGATTTTCGGACTCGATCTTCGCCATACGCCAAGCGTCGAAGCCTTCTGCCGGGAGATGCTGGCCACGCGCGCGCGGCTCGACTTCATCATCAACAATGCCTGCCAGACCGTGCGCCGCCCGCCGGCGTTCTACGAGCACATGATGGAGGCGGAGACGGCGTCCCTCCATTCGCTCTCCGAGGCCGAGCAGAAACTCCTCGGCGCGTTCGAGGGGCTGCGCGGATATCGGATGCTGCCCGAGGCCTCACTCGCTCCGATCGAAGAAATTACTGGAATCACCCACTCGGCGCAGCTCTCCCAGGTGCCGTTGCTGCCCGATGATCAACACGATCGCGACCTGTTTCCCAGCGGCCGGCTCGATCAGGACCTGCAACAGGTCGACCTGCGCGGACGGAACTCGTGGCGCTTACTTCTGTCCGAGGTCTCCTCGGTGGAGTTGCTCGAAGTGCAGCTGGTCAACGCCGTCGCCCCGTTCATCATCAACGCCCGACTCAAGCCGCTGATGCTGCGAACGGCGAATCGTGACAAGCACATCGTCAACGTCTCCGCCGTCGAAGGTCAGTTCTATCGCAACCAGAAAACGACACGGCATCCGCACACGAACATGGCCAAGGCCGCGCTGAACATGATGACCCGCACCTCCGCCGCCGACTACCACGCCGACGGCATCCACATGAACAGCGTCGATACGGGATGGGTGACGGACGAGGATCCCGCTGCGCTGGCGGAGCGGAAGACGTCGGTGCACCGTTTCCACCCACCGCTGGATATCGTCGACGGCGCAGCAAGGATCGTCGATCCGATCATTTCGGGTTTGAACACCGGCGTGCACGTGTGGGGGCAGTTTCTGAAGGACTACAAGCCGGCGGATTGGTGAGGCGCGCGAAAGCGCCAAGCGTAGCGCCGTCGGCTCGACGGCTGTACCGCCGGCGGCTCGCCGGCAAGAGGGGCACGAGTCCCGCCGCCGAGCCGGCGGCGGTACAGCCAGCGGGCCGCTGGCGCTACGCAATCACCGCGTCAACGCCCGATACCTCGTCAAATGCCGTACCGCCCCCGCCTTATCGTGCTGCCGCTCCAGAATCCCCGCGAGGTTGTAATGCGCATCGGGGTTGTCGGGATCGAGCTCGATGGCGCGGCGGTACGCTTCCGCGGCATCGGCCAACCGGCCCTGATCATCGAGGGCAACGCCGAGGGTGAAGGCGGCGACCGGGTGGGCGGGGTCGGCGGATAACGCGTCCCGATACTGCTTTTCCGCGCCGCGAAGGTCGCCATCCTCGTGCAGCAGCCGCCCGAGGTTGATGTGCGCGTCGATGTGGACCGGATCGAGCGCGATCGCCTTCTCATATGCCGCACACGCCTCGGCCGGATCGCTCAGCTCGAGATCGGAGGCCAGCTCGTACCAGGCATCGGCATCGAGATCATCTTCCGCGCGCGCCTTCGCTTCGCGCACCGCCGCCAACGCGATCGGCTTCGTCTTCTCGGCGATTTCTTCGACGGAGAAATCGAACAGCGACTGGCCCGACTCCGGATTCCAGAGCGCCGTGCCGTCGCGAACGACTACGCGTTCGCCATCCGCCGCGATGCGCACTCCGGCGATTGAACGTCCCTCGGGCAGTTGCTCGCGGACGCTCTCGAGCACGCGGCGGATCTTGCGCGTCGGAATCTTCGCCGCAGTCAGCTCGCCGGCGGTGCGGAGGATGACCAGGTCCTGAAAGCCGAAACGGAGATCGCCGTCGTCGTCGCGTTCGGGCGTGAGAAATCCCCGCGCCGCCCAGGAACGAATCTGTGCAGCCGAAAGCCCGAGCATGGCCGAGACTTCCCGCACCGAGTAGGACATGTCAACGCGAACGCGATCCCGCCTTTGCTACTTTCTGCGCCGATGTCCGCTTGGGCTCGGCCTTGGCCGGAATGCGCGTCGGGCCGCTGGTCTTCGCCGATGACGACGATGACGATTTCGCCGCCGGCTTGGCCAGGCTCCGCTTCAACGCTTCCATCAGATCGATGACCTGCGCCTTCGGCTCCTCGACCATGTTCGAGGTGATCTCCTCACCTTCAATCTTCCGCTGGATCAGCGCGCGCGTCCGCTCCGTCACTTCATCGCGATAGTTCTCGGGATGGAACTCGTCGGCCGCGCCCATCTCGGCGAGCTGCACGGCCATCTTCAGCTCGTTCTCTTTCACCGGCGTATCGCTGAGGTCGAGCTCCCCCATCGAACGGATCTCGTTGGGATAGAAGAGCTGTTGCATCACGATCCCGTTTTCGAGGGGGCGAAGGATGACCAGATACTGCTTGCCGCGCGCGGCGTACTTGGCCAGCGCCCAGCGGCCGGTCTGTTCGAGCGCTTTGGCCAGCAGCGAGTAGGCGCGCTCGCCGCCCTTGTCGGGAGCGATGTAGTTGGCCTTGGCGAAGTAGATCGGATCGATCGCTTCCTTCGGCAGGAACTCGCTGATCTCGATGGCCTGCGTGGCCTTCTCTTCGAGCATCTTCAGCTCTTCTTCGTTGAAGAGGACGTACTGGCCCTTCGAGAATTCATAGCCCTTGACCACTTCCTCGCGCGAGATGGTGCGCTCGTCCTTGGGACAGAAGAGCTGCTGCTGGACGCGGTTGCCGCAGTCCTTGTGCAGCATGTTGAAGCTGATCTTCTCGCTGGCCTCGGTGGCCGAGAAGAGCTTGACCGGGATAGAGACGAGTCCGAAAGCAATCTGTCCGGATGCAAAGGCGCGAGGCATAGCGACTCCTTTTTACGTGACCAAAGAGCTGTGCATGTTACCACCCGGGAGTCGTAGACTGTTTGCCGTGGCTCACTCCGACGTACGCCCCCGAATCTACGCTGCGGTGAAGCGAATCCCGCGCGGACGCGTGGCGACGTACGGCCAGATCGCGACGCTGGCCGGACTCGACGGACACGCCCGCCAGGTCGGCTACGCGTTGCACGATCTCCCGCCGCGCAGCAACGTGCCGTGGCATCGCGTGATCAATGCGAAGGGGGAGATTTCACCAAGAAGCGCGGGCGATTCGCATGAGCTGCAGAGGATGCTGCTGGAGGCGGAGGGAGTTGAGTTTTCGATTGATGGGCGGGTGGCCTTGAAGAAGTACCGGTGGCAATCGCGCGCGAAGGCGCGCCTCACAATCTAGCCCCGCGCTCGGCGCGGGGATTCGATGAATGACAAGAAGGTGCGGCCGCGGAGGCGGCCGCTACAACCGCCCTGCGGCGGCCGCCTCCGCGGCCGCCAATCACGTCGCGAACAAACCCCCGCGCCAAGCGCGGGGCTAGATCTGTGGAGCGCGCCTTCGCGCGCGTTGAGGTGGCGTGACGTGATCCGGATTCAAAACGTCTTCATCCACTCGAACACCTGATAGTGCTCCCCATTCATCCCCAGCTTCGTGTAAACCTGCTGCGCCGGCACGTTCCGCCGGTCGACATACAACCGGATGCCGCGCACGGAATCGTCGGATTGCACCAGCTGCTGCACGTGTGAGTACAACCCCGCATACACCCGCTGCCCGCGAAAGGACGGCACCACGTACACGCTCTGGATCCACCAGACGTTTCCGTTGCGCCAGTCGCTCCACTCGTAGGTGATCATCAGCGAGGCGATCACCGTCCCGTCGCTCTCGGCAAGGAAGTAGCGGCCGCGCGATGGATCGTCGAAGACGCCCTGCACCCCGCGCATACAAACGTCGCGATCGAGCTCCAGCTCCTCGGTTTCGAGGGCCATCGCCACCTGAAAGTCAACGATCACGGATACATCGGACGGTGTGCCTTCTCTGTAATCGATCATCGGCGCCCTGCTACTCTTCGCGCGCGTGACAGTAGCAAAAAACGATACGCATCGCGCGCTGATGCTGATGACGGCCTCGGCGACGATGTTCGGGGCGATGGCGTTCGCGGCGAAGGTGGCTTCAGCGCACCTTCCGGGCCCGGAGATCTCCATGCTGCGCATGGCCGCCGGCCTTCTCCCCTGCCTGCTCATCCCACGCTATCGCCGCTCGGCGATGAAGTTCCATCGCCTCGATCTGCTGCTCTACCGCGGCATCTTCGGCGGGCTGGCCGTGCTGCTTTACTTCATCGCCATCCAGCACATCAACGTCGGCGTGGCCACGCTGCTCAATTACACCGCGCCGATCTGGAGCGGCACCTTCTCGATGTTCTTCATCGGCGAGCGCTTCAGCGCCAAGGTGCTGATCCCGATGCCGATCGCGCTGGCCGGCGTCTTCCTGGTTGTCCACGCGCACGCGGCGCCTGGCGACATCCTTGGCTTCGGACGGTGGGAGATCGCCGGCGCGCTCTCCGCGGTCTGCTCCGGCGCCGCGGTCACCGCCATCCGCGCCGCCCGCCGCACCGAGAATTCGTGGTCGGTCTACGCCAGCTTCTGCCTCCTGGGTATGTTCGTCAGCATGCCCCTCGGCATCGCCCAGTGGAAAACGCCGCACGGCAGTGAATGGATTGCCCTCGCCGCAACGGCGATCCTGGCGATGGGCGCGCAATTGCTGATGACCTTCAGCCTTCGCTGGGTCGACGCCATGACCGTCGGCGTGATCTCGCAGCTGGCGGTTCTGGTCTCGATGCTCCTCGGCCTTCTCATCCTCGGCGATCACATTCCGCTCGCCGCCGGAATCGGCAGCCTGCTCTGCATCGGTGGCGTAGCCGGCGTGACCTATGTGACGTCGATGTCGAAGCCAGTGGTGGATGCGACAGAGGTCGTGCCGGAGTCGTGAGGGTTTGGTGCTGGGTTGCTGGGTTGCTGGGTTGCTGGGTTGCCAAGTTGCCAGAGGGGGAGCATCAAGCTCCAATTAACTTCCGGCAACTTGGCAACTTGGCAACCCAGCAACCCAGCAACCCAGCAACCCAGTAACCCAGCAACTCACCAACTCACGAACCCAGCAACTGCCCCGCCCTCTCCAGCGCGATATCGAGGGTCTTCGCCAGATTCTGCCGTCCGCCGAAGACCTCCAGTTTCCCAGCGCGGACGATGGCACGGAGTGGCTGCTGGCGGATCTCGGTCAGGATCATCGTCGTGCCGTCGTGTTTGCACTTCATCGCCATCTGCTCGAGAGCATGAATACCGGTGGCGTCGATGGCCGGCACGTTGCGCATGCGCAGGATGAACACCTTCGGCGGGCGGGCGATCTCGTTCAGAACGTCCTTGATCTTGTCGGCGGCGCCGAAGAAGAACGGGCCGTTCACCTCGTACACCTCGACGCCGGGAGGGATCTCGTGTCCGGAGACGAAGCGCATGCCACGGCGCGACTCCGTGATCTCGCCCGGGTCCTCCGAGCCGTCGCTGATCTCGTTGCTGACCCCTTCGACGTAGGTCATGTCGCTCATACGCTTCATGAACAACAACGACGACACCACGATCCCCACCTGCACGGCCACGGTGAGGTCGACGAAGATCGTCAGGGCGAAGGTCAGGATCAGCACCACCAGATCGCTCCGCGGCGCGCGCAGCAGGCCGGCGAATGATCGCCACTCGCTCATGTGATACGCCACCACCACCAGGATCGCCGCCAGCGCACAGAGCGGAACCATGGCCGCCCACTTGCCGAGAAAAATCAGGATCAGCAACAGCGTCACCGCGTGAACCATCCCCGCCAGCGGAGTCCGTCCGCCGGTGCGGATGTTGGTCGCCGTGCGGGCGATGGCACCCGTCGCCGGAATCCCGCCGAAGAGCGGCGAGACGATGTTGGCCACCCCCTGCGCCACCAGCTCCATGTTCGATTTGTGGCGCGTGCCGATCATGCCGTCGGCCACGACCGCGGAGAGCAGCGACTCGATTGCCGCCAGCAACGCCACCGTCAGCGCCGGCGAGAAGAGCTCCTTCAAATGCGCCAACGGAATGGCCGGCCAATGCGGCATCGGCAACGACGACGGCACGGCGCCGAATCGCGTTCCGATGGTGTCGACCGGCAGATGGAAAATCTTCACTACCACCGTCGCCAGCAGCATGGCCACGAACGGCGCCGGCACCACCCGCGAGACGCGCGGCCAGAAGCCGAGGACGATCAGCGTGCCGATGGCAACCAGCGTTGTCGGCAGGTTGAGGGAACGGAAGTTTTCGCCGTACGCCGTCCACTTCTCCATGAACTCTGCCGGCACCGCCCCCATCGTCAGTCCGAAAAAATCCTTCAGCTGGCTGGAGAAGATGATGACCGCGATGCCGGAAGTGAACCCGGTGATGACCGGGTACGGGATGAACTTGATCAGCGCCCCCATCCGCGCCAGCCCGAGAATGATAAGGATCACACCGGCCATCATCGTGATCACCACCAGGCCGTCGTATCCATACTTGGCGACGATGCCGTAGACGATCACCACGAACGCCCCGGTCGGCCCGCCGATCTGCACGCGGCTTCCGCCGAGCGCAGAGATGAGAAATCCGGCGATGACCGCCGTGTACAGCCCGCGTTCCGGCGGCACACCCGAGGCGATGGCAAAGGCGAGAGCGAGCGGCAGCGCCACGATCCCGACCACCACGCCGGCGATCAGATCGCGCATCAACCGCTCGCGTGTATAGCCCTCACGGAAACAGACGATGGACTTGGGGACGAACAATTGGGGGATTGTAAGTTGGTTGCTGAGTGTAGCGCCGTCGGCTCGACGGCTGGACCGCCAGCGGCTCGCTGGCGGTCCGGTCAATGGCCGCCGGGCCGGCGGCGGTCCAGCTGGCGAGGCCGCCGGCGCTACGCTGCCGTTACTGCGTCACCTGAAAGGTCACGGTCAGATCGAAGATCGTGTCGACCGCGGTGCCGTGCAGCGATCCGGGGGTGAACTGCCACTGCAGCACGGCGTCGGTCGCGGCCTGGTTGAAGAGCGGCGACGAGCTGCGGATGACCTGGGCGTCGCGCACGTGGCCGGTCTTGTCGATGATGCACTCCACGATCACCGAGCCGTTCAGGTGAATGGCCATCGCCGAGCGCGGGTACCCCGGAGTGACGCGATGGATGACCACGGGCGCTTTGACGTCGCCGGTAACGCGAACGGGAGCAGTGGGCGCGACCGGAACGATGTCGGTGGCCGGCGGTCCATCGACTCCGATGCCATGAGGATCACCCCAGGGCACACCTTGCGGTTGATCGGAACCCGAAGCTGGTCCGCCGGTTGTGGTGATGTCGCCGGTAGTCGTCGAAGGAGTGGTCGGCTCGACGTGATCGGGCACAGTGTTCGGCGCGAGATTGGCCGCGGGAACAGTCTGCTTGACCGGCGCAGGAGGTGTGGTCTGTTTGTGGCCACCGTTGGGCGTGCCGAGCGCGGGCGGAATCGAAACCGGAGGAGTGAAGACCGGAAGCGTGTACTCCTTCGGCGCACTGGTCGGAAACTCGATGGTGCGGATGCCGTTGGCGATGATGGCTGCGACGACGAGCACGTGAAACGCAAACGACGCCGACAGCAGTCCAACCCGTTTCTCCGCAACGACCTCGGCATGTACGACAGATGTCTCGAACATTGGTCTGTCCTCCCTATGTCCGAGTTCGACACGGAGTTTCGGGAGACGAAACCGCTCGCTGAAACGAAGTGGTGAACGGTCTCACGCGGAGGCGCGGAGACGCGGAGTCAGTGCACGAACTTGCGCCGGTTGCGGATGTAGTCCGCCAGGATGTACTCGCCCAATCGATCCGGCGACGAATAGAACGCCCGTCCGCGGTTGATCTTCGAGAGCTGCTCGACGAAGTTCACCAGCATCGGATCGGTCGCAAGCATGAACGTGGTGATGAGGATGTTTGCGCGGCGGCAGCGGTCGGCTTCTTCCAGCGTGCGGTTCACGATCTTCATGTCCAGGCCGAAGGAGTTCGTGTAGAGGTGGCCGTTCTCCGTCAGCGCGGACGGTTTGCCGTCGGTGATCATGAAGATCTGTTTGTTGTTGTGCTTGTGGCGCCGCAGGATGCGTTGCGCCAGTTCCAGGCCGGCCTTCGTGTTCGTGTGAAACGGACCGACCTGCACGTACGGAATCTCGGAGATCGGCACCTCGGTGGCTTCATCGCCGAAGAGCAGCACGTCGATCGAATCTTTCGGGTACTTCGTCAGGATCAGTTCCGTCAGCGCCAGCGCCACCTTCTTCGCCGGGGTGATGCGGTCTTCGCCGTAGAGCACCATCGAGTGCGAGATGTCGATCATCACCACCGTGGCGCAGCTGGAGTTGTGCTCGGTCTCGAACACTTCCAGGTCGTCCTCGGTCATCAGAATGGCGTCGGCCGGATCGGTGTGCTTCATGGCGTTCTGCAGCGAGCGGATCGAATCGATCGACATCGGATCGTCGCCGAAGGTATACGGCCGCGTCTCCGTCAGCCGCTCTGTCCCCTGCCCAGCATTCGCTACTGAATGCGAACCGGTCAGCGATTTCTGCAGGCCGCCGAAGATCTCGTCGAGCGCATCGCGACGAATCTGCCGCTCCCCGCCCGCGCCGAGGATGACGTTCCCGTTCGCGTCCTGCCCGATCACGTTCTCTTCCATCAGCCGGGCGAAAAATGCATCGAGATCGATGTTCGGATCGATGTACCCGCGATCCTGCAGCGCCCGCATCCACCGCATTGCCTCATCGACGTCGCCCCCGCTCTGCAGCAGCAGATGATTGAAGAGACGGCGCAACCCCATCTCGGCAAGAAGCTGTCGGATGAGATCGGGATCGAGGTAGGAGTAACGGTGGCGCATGGGGGAGTGGTCAGTGGTCAGTGGTCAGTGGTCAGTAAATGTGGCGTGTAATCCTCTGACCACTGGCCACTGACCACTGATCACTTTTTCTTCAGCCTCGCGATCCACTTCGCAATCGTCGGATTGTTCGGCAGCAGCTCGCGTGCTTCTTCCAGCCCCGCCAGCGCCTCGGCAGTGCGATCCAGGACGAGCAGGATCTGCACGCGAAGCTCGACCAGACTCTGGTAGAGGTGAAAGTCGGTCATGTCCTGCGTCGGCAGCAGCGACATGCCGCGGTTGACGAACTTCAAAGCAACCTCGGGCTTGGAATCGTTGAGCGCATCGGCCGCGAAGCGGTGCAGCATCCGAGGAGAATCGCCGAGGAACGACTTCGCATCGACGAAATGCGAGATGGCCTCGCGGATGAGCGCTTCCTGATCCGGAAACCACCCGTCGCGAATCATGCGGTCCATCTGTCGCGACAGATCGCCCGGAATCTCGGCAGTGACCTTGGCCATGTGCGCGGGGATTGTAGCGTCTGTTCGCACTCGGTTCGTCCGAATCGACGTCAGTCGTAGGCCTTGCTGCGGTGACGGACATAGACGATGTCCACAACTTGCCTGCCATCATCGATCGCGTAAATGACGCGCCAATCGCCCACCCGGATACGCCAACGCACCGGCTCACCTTCGAGCTTCTTGACGCCGGTCGGACGGGGAGTCTTTGCCAATACCTTGATCTTTGCGGCAACCCGCTCCGCAACCGTCAGGGAAGCCGGTCCAGCTCTTTGACCGCCGAGGGCTTGATGACAATCTGATATTCAGCCACGGGCCTCACGCTTGCGTCGCGCAATTCGCCGGGTTACGACCTCAAAAGGAACGCTCTTCTCCCCTGCGCGTGAAGCGGCCACGAGCTGATCGTGGAAGTCCTCCCACATCTCTCCGTACCGCTCGAGATCGATCTGCACTGCCACTTTCTCGCCCTTCTCGTTGGTGACAAAGTGAATGCCTTCCATCGTGTCTCCTTATCGTCGATCCTACTTCACCGTGCGCAGCACATTGAACTTCATCATCTCGGCAAAGGTGATCGTCGAATCAAGATCCTCGCGGGCCAGTCGCAGTGATTGATGTAGCCCTTCGAGGATCATCTCCATCCAGAACGCCTGCTCGTGATCGCCCGATGACTGCACGTACTTCGCCGCCGTCTCGGCCAGCTTTGGCACGCGCTTCAGCTCAGCGAAGTAGACGGCGAACGGCTGCTCGTCGGAGAGCGTGATCTTGTTGCCTTCGACGAACCAGCCGAGGATAGCGTCGTAATTCGGCTCCGACGGCGAGGCTGGTTTCTTCTCTTCCTTTCGCGGAGGCGGCTGCTGTTTGCGGCCACGGTGGCTGGCGAAGGCGTCGTCCAGCTCCTCATCCTCGAGATCGGCGTACGCGCGATTGCGCTCGTTGCGCGCCCCGACGCCGGCGCGCTCGACTGCCGGGAACTTCGTGGCAAATAGTTTCCCCACCGCTTCGCCGATCAGCTTGCGCGCCACCACCTCGGCGCCCTGCTGCTCGCCCTCGTAGACCATCTCCACCTTGCCGGTGATTGCCGGAAGAAGCATCGCCAGATCGGAGAGCCGTGGAAACGCGGAGCTGTCTTTCGTCAGCGCCGCGCGCCGCTCCATGTTCGACTGCAGCAACTCCATCGCCGCGATGGTCAATCGCGCGGAGACGCCGGACGACTGATCGACCAGCTCCGAGCCGCGGGCGACGAAGGCGATCCCCTCGACCAGCGCGTGGACGTACTCCGGAATCTCGATCGCTACTTCGGAGGCGCGATCGCTCCACGCTTCCTGTTTCGTGATCTGCATCGCCGTCTCGACGCGCTGCGGGTAGTGCGTGAGGATCTGCGAATCGATCCGGTCCTTGAGCGGCGTGATGATGTTCCCTCGGCTGGTGTAGTCCTCGGGATTGGCGCTGAAGACGAGCACAACGTCCATCGGAATGCGCACCGGAAAACCGCGAATCTGCAGATCGCGCTCTTCGAGAATGTTCAGCAACGCCACCTGAATGCGCGGCGCGAGGTCGGGGAGCTCGTTGATGGCGAAGATGCCGCGATTCGTGCGCGGGATGATGCCGTAGTGAATCACTTCTTCGTCCGCGTACGTCAGCCGTTGATTGGCCGCTTTGATCGGATCGATGTCGCCGACAAGATCGGCGACAGTGACGTCAGGAGTGGCCAGCTTCTCGCGATAACGCTCGTCGCGCGTGAGCCAGGCGATCGGCAGATCGTCGCCCTGTTCCGCGGCGAGACGACGGCAGCGTTTGCACGTCGGCGCCAGCGGCGAGTCGTTGATCTCGCATCCGGCGATGATCGGGACACGCTCGTCGAGAAAATTCGTCAGCGAGCGAAGAATGCGCGTCTTGGCCTGGCCGCGAAGGCCGAGAAGAATGATGTCGTGCCGCGAGAGGATGGCGTTCTGAATGGCCGGAATGACCGTCCGCTCGTAGCCATGGATGCCGGGAAAGAGCGTCTCGCCACGCGCGATAGCCGCGAGCAGATTCCTGCGCATCTCATCTTTGACCGAGGTGATGCGATAACCGGTTGCGCGCAGCTCGCCGAGGGTGTGGATGTTCATGGGTTGGGAGGTTCCTCTGGATCGCGGTTGAATTCGTTCATCGCTCGTTTCAGATCGCCGCGCGCGAAGAGCACGAGCGCATCAACAGCCCGCTCGATTCCGCGTTCGACCAGCGGCATCTCCTCGGCGGTGAAATCGTCGAGGACATAGTCGCGAAGCCGGCCGTCCGGATACTCCGCCCCGCGAACGCCGAATCGTAAGCGCGGAAAGCGCTCGCTCGCAAGCGAGGCCACGATCGAGCGCATGCCGTTGTGCGTGCCCGACGAACCGCTCGGCTTGATCCGCAACCGGGCCAAGGGAAGATCGATGTCGTCGTACACGATCATCAGATCGTCCGTGGAATCGAGATAGGCGTTGGCCAGCAGCCGCACGGCGTCGCCGGAGAGATTCATGAACGTCAGCGGCTTGGCCACCTTCATGCTCCCGCCCGCAACGCGCCCCTCGCCGGTCATGGCACTCTTCTCGTGCTTGTTGATGTCGATCCGAAACTTCTTCGCAAACGCATCGACGATCATCCACCCGACGTTATGCCGCGAGCGCTCGTACTCCGCGCCCGGATTGCCGAGTCCGACGATTAGCTTCATGCGTCGCGAAGGGTAGCAGAGACGTTTTCACCACAAAGGCACAAAGAGCACAAAGAAAAACTTCGTGTCCTTTGTGTCTTTGTGGTGAAAAGCCTTTACCGCCCAAAGATCACTCTCGCCAACGCCACACCTGCGAATCCCGCGGCCAAACACCCGATCAGCGTCACCCCGACATTCGCCAACGCCGTCCCCCACGTCCCCATCCGCAAATACGCCGTCGTTTCGAAATTGAATGCCGAGTACGTCGTGAAACCGCCCATCACGCCCGCGGTCAGCATCAGGCGGACGTCCGGCGAGATCGCGTTCGTCATCCCCGCCATCTCGACGATGAAGGCGATCAGAAACGATCCGAGGCCGTTGACGATGAGCGTGCCGAACGGAAAGGCGGCGCCGAAGGTCTGCAATGCCCAGAGCGACGTCAGATACCGCGCGCCGGTGCCGATTGCGCCGCCGAGGCAGATGAGGAACAAGCGCATGTCGTTACTTTAGCGCGGGCCATTCTCGACAACGGCTAAAATGCAAAGCACGTGATCCACTTCTACCACGTCACCAAGCGTTTCGATGCCTACTCCACGGCGCTTCATGACGTCACCTTCCACATCGAGAAAGGCGAATTCGTTTTTCTGACCGGCGCCAGCGGCGCGGGCAAGTCGACGCTGCTGAAACTGATCCTGCGGCAGGTGCAGCCGACCGAGGGGCAGGTCGTGGTCAACGGGCGCAACCTCAAGGCCATGAAACGGTCGCAGCTCCCCTTCTTCCGCCGCGAGATCGGGATGGTCTTTCAGGATTTCAAGCTCATCGAGCGGATGACGGTCTTCGAGAATCTCTCCTTCATCCTCACCGTCCTCGGCGTGCCGCCGCGCGAGCACAAGAAGCGCGCGTATGGCGCGTTGCGCGCGGTGAGCCTGCACCACAAACTGAATGCGTATCCGCTGCAGCTCTCCGGCGGCGAGCAGCAGCGCATCGCCATCGCCCGCGCGCTCATCAACGATCCGCTGGTCATCGTCGCCGACGAGCCGACCGGCAATCTCGATCCCGACCTGACGAAGGAGATCATTCAGATCTTCGCCGAGGCTAACCTTCGCGGATCGACGGTGCTCATTGCCACCCACGATCGCGAGCTGATCGAGCAGAGCGGACGGCGCGTCATCACCCTCGACCACGGCCGCATCACCGACGAGAAGGTGGCCGTGCCGCATCGCGCGCCGCGCGTCGAGTCGATCTTCGGGATCGGCGGCTGAAACGATGCCGCTGCCCGACGAATCGCTCCCGAAAAACACGCTCTCCTATTTCTTCCGCGAAGCGATGCGGCGGATGTGGGTTTCGAAGCGGACCAGCTTCGTCGCGATTGCCATGATCGCCATCTCGCTCTTCATCGTCGGAGCCTTTCTCCTCGTCGCCGAAAACCTCGGCCGCGCCGTCGCGCATGCGGGCGGAACGTCGCGCGTCAACATCTACCTGAACAGCGACGCCACGCCGCAGCAGATCGCCGCCGTCGATGCATGGCTGGCGGCGCATCACGATTTCGCCGGACGGAGGTTCGTTTCGAAGGAGGTGGCGCTGGCGCGGTTCCGCGAATACTTCGCCAACCTCTCCGGCGTCGTCGGCCAGCTCGATGAGAATCCGTTTCCGGCATCGTTCGAGTGCGAAGTGACGCCGGGTCTTGCGCAATCGCCCGCGTTCGCGAGCCAAGCCGCGGAGCTGCGCGCGATCGCAGGCGTCGAGGAAGTGCAGTTCGATTGGGAGTGGGTGGAGAAGCTGAAGAAGCTGATCAATCTGGTCAACCTCGCCGGCCTCATCGCCGGCGGCCTGCTGGCCATCGCCGCCGCCTTCACCATCGCCAACGTGATCCGCCTGACGATGCTGCTCTATCGCGAGGAGATCGACATCATGCGCCTCGTCGGCGCCACCGAGCGGATGATCCGCGGCCCGTTCCTGATCGAAGGAATCCTGCAAGGCCTCCTCGGCGCACTCGTCGCCGTCGCCCTGCTCGCCGCCGCCTTCCTCACCGGCCGCCACTTCCTCGCCCCGCGCAACTCGCTGCTCTGGGGCTTCCTCTTCAACGGCTTCCTCCCGTGGCAGAAACTGGTCGCGCTCCTCGCCGGCGGCATGCTCGCGGGATACCTCGGGAGCTGGCTGTCCGTCCGCGAAAGCGGCGAAGAGACCTGAAGCGCAGTTTCACGCGGAGGCGCGGAGGACGCGGAGAAAAACCTCCGTGCTCTCCGCGTGAAACGCTTTTGAGTTAGCCTTCGCTACGAATGAAACTCGTCGAGTGCGTACCAAACATTTCTGAGGGTCGCCGCGCGGACGTGTACGAAGCAGTAGCCGCCGCAGCCGCCGGCGTCAACGGCGTCACGCTCCTCAACGTCGATCCCGGCGCCGACACCAACCGCACCGTCATCACCTTCGTCGGCGATCCCGAGGCCGTGCTCGAAGGGGCGTATCAACTAATTAAACGGGGCCTTGAACTTATCGACATGACCACGCATCGCGGTGCGCACCCGCGCATCGGCGCCGTCGACGTCGTGCCGTTCATACCCGTCTCCGGCGTGACCATGGATGATTGCGTCGATCTCGCCCGCCGCCTCGGCGAGCGCGTCGGCCGCGAGTTGCGCGTGCCCGTCTACCTCTACGAATCCGCCTGCAGCGCGCCGCATCGCCGCAATCTCGCCGATGTGCGCGAGGGCGAATACGAAGGCTGTGCGCACAAACTCACCGATCCGCGCTGGGCTCCCGACTTCGGGCCGGCCGAATTCGTCCCCCGCTCCGGCGCCATCGTCATCGGCGCGCGCAAGTTCCTCGTCGCCTACAACGTCAACCTGAATACGTTGGATAAACGCCTGGCCACACGCGTCGCCTTCGACGTTCGCGAGCGCGGCCGGATGAAACGCGATGACGACGGCAATCCGATCGTCGACGCCAAGGGCGAGCCGGTGTGGGAGCCGGGCCTGCTGAAGTCGGTCAAAGCGGTCGGCTGGGTCATCCCCGAATTCGGCTGCGCGCAGGTGTCGATCAATCTGACCGATCTCGACGTCACGCCGTTGCACGTTGCATTCGATGCCTGCGACGAGCGCGCACGCGAGCGCGGCCTGCGCGTGACCGGATCGGAGATCGTCGGACTCGTTCCGCGCGATGTGCTGCTCGCCGCTGGACGCCACTACCTCTCGCGTATGGGCCGTCCGACCGGAGTCCCCGAGGCAGCGCTGATGCACGCGGCGATTCGCTCGCTGGGGCTCTCGGAATTGAAGCCGTTCGATCCCCGCGAACGCGTGATCGAGTATCGCCTCGCATCACCCGCGCGCCTGGCATCGATGCGCGTGAACGATTTCATCGACGAGCTGTCGAGCGACTCCCCCGCTCCCGGCGGCGGCTCGGTTTCCGCGCTGGCAGCATCGATGGCCGCCGGCCTGGCGTCGATGGTGGCAGTCCTCTCGCACACGCGCAAAGGCTTCGAGTCGAAACAGCCGGACCTCGACCGCATCGCCGTCCGCGCGCAAACGCTGAAGGACCAACTCCTCGCCGCTGTCGACGCCGACACCGACGCCTTCGACCAACTCCTCGAGGCCATGCGCATGCCGAAAGGTGAGGCTCGCGACGCCGCCATCACCGAAGCCACCATCGCCGCCACCGAAGTCCCCCTCGGCGTCCTCGAATCCTGCCCCGAGGTCATCGAGCTTTGCATGGCGATCGGCCGCATCGGCCTGCAAGCCTCACTCTCCGACGCCGGCGTCGGCGCCCAAATGGGAAGGGCGGCAGCGGCGGGGGCGTACCAGAATGTCTGCATCAATCTGGCGGGACTCACCGATGCCGCGCGCCGCGCGGCGCTGGTGCAACGTGCGGATGTTGCCTGGGAACGCGCTCGAAAGCTTCACGCCGAGGCGGAGAGCGCGATTCTCGTCAAGCTGCGAGAGAGCGTCGCTACAGCGTAGCGTCTCGTAGCGCCGTCGGCTCGACGGCTGTACCGCCAGCGGCTCGCTGGCAAGAGACTACGCGCCCCCGAGCCGGCGGCGGTCCAGCCGGCGGGCCGCCAGCGCTACGCTGCTATTCCGTTTGCCGTTTGAGCAATTCGAATTGGCTCCGGTCGGACGGACTGAGAACGTGCTTGATCGCCGAAGCTTCGCAAGCACCAAAGACGATGAAGTTCGCCCGAGCCTGCCTGAGGGTCAGTCCGTGGTTGGGACCGGATTCGTCGTCCAAGGCATCGAGATCCTGCCCATCGTCCTCCCAGAAACATACCGGACAGATGAGGTAGTTGCTGCGCTCCGGAAGCGTGACGTAATCGCAGCAGGGACATTGATGGTACGGCGTCCTGTTCTGCGGTTCATACCAGACCGGCGGATCTCCGCTCACGGAAGCCGCCCATCCAAAATCCCATTCAAAATCCCCCCCGCCTCCCCCACCCTGGGTCCTGGGCGCGTGAACAGGTTCTCGTCGACGGCGATGGCGACGACATTCTTGGTTCCGGCGCGGGTTAGGAGCGCGTGAACTGCCTCGGGGGTGACGGAGTGGTTGGGATAGAGCAGCAGATCGGGCGGGTGGGCGACGAAGGATTCGAGGGAGTAGGACGGCCAGCCGTTGACTTCGACGGCGTTGCGGGCGCCGCAGAGGTTGATGAGGTCGTCGGCGAAGGTGTTGCGGCCGGCTACGTAGAGTGGGTCGGTCCAGACGGCGAGCATGATGCGGGTCGGGTTTCGGCGCGTGCGGAGCTGGCGGGCCAGGCTGGCGTGCAGCGCGTCGACTGCGGGTTTGCTGTCGATGCCGAGGGCCCTGGCGATCGAGGTCATCGATTTCGTGATGTCGTCGAGGCGCTCGTTGGTGACGACCAGTAGCGGGATGTGGACAGCGGCGAGCGCGCGTCCCAGAGTGGGCGGCAATCCGGCGGCGTTGGCGATGACGAGATCGGGGCGGACTGCGACGATCTTTTCGAGATTGGGTTGGATGCCGCCGACGCGCGGGACGGTCCGATTGGGGACGGCGGAAAAATCATCCGTGCCGGCAATGCGATCGGCGGCGCCGAGGGCGATCACCATCTCGGTCACGTTCGGAGCGAGGGTGACGATGCGTTGCGGCGTCTGTTTCGGCGCGGGCTCCTTTGCCGTGCAGGTTACAAGGAGGGCAATGAAAGCCAAACAAAAACCGCGGCGTTGCCGCCGCGGTTGGGTGGGTACGAATTGCGTCACGGCTACGACTCGCCGCCTTCGTCGTCTTCCATGTCGTTGTGAATGGCCAGGCGGGCGCAGGCGGCGGCGTACATCTGCTTGGAGGCGTTGATCGCGTTCTGGAGCTCGGCGATCCGGTCCTTCACCTTGGCCAGCTCCTCTTCGATCTGGTCCTTCAGGTCGCTGATCTCCTGCTTCGTAACCTGAAGCGTCGTCTCGTAGAACTTGCGTTGCTGATCCGTGATGACGGCCATCGTTTCTCCTTGTCTTGTCCGAACGGGCGGCGATTATAGCTTGAAGTCGACGGCCACCGTCGTCCACGACTTCACGCGCACGCCGTCCTTTTCGCCTGGTGCATATGTCGAACGGCGGACGCTTTGATCGGCGGCTTCGGTCAAGCCCAACTGACCGCCTTTGACGACTCTCGTTTCCAGCACGCGTCCCGTTTCCGAAACGAGGACGCTGATGATGACCGTCCCCTGCACGCGCTGCATGCGCGCGAGGGGCGGATAGCTTGCCGGCGCCTGGCGCGTGGTGTGCGCGGCCGTGAGTCCGGGCGTGCCGGGCGGAACCAGATCCCCCACCTGCGTGCGCGGGGCCTCGGGCTGTGGCGCCGGACGCGATTCGGCGACCGGCTGCGGCGCGGGAGCCACCGGCTGCGGCGCAGGCACGGGACGATTCTCGACCGGCGGCGGCGCAACCGTCTGCGTAGCCACCTGCTGCGGCGGCGGGACGACGGCGGCCGGGCGCGACGGGGTCGTTCCCGGCTGGTTCTGCGTTTTCGCGAGTTGGTCGATCCTGGCTCTCTCCGCAGCCATGCGCTTGGCCACTTCTTCATTGACCTTCGACTGATCGACACCCGGCGCGGTCGATGTCGGAGCGACGGTGCCGAGGGCGGGTGCGGTGGTGGTGGCGGCAACGGAGGTCGTCGTCGCGGACGTCGTCACCACCGGCGTCTTCGCCGCGGTGGTCGTCGCCGACGGTTTGCGCATCATCATGAAACCGGCGATGGCGGCGATGACGACGATTGCCCCGATGACGATCGGCACGATCGGCGGTTTCTTCGCCGGCGCAGCGGCGATCACCGGAGAGGCTACCGGCACCGACGTCGGGATGGGCACGACCGGCGCGGGCTTGAGCGGCTTCAGCTCATTCGCCGCATACACCGGCTCCGGCGTGTGGTACTCGACCGGATGCGACGGCACCGGCGCGCTCGTCGCCAGGCGATGCATGTAGATGGCGAGATCGGCGCTGGTCGGCGTCGGTTTGAAGCTGTAGAGAATGGCGTCGAGGTCGCGCTGCATCTCGCCGGCGGTCTGGTAGCGATTGGCTGGATCCTTCTGCAGCGCTTTCAGGACGATGGCGTCGATGTTCGGTGTGACTTCATCGTTGTATTGCGACGGCGCGGTGACGCGCGCTTCGCGTACCTGTTCGAGGATGGAGAGCTCGTTGTCGCCGCTGAAAAGCTTGCGCGCGGTGAGCATCTCGAAGAGCACCGTGGCCAGGGCGAAGATGTCGGAGCGCTTGTCGATGTTGCGGCCCCAGGCCTGCTCGGGGGACATGTACTGCAGTTTGCCCTTGAGCGCGCCGGCCTGCGTGTGCGAGGCCTTCGACGCCGCCTTGGCGATGCCGAAGTCGCAGAGTTTGATGTCCCCTTCCTCGGAGATGAGCACGTTCTGTGGCGAGACGTCGCGATGGACCAGGCCCATCTCTTTGTCTTCGAAGTCGCGCTTGCGATGGGCGTAGTCGAGTGCCGCGGCGATCTTCGAGGCGACGAAGAGCGCGATCTCGACGGAGAGCGGCTGGTCGCGCTCCTGCGCTTTTTTGAGGATGTTCTTCAGGTCGTACCCATCGATGTACTCCATGGCGATGTAGTACGAGCTCTGGATCTTGCCGAGGTCGTAGATGTGGATGATGTTGTTGTGGTTGAGCTGCGCGGCGAGCTTGGCCTCATCGACGAACATCTCGATGAAGTCCTGGTTGTCGGAGAGGTGCGGCAGGATTTTCTTGATGGCGACGATCTTCTGAAATCCTTCGACGCCCTTCATCCTCGCCTTCCAGACCTCGGCCATCCCACCGGTGGCGATCTTCTCGAGCAGGACGTACTGGCCGAACTTGATGCCGTCGGTCGGTTCGTCTTCCTCGGGATGCGGCGGCGGCACGGCGGCGGGGAAGACCGGCTGCGAGATGGGAACGCGATCGATCGTGGGAATGGCCACCTTGACGGTTTCCACCGGCACCGTTGCCGGGCGGGCGGCGGCCTGCGGTGGCGCGGGCTGGGGGCGCGGCGGCGGAGGTGTCGGAACCGACGGCGTCGGAGTCGTGCCCGGCGAGGTGTTGCGCCGCGCGTCCTTCTCCAGACCGGAAAGGGTGTCCTGGAAACGCTTGTCGAGCGTTTGAGAGCTCGGCCGCCGGGCCGCGGGAGGCGGCGTTTGTGCCGGTTGCGGCGGCGGCGCGGCCGGCTGCGGTGTGGGCGTTGCGATCGGCGCTGTGTCTTTCCGCTTCTGCTGCGGCATCATGCCGGCGAGCGTATCCGCCAGCATTTTGTCGACGTCGTCCTTGGGGTTCATCGGTTTCCTCGCTGCGTTTGACGAAGCTCTGTCATCGTCCAGTAGCTCGCCGAAAATTTCGTTGGATGTTAGCTGGCCCTTGTCCTCCGCCGGCACCGAAGCCATGCGGACGGTGAAATCGCCGTCCAGCACGGGCGACCAGGAGACCGGCGCCACGCCGAGCATCTGCTGCACCTTGCCGAGAAACTCGGATTCGGAGTACGGCTTGGGAAGGATATCCGACGCGCCGAGGCGGACAGCGTCGGATCGGGGGCTCTCGCCGCGATAACCCGAGACGGTGAGAAGGATGGGAGTGCGCTGCGTGGCATTTCTGCCGCGGATGGATCGGATCAGATCGGACGTGCTCACCCGCGGAACGACGGAGGAAAGCACGATGAGCTTCGGCCTGGTGGCGTCGATGACCTTGAGTGCCTCCTCGCCATCTTTGGCGAACCAAGGCTCGAACGGCTGGCCGGCCAAGGCCTGCTTGACCCGGTCGGTATACCGCGGCTCGTATTCGACAACGAGAATGTTTTCAGGCATGTACGTTAGGAGTTGTGCATTTTGGCACAAGTCGGGGCGACGGAGTCGCGCGGTGTCGTGATGTGGGTTGCCAGGTTGCCAGGTTGCCGAGTTGCCGAGTTGCCAGGTTGCCAGGTTGCCGTTGGACTGGTTGCTTGGTTGCTTGGTTGCTGGGTTCTGCATATCGGCACCAGCATGGTGAGTGCTCCGCCCCACACGAGCGGGCAACCCGGCAACTTGGCAACTCGGCAACCCGGCAACCTGGCAACTCGGCAACCCGGCAACTCGGCAACCCGCCGACTCAGCAACCTAGCAACCTAGCAACTCAACCCAGCGACCGCGACCTCAATCCACACTTGCATTTGCCCCCGACCTTCCCCATACTACGTTTCGCACCTTTCGTGCGACGATCTCAGTAAGGCATCCCGCCGGGCGTTCCACAGAGAATGGTTTTCTCCGCCCTGATCGTCGGCTTTCCAAGCCAGATACTCGCAAGGTAATCAATAACCCAGGTAGTTTTATGAGTTCGCATGACGCCAGACAATCGACAACCGCGTAAGCGCCGCCGGCGCAGACGGCGGACCGGCGTTCCGGGACAGGAAAATCCCGGCAACGTCGCACCGCAGGGCCTGCCCAACGGCAACATCGCCATCTCCGGCGAACAATCCTTTAACAATGATGGAGCTGGCGGAGGCGCCGGCCGCCGCCGGCGAAACCGTTCGCGACGCCGCGGCAAGCCGCAGGGCTACTCCGGCGAGATGCAGCAGGCGCCGCCGATCGACCTTCCGGCAGGCGAGCTCGCTCCCGTCTCCGGCGTGCTCTGGATCAAGCCCAACGGCACCGGGCTCCTCGTCCAGCCGGCGAACAATTACGTCCCCACACCGGGCGACGCCATCGTTCCCCGCCCCGTGATCGAGAGGCTGCATTTGCAGCCAGGTCTGCTCCTCGCCGGTAGCGCCCGGCGCGCGGGCAACAATCTCGAGTTCGTCGGCCTGGAGCAGGTCGAAGGAATGGCGCTCGAGGAGTATCGAGAATCGCGCCGCCCCTTCTCCGAGCTGATCTCGATCGATCCGAACGAGGTCTTCAAGCTCGAGACCGAGCCGGAGCGTCTGACCACGCGCGTGATCGACCTCCTCTCGCCGCTCGGCAAAGGGCAGCGCTGCCTCATCGTGGCGCCGCCGAAAGCCGGCAAGACCACGTTGCTGAAAGACATCGCCCACGGCATCAATCTCAATCATCCCGAGGTCACCCTCTTTGTCCTCCTGGTCGACGAGCGGCCCGAGGAAGTCACCGACTTCCGGCGCTCCGTTGCCAAGGGCGAAGTCGTTGCATCGAGCTCGGACGAGACGGCCGAGAACCACATTCAGATCGCCGAAGTGGTGCTCGAACGAGCGCGGCGTCTGGTCGAGATGAAGCAAGACGTAGTCATCCTCTGCGACTCCATCACCCGCATGTCGCGCGCATACAACAACGAGCAGCGCGGATCGGGAAAGATTCTCTCCGGCGGTATCGACGCCCGCACCATGGAGAAGCCGCGGCGCTTCTTCGGCGCGGCCCGCAACGCCGAGGAGTGGGGATCGCTGACCATCATCGCCACGGCGCTGGTCGACACCGGCTCGCGCATGGATGAAGTCATCTTTCAGGAGTTCAAGGGAACGGGCAACACCGAGATCGTGCTCGATCGCGGTCTGTTCGAACGACGCATCTTCCCGGCCATCAACATCGCCCAGACCGGCACGCGGAAAGAGGAGAAGCTCCTCTCGCCGACGGTGCTGCCGAAGACGCACACGCTGCGCCGCGCACTGGCCGGAACCGATCCGCTGAACGCCATGAAGATGCTGCTGGAACGGCTGCAGAAGTTCCCGTCGAACGATGCCTTCCTGAAGAGCTTCTGATCGGACGGACGGAAGTCACAGCGTCTCCTCAGCAGGAACATCTGAATTTCACAGCGGTAAGACCATTTTCCCTCTTGGCCGAAGCTGCGGCTTGAGGTAATGTGAGCGTTCAAGTACTTACGGGCGTGTGTGGGTCTTTCGCGCCGTGTTCGGTCGTCCAAAAAACTTATAGAACTCCGAGGAGGTTTCATGCACAGCCGTACCCGAAGTCTATTTATGGCGTTGCTCTGCATCGTCATTACCGTGGCCGCATTCGGCCAGGTCAACATCACCAGTGGCTCGATCAGCGGCCACGTCACCGACAGCTCCGGCGGCGCGTTGCCGGGCGTCACGGTCACGGCCGTCAACTCCGAGACCGGCCTGAATCGCAACACCAACACGGACAACAATGGCGAGTATCGCTTCAGCCTTCTGCCGCCGGGCAAGTACCGCGTCGAAGCGGAGCTCTCCGGCCTCGGCAAGACGGCCTCGCCTTCGGTCACCGTCCTCCTCGGCAACGACACCCGCGCCGATCTGAAGATCGCGCCGCAGGTGAGCGAATCGATCACGGTCTCCGCGGTCGCGCCGGTCATCGATACGCAGCGCACCGGCATGGCGGCCTCGGTCACCAACAAGCAGATCGAGAACCTTCCGCTGCTCGGACGTGACTTCCGCTCGCTGGCGTCCCTCACCCCGGGCGTGAGCGCCGGCTCGTTCGACACCAACTCGGTCACCGCGAACGGCGCCCGTCCGCTGTCGACCGACTTCAACATCGACGGTGCCAGCTCCAACAACGACTTCTTCGGTCAGCAGACCGGCGGCACGCGTCCGCCGTTCACCTTCTCGCAGGCCGCCATCAAAGAGTTCCAGGTCATCCGCACGCAGTACGACGCGGAGTACGGCCGCGGCGTCGGCGCCGTGGTCAACGCCATCACCAAGAGCGGTACGAACAGCATCGACGGCGAGGTGTTCTACTTCGACCGGAAGAAGGATTGGGCCGCGAAGCGCTCCACCGTCTTCAACACCAACATCGACGGCACCACCTACCCGCTGGCCGTCTCGGACAGCTTCCTGGCCAAAGACTCGACCCAGCCGGGATTCGCACTCGGCGGACCGATCGTGCGCGACAAGGCTTTCTTCTTCCTGAACGCTGACGGACAGAAGCAGAGCCAGCCGGTCATCATCGGCAACGATCTCCGCACCTCGACCCAGTTCCTGGCCCTCACGGCCGCCCAGCAGGCGACGGTTCTTTCCAAGATCCAGAGCGCTGTCGGCGTGCCATACGAAACCGGCCTCGCGTACAGCCAGGACAACAAGCTCAATACCTACCTCGTGAAGTTCGACGGCAACCTCGGCTCCAAGAACCACTGGTCGCTGCGCGACAACGTCACCAAGTACAACACCACCAACAGCGGCGCGACCTCCTCGTTCGGCCTCAACCAGACCAACGAAGTCGACAAGTTCTACCAGGTCGCTCTCGAAGGCGACACGGTTCTCACCAACAACATGTTCAACCAGTTCATCGGACAGATTGGCCGCGACCAGCGTCCGGTGACCTCGCAGTACAGCGGCACGGAGTTCTCGATCAACTTCGGCTCGACCCAGTTCTTCGGCGCGAACGACACCACGCCGAATACCGCCGACGAGAAGAAGTACCAGCTCAAGGACACGCTGCAGTACCAGTGGCGCGGACAGTCGCTCAAGGTTGGCGGCGAGCTCCTGCACCGCAACCTGTTCGACGCCTTCCCGCGCTTCGCCGGCGGCATGTATGCGTTCAACACCCTGGCCGCGTTCCTCAACAACACCCCGAACTCGTTCCAGCAGGCCTACGGCCCGCAGAACGGCGACGTCGAGTGGGATACGAACCTCTGGGGCGCGTACGTCAACGACAGCTTCCACGTCGGTCCGAAGCTGACCATCGACGCCGGCCTTCGTTATGACTACGAGGCCACGCCGCGTCCGCCGTCAAACGCCTTCCCGCAGCATCCGGAGTTCCTCAGCCAGATCAAGGACGACAAGGACAACCTCGCGCCTCGCCTGGCCTTCGCCTACGACATGTTCGGAAACGGCCGCTCGGTCCTCCGCGGCGGCAGCGGCAAGTTCTACAGCTACATGCCGGACATCCTGCTGGCCTCGCCGATCCAGGGCATCAGCGGCGCGCTCCGCACCACCACCTTCACCTGCAACACCACAGCGACGAACCCCTGCCCGACCTATCCGAACATCTTCACGCCGGACCAGTTCCTGGCGAAGTCGAGCCTCGGCGCGAACCTCGTCACCATCGGTTCGGACTATCAGGCGCAGGAAGCATGGCGTTCGAGCCTGCAGTTCGAGCAGCAGCTGGGCCAGACTTACAGCGCCGGCATCAGCGCCATCTACTCGAAGCTCGATCACGTCCAGGGCACGCGCAACATCAACCTCGTGCCGACCGGCGTGACCCTCGGCAACATGCCGGTCTACGACTACAACAGCTCGACCAACGCCAACCGCCCGTACAAGGACCTCGGCATCATCCGCGAGATCACCAGCAACGAGCAGGCGTGGTATCGCGCCGGCACCCTCGAGCTCCACAAGCTCGCCCTCAACGATTCGAAGCTGTCGTGGGATGTCAGCTACACCCGCTCGGCCTCGTTCGATGACGAGACCAACACCCGCTCCACCTCCACCACCTTCCTCATCGATCCGAACAACCCGAGCCTGAGCGAAGGGTTCAGCGACAACGACATCAAGCATCGCGTCGTCGGTGACCTCATCTATCGCCTGCCGCTCGGCTTCCAGCTGTCGCTGGTGGCGTTCTGGCACAGCGGCTTCCCCTACACCGCTGCGATCAGCTTCACCTGCAATGGTTGCACTGCGAACAGCCTCACCGGTCAGGCACAGACCAGCGTGGCCGCGAACTTCACCCCGGTCTTCGTGAACGGCAGCGGTCAGATCATCGACATCACCCAGGCCAACGGCTTTACCCCGGCGCAGTTCGCCAGCTTCCTGGCCGGACAGAACGGCAAGCTGATCAGCCGCAACACCTTCCGCCAGCCGAGCGTTTATGACGGCGACGTCCGCCTGACCAAGCGCTTCAACCTGGTCCACGGCACGCAGCTCGAACTGATCGGCGAAGTGTTCAACGTCCTGAACAAGAACATGGGCGTCGTCACCGGAGCCAACCAGGATCTCTATCGCGTGACGTTCTGCTCGACCGCCGCCGGCGCCACCTGCACCGCCGCGGCCGGCCAGCCGAGCCTCGTGGGCAAGTACGTGATCACGAACTTCACGAACAACGTCTCCCCGGCCGGCACCGCAGCCGTCCAGAAGAAGACCTTCGGCCTCGTCCAGGGATACTCCGGCGAAGTCAGCCCGCGTCAGATGCAGTTCGCGGCGAAGATCATTTTCTAGTTCAAGCCTCTTGCACCAAAACGAAGGCCACCCGTTCGCGGGTGGCCTTTTTGTTTTGGGGGAGAGAGTCAAGCCGCTTGCCGCCGCTCCGCGGCTCGTATCAGCCGACGATCGCGCCGACGAGATCGTACGGATGGGCATCCGTGATGGCCACGCGCGCAAACGCCGGAAGCGTTTCCGGCAGGAGGTCGATGCCGTCGTTGATCAGCAGGCGGCCGTCGATCTCAGGGGCCTGGCCGATGATGCGGCCTTCGAGGAGATGCTCGGTCTCGGCGCAGACGCCGGTGATGAGGGCATCGAAGGTCTGGCCGAGCCGGGCCTCGTTGCGCGCGCGGGAGATCTCCTGCTGCAGCGTCATCAGCTTCTCGCGGCGGCGCTCCGCGGTCTTGCGCGACGGGAGTCCCGGCATGCGCGCGGCGATGGTCGAATCTTCGGCAGAGTAGACGAAGGCGCCCATCTGATCGAATTGCGCCCACTCCACGAACTCGTACAACTCTCCGAAGTCGCGCGGCGTCTCGCCGGGATGGCCGGTGATGAAGGTGGTCCGCAGCGAGAGGTCAGGAACGAGCTCGCGCATGCGCGTCACCATCTGCCGATAGTCCTCCGGCGATCCGGGACGGCGCATCGTCTTCAGAACGCTCGCCGAAACGTGCTGCAGCGGAATGTCGCAGTACGAAGCGAAGCGCTTCTCCTGCCCCATCAATTCGAAAAGCGACCAGTCGATGGAGCCGGGATAGGCGTAGAGAAAGCGGATCCACGGAAAGCCGGTCTCCGCGAGCAGCGTGCGGACGAGCGTCGTCAAGCCGCTGGTCATGCCGAGGTCTTCGCCGTAGCGGGTCGTGTCCTGCGCAACGAGACAGAGCTCCTTGACGCCCTGCGCTTCCAGCGACTGCGCCTCGCGCACGAGCGACTCGATGCCGCGGCTGCGGAACTTGCCGCGCATCTGCGGAATCGCGCAGAAGGTGCACGGATTCGAGCACCCTTCCGACACTTTCAGATACGCGTGCGCCGTCCCCTGCGCCAGAACGCGCGGGAGGTCTTCGTAGAGCCGCACCGACATCTTGCGTTTCGCCGGCGCGGCGTCATCGGTCCGGCCGGTGACGGCGGCGGTGATCGCTTCGAGCGAGTCGAGGCCGACGAAGGCATCGATCTCGGGGATGGCCTGCTGCAGATCGGCGCGGTACTTCATGACCATGCATCCGGTCACCACCAGCCGCTGCACGCCTTTGCCCTTGCGATCGGCAACCTCGAGGATGGTATCGATCGACTCCTGCTTGGCGGCGTCGATGAAACCGCAGGTATTGACGATCACCACGTCCGCCGAGTCGAGATCGTTCGTAATCTCGACCTCGGATTCCTCGCGCAACTGCCCCAGCATGATCTCGCTGTCGACGAGATTCTTGGGACAGCCGAGGGAGATCATCCCTACACGGCGGACAGGCTTGCTGATGGATGCGTCGATACTCATGGACAGGCGTTGAACAGGGGTGGCACGGCCGGTATTCTGCGGTGAATGAACGAATTCACCATTCGGACCGCATCGCACGACGATGTGCCCGCCATCGCCGCCGTGATGCGCGAATCGGTGACGTTGCTTGGCCGCGCGGTCTACACCGAACGGCAGATCGCAAGCTCGCTGCGGTACATCTGCCGTCCGGACGAGCAGCTCATCGATGACGGAACATACTTCGTGGCCGTCATCGACTCCGAGATCGCCGGCTGTGGCGGCTGGAGCCGCAGGCAAAAGGTCTACAGCGGCAGCGCCGCATCCGGCGCCGAAGACGCGCTTCTCGATCCCGCCACCGACGCCGCCCGCATCCGGGCGATGTTCGTCCGTTCCACCTACGCGCGCCGCGGAATCGGCCGCGCCATCCTGCAGCATTCCGAGCAGCGCGCCATCGCGGAAGGATTCCGCCGGTTCCAGCTGATGGCCATGCGCAGCGCGGGAACGCTGTACGAGTCGTGCGGATATCGCGCGATTCGCGAAGCGCCGATCACATTGGAAGATGGCGTGATGTTGGAGTGCACGCTGATGGAGAAGGAGCGGTAGCAGCGTAGCGCCGACGGCTCGACGGCTGTACCGCCGCCGGCTCGGCGGCAATAGAACGCAAACCGCCAGCGAGCCGCTGGCGGTACAGCCGTCGAGCCGTCGGCGCTACGAAGGCGCCTACCCCACCCGCCACACCGCCCTTGCCACGCCGACGGCCGCGACGTACTTCTGTAATCCGGTATTCATCACGGTGGAGTCGATCAGTTCATCGCCGGCCGGTTCGAGTTGAAGGCCAAGGGCGTCAACGACATTGGTCACCGTCCGATCGTGCAGCGCCATGATCGCCGGCGTGACCGGATTGGTCGCATCGACTTCATGCGTCGCCGGGAGCGCTTCGCCGCGGACGATGAAGACCTCGAATGACTTCTCGCGCAGCCATTCGATCGCGGACATCAACGTGAGCACGTGCCAGTTGCGGTGGCGGCGATAGACCTTGCTGATCTCGCGGTTGCGATCGGCAGTTGGCTTGTAGACGTTCGGCTGGATCTCCCACAGCAGCGCGATCTGCTTCATCGCGTCGGTCGTTCCGCTGGTGGCGCCGGCGGAACCGGGGAGCGTGTGCTGGCGTCCGGCGGCACGGCCGAGGGCGATGGCATCGTCGAGATCGCGCTCGATGATGTCGAAGGAGATGGTCTCGCTACGGCCGCCGAAGTGGGCATTTCTCCCCTGCACTACGATGCCGTCGGGAATCGGCTGGGTATCGAGCAGCGACGCCGCGCGCTCCGGAACTTCGCCGATCGGAATGGCTACACCCGAGGCGCGGCCTTCGAGGAGACGAGGGCGGTAGAAACTCGGCGTCGGCCTCCCTGCAATCCACAGCGGATGATTGCGACGCAGATACCGCTCCACCAGCTCCGTGCGAATCGCCGCGCACTGCTCCGGCCGCAACGTCGATGGGTCGGCCGACTCGGCGATGTCGCCGAACACCTCCAGCGCCTCATCGCCCATCGACACGTAAAGCTCGTACAGCGCGGCCTTGGTATCAGCAGGAACGCGAAAGGCTTCGAAGATGCGCTCGATGTGTGGAGGGAAGGGCACGCGTTACGCCGCAAGCCGCACGCGCGCCGCATCCAGCAACCGGCGCACATCCGCCACGCTCGTAATATCCGCCAGCCCGTTGCGGATGTCCTTGCCGTGAGCGATCCCTTTCGAGAACCAGCCGATCACGGTGCGAGCCTTGTGCAGTTTCCAGTTGATGATCTGCGGGGCGTCTTCGATCTTGGCCAGGTAGCGGTGCATGGCGTCGATGCGGCGATCGACCTCGTTGCCCGTCGGCGCGCCGTTCACGTGCGCCATGATGTCGCGGAAGATGAAGGGATTGTGCAGCGCCGCGCGGCCGATCATCACCCCGTCGACGCCGGTGGTCTCGAACATGCGGATGGCATCGGCCGGCGTCTTGACGTCGCCGTTGCCGAACACAGGAATCCCCAGCTCGCTCTTGGCCTGGGCGATGTAGCCCCAGTCGCTGGCGCCGGTGTAGGCCTCGTTGCGCGTGCGGCCGTGGATGGCGATCGAGGCCACGCCGATCTCCTCGAAGCGCTTCAGCAGCGGGATGACGTCATCGCTCTCCCACCCCTTGCGCACTTTCACGGTGACCGGGATCTTCACCCGCTTCTTGATCTTCTCGACGACGCGCGCGGCGCGATCGAAGTCTTTCAGGAGAGCGGAACCGGCGCCGCTGCTGACCACTTTGCGCACCGGGCAGCCCATGTTGACGTCGACGATGTCGACGCCCTCGGCCTCAACGATCGCGGCCGCGTCGTCCATCCGGTCGGGATCGCCGCCGTAGATCTGGATCGCTACCGGCCGTTCCTTCTCATCGAACTTCAGCATCGCTTTCGTGCGCGTGTTGTCGCGCGTCAGCCCCTCGGCGGAGATGAATTCGGAGACCACGAGACCCGCACCGCCGAGCTCTTTGACCAGCGAGCGGTAGTAGGTATCGGTCACCTCGGCCATCGGCGCGAGCGCGAGCGGCGGGTCGATCAGGACTCCACCGATATGAAAAGGCTTGTTCAGAAACGTCATCGGAATGCTGTCCAACGCGGCCGGGGCGACCCGTGTTCCAGCCCACGGATGCTACGATGTCGCCTCAATCCCTGACAAGCAAACGAATGGAGGCTTTCATGCGCCCGAAAATGATGCCGCTGCTTCTTTCCCTGATGCTCCTCGTGCCCACCCTCGTTTCCGCCGCCGAACTGGCGGGCGTGACGATGGCAGACAAGATCACCGTCAACGGCCAGCCCCTGGTCCTCAACGGCCTCGGTCTGCGCAAGAAGTTCTTCGTCAAGGTCTACGTCGGCGGCCTGTACCTGCAGGCCAAAATGTCCAATCCGGCCTCGATCCTGGCCTCGGACACATCGCGCCGTATGAGCATGCACTTCCTCTACAGCGTCAGCAAAGACCAGATGTGCGAAGCGTGGGATGAAGGCCTCGCCGCCAACGTGCCGAATGCATCGGCCGAGGTGAAGGCAGGGTTCAAGACGCTCTGCTCGTGGATGGAACCGATCCCGAAGGGCAACAGTCTCGTCCTCACCTACGTCCCCGGCACCGGCACGACGGTGGAGATCAATGGCAAGAACAAGGGAACGCTGCCCGGCAAAGCGACCGCCGATGCGATCGTCTCCACCTGGATCGGCCCGAAACCGGCCATGGGAGACGACTTCAAGAACGCGGTGCTCGGGAAGTAGCGCGAAGCGCGCAAGCGTAGCGCCGGCGGCCGCGCCGGCTGTACCGCCGCCGGCTCGGCGGCAATAGAACGTCGAGCCGACGGCGCTACGCCAGCCGGCAAACGAACACCAGCTTCACCACCCTCCCCTCGTTCCACGGATCGAACTCGCTGACTTCGATCGGATGGAGGCCGGCCTCGGCGAGCGCGGCGATGATGTCGTCGCGCTCGTACGATCGCTGCGTGTGGCGCTCGCGGATGTCGATGCGCTTGCCATCGACGACGGCCCATCCCGTGACCAGCGCGCGGCCTAACTGGTCGCGGCGCCGGTAGGTGGTGGCAATCTCGAGATGAAAGTCCGGCCCTTCATCGATGAACGGCTCCTTCATCCCCCACACCTCGGGATAAATCTCCGGATGGTTCATGTCGAAGATGAAGAGCGAGTCGCCGTCCATGACATGCGCCACTTCACGGAACGCGGCGACGAGATCGCGGCGGTCGAGCAGATGATTTAGCGAATCGTAAAGACAGGTGATGCGCGAAAACACGCCTCGCATCGGCAGCACGCAGACATTGCCGGCGACGAGGCGCGACGCCCGTTTGCGGGCCACGCTCAGCATCACCGGCGAGATGTCGACGCCGGTGGAAACGAATCCGCGGTGGACGAAAAACGGCATCGCCAGCGCCGTGCCGCAGCAGACGTCGAGATGCGTTTTCGATTCCGAGGGATAGCGGTCGAGGACGTCGACGAGCAGGCGGCGCACCGCGCGGAAGTAGCGCTCGCCGAGGGCCTGGTCGTAGGCGAAGGCGAACGCGCCGTACGACTCGGCCGTGCTCACTTGCCAGCCTTGCTGGCCACGACCTGCATCTCGCGATCGACCGACGGATTGGCCGGATCGATGGCGCTCGCGGCGCGGTAGGCGAGCAACGCCTCGTCGAACTTCTTCTCGATGGTCAGATAGCGGCCCGTCATCACGTAGATGCCTCGGTACGCCGGCACGATCTCCATCGGCACCACATCGTCGTCGTCATAACTGATCGTCCCGTCAGCTCCGCGCGTCTGCAGTTGCGTGAAATGCACGTCGCGCAAGGCGTGACCGGGAACCAGCTCGATCAGCAGACCGCGCGGCACGATGTCGAAGCGATCGGCCATCCGCTTGCGCAGATTCACATCGCGCGGCTCCGTGCTGGCGGCGACCTCGCCGCTGACGTAGACCGGACCACGGCGGAGATGCTGCTCGATGAGAGAGATGATCAGATCGTCGATGCGTCGATTGAACAGCTCCATATCCAGGTGTTCGCGATCGTTCTGAAACGGCGCAAGCATCGGCACCAGCGCATCGATCTCGCGTTTGGAATCGCGCGTAAGAGTTGGGTAACGCCGCGCCAGTTCGCCGAAGTACCACTCGCGCAGCAGGAAGCCGGTCTCGATGATCTCGACGTCTGGCCGGGCATGTTCGACGTCCAGCCGGTAGCGCATCGGCGCGTAGAGCTGCCAGTCGCCGGTGAGCATCAGCGCATTCGGCCGCATCGAACGCAGGCCGTTCTCGGCGTAGTCGTGCGAGACCCAGTAGTTGCTGCGATCGCGGAATGGATACGCCGTCACCAGCGAAAGCAGCGGCAGGAGCAGCATCGCCGCGGCGATGATCGTGCGGATGCGCTCCTCTTTTGCCAGCTCCGCGATCGACGCCGCGCCGAACGCGAATGCGAACAGCAGGGCGATGAACGTCGGGATGGCGTACGCCGGCGTGTCGTTCGTGACCGGGTAGATGGCGAACCAGGCCGCGTTGCCGATGATGAAAAGCACCACGTACCAGAAGATCGTCCGCAGCCGGAACCAGAGCAGGACGATGCCCCCGGCAGCGATGAGCAGCACCAGCGGCATCCAGGCCGGACCGAGCTCATGCCCGACGATGCCGAAGTAGCGGTCAATCTGCGCGTTGTTCTGCTCCTCGGAGGTCTTGATGTACGTGCGGTACTGCTTGCCGGTCACGTGATCCCACACCGCGGAGATCGAAACCGGATCGCCCCAGTTCATCACCGGCTTCCGCGCCGCGGCAATCGGAAGATAGGCGTAGACCAGCAACCCTGCCGCGAGCAGCAGCGCCGCGATGATCGTCGTCCGCGAGCGCCAGAACTTGATACCGCCAACGCGCGTGATCAGCACCGCGATGGCAATGGCACCCGTTCCGATGGTGACGTGATGTACGCATAGCCCGAGGCCGAACAGCAGCGCAGCCGCGTAGAGCCAGCGTACCTCGCGCGTCCGCGCCCATCGCAGCATCCCCCACGCCACGCCCGCCATGAGCGCACTGTTGACCGCATAGACCTCGGTGACGGTCGCGAACTGCCAGAGCGTTCGCGAGAAGGCGAAGAGCAGGCCGGTAGCGAGCATGATCAGCAGGATCACCAATTGCGATGGCTCACGTACGTCGGACGTCTTTACGTTTTTCTGCTTCTTCGATCGCTCCGCGTTCGCCACGCGCACATCGCGCGGCATCAGCAGAATCTCCGCCGCCGCCAGCGCTACCAGCGCGCATGCGATCGCCGCAAAAAATGCGGTCGCGATGTTCGTCCTCACCGCCATCGATCCGATCGGCAGCCAGGTGAAGACGTGCGTGACCAGCAGGAAAAACGGGAAGCCCGGCGGATGGGCGTTGCCGAGGGACCAGGCCGCGGTGGTGAGCTCCCCGCTGTCGGTCGGTCCGATCGCCGGGGCCAGTGTTTTCAGATAGAGCGCGAACGCGGTGATGAATACGACCGCAGCGGTGAGGGACCGCTTCATTCCTTCCAACGGAAGAACCCCTCGCCCGTTTTCCTGCCCAGCTTTCCATCGGCCACCATCCGCCGCAGCAACTCGGGCGGATCGAAGCGCAGGCCGAGTGTCGACGACAGATACTCGGCGATGCCGAGGCGGACATCGAGCCCGATCAGATCGGTAAGGCGCAACGGCCCCATCGGATGGTTGTAGCCGAGCTCCATCGCCTTATCGATGTCTTCCGCCGAGGCCACGCCCTCTTCCAGCATGCGAATCGCTTCGAGACCGATGGCCACGCCGAGGCGCGACGTCGCAAAACCGGGCGAATCGCGGACCTCGATGGCGGTCTTCCCCATCGCCTCCGCCACTTCGCGCGCCTGCGCCATGGTCTCCTCGGAGGTCCGATCGCCGCGCACGATCTCGATCAGCTTCATCACGTGTGGTGGATTGAAAAAATGGAGCCCCACGAACCGGTCGCGCCGCTCCACCGACTCCGCCAGCAACGAGATCGAGATCGACGACGTGTTCGAGGCCATGATCGTCTCTTCGCCGCAGAAGAGATCGGCCTGCCCGAAGAGATCCTTCTTCAACTCGAGATTCTCCGGCACCGCCTCGATGATCAGATCGGCCCCATGCACTGCCGGTTCGAGATCCGCGGCTAGATGAATCCGGCCGCTGGCCGCGGCCGCGACATCGCTGCTGACCTTCCCGCGCTCGACGCCCTTCTGCAGCGTCGATTCGATGGACGCCTTCGCCGCATCGAGCGCGCCGGCATCGGCGTCGTGAATGACGGTTTCGTAACCAGCCACGGCGGCCAGGTAGGCGATGCCGCGCCCCATCGTGCCGGTGCCGATGACTGCAATCTGCCGGATCATGGGCGCGGAGTTTATCAGCCGCGACGACAAGCGTAGCGCCGTCGGCTCGACGGCTGTACCGCCAGCGGCTCGCTGGCGGTTTGCTTCTATTGCCGCCGAGCCGGCGGCGGTCCAGCCGGCGGGCCGCCGGCGCTACGCTTTGCGCTGCATCAAACCGCGCGCATCGCCAGCTTCAGGATCTCGCGATGCGTGAAGTAATTCACCGCCGGGTCGTCGAGGTGGAAGCTGTAGGTGAACTTCTCGTCGTTGTCGGCCACGAAGGTGAAGCGGTAGTAGCGGTTTTCCGATCCGCCGAACTCTTTCACGCTTGCAGAGTAACCGTCATCCTGCTCCACCTTGATCACGCGATACAGCCGGTGCGCGCTGATCGGAAGATCGTCCGGCGGATAGTGGATGAACTGGATCGCGTAGATCTGCTTCGGATCGATGTCGCGCTCCGGGTAATCGTTCTCTTCCTCCTCCTCCCCTTCGCCGGTGAACCAGGTCTCTTCTTCCTTGAAGAGCACCAGGTTGGCCGAGCTCTCGGTCATCGGCATCACGCCCTGATCGAGATGGATGTGCTGTTCCGGATCGCTGGAATCGCGGAGCTGGGTGAGGAGATCGATCATGTACTGGATGCCGTCGCGCGTGCCGGTGAACGCGACCTCGTCGTCCTCATCGGAGATCCAGACGTCGAGCCAGGCATTCTTCGGCAGCTTGACCCGGCTCTCCAGCGTGTCGAACGACACCGCGGCAAATCCGAGGCGCTTGGCGGCCGCGTCGAGGAAATCGTTGCAGTGAGGATCTTCGACCAGATTCTTCCGTGCGTAGTCGATCGCCGCCTCGTACGCGCGTTTGCGTCCGAAATCGTGGGTCAGATCGAATGGAAGGATGATTTGGTCGAGGAGCTGTGCGTGGCGCTCGGGTCGTGACATTGGCGGCAACAACCGGGGAAAAAATATCACATTCCCGTGGGGTGCGCGCTTTGCGCGCGTGGTCTGCGGCTCGCGCCGCGTTGGCTGCGCTGGCGCGCGTTGGCTGCGCTGCGGCGCGTAGTCATTCGGTTGGCGTCGCGTGACACCAAAGTCTCAAAAAAACGCCACGCGCGGCTGCGCAGACAACGCACAGCAGGTGCAGACAACGCGGCGCCAGCCGCAGACAACGCGCAAAGCGCAGCTACACCCGATCCCGCGTCTTCCAGTCCTTATCCAGATCCGCCAGGAAGCTGGACAGATCGTCCGCATGCTCTTCCTCGACCGCCAGGATCCCTTCCAGCATCCGCCGAGTGGTGTAGTCGTCGTCGCCGATGTAGCGAATCATCTCCGTGTACGAATCGATGGCCACGCGCTCGGCCACCAGGTCTTCCTTGATCATGTCGAGGAGGTTCTGCCCCTCCACATACTCCGAGTGCGAGCGCATCAGCATCCCCTCGGGATTGAGATTCGGCGCGCCGCCGAGCTGCACGATCCGATTGGAAATCTGGTCGGCGTGGCCCTGCTCCTCGTTGGCGTGCTGCAGAAACTCCTGGGCGATCGGATCGGCGTTGATCCCCTGGGCCATGAAGTAGTGCCGCTTGTAGCGCAGCACGCAGACGATCTCCGTCGCCAGCGCTTCATTGAGCAGCTTGATCACGGTCTGGCGGTCGCCTCGGTAGGCTTCCGTCACTGCTCCCTCCTGGATGTGCTGGCGGGCGCGCCGGCGGAGCTCCTGGACGTCGGTCAGAAAAGGCTTTTCAGTCATGTACTTCTTCTCCTTTCCAATGGGATTGCAAGAATCATCGCCGGTCGGCGCCGAAACGGGTCTGGCCGGCATCATACGTTCGCCCGCGCCAGAGAAGTCTGCGCCGGATTCCCGTCAGCCACATCGACCGAAGGAAGATCCAGGTCCAGATGCTCACCATGACAGGATGCAGCAGGAGTGCGTTGTCGAGCCGGTAACGCAGGAAACGGAAGAGGGTGAGGCGTGTCACCGTGATCAGCGCGACTGAGGCCATAGCGATGCGGTCGCCGGCCAAGGCCAGACCGTACGGGAGGATGTGGAAGATCACCGAACCGATCACGATCAGAGTCCCGACCACGTAGTTGCGCCCGAAGACGGCAAACGCGTTCTTGGTGAAGCCTTCCACCACCTCGGCGAGGCCGTGGTACATCCGCAGCGAGACCAGATCGTCGGCGCGTACGGTTTCCGTTGCTTCGCCCGAATGCCGCACCAGCCGGGCCAGGGCCACGTCGTCGACGACGGCATCTTTCAACGCTTCATGCCCGCCGATGGCCTGATAGACCTCGCGCACGATCATGTTCCCCGTGCCGCCGCCGATGGCCAACGCGGCAAATCGCGTGCGATTGGAGATCCAGGTTGGCAGAAAGGTGAAGCAGGTCATGGCCATCATCGGCATCGCCGCGTTTTCGCCAAACCCGCGCATCTCGAAGTACGGCAAGAGCGAGAGCAGCACCGGACCACGCAGCTCCCGGTGCGCCACCGCGGCGCGGATCGCAGCCGGCGCATAGACGACGTCGGCGTCGACGAAGAGAAGCAATTCGCCTCGCGCCAGGCCGCTCCCCTGATGCAGCGCCCACGGCTTGCCGAGCCAGCCGGCGGGAGGCTCGATCCCATCGATGACCCGCAACCGTTCGTCGTCAATGGTGCGAAGAATCTCTCCCGTCGCATCCGCCGATCGATCATTGACCACGATGATCTCGAGATTCGGGTAGTCCTGCGCCAGAAACGCCCGCACGGTCCGCTCGATGATCCGAGCCTCGTCGCGCGCCGGGATGATGACCGAAACCAGCGGCTCGCGCGTCGGCTTGTCGGCAGCCCGCAGACGCGGGATCAACGCAAGGTTGACGATGGTGCGGATGAGCGCCATCGCCCAGGCGATAGCGATGATGATGGAGAGGACACGCACGTTTTCAGTGAGTCAAAGGCGAAATGTTGAATGTTGAATGTTGAATGTTGAATGTTCAATGTTGAATGGAGGCAGAGTGCAAACCGGCGCGGAGAGCCCCGCCTTTTTCATTCAACATTCAACATTGAACACTCAACATTCAACATTTCGCCTTTGACTCACGAACGCCCGCGCGGCTGCGCCGCTCGCTACGCCGGCCCCATCCGCCGCTGCGCTTCCAGCGCATAGGGCGAGTCGGGAAACTCCGTCGCGATCCGGCGATACGTCTCCTTCGTCTTCTCCCCGTTCCCCTGCGCATCGTAGGCGTGCGCGAGAAGGGCCAGGATGGCGTCCGTCGGGATGCCGGAGTCCGACTTGGCCATCTCGGTTTGAAGCTCCTGCGCCACCTGCGCCGATTCGCCGCTGTCGATGCGCAGACGGTAGAGGCTGTAGCGCGCTCCCGGCGTCAGGATCGACTTCGGATTGTCGTGGATGTACGCCTCCAGCCGCTTGCGGGCACCGGCCAGATCGCCTTTGTCGGCGGCCATCCGGGCCAGGTAAAGCGAGGCCACGTCGGCGGCATTGGTGCCGCCATGGCTCGACTCCACCGCCTTGAGCTGCGACTCAGCGGCCGCCGTCCTCTCGGCTTCGGTCTTGTACTTGGCCGTCGGTGCCGGCTGGGCGCCGGGCGCCGGAAGCAGCGGTGACTCGATCGTCTCCATCGCCTTCCCCAGCGCCAGCTGAGCCTTCTCCTCGCGATTGGAGCGGTAGAAGTAGATTCCGTAGACCAGGACGGCGATGAGTACCGCGCCGCCGGTGATGGTCAGAAGAAGGCGCTGGTTCTCCCGCGCCCGTGTCGACAACGAGCCGATCTCGTCGACGAATTTGTCGTGTTTCAGGTCTCTGCGTTGCTGGCGATCCATGGGCCCAACTGCCTCCGTAAAAGTGCGTGACTCTAACCCGGCGTGGAGGAACGGTCAAATGAGGATGGGGATTCCGGGGATGTTGCTGGGTTGCTGGGTTGCTGGGTTACTGGGTCTCGCGGCTACGGGGTCTCGCGGACTCGCGGCCTGATGAGAGAAGCTGTGCCATTCAAGGAACCACCAAACCCAGCAACCCAGCAACTCAGAAACTCAGCAACCGTCCACCGCGCGACCCCGAAACCACGTTCCGCCCTGCCAAATAACCCTCGACGATCACTCCAACCGCGCTACAATCACACCGCTTCAGCACATCAAATCACCAGCGGTATTGTTGTTGCAGATGCGCGAAAGACATCGTCGGACCTTTATCAATTCGGGAGCATCCATGGCCGCGCGGGCGTTGACGGCAGCACTCATTTCCATTCTGGTTTCCGGTATCGCTGCGTACGCCGCCCCGGCCGACTCCGACATCGGCGCGACGGTACTCTGCTACCACATCGTCGAGTCGCCGCAGGACCCCCGCATGGAAGTCTCGCGAGAGACATTCCGCCAGCAGATGCGCTACCTGGCCATGACCGGCTACAACGTCATCCCGCTGAAGGATCTCTACGAATACGTCACCGGCAAGCGCCACTCACTTCCGAAGAACGCCATCGTGGTCACCATCGACGACGGCTGGCGCAGTACGTACACCGAGGTCTTTCCGGAGATGAAGCGCTACGGTTTTCCGTTCACCGTATTCATTTATCCGCAAATCGTCGGCCAGACCTCGCACGCGTTGAACTGGAAACAGATCAAAGAGATGTCGGACGCCGGCGTCGACATCGAGAGCCATTCGCTGTCGCACCCGTTCCTGACGCGCCGCCGCCACGCGGAGCTCGACCAGCGCTCGTACACCGGCTGGCTGGAGCGCGAGCTGATCGACAGCAAGCGCCTGCTCGAGCACGCCACCGGCAAGCCGGTCAACTTCATCGCCTATCCGTTCGGCGATTACGACCACAATCTGATCGAGAGCGTCGGCCGCGCAGGCTATGACGCCGCCCTGACCTGCGAGGCCGGCAAGGTCCGCCGCGGCAGCAACCCGTTGAAGATGCGCCGCATGGTGGTCGAGAAGAAGATGGATTTCGTCTCCTTCCGCCGCTACCTCGGCGCAGGCCCGATGACCCTCGACGCCATGACCCCGCAGCCGGGCGTGATCTTCGATCCCGGCCAGACCCTGACCGTCTCCGCCAAGATCCCCAATCACGAGAAGATCGATCCGAAGTCGGTCGGCATGGCCCTCTTGTCCGTGCCGGGCACGCTCCCCTTCTCCTACGACCCCAGCACCGGTTCCATCTCCGTCGCCGCCGTCAAAGAGGCGCTCAAGGGAACCTACCAGCGAGCCCTGGTTTGGGCGACCGACGCCAAGTCCGGCAAGCGCATCGAAGCCAGCTGGATCTTCAAGCTCCCCGATCCCAAGCTTCCGGTGCTCCCCGCCGCCATCACCGATCCCCTCCGCGTGATGCCCGCGGACGCGCCGCAGTCGGGCGCCGCCAGTGTCGTCGCGCCGGCAGGCGGCGGATCGGGACTGGCCGCGCGCTCCCAATTGCCGCGCGCACCGAAGCAGTAGGCGGAACGCACGCATTGCCCTTGCAGAGGATGGGTACATGACCATCATGAGAATGGACCACGTCAGCGTCATCGTAGATGACCTCTCCTCCGCCATTGCCTTCTTCACCACCCTCGGCATGGCGCTCGAGGGCCAGGCGCCCGTCGAAGGTCCCTGGGTGGACCGCCTCAACGGACTCGAAGGCGTCCAGGTCGACATCGCCATGATGCGGACCCCGGATGGCCACGGGCGGGTCGAGTTGACGACGTTCCGCAACCCGGAGTTGGTCGCGATCGAGCCAGCGATTGCCCCGCCGAACACGCTGGGCCTCCGGCAGATCATGTTCGCGGTCGAAAACATCGACGACACCGTGGCCGCCCTGCGCGCCCACGGCGCCGAGCTCGTCGGCGAAATGGTCCAGTACGAGGACAAGTACAAGTTGTGCTACCTGCGAGGCCCCGCGGGCATCATCGTTGCGCTGGCCGAGGAACTACCTCGCGCACCTAAAACCGCCGGCTGATCCCCGCCCCGATGAACACGTTCGGCGACATCGAGCCGTGTGCGCCCCATCCGGCATACGCATCGAGCTGCGTGTTGCGTCCCACCACCCACGCTCCGCCGGCATCGAAGACCAGCGAGATCGTCCCCCCCTTCTCCTCGGGGGATTGCATCGCGCCGTCGACGAAGAGGTTGGCGTGATCGGAGACGTTGTACTGCAGCGTCATCGCCGCCAGGCCGGAGGTGAAGCGGCCGTCGCCGTCATCCTGCGAGGCGATGCCGATGTTGGGGTTCAGCGACCACTTCTCGCCGAGGTTGATGTCAGCGGCCAGGCGGACATCGCCATTCGTCGTGTGCGAGCGCTGTGCGCCGGAACCCGAGGGGACGAAGAGCCGCGCGATCACCCCGAGCGACGGCGAGTCGAGGAAGTGGTACTTCGCGCCGATCGAAAGCGGAGCAAACCCGTTCGCGCCGTCGGCGTGGATGTAGCCATCCCCTTCGACGCGAAACTCGAACTTGCTGACGCCGTAGCGGAGGAGCAGCGGGGTGGCCAGGGCACGTCCATCCGAGCCGTGATCGCGTTGAAGTCCAAACTCGATCTGGAAGATGCGCGGGCCGACGACGCCGCTGCCGTCGGCGATGCCAGGGCGATCGGCGTTGATGAGATCGTCCTGTGCATCCTGCGCGAACGCCGCCGAGGCGATGAGGAAAAGAGAGGCACAAACGAATCGCTTCATGAGATCGCAAGGGTAACGCAGGAGCGCTCTGCTACCATGCGCCGCCATGGCGCTTACCTCGAAGCAACGCCAATACCTCAAGGGCTTGGCCCACGCTCTCGAACCGGTCGTCCGCGTCGGCCGCGCCGGCGTCAGCCCCTCCGTCATCGACGAGACGAAACGCTCCCTCCACGCGCACGAGCTGATCAAAGTCCGGATCGAGAACGACGACTCCGCGCAACGGAAAGCGACCGCCGAGGAACTCGCGACGGCGTGCGACGCGGAGGTTGCGGGCACCATCGGAAAGCTGGCCATCCTCTACCGCGCCCGGGATGAGGATCCCGAGATCGAGCTGCCGTAGGTTTCATCCGCAGATGACGCGTCAAACACAAAGGGCAGCCTCGCGGCTGCCCTTTGCAAATACTGCTGTCGAGTGAATTACGGCAACATCAGCTTGATCACCACGCGGCGATTGCGGAGGCGGCCTTCGGCGGTAGCGTCGGTGCTGGCCGGCTCGCGGGCGTCGCGGCCTTCGACCGTGATGCGCGACGGGTCGATGCCGTGGCGGCTCACGAGGTAATCGCGGACCGCTTCGGCGCGGCGGCGATCGAGATCGTGATTCGGACCGGTGTTCTCTTTGTCGTCGTTGTAGCCGATGACGATGGCGGTC